>Ga0209415_10012530_pt1 | contig 14117 bp, 17 predicted proteins | sample PeaSoiSIISIP2007_FD_187696 | JGI IMG/M metagenome (GOLD analysis project Ga0209415, IMG submission 187696) | Peat soil microbial communities from Weissenstadt, Germany - SII-SIP-2007 (SPAdes) (version 2) | ecosystem: Environmental > Terrestrial > Soil > Wetlands > Peat | place: Germany... | reverse complement strand
TGTGCACCCCGGCATGCCTCTTGGCCGCAAGCATCTCCGTCGAAGCCGTGACGCCCCCACTGGTGGGATTGGCCTTGCAAAGATCTACTTCCAATCTAGGGTGCCGAAGAAGGGAAGTCAAACACCTGATTAGATGACGAAGGTTCCACGTTGGAAGCATGTGTCCCCGCGAAACCACCGAAGCACTCTTAGCGAAATGGATTCACGAACTGCACGCCCTCGATTTCCCTTGCTTCCTGCAAATCCTCGGAAAGGAGCACCGTGCAGCCAGCCTGTTTAGCGGCTCGCACAACTAGCGCATCCCAGAAAGACAAGCCGTGCAGCCGGTGCAGGTCAATCGCTGCCAATACGTCACCGACCCCGGGGGCTGCAACGTCGAACTCGGCCAGCAACTCGACTTTTCGCCGGGCGACGAGCGCATCCACCTTTAGCTTGCGAGTGACTGTGACGAAATATTCCTGCAGCACCTGCAGCGAAACTACGCCCGTTCCCCCGCGGCGATGTTCTGCCACTAGCTCCACCGCGCGTCGCTGCTTCGCCGGCGCCGCCTTATCGTCCGCATAGACCAGCACGTTCGTATCGAAGAAACTACGAGCGCTCATGAATCTCGTCTCGATTGAACCGCCAACCGTGCGAGTGGCCCTGCCCGGACAGGCGTCTGAATTCTTCGATACTCTTCTCCGGATCATCGCCACCGGCTAACTTTTGCAGGTAATCGCGGATCAGTTGATTCAGGCTCTTGCCCAAGGCCTCGGCCTTCTTTCGCGCGCGAACAACGGTCTGCTCATCGATGGATAAAGTGACATTCATGCACACAGTATACGTGCGCAAGGAATACGTGTAAACGTTAAGGATTGACAAGCATATGCAATATATGCAAGTATAAGCATGCATATAGGAGATTTCATGCACCCAATTACGTCGAAGTCCCATTCAGATCGGGTGCGGGAGTATTCACGCGAAACGTACGTCAACCCTGCTCGCCGCCAGCGAGAGAAGTCCTTCACCATAAATGTCGGACAGGTTCAGAAGGGCGTGGGCTTGCACAATCGCGTGTCATTGGTGTGCCAGGCGCTGGAGTCAGAGAAATTCGTGCGGGCACATGGCTTGAAGCTGATCTCCAAAACCGGCCCGCCCTCTGGCCAGAGCACTACCGTCACATACACCTACGAATTCGTCGACTCAAAGAAAGATGGCGAAAATAGGGCTGATCGCGAGGATGCGTGGAACCGGCTGCGAGGAGCTCTGAAAGATGTCTTCGCTGAGTTGGGCGGAGGCGAGAATTATCTGCGCAATGAGCGGGCCAACTTCTACGGTCCGGGGAAAGACCGATGAGCCGGATCTATTGGGATACGATGCTTTTCATCTACTGGCTGGAAGAAAACCCAGATTTCGGCAAGCGGGTAGATGCGGTCTGGTCACGCATGCAGAAGCGCAATGACCAACTCATTACCGGGGCTCTGGCCTTAGGTGAGGTGCTGGCGAGTGCTTATAAACGGGAGACTGATAGACAACGCATCCAAGATTTGAGAGCAGCATTTGAGAGCGCGGTTTCGGAGGTGGTCCCGTTCACCGCCGAAGCCGCCGATTTATTTGGGCAGATCAAAGGCTCATGGAGAATTCCTTCCGCCGATGCGATTCATCTCGCCTGCGCTGCCACCGCAGGGACAGATCTTTTCTTGACCAATGATAAAAATCTCATTGGCCGCGTGATTCCCGGAATTCAATTCATCGCTGGGCTCGATTCAAATATCCTTTGAAGGCTTCGCTGCTCGCGATCAAGCATAATGTCCTGTGGCCCGTTTCCTTCAGTGTGCGATCGTGGTTGTGCTGACATTGGGCGCAGCGTTTGAATCTGGCGCTAGCGGGCCGACGACTCCGACGTTTTATCGCGACGTTCTTCCGATCCTGCAGCAGCGTTGCCAGAGCTGCCATCGGCCAGGCGAAATCGCAAGCGTGCCTTTCGTGACCTATGCTCAGACTCGACCTTGGGCAGCGGCCATCCGCGATGCCGTTCGCTCCAAAGCCATGCCGCCCTGGTTTGCCGACCCTTGCTGCGGCCACTTCGCCAACGACCCATCGCTCACGCCGCAGGAGATTTCCACACTGGCTGCCTGGGCCGACGCAGACGCTCCCGCCGGCGATCCCCGCGATGCACCCCCGTCGCCTCATTGGCCGGAAGGCTGGAACATCCCACAGCCGGACGTCGTGGTTCGAATGCCTAAGCCCGTCACCGTCCCCGTCCACGGCGACGTCGAATATACGTACGAGATTGTCCCCACGAATTTTGCCGAAAGCAAGTGGGTGCAGATGTCCGAGGCTCGGCCCTCCAGCCGTGCTAATGTGCATCACGCCGTCATCTACATTCGCCCCCCGGATTCCGACTGGCTGCGCGGCGCGCCGGTGGGCGTGCCGTTTACGGCCAGCAGTCTTGCCGACGAGCGCCTCCGCGACCAGGCCCATGAAACCAAAAGTGACATGCTGCTTGTCTATGCGCCGGGAAGCTCGCCGGACCGCTGGCCTGACAGCATGGCAAAGTTCGTTCCCACCCACTCCGATTTCGTCTTCCAGATGCATTACACGACTAACGGCCACGCTACAAGCGATCAGACTGGGGTCGGCCTGGTGTTTGCCAAGCAGGCGCCGGCGCAGCGGGTCATCACTTTGCAGCTTGCCAACGACCACGACCCCATTCCGATTCCACCCAACGCAGAGAATTACCGCGTCGAAGTGCACGGCACGCTGCCGAATGATTGCACCTTGCTCAGCTTCTTTCCCCACATGCACCTGCGGGGAAGGCGCTTCGAATACGACATCGTGCATCCCGACAAGACCGTCGAGACGCTGCTGCGGGTGAACTATGATTTCTACTGGCAACTGAGCTATCGCCTCGCCGAGCCGCGTTTTCTCAAGGCTGGCACGGATCTACAGGCTGTCGCCTGGTATGACAACTCGCGTCACAACCGGCATAATCCCGATCCCGATAGCCCCGTCAAATGGGGCGACCAGACTTACAACGAAATGATGGTCGGTTTCTTCGATATCGCCGTGCCGGCCGGAATGGACAAATTCCAATTTTTCGTTCGCCATCACGACCAATGAAATCCCCAGCCAATCCCGGCAACATGCATAGCCACATCGTGGCTGCGATCCGCAGAATTCCCCGCGGCAAGGTCTCGACTTACGGCGCTGTTGCCCGCGCCGCGGGTCATGCGGGAGCTGCGCGGCAAGTGGTTGGAGTTCTGCGTCGATCGTTCGGACTACCCTGGCAGCGGGTGCTGGGCGCAGGCGGACAAATTAAGTTGCGTGGAGATTCCGCTATCGAGCAGCGTCTGCGCCTAGAGGCTGAGGGTGTTACTTTTCGCGGGCGCCGCGTCGACATGAAGCGCCACGAATTCAAGTTCGGCAAGAAGATCTCGCTGAAGCGCTCTCGCTCCTAGCTGCTAGCTACTCGCTACTTCTTAAACTGCTCGTCAATTTCCACTTGGTACCCAGCCACCAGGCGATTGGTCTCATTAGCCATGCCGACGACCGCCATCAACTCCTTGAACATGGCGTCGGTCATGCCTTTCTTCTGCGCCGATACAGTATGCGAGGCGATGCAATAGTCGCACTGATTGCTCACGCTGACCGCGACGTAAATCATCTCCTTGGTCAGCGGATCCAGCGCTCCCGGCGCCATGATCTGCTTGATGTCCTCCCAGGTCCGTTTCAGTGTTGCCGGATCGCGCGCAATGGCTTTCCAGAAATTGTTGATCCAGTCGGTCTTGCGGGTGGTCATGATGTCGTCGTAAACCGCCCGGACTTCCGGGCTGGCATCTTTGTATTCGATGAGTCCAAGTGTGGCCATTGTCTTTCAATCCTCAAGAAAAAACTTAACGCAGAGGTCGCCGAGAGAGCGCAAAGAGAATCAATTCTTCGAATCTCTCTGCGCCCTCTGCGAACTCTGCGGTGAAGATTTTAGGGTTTCGGCGTCTTCCCGCTTAGCAGCCTGCCCAACTCGCACCACGAGCACCGTATGCCGACGTAGAAATGCCCGAACAGGGCATACACGGCGCTGACTTCGTCAAAGCGCATCTCGTAGATCAGCTTTTTGAACACCAGCGGATCATCGGCGAACAAGTCCACGCCCCACTCCCAGTCGTCAAAGCCAATCGAGCCGGTGATGATCTGTTTGACTTCACCTGCGTACCGACGCCCGACCAGCCCATGCTCATTCATCTGCCGCGCGCGCTCTTCAATCGGCAGGGTGTACCAGTTGCGGTCTTCGCCTCGCCGCCGGTCCATGGGGTAAAAACAGATGTAGCGATGCTGTGGCAGATCAGGAAACAGCCGCGGCCGCATGGCCTCGCGTTGGCGCTCCAGCGTCTCGCTGACCGCCCGCTTCCACTCTTCCGAATGCGGCTCAACCCCTCGTTCCGCCAGATCGTTGTAAGTCTTGAGCGATGATTCGTACAGTCCCAGTTCAATCACCGATAGGTACGATGACGTCGGCTCCAGGTAATCGCTCAACTTCAATTGAGCCAGTCGCATCTCAGCCTGGTTCAATTCGTCAAACGACTGCCGGAAGTGGACGAACATCAAGTCGCCCTTATGGCCCAGCAGGGAAAAGAGGCCGGACTGGCCGGTCGCGTTCTGCTCCATCTTGGCTAGTACGCCGCTCGCCTCGTGTACGATCTCGATCTTGATCGACGGCCGCAGCGGACGCCATTCTGACCAGCGAAACCGCATCATCTGGTGCAGCACACTGTAGCCTTCAATGGTCAGTGGGACGGGCGGAATTTCGGTGGAAACAGCCTGTGGGCGAACTGTGCGTGTGGATGCCATGAGCGAATTCCTTGTCGCTCCATTGTACCCGCAAGCCCAAAGCAGGCGCGAAGTCCGGCGTGGAGGCCTCGACACACCAGTGCTATTTGTCTTTGGAGAGAATTGCGTACTGCAACAGGACGCGGGTTTGAAAGCCCAGTCGTTCGTACAACTGAACCGCTCGCTTATTCTGCGGGCGGACGTGCAGAAAAGCTCGCTCACCTCGGCTGCGAATTTTCTCCATGAGCAGCGTAATCAGGCTGGTAGCAAGGCCGCGACCCAGATGATTGGGATGCGTACACACCGCGCTGATCTCTGTGTAACCGAGAATCCGCAGACGCTCGCCTGCCATGGCGATGAGTTGCCCTTTTTCGCGGACTCCCCGGTAGTCTCCCATTTCTCGCGTGCGTCGACCGGAGGGTCCCGGCTTGGTCAACTGGGTGAGCGCCAGCATTTCAGGGACGTCGGCCTCGCCGAGCGGTACGAACTCTTCCGGATCTTCCGCAGTCGGCTCACCCGCGCCGTTGTGGACCATTTGCAGCAGCGGCACGGAACTTACCACTGTCCATCTTGCTTGCGGGCGGCTGGGGCGGCTCATCGAGAAACAGGCCAACCCGCTGGCCCGGATCGGCCAGAAAGGCCAAAGATTCGTAGCGTTCCGGCGAGGGCCCAGAGAACCCTCCCAGAATGCTGACATCTCTGAGGAAAATGCTCGCCTGTTTGTGACTCTGGCCAAGGTGGGCTTGAGCGCTGTTAAGCCCCTTCCAGATGACGTTGTCGAGCGGATGCATGGGTTCAAGCAGGATAGATTGCCGAGGCGCTCGCGTCTATCCGGCTCTTGCGGTCAGAGCGTCCCGCAGCGCGGCTTATTCTTTCAAGTCCACGTGCTGCACATCCTCGACCGGATGGCCGAGAAATCGCGGGCCCAGGCGACGAAATTTTTCTACCGAGTCGGTCGCGAAAAACCTCAGCCGCGGCAAGCGCCGCCGCTCGCTCTGTGCCGGATCTGCCAGCGGGGCTCTGCGCAGCAGTTTGACGACCGCGTGTGCCGTGGACTCCGCTGAATCCACAATCTCTACGTGTTCAGGAACAACGCGATGCAGCACCGGCTTGAGCAGAGGGTAGTGAGTGCAGCCCAGCAGCAGCACGTCGGCGGACTGAAAGCCGTCGGCGAACGCCTCGTCCAGATAAATTCGGGCGACCTGCTCTGTGACTGAGTGGTCGGTCCAGCCTTCTTCGACTAAGGGCACCAGCAAAGGGCAGGCCTTCTCGCGTGCCTGCACGCCTTTGGCATCCAACGCTTTGGCGTAGGCGTGGCTGCTGACAGTGGCTTCAGTGCCGATCACAACTACTTTTCGGTTCTTGCTCTCTGCCGCTGCGCACTCTGCCCCCGGTTCGACTACTCCGACCACCGGAACTTTCGCCGCTTTCGTGATTTCGTCGAGCGCCAGGGCCGTGGCTGTGTTGCAGGCAATCACCAGCATCTGCGCGCCGTGGTGCTCCAGATAGCGCGCGGCTTCGACAGCGTATTTCGACACCGTCTCTACCGACTTTGACCCGTAGGGGAGACGGGCTGTATCTCCGAAGTAGATGTAATCCGCATGAGGGATAAGTTCAAGTAAAGCTTTAAGGACGGTGAGGCCCCCAGAGCCGGAATCAAAGACGCCGATACATGCTCTGCGGGGGATCATGCGTGGTCAGGAAATTCGCTCCGGCTGCCTCAGGGAGGCGCCAACGAACTCGGCTTTCCGCCCGCAACACGGCCCCGGCGGAATTGGTGCGCCATGCGGGCAGGTACGCGGATGGCCCAGGAAGCTGCAGATCTTGTCGGTCGCCTCGGGCGAGAGGATGTGCTCAAACTTGCACGCTTGCTCCTCGATTTCCGTCTCGCTGTCCATAGCCAGGCTGTCGGTGAACAGGCGCTCGGCCAAACGATGCCGGCGGATGATGTCGGCGGCCCGCTGGCGCCCGCGCGCCGTCAGCTGCACAATGGAGCTGCCGTCGCCAGTCGAAACTCCCGACGGCTTAAGAGCATCGTGGCACGGATTGGTGAAGGGCTTGTGATCGTGCATTTCCGGCGGATGCGGCGCAGCCGTCACCAGACCCAGTTCGGTCATCTTCTCCACCGCGATGCTGACCGGCAACGCTCCGTGAACTTCCATGCGGCCGATTTCTGCGATCTCGCCGTGCTCCCCCAGCACCCAGAGTTCTTCCAGAACTTCATCGAACTGTTCCTCGTCAGCCATGGAGAAAACGATCTGGGCGGCGATCTTGCCGTGGTGCAATTCCACGCGCCGGTCGGCCAGCCGCGCCACCACCGGGTCGTGCGTGACCATCACAATGGTCCGGCCTTGCTGATGGAGTTCGCGCAGCAGGCGCAGAACGATTTCTTCATTCACCGCGTCCAGATTTCCCGTGGGCTCGTCAGCGAGCACAATTTTCGGATCGTTGATCAGAGCCCGCGCAATGCACACCCGCTGCTGTTCGCCGCCGGAAAGCTGGGACGGAAGATGGTTGGCGCGCTCTTTCAATCCCACTCGTTCCAGAGCTTCGAGCGCCTCAGCCTCGTCGGTCATGCTGTGGAAGTACTGTGCCAGCATGACATTTTCGAGTGCCGTGAGGTAGGGAATCAGATGGAATTGCTGAAAGACGAAGCCGATTTTCTCCGCGCGTACCCGGTTCAATTCCGAAGCTGAAATGTTCGCCACGTTCTCGTCATCGAGCCAAATCTCCCCGGAGGTCGGCCGGTCGAGACAGCCAATCAAATTTACCAGCGTCGACTTTCCCGAGCCTGAAGGCCCCATGATCGCAATCCACTCGCCACGTTCCACATGAAGAGAGAAGTTGTCCAGCGCGCGAATGACGCCGCCATTGGCCTCTTCGCGGGCGGGATACAATCGGCTGATATCGTTCAGCTTGATCATTTCATTCTCCCCTCAGGATCGTCGCCGGCTGCACCCGGCGTAACATCGACAGCGGCAGCGCCGCCGAGATCAATGCGACCGCCACGCTGCCGACCACGATAATTGGCAGCACATTGAGGCGTGGTACCACCGGCGCATGGAAGTTGACCCGGCCGATCCATGCTGCCACACCCACGCCGATCAAGAACCCCACCAATGCGCCAATCGCGCCGAGCATGGCAGCTTCCGCGGCAAAAAAGCCGCCAATCAGACGTTCCGAGGCGCCCAACGCTTTCATGATCGCAAAATCCCGTCGCCGGTCAAAGACCCAACCCATCAACGTGGAAAGCACGCACAGCGCCGAAGTCAAAATGATGAGGACCGCGGCCGCCAGCAACGTGGCGCGAGTCTTCCCAAGCACGCGCGCTTCGCCCTCCATAATCTGACGGACCGGGCGCACCTGAGCCTGCGGCAATGCTTGACCAAATTCCTGAATCACCGAGTCTACTTCTTCCGGCGGTCCTGAAGCTGCAACTTCGATCGTTGAAGCTTGCACTCCGGTCCAGGATTCAAAATCATTAAGCGAAAGATAAACCCGGCTGTCTTCCGCAGCGCCGGTGCGCAGCGTTCCCGCCGAAGCCAGATGAATCGTCCGTCCCTGAAAGCTCAGATCAAATGGCGCGCCTTGTGGGCTCACCACGGCGGCGGCCCGCGCACCGACCAGTGCCCCCTGCGGCGCTTGCGGCCACGCACTCACCGACCACCAGCTATCGAGTTTGCGCACGCGACCAAAATCGGTCCCCGACACCACCACCGATTGTCCGTCGGCAGTGCGCGCCACCACATACGCAAACGGCACGGCCATACCGTGCCCCGCCAGCAACGACTCAACCCGCTGAAGCGCATCTGCGGGAAGTTCCTGTCCGTCCTTTGCCACGACGACCACATTCGCACCGTAGTTGCGGAACTCCTTGCGCAGCTTGGCTTGCACGTCCACGTAAAGATTAAGCATGGCCGTCGCCACCGCTGCAGCCACAATCATCGCCAGCAGTGCAGAAGCCGCGCGCCCCCGGCGCAGCACCGCCGCCCGCATCAGCATGCGCAGGAACATCGAAGTATGCGGCCCCTTGCGCTGCGATTTTGCCTTCGCGCTCACGCTTCTCTTCGCAACGCATGCACCGGATCGAACTTCACCGCGCGCCGGATGGCAAGCGCACTCCCTGCAAAGGTCACGGTAACAGCGATTGCCAGGATGACGGGGAAGAGCACCGGCTCAATCGTAATCTGCGAGCCAAAAATCGACTGCCCGATCACGTGAGCCAGCCACGAACCCACACCAAAGCCCACCATGCCTCCCAGCAGAGCCAGCAGCAGGGCTTCGGCGAAGAACAGGGCTGCCACCGAAACGTTGGCCGCGCCGAGTGCCTTCATCAGTCCGACTTCGCCGCGCCGCTCGAAAATCGCCGTGGCCATCGCTGCAGAAACTGCCAGCGCCGACGCCAGCAATGCCGCCAGCGTCACGAGCAGCATCAATCCTTTGATCCGTTCGAGCACGGTACCTTCGTTTTGCGCGACCTGGCGAATCTGCTCCGCATGGGAGTGCGGAATCGCCTCCTGCAACTGATAAGCAATCGACTGCACATAAGGCGAGCAGTACCAGCGATCGAACAACTCTGAGTTCATCGTCCGCGGATCGCGGCGAGCGAGCGCATCTTCCGGCTTGGTCAGCGCGCTGACGTATAGTCGCCGCACCGCCCCAGGTTTGCCCAGGACCTGCTGCGCCACGAGCAAAGGCGCCACAATCTGCGAATCCTCCACGCCGCCCGTCGAAAGAATGCCCGCAACGCGGTGGGATTGGCCGTTGATCGCAATGCTGTCCCCAGCTTTGCGTCCCAGCTTTGCTGCCAGGCCTTCGCCCAGCAGGATGTCCTGCGAATTGTCGTCCGGCCAGGCGCCTTGCACTCTCCACCACAAATGAGTGATGCGCACGCCGGTGACAAACTCTTCTTTGCCGAAACTGAGTTGCTTGGAAAAATAGGTTCCGAGCAGAGTCAAATTCTCCGGCCCGCCATCCACGCTCACGTTCACTGGCAGCATGGGCGCGAAGCCCACAATGTTGTGGTGCCAGAAGGTCCCCCGGATCTTTGGCAGATCGCTCTCGTTAAGATATGCGCCGTCGCTCGGCGGCCGCAGGTCCACGCCGCCAATTTGCAAATCCAGCGTGTCTTCCTGTGGCGTAACCAGCAGGTTAGCGCCGTAAGTTCGCAGTTCGCGGCTGATCTTGTCGCCAATGCCGGTAGCCACTGCGATCATTGCGGTCGCCACACTCACGCCCAGGGTGATCGCGGTCCACGCCAGGAGTTTTCGCCGCTTTTGCCGCCGGAAGGATTCGTAAACCAGGCGCACGAACATCGGCTATTGCTGGAACATGCGGCTGCGGGCCGCAACGTCCGCCTCCTTGATGATCACCGCATCGGCGGTGATTTCCGCTCGCAGCGGGATCGGATTGCACCCTCCCGGCATGCCGACCGACTGCGGATTGATCGGAGCGGCGCAGTTCTTGCAGATCACGCTGTTCTGCTTTTTGTAGAAGCCCACCGCACCGCAGATTTCGCACGCGTCGAGTACGGTGGCAATTTTGCCGTCCGGTTTCTGGTAGAGCCAGAAACGGACGACGGCGCCATTTTCTTTGGCCTGGTAGCGGTGCAGGTCGCCGTCATAGATCTCTTTCAGCGGGATGCTGACCTGCCCGTTGACGAAGCTGACTTCGGTCGCCGGCGACAACGCGCTCACGCTCTTGGCGTAAATAAACTCGGCGGTCACCAGCACGATGAAGACAAACGAGCTGGCGTACACCGAGGCCATCCACAGACGCTCGCGCCGGGCGCTCCAGGCGGCTTTACGGCGCTCGGCCGCCGAGGCCGGCACCGGAACAGGTTCGCGCCGTTTCACCTCGAACAGCACCATCAGCGCCGCGAGGGCCACAATCGTAATGAAAAAGAACACGTCGTTGCGCACGATCGGCCCGACCAACGCCATCTCTCTTTTCGAAGAGGGAAGCACTCCGTTCTCCGAAAGTTCATGCAGTCCCGAAACAATCAATTGCGCCGCCACGAAAAACAGAATGACCGTCGTCACGCGGAAGAATTTGTGCAGGTTGATCCGCACACTGCCCTTGACGAACATCACGCCAAACAGGATCGCCGCGGCAATGCCGAGGACCGTTCCTAGAAAACTGAGCAGCTCGGTCGAGTTGAGCGAAACTGCGGCCAGCGCCAGCACGGTTTCTGCGCCTTCCCGCAGCACCATCAAGAACACAAACACGAACAGGCCGATCCAGGCGTCTTCGCCGGCCAGGAGGCCCACTTTGCCTTCAATCTGGCCCTTCAGTTTGCGCCCCGTCTTCATCATAAAAACAATCATGGTGATGACGAAGAACGCGGCGGCCAGCATGATCCAGCTTTCGAAAATGTCCTGGTTCCAATGCATGCGGGACAAGAGGACCGCGCCGGCAACGCTTCCCAGGAAGGCCGAGATCAGGGCGGCATAGACTGCTTTCCGCAGTTTGGGGCGGCCGATTTTGGCCAGGTAGGCGAGGGTAATTCCAACAATCAGAGCGGTTTCCACGCCCTCGCGCAAGGTGATGATGAATGCCTGCAACATTTAAAAAGTGCCTTCTTTGATTTTGAAAATGAATTTCAATTTCAACTAGATAGAATAGTCTTCCCGAATGCAGAGCGTCAACGCAGGCAATCACCAGCGGCTGTGATTTGCATCACACGGGAAGATTGAGCATTGAACCGTCGGCGGCGAAGTGGTCAATGAGTGCAACCGCGATTTTGCACCAACGGACTAAGTGTACGAATGCGCGTAGGCTGACTCCTCTAACAATCACCGGTGACTCCTGTCACCGATCTTCGGGCCGGGATAGATAGAATGTTGGCGTATGTTGGACGAGAGCCTCTGCCTTGCTTTCGCTCAGGCTTGGGGGAGGGTTTCTGGGAACGAAACTATCCTGGCGAATCGTTGGAATGGCATTGCTGTGGCTTGCGATGTCAGCCGTTGTGGCTGGGCAGAACGCTCCCTTCAAGATATTGCACACCTTCGGCGCACCCGGCGACGGCATAGGACCTTCGTCAGGGGTGATCTTCGACAAGCAGGGAAATCTTTACGCGGAAACTCTAAGCGGCCGGGAGGCCATCCTGTACCGACGGCTGCGGTCTGGTCTACGAATTGAGCCCGCAAAAAGGCGGGGCCTGGAAAGAGACCATCCTGTACGAGTTCAGCGGTGGCAGCGATGGCGATGAACCGAACGGCGGCTTGGCGATAGACGGAGCTGGCAATTTGTATGGCGTGACCCGGTTCGGCGGCGCCAATAACAGCGGCACAGCGTTTGAGCTCTCGCAGGGCCCCAGCGGTTGGACAGAGACGCTTCTGTATAGCTTCTGCTCGCTCCCGAGTTGCGCCGACGGGGGAGATCCACTTTTTGCACCTCTATTGGATCCCTCCGGCAACCTGTATGGCACGGACGGTGGCTATCCGGGCGTCGCCTACGAGCTCTCCCCCGGCCTGTCTAGCTGGACGGAGAATGTGCTTTACACGTTTTGCAGCCAGCCCAACTGTGCCGATGGCACCGATCCAGAGGCTCTGGTGCGGGACTCGGCAGGAAATCTCTATGGCCCCACCGAGTCCGGCGGCAGCGACGGTTACGCGAACGGGGCAGGCGTGGTTTTCAGCTTGAGGCGGGAGCCGGACGGCGGTTGGTCCTACCTTAAGCTCCATGATTTCGCAGGCAACCGGCTCGGTGCCGGCTCGCTCGCCATCACGCTGCACGGCTCTGGGTTGTTTGGAGACACCGCAGGCTGCGGGACAAGCTACTGCGGCACTCTGTTTGATCTCACGGTTATTGACCGCAAGATGCAAGCCAACCGCCTGTACGCGTTTGCGAACAACGCAGAAGGGCTAAGTCCTGCTGGCAGTCTCGCCTTTGACAGTGCAGGAAATATGTACGGGGGGACGTCGCTCGGCGGAGCCATCTGCGGCTGCGGCGTAGTCTTTGAGATGACACCGGAAAGCGGCGGAACGTGGCAGTATCAGATCATTCACGATTTCGACGACCAGGACGGCGCCGCGCCTCAGTACGGCGTGGTCTATCACGGCGGCCATCTGTTTGGTACTACTCTCGGCGGGGGCCAGTACGGTGTAGGCGTGGTTTTCGAGATCACCCCCTAAGGCAGAGAGCCGCTAACTTCTACGGGGAATTTGAGTCTGCAGGCCCGCTCTGCAATTCGTCAACTGACGCTATCAGGCGATTTCACTCAAACCCCCTCGTCGAGGTCAATGAGTGCTCAGGCGGCGCCTCGTCGGGTGAGCGACTCGACTCTTAGGTCGGGAGCTTGAACGGAATACCTCACGTGCGCCGGCACACCCCACGTCATCGCGAGCGATGGTCATTAACCCGCTACTCGCCGAGAAGATCAGCGAGAATCCACGCTGCTCCGGCAATCGCGAAGGTCTCGGCGGTTTCGCTCCAATTCGTATGATTGTGGGGATCCGAAAGAATCAACGGCACCCACACGAGTAGCCCAAAGATCACGAGCATCATGGTCAGAAGGCGAGTCGCGAGAAGTGCCATTCGGTTCGTAAGAAGAGCGACCGCCGCGAGTGCGAACAGAACAGTCGTCGTTACCGCCCAAAACATCTGAGTTGGCGGAAGCCACTTCGGAACAAGAGTGGCGGTAGCGCCAAGATAAAACGCCTGTTCGAGAGTAAAGGAAGCGGCACAGATCCCCAACAGAATGCGGCCGATCCGATTCAGCGTTTCCCGTGAGCATGGCGACGACAAGCGCGCGTAAACGATCGCCGCTCCACTCACGAGGGAGAACTGCTCGAAGAAGTTGCCCCAGCTATTATAGATCTGCGGGTGGGCGAAGATTTGTGGCACGCACCGTAAGGCGAAGACAAGATAAACCACACCAAGGACCACTGCGCCCGTTTTCGCGGTCCGACGGAACTGAATCGCAGCCCCGCCGAAGATCTCGGCAGCGGCGGCGGGGTAGACAATGTAACGCGGTAGTTGCCAGCCGTTGTACTCGTGCGAGGCCAGGGTGATGAGGCCAAAGGCCAAAGCCGCCACTCCAAACACATGGCGACCGAGGTTCGAACTCGGTGTTGATACGGCCATTTGTTTTCAATCCCGTTCAAGCAGGTGTGTCACGTTGCGCGAAGCGGCGTTTGTCCGACGTTTCAGTCATGGGACCTTCTGCACCAGGCTCCCCATCTTACCGTGGTGTGAGTCAACTGTCGAAATCACGATTTCACTCAGAACCCCGTCAATGAGTTCTATAAAAAGGGATGTCAAGAAAAAAGTTCTGCCTCGACCGGAGGCGAGATTTCTTTTCTCGAGAT
>Ga0209415_10012529_pt1 | contig 14117 bp, 8 predicted proteins | sample PeaSoiSIISIP2007_FD_187696 | JGI IMG/M metagenome (GOLD analysis project Ga0209415, IMG submission 187696) | Peat soil microbial communities from Weissenstadt, Germany - SII-SIP-2007 (SPAdes) (version 2) | ecosystem: Environmental > Terrestrial > Soil > Wetlands > Peat | place: Germany... | reverse complement strand
CTCGCGATTTTGTCTTATGGAAAGCGCCCAAGGAAGGCGAGCCGTTCTGGGAAAGCGCGATCGGTCCGGGCCGGCCCGGCTGGCACATCGAGTGCTCGGCGATGGCGATGAAGTACCTCGGTGAGACGCTGGACATCCACGCCGGCGGCGTCGATCTGATCTTTCCGCATCACGAAAACGAGATCGCCCAGTCGGAAGCCATCACATCGAAGCCGTTCGCGCGCTTCTGGCTGCACTCGGAATTCCTCAGCATCGAAGCGCAGAAGATGTCCAAGTCGGCGGGGAATTTCTTTACCCTGCGCGATCTGCTGGCCGAGGGCTACCATCCCGAGGTCGTTCGTTACCTCCTGACGTCGGTGCCCTATCGCAAGAAGCTCAACTTCAGCGTGGAAGGATTGAAGGCCGCCGCTGTTGCGATCGAGCGCCTGCGTAACTTCAAGCTGCGCCTGGAGACCGACAAATATCCCGAGGGCGCAAGCGAAAAGATCCTGGAGCGGACGCGTGTTGCCGTCCGCCAGTTTGAAGACAGCCTGGATGACGATCTCAACACCGCCGAGGCGCTGGCCGCGCTATTTGAGTTCGTCCGCGACGCCAACACCGCCATGGACGCCGGCGAGTTTCGCACCGGCAACACCGCCCCCGCGCTCGATTTGCTGGACCGCTTCGATCGTGTCTTTGACGTCCTGCGGCCTACGCTTTCCGAGGCCGGTCTGTCTGACGCGCGTGTCGAGGAGCTGATTCAGGAACGCAATGCCGCCAAGAAGGCGCGCAACTTCGCGCGATCGGACCAAATCCGGCAGGAGCTGCTCGACGCCGCGGTCATTCTGGAAGACACTAAAGAAGGAACCCGCTGGAAGAGGAAGTGACGTCATGAAAATTGAGACCAAGGTCGTGCACGCGGGCGACCGGAAGAAAGATCCCAGCCGGCCCGGAGCTTATGTTCCCTCGTCGACGCCGATCTACACCGCGACCACGTACATCTACGAAGAAACGGCCAAGCTCGACCGCGTGCTGGGGCGCGAGGAGCCTGGATTTTGTTACGGCCGCTACGACAATCCGACGCGCACCGGCCTGGAAGAATTGCTGACAGCGCTCGAATCGGGATCGAGCTCACAGGTGTGTTCATCGGGGATGATGGCGATTCATGTGGCGGTCCTGGCTGCGCTGACGGATCGGCGCAAATCGGTGCTGGCGGCGAATGCCATGTACGGCGCTACCACCACGTTGTTGAGCCAGGTGCTGGAACCGCTGGGTGTCGAGGTGAATTTCGTCGACGTCTGCGATCTGGCGGCGGTGGAACGAAAGATCGCCGAATCCAAGCCCGGCTGCATCGTACTGGAGACCATCTCAAACCCGCTGCTGCGCGTGGGTGATTTGGATCGCATCGTGGAGCTTGCGCGTGGCGCCGGTGCGGCGCTGGTGGTGGATAATACGTTCGCGACGCCTATGCTGGTTCGCCCCATCGAGCACGGCGCGAATCTGGTGGTTCACAGCCTGACCAAGTTCCTGGCCGGGCACGGCGATGTCCTGGGCGGCGTGGTTGTCACCGATGAGGCTCACGCCGATGTGGTCAGGACATTGTCGCGCACCATGGGCCCGGTGCTGGGGCCTTTCGAAAGCTATTTGTCCCTGCGCGGCATCAAGACTTTTGCGCTGCGCATGGAGCGCCAATGCGCCAACGCCTGCCGGATCGCGACTTGGCTGCAGTCCCATCCACGGGTCGCGCGCGTGCATTACCTGGCCGATCCGAATCATCCGGATGCGGCCGTCATTCGCAAGCTGCTGCCTGAGGGGCTGTATGGCGCGCTGGTCCCGTTCGAAATCAAGGACGCAACCAAGCAAGACGTGTTCCGCTTTATGGACAAGCTGAATCTGGTGGTGCGCGGGACTTCGCTCGGCGATGTCCACAGCCTGCTGCTGTATCCGGCCATCGCATCGCATCGTGAAATTGCGCCGAAGCAGCGCCAGCGCATGGGAATCAGCGACGGTTTGGTGCGATTGTGCGCGGGAATCGAAGCAGTGGACGATATCATCGCCGACATCGAGCAAGCGCTGAGTTAGCCTGATTCGCCCAGCCTCACCGGCCCCCCTTGCAGCCCATTGCCTGTTCACCTATACTTCCCTAAGTTGATTATGGGAGATCGGCAAGGATTACAAGGCGATCTGGTGAAGGGCACACTCGATGTGCTGATTCTGAAGTCGCTCAACAGAGGCCGGCTGCATGGTTATGCTATCGCCGAGACGATCCAAAACACTTCCAACGACGTATTGCGCGTGGACGAGGGTGCGCTCTATCCCGCGCTTCACCGTCTAGAGTTGCGGGGGCTACTCAGCGCCGAATGGGGACTCTCCGATAACAATCGCCGCGCAAAATACTACCGCCTCACCGCCCCCGGCCGCAAATACCTGGCCGTAGAGACTTCAAGCTGGGAGCGTCTTTCAATCGCGGTTTCGCGGGTACTGGGGTCGGCGTGACATGCCATGAATCGCGAATCGCTATCCACATTCCTGCTTCGCATCCGCTCACTTTTTCTTCGACGGCGCTTGAATCGCGATATCGATGACGAATTGCAGTTTCATCTTGCCGCCCGGGCAAGCAGGCACCGCGAGGCTGGTGTCGAACCACAGGAAGCCGAACGGCTCTCGCGGCTTAAGTTCGGCAATCCAACTTCTTCCAAGGAGGTATTGAGGGACATGTGGACGTTTCGCTGGTTCGAAGTGATGCTTCAGGACATCAGTTATGCAGCCCGGACGCTGGCGCGGAGTCCGGGATTCTCGGCCGCAACGATTATCACCCTGGCGCTAGGCATCGGGGCGAGCGCGGCGATTTTCAGCGTAGTGAATGCAGTCCTGTTGCGCCCTCTGCCTTTCAAGAATCCAGGTCAGCTCTACAGGCTTCGCAGCATGAGCGCGCAAGGTCTGCCAACGGGCCTGGTTGGTCCGCGCCACATGCTCCCTCTCGCACAGGATCACCCGTCCATTGAAGCCGCCGCATTAGGTTTCGCGTTTGAATCGTCCCTGGTCACCAGTAACGGCGTAGCCATCGCGCTCAACGAACACCGGGTGTCACAGCAATTCTTCGATGTCTTCAACAATCCGATGGCCAGGGGCCGTAACTTCAAATCCGAGGAGAGCTTCGATCGCATCGTGCTGAGCTATGGGATCTGGAGAGATGTCTTCCACTCCGACCCGCAAATCTTAGGTTCCGTGATCCGTGTCAGCGGATCGCCTTTGACTGTAGTTGGTGTGGCGGCGCCGGGATTCGACTTCCCGAACCACACCCAAGTTTGGACCAAAATGTACTTGCCTCCAGGGTCGAACATCTTGACCAACATGGAAGGATACGTGCGCCTGCGTCCCGGCTACTCCGAGGATCAGCTCAAGGCGGAATTGGCCATCATCGCGCCGCACATAGAACGCGAGCCGGATAACCACCCGGTGCAGTTCGTCGTCCGCCCTCTTTTGGACGACGTGGTGGGAGATCTCAGGCCGACCGTACTGATCCTGTCCGGTTCCATGGCGATTCTGCTCTTGATCGCCTGCCTCAACGTGGCGAACCTCCTATTTGCGCGTGGCGCAAGCCGCCTTCGCGAAATCGCAATGCGTCGGGCACTGGGGGCCGGCCGGCGTCGCGTGATTGGGCAGCTCATGACCGAAAGTCTGGTGTTGTGTTTTCTCGGTGGCTGCCTGGGGCTCGGCATAGCCTATGCGGCGATCCGCGCGTTGCCATCCATCGCGCCGGCCGACTTGCCGCGCCTGGATACGGTCTCGGTGGATCAAACTGTCTTTCTGTTTGCGGCGGCTTGCGTCTTGTTCACGACATTGCTGGTGGGTCTGGCGCCCGCGCTGCGGATCGCGCGCGGTGATTTGACCGCACTGATTCAGGACGGCGGCCGGTCCAGTTCGGCTGGGCGTGGGCAGAATCGCATCTTCGGCTCCCTGGTGATCGCGGAAATCGCACTGGCAATTGTGCTGGTGATCGGAGCTGGCCTTCTGGTGCGAAGCTACGCCCGGCTCATCTCCACCGACCCTGGATTCAAACCGGATCGGATGTTAACCCTCACGATGACGCCGCAGGGCAGAATCGATTTGCGGGTTGTTCTAGACAGGGAAGGCAAGCCCATTCGAGACAATCACGGCAGTTTCCAGTTGACGGGAACGGGCTATTTGCCAATGGCGCGTTTCTATCAGCAGTTGATTCATCGAATTCAGGCGCTTCCCGGAATCGAAGCGGTGACGGCCACTTCCAGCGCTCCCCTTGTACCCGAGCAACTTTCATGGGACGGCAATGGCTTGTTTGGGATCGTCGGGGAACCGTCTAGCGATACGAATGCCGGCGGACATCGCTCGGCCGGTCACCGTGTAACGCCGGAGTTTTTCAAGACTATGGGTACCCACCTGCTCGCGGGGCGTTTCCTCGAAGCCACGGACACACGGTACATGCCGGGCGTAGCGGTGATCAATCAAGCCTTTGCCCAAGCTTACTTTCCTGGCCAAAACCCGCTGGGGCATTCGCTGATTCTTCCCGAAGTCGCGGCATGGAAGCCCACCGGACCCGCGTACATTCTGGGCGACCTGTCGATCGACCAGGCCGAAATCGTGGGCGTGGTCTCCAATATCAAGGACGCCGCGTTGTCCGAACCCGCGGGGCCGGCGATTTACTTTCCCCATGAACAATGGACCGTCAGGCGCATGGTGGTGATCGTACGCACGGGAGTCGATAAGCCGGCCAATCTGATTCCAGCCATCCGGCGCGAACTCGCCGCCATGGATCCGACGATTCCGCCCAAATTCGATATCTACTCCGAGGTGATCGCGGGCACTCTTTCGCGCCAGCGATTGGCCACGGTTCTGCTCGCTGCGTTCGGATTACTCGCGCTGATTCTGGCCGCGGTCGGAATCTACGGCGTGATGTCGTACTCGGTGGCGCAACGCAGCGCCGAGATCGCGGTGCGGGCCGCGATGGGGGCATCGCCAGTCGAATTGCTCGGGATGTTCATGCGGCGCGCCTTGGAGCTTGCAGGCACGGGAATTGCCTTGGGCGTGCTGGGAGCTATAGCTCTACGGCAGGCGATCGCGAGCCAATTATATGAAGTGAGCGCGCTGGACTTGCGCGTGTTTCTGTTGGTGCCAGTGGTCCTGCTGGGAGTGGCCTTGCTGGCAAGTGGTCTGCCAGCTCGCCGAGCATCCAGGATTGACCCGGCAGTCATGTTGCGCACCAATTGAGTGGGGCGAGGTGCGCGCGATGAGCTAACGCCAATGCTTCAATTGCGGCCACAGCTGTTCTAACGAACCGAACTTGGAACGCTTGCAGATAAAGACGGGGATCTCCTTCTCCAGAGCGTAGGGATTGTCGGCGGATGTCCCCACGTATTCCACTTCCCCCCAAAGCTTTTCCAGAACTTCCTTGCGATCGTCAAGAACGATCATGCAGTTACCCGAGTAACCGTCGGGTCCCCAAAGAAACCAGGTCTGATGGCCGCTCAGGGCGCGCGGCAGACCGCAGCGTCGGCCCAGGAAATCGATGGCGCCGGCCTGACCGTAATCCTGCGCGAAGATCCCGCAATCGGCGCGTTCTGGAGGTGCTAGCCGGTGGTAAGCTTGCGCGGTCTCGGCCACGATCTCTTCCCATCCAAACTGATCCGCGTACCACTGCGGCAAAGCCGCTCGCTCGTGAGAGTGCTCCATCACCGGCAGTTTGAAAGGCAAGCGCCGCGCGTATGCGAGGAAGCTTTCGGGCGACAGAAGCGGCACCACCACGGGAGCCAAATAGGCGCCGGCGGCGAGCAGCAGCCCAACGATCGCGGGTTTCAACCAAGTTAGTCGTGGACGGCTCACCCCTGCTTCGATCACCACCGCGCCTGCCGCCAGGATCATGGGATAGATCGGAGCGAGGTAGTAATTCTTGCCGTGTACAGTGAACAAGACGGCGTAGCAGACCAGATAACTCCAGCCGAGCATACGATAGGGCTTCAGCCGTGGTGAGACGAAGAATGCAATCAGCCCGGTGATCCAAATAGGCGCTGTAAGAGGATGGACCAGGAGCGTCTGTTGAAAGAAATACTGAAACGGCCCAAGAACAACGTCGCGGCCCTCAGCCTTGATGTTTCGCATCAGTTGGAGGAACGGCCAATCATAGTGCACGTTCCATAGGAGGTTGGGCAGGAAGATCAGGAACGCCGCGAGACCGCCCAACCAGATCCACTTGTTGAGAAGGACGCGGCGTTGGCCGGTAAGCAGCAGGCCCACCAGGATGCCGAAGACAAATAGCGCGATGGTGTACTTCTCTTGCATGCCGAATCCCGCGAGCACGCCGAACCAGAGCCAGTTGCGGGGCTCGTCCCGCTTGATGGCGAGAATCGCGCAATAGGCGCAACCCATCCACAAGTTGGGTTCCAGGCAGTTCGTTCCCAGCAGGCTGCCGTTGGAGAGGTACTGCGGCGCGATCACGATTGCGACTGCGCTCAGCAGAAAGGCGAACGCCCTGCCGCCGAGCTCGCGGGCGATCACGGCCGTCTGAACAACTAAGAGACTGGACGCCAGCGCCGGTATGAAACGAACAGCTCGGAGCGAATCCCCCAGCACGGCACGGCACAAACGAATCAAGAATGGAATGAGCGGAGGCTGGTCGACATAGCCCCATGCGAGATGATCGCCGCAGGACATGTAATCGAATTCGTCGCGGAAGTAGCCGTATCGATCATTGAAGTAGCAGTGGAAAAGGAACTTGGCCAGGGCAATGGCGAACACAACCAACATGCCGTTGGTAAGGAAATTAGATCTGCGTTCGTCCGCGTTCATCGGCGGCAAAGCGAACTAATTCCCGCTGGACTGAATCTGCACCAGCGGCTCGTGCTCCGGCGCCGTGCTCGCGATGGTCTGCGGATCGCGCCAGAAATCGAAATACGAAATCTGCCGCACGCAGGAAATCGTGCACATGGGCGCGCAGCTTTTTTCAGTCACGTACTCGCGGCGAATATCTTCGACGGTGTATTCAGCCAGCGGCTTGGCTGGATAGCCGCGCTGCTGCGAGCAATAGTGCACCAGGCCGTCTTCGCAAATATACAGGTAGCGCGCGCCCGCCCGGCAGCGCCAGTGACTTGGACGGCCGTTCGCGATGTCGTCCTGATAGTAGTTGATCTGCGAGAAATTCTTCTTCTCGAAGTTCTTCATCGCGAGAAACACCTTGCGCTCGCGCTCGCCGATGGGCCGCAGCTGACCGTCGCCATCGTGGATGATTCCTACGGTAGACGTGAACCCCAGCTCCAGAGCCCGCTTTCCCACCACCAGCGCGTCTTCCGGATTGTGAATGCCGCCGCCCAGCACCGAGTTGATGTTCACGTGAAAGAGCGCGTACTCGGACAGGATCTGCAGCTTCTTGTCCAGCACCTTCAGGCTCTTCTTCGACACATCGTCGGGCATGACGTTGTCGATGCTGATCTGCATGTGATCGAGCCCGGCGTCGTTCAATTGATTCACGCGCTGCGGCGTCAGCAGATACCCGTTGGTGATCATTCCCGCCAGCATCCCGCGGCTGCGCACGTGCGAGATCAGCCGGTCCAGCTCCGGATGCAGCAACGGTTCGCCGCCGCTGAAGGTGACGATTGTCGTACCTAAATCAGCTAATTGATCCAGCCGCTCGGTCATGGTTTCAACAGCTACCGGCTTCGAGAAATCGTCGTACTCATTGCAGTACGTACAGGACAAGTTGCAGCGGCGGATGGGGATGATGTGCGCCATCACGGGGTGGTCCGTTGACGCCACGCCGCGCAAAATCATGCGCCACTCCCGCGCCCGGCGGTTCAGCGCCCGGCGGTCTCTGCGAAACTTGAAGCCCCAATTGCTCATGGATCGACTTATTCTCTATTGAATCATAACCATGCAAGAATGGCATGGATTTCAGATCGAACGGCGCCTGGCCCGTTCTGAACTGCGCCGGGGGCAGGCCAAGCGTACATGACGCGCGCTCAGCCATTCTGAATTCTGAATCCTGAATTCTTTTCTGTAACCGAAGTTGGATGCGAGGACACCTAACGTAAGTAGCATGATATGCTGAGAGCGCTGAAGCCCTGTAGCGCCCCGATCCGATGTTTGAGTTTCTCTTTAAATATCCGCCCACGGTGTTCGCCAAGGGCAGTTTCGTGTTCCTGGGACAGTGGCCACTTTGGACGCTCGCGGCGCTGTTATTAGCTTGCGCGGGAGGCTTGGGCTGGGTAATTTGGAGCCGCCGCCGCGCCATCGCGCCCACCATGCGCGGCCCCCGAACCGCAGTGGTCTGGATTCTCCAAAGCCTGTTGGTCTGCCTGTTGCTGTTCTTGTTGTGGCAGCCCGCGTTGAGCATCGCAACTCTGCGGCCGCAGCAAAACATCGTCGCCGTCGTGATCGATGACAGCAAAAGCATGTCGACCCAGGAGGACGGCCACTCCCGCAAGGATCAGGTTCTCAGCACGCTCAACGGCGGCCTTCTCAATAGCTTAAGGGGTAAATTTCAAGTTCGACTTTACCGGCTGGGCGACCATTTGGAGCGCATCGAAAAGACCGAGCAGCTTAACGCATCGGCACCCGCTACGCACATTGGCGAGGGCTTAAAGGAAGTGCTGGCGGATTCGGCCACGCTGCCCATCGGCGCGGTGGTGCTGATGAGCGATGGCGCTGATAATAGCGGCGGCATCGATCTCGAGACCATTTCCGAAATCAAGCGCCAGCGGATTCCGATTCACACCGTCGGGTTTGGCCGCGAACGCACGGCGCACGATATCGAGCTTACCGATGTCCAACTGCCGGCTCGCTCCCTCGCAAAATCGCGCCTGCAAGCGCAGGTGACGTTTCACCAATGGGGGTTGAAGGGCGATAAAGCGAAGCTGACGGTGCGCGATTCCGGAAAGGTTCTAACGTCTCGCGACATTGTTCTGCAGGGTGATGGCGCGGCTCAAACCGAGACCGTCCTGTTCACTGCTGGAGAGGCCGGAGTGAAGAACCTGCAATTCTCCATCGACCCCTTGCCCGAAGAGGAGAACAAGAACAACAATTCGCTGACGCGCGTTCTTTACGTGGACGACGCCAAGCCTCGCGTCCTATACATGGAAGGCGAACCCCGCTGGGATTTCAAGTTTATCCGGCGCGCGGTGGAAGATGACAAGAACATCTCCCTCTACACCATCGTCCGCACAACGCAAAACAAGAACTACACCCAGACGCCGGATGACAAGCACCCCGAGCTGATCAAAGCGGGCTTTCCCACCAAGGTGGAAGACCTGTTCGACTTTCAGGGATTGATCCTAGGCAGCGTGGAGGCGAACTATTTCACTCCGGCCCAGCAGGACTTGATCCAGCAGTTCGTGGACCGGCGCGGCGGCGGCTTGCTGTTCCTGGGCGGGCGCACGGCGCTGGCCGACGGAGGCTATCAGAAGGCGCCTTTCTCGGATCTGCTGCCAGTCCGCTTGCCGGATTCGAAGAACACGTTTCATCGTGATCCCGCGACCGCAGAACTGACGCGGGCCGGCCGCGACAGCCTGATCACTCGGATCGAAGACAATCCCGACGCCAACGAGGAGCGCTGGAAGAAGCTACCGTACCTGATGAATTTTCAGGAGGCTGGCCAGCCCAAGCCCGGCGCGTTGGTTTTGGCGGAAATGTCGGTCATGGGTCATAAGCTCCCGTTGCTGATTACCCAAAACTATGGACGCGGGCGCACGGCGGTGTTCGCTACGGGCGGCGACTGGCGTTGGCAGATGCTACAGCCGGTGCAAGACATGAGCCACGAGCTGTTCTGGCGGCAGTTGCTGCGCTGGCTGGTGAGCGACACGCCCACGCGCGTGGTCACCACCACGGCCAGGCCGGTGCTGTACGACGACGGCCGCGTGCACCTGCGCGCCGAGGTTCGCGATACCACTTTTCTCGCCACGAGCGATGCACAAGTGCACGCGCGCATCGTGGGGCCGGATGGCAGCGCGGAAAACGTCGATCTGCACCCGGATTCGTTGGAACAGGGCGTCTATTCGGCCGATTGGGATGCCGGAAAAGCTGGATCGTACGTTGCCGAAATCACCGCCACACGCGGCCAGCAAGAGCTGGGACGCAACGTGATCACGTTCCGCCGCGAGGACGGCGTCGCCGAGAATTTTCATCTGGAGCAGAATCGTGACCTGCTCGAGAAGCTTTCCTCGCAGACCGGCGCCAAATATTACCGCCCAGATGCCGTCAGCCGGCTGGGCGAAGATATTTCCTATTCCGACGCCGGCATCACCGTGCGAGAAACCAAGGACCTTTGGGATATGCCGATCGTGTTCTTCCTGGCGCTGTTGCTGTGTTGCACAGAGTGGGTGCTACGCAGAAGGTGGGGCGTAGTATGAAGCTTCCGCTTCTTCTGGTTGTTGTGTGCTGCGCTACAGCCTTGCATGCGGCCACATTTTACGTGACTGTCGCGGGCCTCGGTGGCGAACCCGACTACGAGCAGCGCTTTACTTCTCAGGCGCAGGAAATCGACAAACTGCTGCACGCTTCGAGCTCGGATGCCAAGGTCACGACGCTCTACGGCCCGCAGGCCACCAAAGTGAACGTGCAGAATGCACTTGCGCAAGTGGCGCGCGAAGCCAAAGCGAACGACGCGTTCGTGTTGATGCTGATCGGCCACGGCAGCTTCGATGGCTACGATTACAAGATCAACCTCCCCGGCCCCGACCTCTCGGGCATCGAGCTGGGGGCGCTGCTGGACCGCATCGGGTGCACGCGCCAGCTGGTGGTGAACATGACCAGCGCGAGCGGCGGATCGCGCGCTGCATTGGAGAAACCCAACCGCGTCGTCATCACCGCCACCAAGAGCGGCAACGAAAAGAACGCCACGGTATTCGCGCGTTTCTGGGTGGAAGCGCTGCGCGATCCGGCGGCCGACACCGACAAGAACGAAACCGTTTCGGCGCTCGAAGCGTTCATTTACGCCGAGACCAAGACCGCGCAGTTCTATGAGACGCAGAAGCGCTTGGCGACCGAACATCCCATTCTCGAAGACACCGGACAGGGCGACGGCGAGCGCAAGCCATCTCCCGAGAATGGGGAAGGCCTGAAAGCGGCGCAGTTCCCGTTGCTGCGAATCGGCGCTTCGCAAGTAGCGGCCAACACGCCCGAAAAGAAAGCCCTGCTCGAAAAACGCGACCAGCTGGAAGAGCAGATCGACAAACTGAAATATGAAAAGGCCGCGATGCCGGCCGACGAGTACCGGAAGCAACTCCAGGATCTACTGATCCAATTAGCCAAGACCCAAGCGGAGCTTGATAAATGAAACTACTGGCCGCGTTGTTGGTCACAGTTCCGCTCGCCGCTCAGACCCTAGATGACTGTCGCAATTTGCGGCATCACGGCAGACTTACCGAGGCGCAGACTTGCTTTGCTCGTCTAGCCGCGAGTTCCAATCCTTACCTTCGCGCCGAGGGGCTCTGGGGCGTCGAGCGTTATCAGGAAGCCAACGACCAATTCCGCGATCTGGTGAAGCAGAATCCCAAGAACGCCGACTACCGGGTCCGCTGGGGCTTCTTGTTCTTCGAGCGCTTCAACAACGAAGAAGCACACAATCTGTTCGAAGAGGCGCTCAAAATCGACGAGAAGAACGCGCAAGCCTACCTGGGTATCGCGCAAGTGGAATCCGAGGGGTTTACCAAACACGCCGTCGAAGCCGCTCAGAAGGCCGCTGATCTGAACCCGAAGCTTTTCGAGGCGCACGAGCAGCTCGCCTATCTCGCTTTGGAAGACAACGACGAAGAAACCGCCGCCAAGCAAGCCGACCAAGCCCTGGCCATCTCCGGCGAAGCGTTAGACGCCATGGCCATTCATCTCGCCATCGACTTGCTGCACGACAAGAGCGACTCGCCGTGGGCAGATCGCATTCTCAAAATCAATCCCGCCTATGGCGAAGCCTATTCCACGGCCGGACACTTCTACTTCATCAACCGGCGCTACCAAGAAGAGATCCGAGCCTATCGCAGGGCTATCGAGCTAAATCCACGCCTGTGGGAGGCACGCTCGCACCTGGGCGTGACGCTCATGCAATTGGGTCAGGACGCCGAGGCGCGCGAGCAGCTCGAACAATGCTACAACGCCAATTACAAGAGCTACGAGACCGTAAATTCTTTGCGACTGCTCGATAAGTACAAGGACTTCGTCACCTTCAAAACTCCCACCGTGACGCTTCGTCTGGATAAGAAGGAAGCCGAGTTATTGCACCCGTACGTTGAGTCCGAGATCGAGCGCAATATGGCGGCCTACGAAAAGAAATACCAGATGAAGCTCAAAGAACCCTTGCAGGTGGAAGTTTATCCCGATCACCCCGACTTCGAGGTTCGTACCTCGGGCATGCCGGGCATTGGCGGAATCCTGGGAGTTACGTTCGAGACCGTGATCGCGATGGACAGCCCGTCCGGCCGCCCGCCCGGCAGCTTTCATTGGGCCAGCACGCTACGGCACGAGATGAGCCATGCGTATATTCTCGAAGCCACCAATAGCCGGGTCCCGCGCTGGTTTACCGAAGGCCTGGCCGTGTATGAAGAGACCGCCGCCGCGCCCGACTGGGGCGACCGCCTGGATCCGGAAGCCATTCACGCCATCCAGCACAAGATGCTGCTGCCGGTGGCCGAGCTCGATCGCGGATTCATCCGGCCCAGCTATCCATCGCAAGTGATCGTGTCGTACTTCCAGGGCGGCAAAGTCTGCAGCTTCATCGCCGAGAAGTGGGGCTACTCGAAACTGCTCGACATGGTCCACTCGTTCGCGAAACTGGAATCCACCCCCGACGTCTTTCAAAAGGACCTGGGCATCTCCACCACCGACTTCGACAAGCAATTCCTGGCCTGGCTGGATGCGCAGACCAAGGTCACCACCGATCACTTCGACGAATGGCGCGAGAAGGTTAAGAAGATGGTGGCCGACGATCGCGCCAAGAAATACGACGACGTGATCGCCGCCGGCAGCGCCATCCGCGATTGGTACCCCGATTACGTCGAAGCTGGCAGTGTCTATGAACTGCTGGCCGAAGCTTACACCGCCAAAGGCGACAAGGACGCCGCGCGCAAGGAGCTGGAGAAATACAACCAGGTGGGCGGGCGCAGCCCCTTATTGGTCGAACGTCTGGCCAAGCTGGAAGAAGAGGCCGGCGAACCCAAGAAAGCCGCGGCCGCTCTCGATCGTCTAAACTACATTTATCCCGAGGATCAGGATCTGCACAAACGGCTAGGCGACTTATGGCTCGCGCAAAACAACGTCACGGGTGCGATTCGCGAGTACCAGGCGTTGCTCGCGCTGAAACCGCTGGATCAAGCCGCGTCGCATTACCAGTTGGCCCAGGCTTTCCGCATGGCCAATCGGATGGATCAGGCGCGCGATGAAGTGCTGCTCGCCCTGGAGGCCGCGCCCGGATTTAAGCCGGCTCAAAAACTACTTTTAGAGATTGCGAAATAAAAACACATGTCAACCCCCACCATAGCGATCAACGATTCGGCGGAACTGAAAGAACGGATCGGGCGTTTCCAGGAAGTCCAGCGCGGCATCGTGCGCGAAGTCCGCAAAGTCATTGTCGGACAGGAAGAAGTCATCGAGCAGGTGATGATCTCTTTGTTCGTGGGCGGCCATTGTTTGATCACTGGCCTGCCGGGAACGGCCAAGACGTTGCTGGTCCGAACCCTGGCTCAGACTCTCGGCCTGGTCTTCAAGCGCATTCAGTTCACACCCGACCTGATGCCGTCCGACATCACCGGCACCGACATCATTGAGGAAGAGCCCGGCACCGGACGCCGTACCTGGACCTTCGTGCCTGGGCCGATCTTTTCCAACATCCTGCTGGCCGACGAAATCAACCGCACGCCCCCCAAGACGCAATCGGCTCTGCTCGAAGCGATGCAGGAATTGTCGTGCACCGTGCGCGGACATCAATACAAGATCGAGGCGCCGTTCTTCGTTTTGGCCACCCAGAACCCCATCGAACTCGAAGGCACCTATCCGCTGCCCGAAGCCCAGCTGGACCGTTTTCTGTTCAACACGGTGCTCGACTATCTGTCCGCCGACGACGAAGTGAAAGTCGTGGACCTCACCACCACCACCAGCAGCGCGCAGGCCGACACAGTAACCAACGC
>Ga0209415_10012528_pt1 | contig 14118 bp, 9 predicted proteins | sample PeaSoiSIISIP2007_FD_187696 | JGI IMG/M metagenome (GOLD analysis project Ga0209415, IMG submission 187696) | Peat soil microbial communities from Weissenstadt, Germany - SII-SIP-2007 (SPAdes) (version 2) | ecosystem: Environmental > Terrestrial > Soil > Wetlands > Peat | place: Germany... | reverse complement strand
GCTCGAAAGCCCGGCGAGCCGCGGCAACGTCTTTTACCTGCTTTGCCCCGCGCCGCTGTTGATCCCGCTGATCGTGCTCGCGACTCTGGCGACGATCATCGCCAGCCAGTCCATCATCAGCGGGGCATTTTCGATGACCAGGCAGGCAATTCAGCTCGGCTGGTTGCCGAGACTGCGAATCACGCAAACATCGGCGGAGGGTTACGGCCAGATCTATGTCGGCGTGGTCAACTTCCTGATGATGATCGTGACGATCGCGCTGACGGTCGGCTTCAGGAGATCTGAAAATCTGGCGGCTGCGTATGGCATCGCGGTATCGCTGACGATGCTGGCGACCTCCGTGCTTCTGTTCATTGCGATGCGGCAGATCTGGGCGTGGAGCCTGGTGGCCGCCGGCAGCGTCACGGGTTTCTTTCTCCTCATCGACGGCGCGTATTTCCTGGCCAATCTTGCCAAAGTCCTGCAAGGCGGATATGTGCCGCTGCTCTTGGCTGTTGCCGTCTATGCGGTAATGCTGGTCTGGCATCGTGGGGCCGCGGCCGTGACGGTCCGCATCCATGATTCCGTCGTGCCTGTTCGCGAGTTCATGACCCAGATGGAGGCGCGCGGGATTCCCCGCGTGCCCGGAACCGCCGTGTTCCTCACTCGGACGAGGCATGGTGTGCCGCCCGTGATGGTTTGGCATGTCAGGCACAATCGGGCCTTGCACAAGCAACTGTTCGTCCTGCGAGTCAAGACATTGCCGGTTCCGTGGGTCGCGCCGAACGACCGGCTGGCAATCGCGAAAGTCGCTCCGAATTTCTGGCGCGGGCTAGCGCAGTTCGGATTCATGGAACGTCCGGATATTCCGGCTCTCATGCGGGCCAGCAAGCTGCTCGGATGCACGATCGATCTCGATGACGTGACTTATTACGTCGGCCGCGAGACGGTGGTTAGACGGGAAGACGGCAAGGGGCTGCCAGCCTGGCAGGAAAAGATGTATTCCATGATGGAGCGCAACGCCGTTCACGCTCGCGATTTCTTCAGATTGCCGAGCGACCAGGTGGTAGAAATCGGACGGCAGATCGCCATTTAGCGCTTCGAATCCGGCTGGAAACGCGGTGGATTGCGCCGAGATCCCGGACAGGCGCCCGAATGGTTGCCAGTACCCTCCCGCGGGTTTTCTACATGCGGGGTTCTGGGCGTCTTTATGGTACCATGTAGCGGCAATCGGCGGCGGAGATCCGGGAAAGCGGAGGATCGGTGCCGGTGTTGGGGGCGAACCAGCAGAACAATCCGATAGGGCCGGCGAGCGGGGCGGGGTCCGGCTTGCCGTACGAGCAGCCCTGGCTGAAGCGCAAAGACTGGGCTGCCGGCATCATGCGCGACAGCGTGGGACTCCACCTCGACGTCTTCGTCATCGCGTTCATGGGCCTGGTTTTCCTGGCCGCTGCCTTCGGCTTCTTTCACGAGCGATTGCATTTGGCGCCGGACGGCGGATTCGGGCCTTTCATTCCCATGACCGTCTTCGGCCTGGTGGGCGCCGGCATGACACTGAGGGCCGTGCATCTGGTCATGAGTTGGGCGAGGTATGGCCGCTCGCGGCTCAAGCTCGAGACGGTGCCGATCCCGTTGGGCGGGGCCATGAAGGCCGAGCTTGTCATGACGCGCCAGTTCCGGGCCGGGCGCGCGCTCCGCGTCAGGCTGAAATGCGTCAATTCGGTGGTCAAGGAATTCGTTTCGATCAACAAGCCGTATTCCACGCCCGAGGAACGATCGGTCGAATCCCACACGGTCTGGCAGGACGAGGACATGCTCGTCTCCGACGGCAGCGGTCGGCTCGAAATTGCGTTCGCGGTTCCCGCCGATCAGCCGGCTACGACCTTCCCCAACGGCCGAGACTGGCGGACCTGGGTGCTGGAGGTGCAAGACCCGAGCGGACGCGCCCAGGCGTATCACGCCGAGTTCGAATTGCCCGTGTTCTCGATACCGCTCGGCGCAGGCGAGGCGGCTGCCGTGGCGGCCATCGCGGAAGCCCGTCAGCGCAAGCTCGAGGACTACAAGCCCCCGCCGGGCTTCAGGGTCAAGATCGGTCCGGCGCCCGAGGGCGGGACCGAATTCCTCATCCCGCCCATGGGCGTCCATGGCGGCGCGATCGCCCAATCCGTCGTGTTCGTGGTTTCGCTGGTTCTGATGGTCGCCGCCTGGGGCTTTCCCATGGCGATCATCATCCCCTGGGGCATCCTCAATCTGCTTCTCTATATCTGGCTGCTGCGCCTTTGGTTCGCGCCCGAGCGCATCGTCATCGGCAACGGCGCCATCCGGGTAACCAACGGGCTGTTCCGCATCACCCAGACCATGGCCCTCGACCAGGTGACGTCCATCCATGCCACCCAGATCGAAACGCCCTGGGTGGTCACCGTCCGCATCAAGGGCCAAGGCTGGCACCAGATCGGCACCGGCCAGGGAATCCGGGAGCTCCTGGAAGCTCAGTGGCTGGCCCTCCAGCTAAGCCATGCCGCCGGCATCCAGCCGGCGAATCCCATCCCCGGCAACGATGTCCAGGAGGTGGTGCAAATGGTCTTGGGCTATGGCAAGGAGAAGGGCGTACCAGGCGCGGCTCAGGCTTTGGAAATGAACGCGGCCATCGAACGGCTGAAGCATCACCTGGGTCCGAAATACGAGGCCGGACAAGGGCCGACGGATGCTCCGAAAGCGGCTTTGCCGTTGCCCATGACGCTGGTCAAATCGAAACCGACGAGCCCTCTGGTAAAGATCATTGCCGTCGCAATCGGGTTCGTCGGCGTCGCCTGGTTTCTCTCCAGCGCGCTTTACCCCACCTTTGTGGCTCTCCTGAGTCACCTCCGGCATTGAACGGGGTCGACAGCATTGGCCCGCCCGGGTGCCGCATTTCCCGGTCGGTCTTGCCCATATATGGTTACACCCGTCGCGATTGCACTTTAGCAAAATCGTAACCTTGGACGGCCAATCTAGTCGGGTACAGCAGGAGTCCAGAAGCGGGGGAAATCTCCATGGCCAGGCGACCGAAGCAGCCGCAAAACAGTGTCAGCAGCCCCTCGACGGTCGAGCTGCCGGCCCGAACTCCCAGATCGCTGGACGCGCCTGTGTTCTCGCAGCCCGCGCCGACCGCAGATCCCACGATATTCAAGATCAAGCATCCATCGGACGGTGCCGCCTACAAGATCATCGATCAGCTGAACAAGGAGCATCGCCTTCAGGCGATGCCCTTTCCCATGCCGCGCGGCGCCGGCCCGGAACCGCAGCTGACGCTGACGAAGGTCTTCGGCGGCAACAATAACGCGATCAACGCCATCTCGCGGGCCGGCCAGATCGTGTTTCACGCCACGGGCGACTGCGGCAGCACGCGCGGGCCGACGACCCAGAACCAAGTCACCGACAAGATGATCGGCGACTTCACGGAGTCCGCCTCGATGGAAGCCCCGCAATTCTGTCTATTGCTGGGAGATATCGTCTATAATTTCGGCGAGCCGGAATATTACTACGATCAGTTCTATGAGCCGTACCGGAATTACCACGCGCCGGTCCTGGCGGCGGCCGGCAACCACGACGGCATGATCTCGCCGCTGGCCCATGCGACGAGCCTCGCCGCCTATCTCAGGAACTTCTGTTCCGAGCCGGCCGGCGGCTATGCCGTAACTCCGGAAGCGGGCGGTCTTTCGCGCACGGCGCAGATCCAGCCGGGGGTATTCTTCACCTTCGACGCGCCGTTCGTGCGAATTCTCGTGTTCTACAGCAATACGTTGGAGGACCCCGGCGTGATCGCCGACGGCACGATCGGAAACGCCCAGCTCGACTTCCTGACGGCGGCGCTCAAGCGGGTCAAGTCCGAGAAGTACGCCGGCGCGCTGCTCTTCGCCCATCATCATCCACCCTATGCCATCGGCGGCCAGCATTCCTCCAGCGTCCAAATGCGCCAGCAGATGGATCAAATCTGCGCTGAGGTCGGAGTCTGGCCGCATGCGGTGCTGGCGGGCCATGCGCACTCCTATCAGCGCTTCACGCGCCATCGCCAGGACGGCACCGATATCCCGTACATCATCTGCGGCAACGGCGGGCATAACGTGCAAAAGCTGCAAGCGCCGGGCGGCGTGCCGTTGCGTACCCCGCAGACGATCAAGGCCCAAGGTGCGGCCGACGATCCGGTGACATTCGAGAATTACGACGATGTCGACTACGGCTATCTGAGAGTGATCGTCGATCCCAAGCAATTGCGGATCGAATACCATCCGGCCAGCGACGGCACCCAGGCGAAAACGCCCGACGACAGCGTCACCATCGACCTCGCCTCCCGCAAGCAGGTTGTCTACACGCCCAACGACCTGGGCTACCAGGCCCAAGCCAAGGAGGTTCGCAGTCTCTATGCCGCCCAATCGAACCGGCGGGGACGGGCGCCCACAAAGCGGCGGCGAGTGGGGACAGCAAAGAGCTGACCTCCTACAGCATGTTCCAATCCTATTGAATCGGAACATGCTGTAGATTCCTTGATTTGGTCGCATTTTCTGCGCCGAACCGGTGCCCACTTCGGCGGAAAATGCTCCGGGTCGGCGCTCGAGCTGCGGCCGCCTGCCGAGGCGCCTCGAGCATGGCTTGCCGGGCACGCCGAGGCATTTGAGAGAAGTCCGTCAAGCGTCTGCAACGGTTCGCAGCCATACTTCGATTTCGCAACAGGATTCCACCCATGGAGATGAGCCATGCGCCTTGACGCGTTTCGGGCTTCGGCACTCGGAATCTGCATGCTCGCAGGGATTCCGGCGGTCTTGGACAGCGCCGCTGCCCAATCCGTGTCGCTCCAGGCCAACGATGGCGTGACCACGACGCCGATCAAGCATGTCATCGTCATCATCGGCGAGAACCGAAGCTTCGATCACGTCTTTGGCGCCTATCAGCCGCGGCCGGGACAGACGGTGTTCAATCTGCTGTCCGAGGGCATCATCGGGGCCGACGGATCGCCGGGCCCCAACTTCGCCGAAGCCGCGCAGTATCGGGCCGATGTCGAGGGCAAGTACGAATCGGCGCCCGCTCACAAGCAGCCCTATGACATATTGCCGCCGGCCATGACCGGCTCAGCGCCGCCCGATGCCAGCGATGGTGCGGATGCGCCATTCCTTTCCCTGGCCCATGCCGCCGCCATGGACCCGGGCATACCGGGTGCGGATCTCCGCCTGCTCTTGAGCGGGGCGACGGGCCTCTCCAAGCGCAGTATCGATACGCGGTTGCCGAATGCGGCGACCCTGCCCAACGGCCCCTTCCAGCTTACCCCCGGCATCCCCTATGACGCCTATGCCGCGAGCCCGGTGCACCGTTTCTTCCAGATGTGGCAGCAGCTCGACTGCAGCGTCGATCATGCCACGCCCCCCAACCCCAGCGGCTGCCTCTCCGATCTCTTCCCCTGGGTCGAGGTCAGCGTCGGCGCCGGCAGCAACGGCAAGCCGCAGCCTGCCGGCTTCGGCGACAAGACCACGGGCGAAGGCTCGACGGCCATGGGCTTTTACAACGTCAATGACGGCGATGCGCCCTATCTGAAGGAACTGGCCGACGGCTATGCGCTCAGCGACAACTTCCACCAGTCGGTCAACGGTGGCACAGGCGCCAATCACATCATGCTGGGAAGCGGCGATGCCATCTGGTTCAGCGACGGGAACGGCAATGCCGCTACGCCGCCGCAGAACCAGATCGAGAACCCCGACCCGCAGCCCGGGACCAACAACTACTACTCCCAGGACGGCTATTCCGGCGGCTCCTATGTGGGCTGCGCCGACCGGGCCGAGCCCGGCGTCGGTTCCATCCTGGACTACCTGGCAGCGTTACCATACCGGCCAAACCCCAACTGCCAGCCCGGGCATTTCTATCTGGTCAACAACTATAACCCGGGCTATTTGGGCGACGGGACGGTCGACAAGAATGACCCGTTCACGGTTCCCCCGGTTAGCTTGCCTACCATCGGCGATGCCTTGCTGAAGAAGCAGGTGTCGTTCCGCTACTACGGCGAGGGCTGGAACGCCTACCTTCAGGATCCGTCCAGCTACCTCTACTGCAACATCTGCAATTTCCTGCAATACACGCCGACGATCATGACCGATGGGGCCCGGCGAACCGAGCACATCAAGGATCTGGCCGATCTCTACAACGACATGCAGAACGGCGTCCTGCCCGCGGTTTCCTTCGTCAAGCCGAGCGGGCTCAATGATGGCCATCCGGCAAGCTCGAAGCTCGGCATCTTCGAGGCCTTCTCGAAGAAGCTCATCGATGCGGTGCGCGCCGAGCCCGATCTCTGGGCCGGAACGGCAATCATCGTCACCTTCGACGAGGGCGGCGGCTATTGGGATTCCGGCTACATCCAGCCGCTCGACTTCTTCGGCGACGGGCCGCGCGTCCCCCTGATCATGGTTTCGCCCTATTCGACGGGCGGGCGCGTGGTCCACAGCTACACCGATCACGTCTCGATCCTGAAGTTCATCGAGAAAAACTGGTCGGTCGGGCCGGTCAGCAACCGCAGCCGCGACAATCTGCCGAACCCCGTCACCACGAAGGGCGAGCCCTATGTGCCGGCCAACCCGCCGGCCATCGGCGACTTGATGGACATGTTCCATTTTTAGAGCACGATCCGATCCGATCGAATCGGAACATGCTCTAGATTCCTTGGTTGGTCGCATTTTCTGCGCCGAACCGGTGCCCACTTCGGCGGAAAATGCTCCAGCCGGTGCGGGTTTACTCGGATGCAGGCAGTGACTCGACGGGATAATTCCAAGGGCTAATGCGCCTATGCGTTGACGTTTGATGAAACCGTAATGGTTCTGGCATAGAGTTCGGGCACCGACGCCGCACGGCAGTTATTGCTCGAGGCGAGATTCGGAGGTTTTGCCGTGCGCGGTCCGTTGGTCGTTTCCGCCCGACTTTCCCGGGTGACCCCGAACCGCTGGGACATCGTCGCTGTTCCTCTCGTGCTCGGCGTCCTCGCCATCATCGCTGTGGGCGCCCACCAGATGGCGTCGCCCTTGGAGGCGCTGCAGAAGACGCCGGTTTCGCTCGACATCGCCAATCTCCCCGGCTACGCGCTCAGAACCACCCTCAGAATGCTGGCAGCCCTGGTGGCGTCGCTGCTGTTCACCCTCGTCTATGGCGCACTCGCGGCCAAGAGCCGGCGGGCGGAGCTTATCCTCATACCGATTCTCGACGTGCTTCAGTCGGTGCCCATCCTCGGCTTCATCTCGTTCACTATCGTGGCGTTCATTCGGATGTTCCCGGGCAGCACGCTGGGGCCCGAATGTGCGGCCATTTTCGCGATCTTCACTAGCCAGGCCTGGAACATGGCCTTCAGCTTCTACCAGTCGCTACGCACGGTGCCGAAAGATTTGGACGAGGCCTGCCGCGGGTTCCACCTCTCCGCCTGGCAGCGGTTCTGGCGCCTCGAAGTTCCCTACGCCATGCCCGGGCTGATCTGGAACATGATGATGTCCATGTCCGGCGGATGGTTCTTTGTCGTGGCATCCGAAGCGATCTCCGTGGGGAACCAGACTTACAACCTGCCGGGCATTGGTTCCTATGTGGCGCTCGCCATCGCCCAACAGGACCTGGCCGCCGTCGGCTGGGCGGTCCTGACCATGCTGATCGTGATCATCGCTTACGATCAGCTTCTCTTCCGACCCTTGGTCGCCTGGGCCGAGAAGTTCCGGTTCGAGCAGACTGCCGCTCAGATCATTCCGAAGTCCTGGGTCCTCAACCTCTTGCAGCGGTCCCGGTTCGTCGGGCTGGTGCTTTCGCCCGTTGACCTGCTGCTAAGGCACGCCCGGCGATTGCGGCTGCCCGCGCCACGGCTTCCCGTCCTGCCCGTCAAGCCATGGCTACCGCCCATTTTCGTCGACCGCATCTGGTATGTCGCCGTGGCGGCCATGTCCCTCTACGCCGCATGGCGGGTTTTCGACTTCATCAGGGCAAGCCTCGGGTTCTGGGACCTGATCCAGGCTCTCGAACTCGGCCTGATCACATTGGTCCGCGTGCTTGTTCTCATCGCGCTCGCCTCCCTGATCTGGGTTCCGGTCGGCGTCTGGATCGGCCTTCGCCCGAAGCTCGCCGAGTGGGCTCAGCCGATCGCCCAGTTCCTTGCCGCGTTTCCGGCGAACCTCCTGTTCCCGGCCGCCGTCGTGATCATCGTCCGCTTCAACCTCAACGCGGACATCTGGCTCAGCCCCCTGATGATCCTGGGCACGCAATGGTACATCCTGTTCAATGTCATTGCCGGGGCGACGGCCTACCCCAACGACCTCAAGGAGGTCGCCGCCAACTTCGACATGCGCGGCTGGAAATGGTGGACCAAGGTCATCCTGCCGGGAATCTTTCCTTATTATATCACCGGCGCCATCACCGCCTCGGGCGGCTCATGGAATGCCAGCATCGTGACCGAGATCGTTGCCTGGGGTACGACGACGCTCAGAGCCCATGGCTTGGGCTCATATATCGCCAAGGCAACGATCGAGGGCGACTACCCGCGAATCATGCTGGGCATTGCCGTGATGTCCGTATTCGTGATTCTTCTCAACCGCGGCTTCTGGCGGCGGCTCTATGTGCTTTCGGAGCGTCGCCTGCGTCTCGACTGAAGGAGAGTTCGCCATGATGAGCACGACATCGCCTCTCCTGCTGCAGGCCAAATCGGTCTGCCAGGCCTTTCCCAAGCCGGGCGGCGGAGAGCTTGTGGTGTTGGACAAGGTCGACCTATCTCTCCGGCAAGGCGAGATCGTGAGCCTGCTGGGACGCTCAGGCTCCGGCAAGTCGACGCTGCTCCGGATCGTTTCCGGCCTCATCAAGCCAACCTCGGGAGCTGTCGAAGTCAACGGCCGGACGGTGCAAGGTTGCGTGCGCGGCGTCGCCATGGTGTTCCAGAGCTTCGCCTTGTTTCCGTGGCTCACGGTTCTCGAGAACGTCGAGTTCGGGCTGGAAGCGTTAGGGGTACCTGAAGCGGACATGCGCCATCGGGCGCTGGCGGCCATCGACCTGATCGGGCTGGACGGCTACGAATCCGCCTATCCGAAGGAGATTTCCGGCGGGATGCGGCAGCGGGTCGGATTCGCGCGAGCGATCGTCGTGCATCCGAACATACTGCTCATGGACGAGCCGTTCTCGGCCCTCGACGTCCTCACGGCGGAGACCCTGAGGACGGATTTCCTGGAACTCTGGTCCGAGGGCAAGATGCCCATCAAGTCCGTCCTGATGGTGACGCACAACATCGAAGAGGCGGTCCTGATGAGCGATCGCATTCTGGTGTTCTCCTCGAACCCCGGCCGCGTGGCGTCCGAGATCCGGGTCGATATTCCCCAGCCCCGCAGCCGGCTGGACCCGACCTTCCGTAGCCTGGTCGACAGGATCTACGGCGTCATGACGCAGAAGGCGCCCGATAGGGCTCGGGAAACCCTGGGCGGCCATATCTCGGGCGTCGGCGTCGCCATGATCATGCCGCGCGTGTCGATCAATCAGCTCGCCGGCTTGATGGAAGCCCTTGCAGGCCCGCCCTACAACGGCAAGGCCGATCTTCCCGCCATCGCGTCCCTGCTGCAGATGGATGCCGACGATCTGTTTCCGATCGCCGAGATACTCCAGCTCCTGCATTTCGCGGACTTGGCGGAAGGCGACATCCGCCTCACCGACCTGGGGCGCCGGTTCGTGGATGCCGAAGTCGATGCACGCAAGCGCCTGTTCGCCGAATGCTGTCTAACCCATGTGCCGCTCATCGCCCATATCAAGCATGTGCTCGATGAGCGGCCGAGCCACCGGGCGCCTTACAGCCGGTTCCTCGAAGAGCTGGAGGACCATGCGACCGAGGAACTCGCCCGGCAGAACCTCCGCGCGGCCATCGGTTGGGGACGCTACGGCGAGATCTTCTCCTATGACGACGATGCCGAGACCTTCAGCCTGGAGAATCCCGTATAGCCGCAGTTGCCTCGTGGCCAATCATGACGGGCAAGCCGGTATTTCCCGGCGTCTCGGCCTGCGGAATTGACAGGACCCGGAATCCGGTGACCATTGTCCCTGCCGGGGAAATGCCGAACGCGTTTGGCGCCGGCGCGAACCCTTGTCCTGGGACCTTGGCGCGTGGCGACCAGCGACCATCCTTCTGCGAGCGAACCAAGCCAAGCGCCGGCAGATCCGCCGGGACCCGGCAGCGACGACGGCGCCGCTTCCTGGGCTGCCTTGGACAGGGAGCTTGGCCGTTGGCAGGAGGACGGCAAGGCGGCCAGCTTCTGGTGGCGCGACGACGACGCGACTGAGCCGACCGCGGCCCTCGACCGCCTGCTCGGCATCAGCGGGGAGGAAGCCATTCCGGTCGCCATCGCCTGCGTGCCCAAATTCCTGTCGGCGAATTTGCCGGCGAGATTGCGCGGGTGCCCGACGGCGGAGGTGCTCCAGCACGGCTTTGCCCACCGGAACCATGCCGCGGAAAAGGGCGAGGGGGCCTGGGAGCTCGGCCTCCATCGAGGCGCCGAACGGGTGCTGGGCGAACTCGAGACCGGGCGTGAGATCATGCAGGCTGCCTTCGCCGGCCAGTTCATTCCCGTCGTAGCGGCGCCATGGAACAGGATAGACAGGCGCCTGTTGCCGGGCCTCAAACACAACGGCTTCATCGGAGTATCGACCTTTGGCGAGCGCGCGCCGCCGCCCTGCCTTGAGGGATTCACCGAGGCGAATGCCCATCTTGACGTGCTTTCCTGGAAGGCCTCACCGCGCTTCCGCGGCGAGAAAGCGGCACTCCAGGACATTCTCGAACATCTCGGCCGCCGCCGCCTCGGGCTGGCCGATCCCGGCGAGCCTACCGGCATCCTCTCCCATCATCTGGCCCTGGACGAAGCGGCCTGGCGCTTTCTCGCCGATCTCGTCGCGTTCCTGGCGCGACACCCCGGCGCGTCCTGGCGCTCGGCTGGCGAACTTTTCGCGCCAACAGGCGTGGCATCGGGGGCCCAAGCTTGACGGCCGGGGAAGTGCGCCCGGCAAGAGCGGGTGACGTCGAGCCGGTTTGCCGGCTTCTCCACGAGCAGATGAACCGGAAGTTCAGCCCGGATCGCTGGCGGCGGCTCATGACCTATGCTTGGCTCGCCGAAAAGCCGGATCTGGGTCGTGTCGCCGTCGTCGACGGCCGGGTCGTCGGCTATGTCGGCATGGTCTACGCCGACAGGCAAATCGAGGGGTGCCGACACCGCGTCGTCAACATTTGTGCCTGGTACCTCGACAAGGCCTTTAGGGGCCTAGGCCTCGGGTTCGAGCTCATGCGCTCGGCGACGGCGGACCCGCAATCGACGTACACGAATCTCACCAGCTCCTCGCGCACGCTGAAGCTTCTGGACAGGGCCGGCTTTCGCGTCCTCGACGGCGAGCGCCGTCTATGGGTGGCAGAGGGCCCGCCGGCCCGGCTGGATATCGAGCGGGACGAGAGGCAAATCTTGCGGAAATGCGAGGCCGCGGAAGCGGGCCTGCTGCGCGACCATGCAGGACTGCCGATCTATCCTGTTCTGATCGAGGAAGGCACTGAAAGTTGCCTTGCCGTGTTTTCGGTGAAACAAAAACATGATGATGAAACCTATTTCGACCTGCTTCATCTGAGCAATCCCCGGTTTTTTACTGCCAGGGCGCAGGCGGTCGCCGATTGTTTGCTGCCGCGAAACCGGCGCGCGGTTCTCGCAGCCGACGCAAGACTATTGATGGGTCAATCGCGTGGTGGGACAATTCGACCCATGCGGGTGCCGCGCTATTTCAAATCGAGCAGGCTTGCTCCCGGAGCGATCGACAACATGTATTCCGAACTTCAGCTGCTTGACCTGAAGCTCGACTGACGGCCATGGCGGATACCGAAGCTATTCTGATGGTGGACGCGTCGGCCTCCAGGATCCGGTTCCAGGCATTCGCGGTTCGTCCAGATGACGAGATCGCTCCGCTCTACGAAGGCCGGATCGCGCCGATCGGAGGCTGTGCCCGCTTTCTGGTCCGCAACCCCTTTGGCAGCAGGCTGCTGGACAAGGTCTATGCGCCCGGAGAGATTGCCGATCCTGGCACCGCCGCTCGGCAGCTGTCGGCATGGACGCACAGCATGCACCTGCACGACCGGCTGCTTGCCATCGGCCATTGCATAAGGGCTGAGAAGGCGGCGGCGCCCATTATGCGAGCCGACAGGGCGCTCGATGGGGCCAGGCCGATACCCGCAGCAAGTCTCGCCGTCATCGAATGCTTCGGATCATGTCCCGCGACGAAGGCGCAGTTCGCGGTTTTCGGTCGGGATGTCGTGAGGGATGGAGCGCCCGCGATGCGAGAGGCCGGCGCGCGGGTTTTGCGTTTCCTCAAGCAACGGGCGCATGCAAACGCCGCCGGGTTCGCAGGCGCACGCGTTCGCTACCGCGCCCGCGGCGCCTGACTTAAGGGATGAGGACGATCTTGCCGACGAATTGCTTGCCGAGGAATTCCTGCTGGGCCTGGACGATGTGTTCGAGCGGGAACGTCTTGGCCAGGACCGGGCCGATCTCGCCGCGCTCGATGTAGCCGACCAGGTTGCCGAACACGTCGCGCTCCAGGATCGTGCAGCCAAGCAGCGAAAGATCCTTCAGGTATAGAGTACGAAGATCGAGCGCGACCACGGGCCCCGCGATCGCGCCCGCCGCCGCATAGCGGCCGCCGCGTTTCAGGGCTTCGAGCAACTCCGGCCAGCGGGACCCGCCGACGACATCAATCACCACGTCCACGCTCTCTCGTCCAAGCACGCTGGCTGGGCGGTCCTCGCGCAGGAGAATCCGGTCCGCACCCAGGGCGCGGATCTGGCTGGCCTTGGCCGCGCCGGTGACGGCGAACACGATAGCGCCGCGGCGCTTTGCCAGCTGAACCGCCGCCGAGCCGACGCCGCCGGAGGCGCCGGTGACGAGGACAGTCTCCCGCCCGGCCAGGCCCGATCGCGTCAGCATGTTCTCGGCCGCGGAGTATGAGCAGGGGAAGGACGCGAGTTCGGCATCGGAGAGCCGGCTTTCGATCTTGTGGGCGTGAACGGCCGGCACTCTCGCATATTCGGCGAACCCGCCATCGCATTCCGAGCCGAAATACAGGGCCTCGTACGGCCGCCAATCGAGGGGCTGGCGAAAGACCGGCTCGACCAGGACCCGGTCGCCCAGCCGCGCGGCATCGACCTCCTCGCCGAGCGCGACGATGCGACCGCAGGCGTCGGCGCCCTGGATGCGGGGAAAGGTCAGGGCCGAGCCCGTCCAGCCCGAGTCTTCGGCCTTTGCCGCGGCATAGCCGGCCTTGCCGCCGTCCACGGTCGTCCCTTCCGTGACGGCCTTGGAATACCAGGCAGTGCGCGTATTGACGTCCGTGTTGTTGACCCCGGCGGCGCCGACGCGGATGAGGACTTCGCCGCGTTTCGGACGCGGAACCGGAACATCGTCCCGGTATTCGAGCTGGTCGAACCCGCCATGGCCCTTGAGCAGCACGGCTTTCATCGTTTTCGGAATGGCGTTCATGGAAGGATCCTTACCGGCGGCTCGAGAGGCGAGAGCCGCCGCGATCAGAATGGCCCGCAGCCGTGGTCGAGAAGGAACTGGCGGACGGCGGGCTGGTCCCCGGACACGAGGTAGAACATGCGATTGAAGCGGGCCTGGCGCAGAGCGATATCGTGTTCCATGCCGAGTTGCAGCTTGCGATAGTAGGCGTAGACGGCCTTGGGATTCTGCAGATAGAGCGATTCATCGACGGCGACCTCCGCCAGCTTGCAGTTGTCGGCGGTCTTGTGGAGACGCGCCGATTCTTCCTTCATCTGGCTGAGGCGCGTGGAATAGGTCGGCACATCGCCGATCAGGCGAATCGCTTCCACCATGCTCGAGCTGAACAGCACATGGGCATCGGGCAGCGCACCCAGCATCATCTGATACTCGTGCAGGATCTCATGCACGTCGTAGGGGCCGAGCTTCGAGCGAAAGGCGATGGAATAGTCGGCCACGTAGTCGACAGCGCAGTGCAAGGCGAGCCCGCCTTCGCCCCCCGGATGCGGGAATTTGTCGTTGTCGTAGATGCTGTATTTGATCGAGGGGCAGATCGATTCGAGCTTCATGCCCGTGATCTCGCGATAGGCGGGGA
>Ga0209415_10012527_pt1 | contig 14118 bp, 11 predicted proteins | sample PeaSoiSIISIP2007_FD_187696 | JGI IMG/M metagenome (GOLD analysis project Ga0209415, IMG submission 187696) | Peat soil microbial communities from Weissenstadt, Germany - SII-SIP-2007 (SPAdes) (version 2) | ecosystem: Environmental > Terrestrial > Soil > Wetlands > Peat | place: Germany... | reverse complement strand
CATCGTGGTGAGCGCGATCCGCAGCGGCTACCGCCCGAGGCAGCTCGCGTCGGATCCCGCGCTCGCGTTGCACCGGGACTTCGTCGCCGAGCTCGGGGGCTGAGGCCTACCTCCAGCGCACCTTGATCTCGAGGACCCCCGGCGCCACGAGCGAGTGCGTCTCGGTCACGCCCTTGGCGCGCGACAGCTCGAGGATGTACCGCAGCATCTCGGCGATCCCGGCGCGCCCCTGGGGCGTCTCGGTGTACGGGTGCTGTCGCAGCAAGAACCTGCCTTCCTTGCCGTCGACCTCTCCCTCGAGCTCTCCCGCGGTGTGGTTCTCCCTCCACAGCTCGTTCGCGCTCCGGATGACCTTCTCGGGCGAGGCCATGCTCAGGAACAGCTTCTTGATGCGCCCGAAGCTCAGGTCGGTCATCAGGCGCAGCCACGGGAAGTACCGGATCTTGCTCCGCCGGGCGGGGCCCTCCCAGAGCGCGAAGTTCCACGCGATCATCGCGCGGATCGAGATCCACTCGGGCAGCCGCTCGGCGAGGAACTCGTCGCGCTCGCGTTCGGCCATGCGCGAGCGGATGTCGTCGACGCCCTCTTGGCCCCAGATGTCGCGCGCGGCGTCGATGGCGGCGCGCACGTAGTAGCGCTTCAACATCGGCTCGCCGGCGGGCCGCACCGGCTTCATGGTAGCGCACGGGCGCGCGCGGTATGAGTCGGAGGGTGAAGCTCGCCGTGAACCCTCCGCTCCTTCCGATGCTGGCCAAGCGCGTCGGGGCGCTGCCGGATGGGGACGGTTGGCTCTTCGAGCCGAAGTGGGACGGCTTCCGGGTGGTGGTTTTCCGCGACGGCGACGAGCTGCTGCTCCAGAGCCGCGACGTGAAGCCGCTCGACCGTTACTTCCCCGAGCTGGCGGAGCCCCTTCGCGCCCTGCTCCCGCAGCGCACGGTGCTCGACGGCGAGATCGTGATCGCGACCCCCGACGGGCTCGACTTCGAGACGCTGCAGATGCGCCTGCACCCTGCGGCCTCCCGGGTGAAGCTCCTCGCGGCGCAGACGCCGTCGTCGGTCGTCTTCTGGGACGTGCTCTGCGAAGGCGATCGCGACCTGCGCGCCGCGCCGTTCCGCGAGCGCCGCCAGGTGCTCGAGCAGCTCCTGTCGGGGGCAAAGCCTCCGATCCACATCACGCCGGCCACGAGCGACCGCGCCCTCGCCGCCGACTGGTTCCAGCGGTTCGAGGGGGCCGGCCTCGACGGCGTCATGGCCAAGCCCGAGGGCGGCGCGTACGAGCCGAACAAGCGCGTCATGCTCAAGGTCAAGCACGAGCGCGAGTGCGACTGCGTCGTGGGTGGCTTTCGCTGGCACAAGAACGGTCGCGACGTCGCCGTCGGCTCGCTGCTCCTCGGTCTTCACGACGACGAGGGCGTGCTCCACCACGTCGGCGTCTGCGCGAGCTTCAAGGACACGGTCCGGCGCGAGCTCGTGACGTTCCTCGCGCCCTACCGCGAGCGCGCGCTCGACGAGCACCCGTGGAAGGAGTGGGCCGCACACCAGGGCGCCCAGCGCATCCCCGGCGCGCGAAGCCGCTGGAGCCAGGACAAGGACCTGTCGTGGGAGCCGCTGCGCGCCGAGCTCGTCGTGCAGGTCGCCTACGATCACATGCAGGGCTCGCGCTTCCGGCACACGGCGCAGTTCCGCCGCTGGCGGTCCGACAAGCAGCCGCGCGATTGCACCTACGCGCAGCTCGAGGTCGTCGCGCCTCACGAGCTCGAGGCGATCTTCGCGGTCGGCCGCTGAGAAACCCGCGGCACGCCTCTGCTACATTGCTCGTGGGGGGAGTGGAGTCAGCCAATGCGCGCACGCATCCTCGTGGCCGGTGTCGTCACCGCGCTCTCCGTGGGGCTGCTCGCTTGTGGCCTGTTCTTCCCCACGGTGGAGGGCGAGGGTCCGGGTCCGGCGGGAGACGGCGGCGGTGGAGACACCACGGCGGGTGGCGACGCGAACGGCGACGACGCTGGTGCCGACGGTCACAGCGACGGCGGCATGGCGGCCAAGGACTTCAGCATCAGCGTCAGTCCGGCCTATGTCGCGCTCGCCCCCGGTCAGAGCTTGCCGGTCACCGTCAGCGTCCAGCGTTTCGGATCCTTCACGGGCGAGGTCGACATCACCCTCACACTGCCGCCGTACGTGAACCCTCCGCTGATCTCGACGTTCATCACGGGGGCGAGCACGACCTTCCCCTTGACGTCGAACGTGAACGCGCCCCCCGCGCTCGCGCAGACGAATGCCCTCGGGGACTTCCCGCTCACGGTCGAGGGCAAGACACCCACCGGCAGCGAGACCGCGACTGCGCCGCTCACGGTCCACCTCTCCGGGGAGCTTGCCGCGTTCTCGGCACCGGGAACGGTCATGTTCCCGGTCCCCTCGAACGTGCCGCTCCTGCGCGTCAAGGCGTGGGGCGCCGGTGGCGGCTCCGGATGCAGTGGTGGCAACGGGGCGGGCGGGGGCGGCCCCGGCGGCTTCGTGCTGGCTGACGCCGTGGTCGTACCCAGCGAGATGCTGAGCGTTCATGTCGGCGCCAGCTTCATGGGGAGTTGTTTCGGGCACCAACAGGTCGCCGGGGGCGAGGGGTCGGCCGTGCTTCGCGGCGCGACCATCCTGGTGGTCGCGGGCGGCGGAGGTGGAGGGGGCGACGGGTGTGCCGGCCTCGGTGGCGCTGGCGGCGCTGGAGGTGGCCCCACGGGAGGAAGCGGCTCTGCGGGCCAGTGTGGCGGCACCGGGGGTGGAGGAGCCACGCAGCTGGCGGACGGCGTGTCACCGTCCGGCGACGCCGGAGGGGGCGGAGGCGGCCTTCACAGCGGTGGGACCGGGTCGAGCGGCAACAACAACCAGTGCTCCACGGCTTGCGGGGAGTACGGTGGCAACGGCGGCGGGAGCGGCGGAAGCAACGCGCTCGACGCGGGCGTAACGGTGGTCACCAGCCTCCAGGGCAACCAGCTTCCCCCCGACACCTCCGACCCCGACTGGTCGCCCGACGCGGGTGTGCCGGCGGGCTCCTACACGGGCGGCGGGTCCGGGCAGGCGGGGAACCCTGGACGCATCGTCATCCTCGTGCCGTGAGGGGCCGCCGAAGAATCCAACCGTGTTAGAAACGTAGACCCACGAAATCCGGCGCGACGGCGGCGGCCGGAGCCGACGACTCCACGGTCGGCCGCCAGAGGTAGAGCAAGGTCGCCACGGCAAGCGCGACGACGCCGACGCCGAGCGAGACGTTGGCGACGAGGTACTTGGAGTCCACGGCGCTCTTCTGGTCGCCAGGGCAGCCCGAGTCGCAGTGGTTCGTGGCACGGTCCATCACACCCAGCGTGCCGAACGTGCCGAAGCTGACGAGCCCCAGCGCGCCCACGCCGCCCGCCACCCAGGCCGCGACGGGGATCGGACGCGCGGGGGTCGCCTGCGGTTCGACTGCTGCCGACGGAGCGGGCAACGTGCCGAAGGTCGCGAGCACCTCGCGGTTCTTCTCTCCCTCGCGCAGCATCACCTGCTGCTGCTGATCCGCGCTCCCGTTCTCGTGAAAGACGAAAGCGTGTGATCCGGGGTCCAGCCGGATCGCGCGAGAGCTCATCTCGGCGGAGGGTTTGCCATCGATGGATACCGTGACGTCCGTCAGATCGCGCCCCTTGGGATCGCGGGCTGCGACGACCACCGAAGGCAGCGCGTCGTCCACCTGGCGCAGCCACCGCATGCAGTCCTCGACCACCTCGGCGGGGCAGGTGTTCGTCGCACAGCTCGCGTAGCGGTCGCGGGCATCTAGCAACTTGCCCGCCTTCTGGAGCTTCTGCCCCTCGAGTGGCGCCGCGAGGCAGCGATCGGATCCCGCGCCGCGAGCAGTGGCGCCCGTGGAGGCAAGGGCCGCTGTCATCGCGACTGCAACGAGGGTCGAGAGTCTTGCACCTGCGGTCATTTGCAGTCCTTGACGAAATGCTTGAAGCCATCCGCGTCGACGTACGACTTGATGGTGCATTGCTTCGTCGGCTGGGGTCCCGCCGGCACGACGCGCGGGGTCACGGGCTTCGGACTGACCGTGGCCGACGGGAGCGCAGCGGGCGGGCCCAGGGAAGCCGATGGAGCGTCGCCAGACGCGGATGTCGATGCGATTGCGCTCGGCGGCTCTTGCGGGGCTCCCAGCGCGGATGGCTGCGCGGGGGCGCTCGACCAGGTGCGCAGCACGCTGAGGCCCGCGAAGGCGACCACCGTAGCGCCGACCCCGAGGGCGACGTAGACCCACGGGCGACGCCTTGCGCGCTCGGCAACGATGCGGGCACCGCTCGAAGACACCGAGATGCTCGACACCTGCGAGGCCTCCGGGCCATGCACCCTCGTCGCCGCCGCTGCGGGCGCGGCCGCGGCATCCGGTGCAACCGCCGACGCCGGCGTCGCCTCTCCCGACACGCCCGGCAGTCGCGGTAGCGACGCGCTGTTCGACTCGGCCTCGATCCTCATGACTGACTGCGCGCGCTGCGCGAGGATCTCGCCGGCCAGGCCGTCCACCCAGTCGGCCACGCGGGTGGGGCTCGCGATGGGGACGCTCGCTTCGAGCGCCAGCGCCATCTGCCTCGCACTCTCGAAGCGCCCGGAGCGATCGCGGTCGAGAGCGCGCATCACCACCGCGTCCAGGGCCTCGGGCAGCTCACCCACGATCGTGCTCGGCGCCTTGATCGGCTGCTCGAGGACGTTGGTGATGACGGCGCCCTCGCTCTCGCCCGTGAAGAGACGGCGCAGCGTCAACGCCTCCCACAGGACGATGCCCGCGGCGAAGACGTCGCTCCGGCGGTCGACGGTGCCACTGCGGAGCTGCTCGGGTGCCATGTACGCGAGCTTGCCCTTGACCTGCCCCTCGCGCGTCGTGTGAATGCCTCCCACCGCTTTCGCCACGCCGAAGTCGAGCACGCGCGGAACGCCATCAGCTCCCACCAGCACGTTCTGCGGACTGACGTCACGGTGCACGATGTCGAGAGGCTCGCCCTGCTCGTTGGTCGCCTCGTGCGCGGCGTGCAGCCCGTGCAGCGCGCCGCACACGATTCCCGAGACCACGGAGAGCGGGAGGGGCTGCTTCTTCTTGTGCGATGCCCGCAGCAGCCGCGCGAGGGACTCGCCCTGCACGTAGTCCATGACGAGAAAGAGCTCGCCCTCGAGAGCGACGACGTCGAGCGTCTGCACGACGTTGGGGTGCCGGATGCGCGCCGCCAGGCGCGCCTCGTCGAGAAACATGGATACGAACTCCGGATCCTTGGCGAACTGCGGGTGCAGCCGCTTGATCGCGACGGTGCGGGAGAAGCCAACGGGCCCGGAGAGCCGCCCGTAGTGCACCGTGGCCATTCCGCCAGCGGCGATCTCTCCGTAGAGCGCGTAGCGCCCGACGACGTGCGGAGAGGACGAAGCCGGCACCTCGTCAGTGTACCCCCAAGCCGGCCCCCGGCTCACCCTCCGGAGAGGGGAGCCGAGGGCCGGCGTTTCACTGCGCACGGTCAATCAAGGAAGCTGCGCGGGGTCGCCGTCGCTCACTTCACGACGAGCGACCCCGGCTGGCTCCAGTTCGATGACTTCGAGCGATTTCACGGCTGAATCGACGATTTCGACGGCTCCTCCTCTCGTTTCGATGGTTTCGTTCGGTAGTTCGATGGTTTCGTCTGGGGCTTCGATGGTTTGGTCTGGCAGTTCGATGGTTTCGTCTGGCCCTTCGATGGTTCGGTCTGGTCGTTCGATGGTTCCATCTGGAGCTTCGATGGTTCGGTCTGGTCGTTCGATGGTTCCATCTGGAGCTTCGACGGTTCGGTCTGGTCGTTCGATGGTTTCATCTGGAGCTTCGATGGTTCGGTCTGGCCCTTCGATGGTTCCGTCTGGTCGTTCGATGGTTTCATCTGACCCTTCGATGGTTCCAGGCTTCGGTTCGATGGTTCCATGCGTCCCTTCGACTCCGCCGTCAGGAAGCGATCGTCTGCCCGTCGGCGCCGGTGGTCTTGCCGAGATCGGCGGACGACTGGCGGGCTTCGCCGGAGAGCCGTGGTGAGAGAAGGAGCGCGAGGTCCTAGGGCTTGGCGCGCCACGCGCGCATCTTCTCCCGCCACTCGCGCGTCGGATCGTCGTCCGGATCGGGTGTCTCCTGGGCTGGTCGGATCGTCTCGGGCACGTGGCGCAGATTGACGCGCACGCGCGTCCACGTGGAAGACCGGCCGCGCATCGCGTCGACGAGCACGTCGTCGACCGCGAGCAGCTTCGCGGCCTCGGCGTGCCTCGCCTTCCAGCGTTCCAGACCGGCCAGGGCGGCCTCCTTGCTCGGCGAGTTGGCCACGACGACGAGCGGCATCTTCTCGCGCGGCGCCTTCTTCGCAGCGCCCTTCGCGCGTGACGGCGCCACGCGCGGCGCCTCCCCGTCCATCTTGCGATAGTGCGGCGGCCACGGCGCGTCGCCGAGCCCCGAAGCCTCGTCGCGGCGCGCGAGGTCGAGGAGCGCCTCGAGCGACCCCGGCGACTCATCCATGCTCGCGTGCGGATCGCCGAGCGTGCGCAGTCGATCGGGCACAGTCAGCACGGTGAAGTCGGCCGGCTCGCACTCGGGCACCTCTTCCCAGCGCAGCGGCGTCGACACGCGCGCGTCGGGCAGCGGGCGCACCGAGTACGCCGAGCACGTCGTGCGATCCTTGGCGTTCTGGTTGTAGTCGAGGAAGACGCCGTGGCGCTCCTCCTTCCACCACTTCGAGGTGGCGATCGCCGGCGCCCGCCGCTCGATCTCGCGCGAGAGCGCCAGCGCCGCGCGCCGCACCTCCGAGAACGTCCACTGCGGCTCGATGCGCACGTTGACGTGCATGCCGCGCGAGCCGCTCGTCTTCGGCCATCCGCGCAGCCCGAGCTCTTCGAGCAGCGCCTTCACCTCGAGGCTCACCCGTCGCACGTCCTCCCAGGGGACGCCGGGGCCCGGATCGAGATCGACCCGCAGCTCGTCGGGGTGCTCGAGATCGGCGGTGCGCACGGGGTGCGGGTGCAGCTCGATGCACCCCAGGTTGACGATCCACGCGAGCCCCGCGGCGTCGTCGACGACGATCTCCTCGGCAGTCCGACCGGACGGGAACGACAGGGTGGCCGTCCGCAGCCACGTCGGGTGGTTCTCCGGCGCGCGCTTTTGATAGAAGGGCTCGCTCTCGGCCCCGTTGACGAAGCGCTTGAGCACGATGGGGCGGTCCCGAATGCCTCCCAGCGCTCCGGGCGCGACCGAGAGGTAGTAGCGGACGATGTCGATCTTCGAGAGCTTCGTCTCCTTCGAGAAGTAGGGTTTGTCGGGGTGGGTGATCCGGACCTCATGGCCCTCGACGACGAGGATCTCCGCCGCGTCTACCTTCGCCACGCCACCGAGGCTACACCAGGGTCCCATGTCCGAACCCAAGGAGGAGGTCCTCGAGATGCTGCGCGAGCTCGCCGAGCTCACCCTTCTCGAGGAGGGCGATCCGCAGTCTTTCCGCATCCGCGCTTACGAGAGCGCGGCGCAGGCAATCACGACCCACGGCAGCGACCTCGGCAAGATGACCGACAAGGAGCTGCAGAAGATCCCGGGCGTCGGCAAGAGCACGGCGGCCAAGATCCGCGAGCTGTTCGAGACCGGCAAGGTGGCGAAGGTGGAGATGCTTCGCAAGAAGCACCCCGCAAGCGTGGTCGCCCTGCTGCGCATCCAGGGGCTGGGGCCCAAGGCGGTGAACCGGCTGCGAGCGGAGCTCGGCGTGCAGTCGGTGGAGGACCTGCGCCGCGCCGTGGCCGAGCACAAGCTGCGCGAGCTCAAGGGCTTCGGCGTGAAGTCCGAGGAGAAGATCGCCGGATCGCTCGCGCGGCTCGAGGCGGAAGGTTCGCTGGGGCGCACGCCCATCTCGGTGGCGTTGCCGCTCGCACAGCGCATCGTCGAGCGCATCCTGGAGGTGCCGGGCGTCACGCACGCGTCGTACTGCGGTTCGCTCCGCCGCTTCTCCGAGACGGTCGGCGACATCGACGTGGTCGTCGCCGCCGCCGACGCGCCGCCCGTGATGGAGGCCCTGGTCTCGATGAACGTGGTCGACCGGGTGCAAGGCCGCGGCGAGACCAAGACCAGCGTGGTCACGCGGCGCGGGACGCAGGTCGACCTGCGCGTGGTCGCAGCGCACCAGCTCGGGGCCGCGCGCCTGTACTTCACGGGGTCCAAGGGCCACAACATCAAGCTGCGAACCCGGGCGCTCGCCCGCGGCTGGACGCTCAACGAGTACGCGCTCTCCGAGATCGAGGGCGGGCGCGTGGTCGCGAGCGAGACCGAGGAGCAGATCTACGAGGCGCTCGGGCTGCCGTGGATCCCTCCTGTCCTGCGCGAGGACGCGGGGGAGATCGAGGCGGCTGAGAATGGCTCGCTGCCGAAGCCCATCGGCGAGGTCTGCGGTGACTTCCACGTGCACACGTCGGTGTCGGGCGATGGGCGCTCGTCGCTCGAGGAGGTGGTCGCGGCGGCCATCGCGCGCGGCTGCCGGGTGCTGGCCATCACGGATCACGCCGAAGGGACCGTCTCGGGCGTGGGTCGCGAAGCGCTCCTCGAGCAGCGCGTCGCCATCCGCGCCTTGCAGGCGAAGCTGAAGGACGCGATCGAGCTCCTCCACGGTGTGGAGCTGAACATCGGTCCCAAAGGAGAGCTCGACTACGACGCCGAGTTCCGCGCCGGCTTCGACTGGTGCCTCGCGTCGGTGCACGACCACTTCGACCTCGATCGCGCCGCGCAGACGCAGCGCATCGTGACGGCCATGAAGGATCCGAGCGTGCGGATGATCGGGCACCTTTCGGCGAGGATGATCGGAGGCCGCCCCGGGATCGATCTGGACCTGGATGCCATCTTCGAGGCCGCAGAGGCGACGGGCACCTCGCTCGAGGTCAACGGCGGGCTCCCGCGGCTCGATTTGTCCGTCGATGCTCTCCGGCGGGCGCGCGGGCGGGAGGTGACATTCGTGCTCACGAGCGACGCGCACCAGGCGAGCGAGCTGGATCGGGTACGTTACGCCGCGCTCAACGCCGAGCGGGCGTGGCTCGATCCGGACCGGGTGGCCAACGCGTGGACGGCGGAGCGCCTCGTGGAGTGGACGCGGCGCAAGCGCGCGTCGACCGGCGGTACGTGGACGACGAACCCCCTCTGAGGAGCTACATAGTCCCGGTGGGACGAACGCGAAGCTGGCTCCTGCTGCTCTCGCCCGTGGCGGTCGCCGCCGCATGCGGCAGCCGCACGGGCTTGCTCGTTCCCGTCGACGGCTCGACCCCGGAGGAGGGTGGACCATCCGACACGGGCGTCGGCTTCGTCGACGTGACGCTGCCCGACGTGGTCGAGGAAGCCGACGGCGCGGGGGTTGACGCCAGCGTTGACGCCGGCGGCGACGCCGAGGCCGACGCGCCCGAGGAGATGGCGGAGGCATGCACGAGCGGCTGCACGAGCCTCGAGGTCGTAGGCGGGACGTACGACCGCAGCTACGACGGCATCACGTTCACGGACGACACCAGCCCGGCGACGGTGAGCGGTTTCCGGCTGGACCAGTACGAGGTGACGGTCGGCCGCTTCCGTCAGTTCGTCGGCGCGGTGCTGGGCGGGTGGCTGCCGGCGGCGGGTTCCGGCAAGCACACGCACTTGAACGCAGGTCAGGGCCTCGCCGCAACCGGGGGCGGCTACGAGACCGGCTGGGACGCGACGAGCTGGAACGGCGAGATCGCGACGACGGCGGCCGCGTGGAACAGCAACCTCGCCAGCGGCACGTGGACGGCGACGGCGGGGGGTAACGAGGATCTGCCCATCACGCAGATCGACTGGTACGAGGCGTACGCGTTCTGCATCTGGGACGGTGGCTTCTTGCCGAGCGAGTCGGAGTGGAACTACGCGGCGGCCGGGGGAAGCGACCAGCGCGCCTATCCGTGGTCGCCGGCGTTTCCGCCGGGCTCGATCTCGATCGATTGCACGCAGGCGAACTACGACGGCTGCCCCGCGGGAGACGTGCATGCGGTGGGAAGCAAGTCGCCCGCGGGCGACGGCAAGTGGAGTCAGTCGGACCTCGCGGGCAACGTGTGGGAGTGGAACCTGGACTGGAACGAGAGCAGCTACGTCACGCCATGCGTGGACTGCGCCAATCTCACGGCAGCCGCCTTCCGGGTGCACCGGGGGGGTAGCTTCGGCAATACCCCGCCGGTCCTGCTCGTCTCGTACCGCGACCTCGACCCCCCGGAGTATCGCGGAGACCTCGTCGGGACCCGGTGCGCCCGGATTCCCTGACGGTGGAGTAGACTCACGTCCGAGCGGTCGCGAGGTGGGTGCGACTGTCCAACCATGTCGTCACCAGCGCCCAGGGAAGACAGAGGCCAGCCGGTCGAGGCCTACGCCTGGCTCCAGGCTCTGTTCGAGGAGTCGCCCTTGGCCATCGGGTTCTCGCGTGACGGCGTCGTGCCGGACGCCAACCCCGCGTACGCGCGCCTGTTCGGCTATGACGGGGTGGCGGAGCTGCGCGGCCGACCCCTCCTCGAGCAGATTGCTCCCTCGCACCGTCCGCAGATCGTCGAGCTGCTGGCCCAGCGCGCACGCGGCGACAGCCTTCCCCACCGCTACCAGACCCGAGGACTCAGGAAGGACGGGACCGAGTTTCCCTTCGAGGTCTCGACGGCACGGGTGGTCGTCGCCGACGGCCCTCTGCTCATCGCCTTCATCGCCGACGTCTCGGAGCGGGAGGACGCATTGCAGGCCCTCAAGGCGAGCGAGGAGCGGTTTCGCACTCTGTCGGCGGCGGCGCTCGAGGGGGTCTTCCTCCACACCGACGGCAAGATCGTGCTCGCGAACGAGGCCGGCGCCGCGATGTACGGCTTCGACCCCGCCTCCATGGTCGGAGCGTCGCTGATGGAGCTCACGGCGCCCGAGTCTCGTGCCCTGGTCGCGGACCACATCCAGCGCGGAGCCACCGAGCCGTACGAAGGGATCGCGCTACGCAGGGACGAGAGCACGTTCATCGCCGAGGTGCGGGGCACGACGCTGTCTCACCAGGGGCGACCGACCCGCGTGGCGATCATCCGCGACATCACCGAGCGCAAGCGGATGGAGGCCGAGCAGCGCGCCCTCGGCGAGCGCATCCAGCAGGCACAGAAGCTCGAGAGCCTGGGCGTCCTCGCCGGAGGGGTGGCGCACGACTTCAACAACATCCTGACGATCATCATGAACGGGGTCGCGCTGGCGAAACGCGAGGCCGGCGTCGGCCAGAAGTACGCCTACCACCTCGACGCCGTCGCGCTCGCCGCCGGCCGTGCCGCCGAGCTGTGCCGACAGATGCTGGCCTACGCCGGGAAGGCTCGACTGTCGCAAGAGCCGGTGGAGCTGAGCGCTCTGGTCGAAGACACCTGGCGGATGCTGGAGGCGTCCATCTCCAAGAAGGCCACGCTCGAGCAGGAGCTCGCACCGGGGCTCCCGACGCTGCTCGGTGATCCGACACAGATCCGCCAGATCGTCATGAACCTCGTCCTCAACGCCTCGGAGGCGATCGCGGGGCCGCAGGGGACGATCCGGATCTCGACGGGAGCGGGGACTTACGACGCGTCGGCTTTCGCGCGGTCGGTGGCCGGCGACGCGCTGAAGGCCGGGCGGTACGTGTGGCTGGAGGTCCGCGACGACGGCGTCGGCATGGATGCGCCCACGGTGGCCCAGATGTTCGATCCGTTCTTCACGACGAAGTTCGTGGGGCGTGGCCTGGGCATGGCGTCGGTCCTCGGCATGGTGCGCGGCCACGGCGGCGCCATCGACGTCGAGAGCAGCCCGGGGCGGGGAACCCGTGTCCGCGTGTTCTTTCCCGCGAGCACCCTGGAGCCCGCTCGGTCGGCGCTGGCGCCCACCCCGGAGCTGCGGGGCCAGGGTGTGGTCCTCGTCGTGGATGACGAGAAGAACGTGCTCCTCTCCACCGACCTGCTTCTGCGGGGGTTCGGCTTCGAGGTCGTCGTCGCGCGCGACGGCGCCGAGGCTGTCGGCGTATTCCGGGCGCGAGCCGCAGAGATCGACGTCGTGCTCCTGGATCTGACCATGCCGCGCATGAACGGCCTCGAGACCCTCAGGCAGCTCCGCTGCATCGCACCGGCCGTCCCGGTGATCCTCACCAGCGGGTACGGAGAGGGCCCGTTCGACGACGAGCCAAAGCGGGGAGAAGGACCCGACGCCGTGCTCCCGAAGCCGTACGCCGCCGAGCACTTGCTCGCGACGATTCAGCGCGTGATGCGCAAGTAGGGTAGCGTCGCGAGCCATGAGCGCACCGTCCGCCTTGCTGCTGGGGGTCCTCGCGGCCCTGTCGGTCCTCCTCACCTGGTTCCTGCCGGTCGCGCGCCGGGCGGGCTCGATCCGGACGCTGCGCGATCTGATCCACGAGAGGTACGCGAAGCTCGGCGCGCTCGCCGACGGGGCGGCGTCCGGCGCGTGCGTCTACTGCGGAGGGCCCGCGGGGCCCGCGCAGAGCGACCTCGTCCCCCGATCGATCCGCGTGAGCCCGCGGTGCGCCTCCTGCGACGTCCTGCGGTCGATCGACAACCGAGTGCCCGCATGCCCCGCGTGCAGCGACCGGGTGGCCGCCGCCGGGGTGTACGAGGCTCCGGAGCTCGCCGGCGGTCTCTCGCCGCTCGCGGAGCGCAGGTACCTCAAGACCGCCCTGCGATGCCTCGGCTGCGCGGGTGTGCTCGACACGGTCCCGCAAGAGCGCTCGGTGCACGCCGTCGACGCGGCGCTGCGACCCTACTTGTGACAGGAGCCTCCACCCGGCACGGCTACTGCGCCTGGGCGGGTGGCGGCTCTGTCCTGGTAGCGAGCGGCCCGACCCAGTAGGTCTTCGACAGGGTCGCGTCCTCGCCCTCGAACTCGGGCACGCCGACCTGACGCAGGGTCTCGGCGATGCAGTCGAGCGCCGGGGGCGGCGGCTCCGACGCACTGCCGACCGAGGCCCGCACGACGTAGCCCACGCTCGCGAAGGTGGCCCGCACGTGCACGTAACCCCCGGGCAGGCCGCGCTCGCGGCAGACGTCGAGGTCGACGTGCGACAGGGCCCCGTATCCGGCGCCGATGCGGAAGGGGATGCGATCGAGCTGGGGGCGATCGCGCGGTGACGGCGGCAGCGGCCGCGTGGGGTCGGCTGCGGGCGCATCCTCCTTGGTCACGGTGATCTGGCGCTCGACGCCCGAGGCAGTGGGGACGACAGGCTGGTAGATGCCGGTGTCGATTTCCGCGGGCTCGTGGAGGCAGCCGGCGGGGGCCATCAGCAGCAGCGCGCCGAGCAGAGACCGGGGCTTCATGCCCATATCATGGCCGCCGCGGCCGATTCCGTCATCCCCCCCGCGCATGACCCGGCTCACGTCACGAGGATCGACACGCCCTCCTCATCAGAGACACGCCGCCGGATCGCTGGACCGATCGACCCACACGCCACCATCGCACTGCAGGGTCGACGTGCAGGTGTTCTCGGGCACGACCGAGCCGCTGTCGGTGATGCACGCGCCGTTCGGCTCGACGCCGGTGGCGCAGTCCGCCGGATCGCTGCTCCGGGCGACCCACCCGCCGGCGTCGCACTGCTGGGTCTCGGTGCACGTGTTGGGGCCGTAGTTCTGCCCGGCGAGCTCGCAGCTGCCGCTCGGCGCGTCGTTCTCCGGAGCGGCACCGTCCCCCGCGTCGGGACCGGAGTCGTCGGCCGCGGCGCCGGAGTCGGTGCCCGCATCGAGCGCCGGGGGAGGAGGCGGCGAGCTGCTCGTCGGGCCGAGGGGCGTCGAGGAGGCGACGACGCTCGCCTGGATGAGGGCGTGGTCGCCCCAGCCTTCCTCCGAGCCGAACAGGACCATGATGGTCGGGTACGAGACGTCGAGCACCCAGAAGTTGGCGTCGTTCTCGACCGTGCACGACGGGCCGTTGTCGAGCACCATGACGACGACGGACTTGCCGTTCGCGGGGTTGGTCACCTGGAGGCGCGCGCCGCACCCGTAGCTCGCGCCGCCCACCGCGTACCAGTTGACCGCGCGCTGGCAGCTGGCGTGGCTCTCGCCGCTCGAACAGACGCCCTCGTCGTACGCGCTCTGGATGCAGGA
>Ga0209415_10012526_pt1 | contig 14118 bp, 8 predicted proteins | sample PeaSoiSIISIP2007_FD_187696 | JGI IMG/M metagenome (GOLD analysis project Ga0209415, IMG submission 187696) | Peat soil microbial communities from Weissenstadt, Germany - SII-SIP-2007 (SPAdes) (version 2) | ecosystem: Environmental > Terrestrial > Soil > Wetlands > Peat | place: Germany... | reverse complement strand
TCGGCCGCGCCGCCTTCGCGCACAAGGGCGGGCTGCACGTGGACGCGGTGCGGAAAAACCCGGCGACCTACGAGCACATCGGGCCGGAAGAGGTCGGCAACGAGCGCCGGCTGCTGCTGAGCGAGCTCTCCGGATCGGCCACCATGCTGGAGAAAATGGCGATCCACAAGCTGACGCACGACCCGAAGATCATGCGCCAGGCGCTCAAGCAGCTCCAGAGCCTCGAGAACGTCGGCTACCAGTTCGAGGCCGCCGAGGCCTCGTTCGCGCTGCTCGTGCGGCGGATGCTCGGAAAGGAAAAGCACTTCTTCGACTTCGAAGGCTTCCGCGTCATCGTCGAGAAGCGCGACTTCTCGCCCGAGGCGGTCACGGAGGCGACCATCAAGATCCGCGTCGGCGAGGTCGAGGAACTCTGCGCCAGCGAGGGCGACGGCCCGGTCAACGCGCTCGACCAGGCGCTGCGCAAGGCGCTCGCGCGGTTCTACCCCTCGCTGAGCGAGATGCAGCTCACCGACTACAAGGTCCGCGTGATCAACCCGAGCGCCAACACCGCCGCGCGCGTGCGCGTGGTGATCCAGTCGCGCGACAGGGACGCCATGTGGGGAACCGTCGGCGTCTCCGAAAACCTGATCGAGGCGAGTTGGCAGGCGCTCGTGGACAGCGTCGTGTACAAGCTCACGCGCGATGAAGAGAACGCGGGATAGTCCCGCTCCTCACGGCCGGCTATTCAGGGACCGACACCATGGCGGAAGAGGCATCGCCGCTCGCGACGCGGTACGATCCGAAGCCCGTCGAGGCGAAGTGGTACAGCCATTGGGAGAGCCGCGGCTATTTCCACGCCCGGCCGGAGGCGGACGGCGTCCCCTTCTGCATCGTGATTCCGCCGCCGAACGTCACCGGCGCGCTGCACATGGGCCACGCGCTGAACGTGACCATCCAGGACATCCTCTGCCGCTGGCGTCGGATGCAGGGGCAGAACGTTCTCTGGATGCCCGGCACCGATCACGCCGGAATCGCGACACAGAACGTGGTCGAGAAGGAACTCGCGAAGCAGGGCCTCCGCCGGCAGGACCTGGGCCGGGAGAAGTTCCTCGAGCGCGTCTGGCAATGGCGCGAGGAGTACGGCTCGCGCATCATCGGCCAGCTCAAAAAAGTCGGCTGCTCGTGCGACTGGGAACGCATCCGGTTCACGATGGACGAGGGCCTCTCCCGCGCCGTGCGCGAGGCCTTCGTCACGCTCTACGAGCGCGGGCTGATCTATCGCGGAAAGTACCTGATCAACTGGTGCCCCCGATGCGGCACGGCGCTTTCGGACGACGAGGTCGAGCACGAAGAGCACCAGGGGTTCCTGTGGTTCATCAAGTATCCGTTCAAGAACGAGCCGCGGCTGCACGTGACGGTGGCGACCACGCGGCCGGAGACGATGCTCGGCGACACGGCCGTCGCGGTGAACCCGCGCGACGAGCGCTTCAAGGCGTTCATCGGCCAGACGCTGATCCTGCCGATCGTAGAACGCGAGATCCCCGTCATCGCGGACGATTTCGTGGACCCCGAGTTCGGGACCGGCGCGGTCAAGGTCACGCCGGCGCACGACTTGGCCGACTTCCAGATGGGGCTGCGCCACAACCTCGCGCGCGTCAGCGTCATGAACGATGACGGCTCGATGAACGAGAACGCCGGCGACTACAAGGGCATGGACCGGTACGAGTGCCGCGAGGCGCTGCTGGAGGAGTTGCGCGAGAAGAAACTCCTCGACGCCGCTCAGCCCTACACTCATTCAATCGGGCACTGCTATCGCTGCCGAACGGTCCTGGAGCCGTATCTCTCCGATCAATGGTTCGTGAAGATGCGCCCGCTGGCCGACGCCGCCCTTAAGGCCGCCGCCGACGGCAAAGTGCGCCTCCATCCGAAGCGTTGGCAGAAGGTGTACGAGTCCTGGCTTGAAAATGTCCGCGACTGGTGCATCTCGCGCCAACTCTGGTGGGGCCACCGCATTCCGGCCTGGTATTGCGGCGAATGCGGCCAGGTCACCGTGAGCCGCACCGACCCCGACGGCTGCGGCCGCTGCCGCTCCAAGGCAATCCGCCAGGACGAGGACGTGCTCGATACCTGGTTCAGCTCCGACCTCTGGCCGTTCGGCGTGCTCGGATGGCCCGAGGCCACGCCGCTGTTGAAGACCTACTACCCCACGTCCGTGCTGGTGACGGCGCGCGACATCATCTATCTGTGGGTCGCCCGCATGGTCACGATGGGCCTGGAGATGGTCGGCGAGGCGCCGTTCGACGACGTGTACATCCACGGCACGATCCTCGACGACCAGGGGCGGCGCATGAGCAAGTCGCTCGGCAACGGCATTGACCCGCTGGACATCATCGAGCAGTACGGCGCCGACGCGATGCGCTTCACGCTGGTGATCCTCACCGTCGAGGGACAGGACGTGAAGCTCGTCGCGGACAAGTTCGAGATGGGGCGCAACTTCGCGAACAAGATCTGGAACGCCTCGCGGTTCTCGCTGACCCACCTCGCCGCCGGCCGCGGCGCGCCCGTTGTTCAGGCCGTCGGGCTGGAGCTCGAGGACCGTTGGATCCTCAGCCGGTTGCAGACGGTGGTCGCGACAGTGACCGGCGCGCTGGAGAAGTATCAATTCAACGAGGCGGTCCGCACGACGTACGAATTCGCCTGGCGCGAGCTCTGCGACTGGTACCTCGAGATCGTCAAGCCGCGGCTGGCGGAGACGGCGACGGCCTCGCCGGTCCGCAACGTCCTGGCGCACGCGCTCGACACGACGCTGCGGCTGCTGCATCCGTTCATGCCGCACCTGTCGGAAGAAGCCTGGCAGTTGCTGCGGGCGCGCATCGCGGAAGGGGACCTGGGCTGGCCGGGCGCAACCTTCCCGGAGACGATCATGCTCGCGCCGTGGCCGGCGGTCGAGTCGGCGTATCGCGACGCGGAAGTCGAGGAGACCTTCGCGCTCCTGCAGGACATCATCCGCGCCGTGCGGAACATCCGCAGCAAACTCGGCGTGGCCGAGCGCAAGCCGCTGGAGGTGGTCGCCTCCGTCCCCGACGAGCGCGCGGCGGAGCGGCTGCAGCGGCACGAGCGCATCCTGAAGCAGCTCGGCTACCTGGAGCGCGTCGAGATCGGCGTGGCCCTGGAGAAGCCGGCCGGCGCCGCGACGGACGTCGTCGGACGAATCCAGGTCTTCGTGCCGCTCAAGGGCGTGCTGGATATTGACGAGGAGCGCGACCGGCTGCAGAAGAAGATCGAGCAGAAGGAGAACTACGTGGCCGGGCTGCTGCGCAAGCTCTCCGAGCCGAACTTCCTCCAGCGGGCGCCGGCCCAAGTCGTCGCGAAGGAGAAGGCGCGGTGCGCGGAGATCGAGGAGGAAATCTCGAAGCTGCGCGCGAGTCTGGCGGAACTCGAGCGCGAATAACGGACGAACGCCCAACGTCCAACATCGAACGCCCAACTTCCAAGTGCATTGGCAGGTCGTTGAAGAACGGGGAGTTCGACGTTGGGCGTTGAATGTTCGGCGTTCGGCGTTGATCCGTTCGTTAGCCCCGGTATTCGATCCCCAGCAGACTGATGTCATCCCTCGGCGCCTGCTTCCCGAACGACATCAAATTCTCCATCACGCCATCGAGCATCGCCTTGATGGGCAGGCCGGCGAGTTGGGTCAGCGCGCGCTGCAGTCGGACGTCGCCGTACTGTTCGCCTTCCTCGTTGCGATGTTCGATCACGCCGTCGGTGGTGAGGACGATGCAGTCGCCGGGCCTGAGCGGCTGCCGGCCTTCCTCGAACGGCAGCCCGCTGCCCTGGCCGATGATCGGGCCGCCCTTGTCGAGCCGCGCGAAACTGCCGTCGGCGCCGACCAGCAGCGGCGGCGGATGGCCCGCGCTGCTGTAATACGCCGTGCCGTCGCGGACGTCCACGATCATGTAGACGACGCTGAAGAACTTGTCGAAGCGCTCCATCGGGTACTCGCGGTCGAGATGCGCCAGGACCTCGCCGGGCGAGACGATCTGGTGCCCGTTGCCGTTCGCGCCGGGCCGGACCACCGTGCCGGAGTCGGGGCGCAGCATCTGCGAGACGGAGACCGTCACGAGGGCGGACGGCACGCCGTGCCCGCTGACGTCGAGGATGTAGAAGGCGTAGTGCCACGGGTCGAGCCGCATCAGGTTGAAAATGTCGCCGCCGATCTGCTCGCACGGCTGGAATTTCCACGCCGCGCGGAGCGCGCGCGCATCGAGCCGGCCCTGCGGCAGCAGGCTGCGCTGGATGCCCGCGGCGGCCTCGAGGTCGCGGTCGAGGTTGTTCTGCTTTTCCTTGAGCGATTCATTCGCCTCGCGCAGGCCTTCCTCCATCCGGATCAGCGCCAGGTTCGCGCGCGCCAGTTCAAGGTTCTTCTGGAGCGCGTTGTCATAGGTCGAGAGGAGCAGTTGCGTGATCTGGCGCGCGTCGGGCTTGAGCAGGAACTTCTGCGCGCCGACGGCAATCTCGATCCGCCCGTCCGCGCGGTCTTCCCCCGGATGTCCGGCGCGCGCGATCAGGCTCTCCATGCAGGCGGAGAGGAACTCCATGTCGTAGGGCTTCGTGATAAACCCGTCGGCGCCGGATTGGAGCGCGCCGATCACGTCGCCGGAATCGGAGAGGGCCGTCAGCAGGATCACCGGCGCGCCGCGCAGTTCCGCGTCGGCCTTGATCCTGCGGCAGAGCCCGAAACCGTCGAGCCGGGGCATGACGACGTCGGTGATGACGAGGTTCGGCTTGTGCTCGCGGGCGAGCGCGTGCGCTTCCTCGCCGTCGCACGCGGTCACCACGTCGCAGCCGCGTTTCAGGAGCGACGCCTCGAGCAGCCGGCGACAGACCGGGTCGTCGTCCACCACGAGCACTTTCACTGAGCGGCCTCCTCCAGCAGAGCCGCGAGGGCGTGGGAGAAGCGTTCGATCTCCTTCTCCAGAACGGCATAGGCCTCGTCGGCGTCTGAGGGCTCGTTTCCGGCGGGCAGTTTTTCAAGGCGCAGCGCCGCTTCGGCGGCCGATCTCGCGCCCAGGTTCGCCAGCATCCCCTTGATCGTGTGCGAGGCCTTGGCGAGGGCCTCGCCGTTGCCCTCGGTCATCGCCTCGCGCACCTTCGAGAGCAGCTTGGGGTATTCCGCGACGAAGATGCCGCTGAGTTCCCGGAGCAGCTCGATGTCGCCGTCCACGCGCGAGAGGACCTCGGCCTTGTCGAGCGCGCCGTACTGCGGCGCCTCGGGCGACAGCTCGGCGCGCTCCGGAGGAGTCGGGGCGTTCGCCGTGAGCCGGTCAATCACCGCGAAGAGCTCCTTGGAGTGGACCGGCTTCGGGATATAGTCGTCCATGCCCGCCGCCAGGCAGCGTTCGCGGTCGCCCTTCATCGCGTGCGCGGTCAGGGCGATGATCGGCGTGCGGCGGCCGGAGTTCGCCTCGCGCTTGCGGAGTTCGGCCGTCGCCTCGAAGCCGTCCATTTTCGGCATCTGCACGTCCATCAGCACCACCGCGAACTCGCCTGGCGGGGCCTTCGCGAGGAGGTCGAGCGCCCTCTGGCCGTTGTCGGCGACCTCGATCGAGTAGCCGCGCTTCTCGAGCAGGCGGACGGCCAGCATCTGGTTGACCGGGTTATCCTCGGCGAGGAGTATCCGCAGGCCGGCGCCGCGCCTCTCCTCGCGCAGCGAATGCCGCGTGACGAGCTGAGCGCGATTCTGCGGCCCCTGCGCCGTGCCGAGCACGCGCACGATCGCGTCGAACAGGTCGGACTGCGTCACCGGCTTGACGAGGTAGGCCGCGACCCCGAGCCGGTTGCAGCGGGCGGCGTCGCCGCGGATGCCGACCGAGGTCAGCATCATGATCGTCGCCCCGGCGAGCGCGGGCTCCTCCTTGATCTTCTCCGCGATGGCGAAGCCGTCCATGCCCGGCATGTTCGCGTCCAGGATCAGGAGGCCGAAAGGCGCGCGCGTGTTCTTCGCCTCCTTCATCATCTCGAGCGCCGTGCGGCCGCCATCGGCGAAGCGCAGGTTCATGCGCCAGCCCTTGAGCATTTCGCCCAGCAGGCCGCGGTTCGTCGCGTTGTCGTCGGCGACGAGCACGGGCAGGTTCTCGAGGTTGGGGAGCGTCGCGTGGGCGGTCTTGTCCTGGATGGGGCCGAGCTCGAACCGGAGGCTGAAATGGAAAACGGTGCCGGCCCCGCCCGCCGGCGAGCGCAGCGGCGAAGGGCTCTCGACCCAGATGCGTCCGTCCATCAGCGTCACGAGCCGCGAGGAAATCGCCAGGCCCAGGCCGGTGCCGCCGTACTTGCGCGTCATCGAACTGTCGGCCTGGAAGAAGGCGCCGAAGATGCGCGTCTGCTTCTCCGCCGCGATGCCGATGCCCGTGTCGGAGACGTCGAACAGCAGGCGGACGTCGCTGTCGCGCTGCGCTTCGAGCCTTACATGGAGCGCGACCTCGCCGCGTTCGGTGAACTTGATGGCGTTGCCGACGAGGTTGACCACGATCTGCCGCAGGCGGCCCGCGTCGCCGATGAGCGAGTCGGGCACGTTCGGCTCGACGTGGTAGATCAGTTCGAGGTCCTTCGCATGCGCGCGGACGGCGAGCGTCTTGAGGATTTCGCTGACGCTGCTGCGCAGGCTGAACTCGATCGGCTCGAGCTCGAGGCGGCCGGCCTCGATCTTCGAGATGTCGAGGATGTCGTTGAGAAGCGTCAGGAGCGAGTCGGCCGACCCCTTGAGCGCTTCGAGGTACTCGCGCTGCTCGCGCGTCAGAGTCGTGTCGAGCACAAGTTCGGTCATCCCGATCACGCCGTTCATCGGCGTGCGAATCTCGTGGCTCATGTTCGCGAGGAATTCGCTCTTCGACCGGCTGGCGGCCTCAGCAAGCTCCTTCGCCGCCTTCAGCTCGACCTCCGCGAGCTTCCGCTGCGTCACGTCGAGCACGAACACGACCATGCCGATCGGCTGACTGGGACCTTCCTTGAGCAGCGAGACCTTCAACTCGGCGCGGAACGTCGTCCCGTCCTTGCGCGCGTGCATGACCTCGCCGGTGTGATGGCCGTTGCGCCGGACGAGTTCCAGGAACGCCTCCTGTGTACTGACCTGGCTGGGCGCGTAAAGCGTCTTGAGGTGCTTGCCGATCAGTTCGGTCGGCTGGTGGCCGTGGAGCGCCGCCATCGCCGCGTTGGCGAACGTGATGGTGCCGTTCACGTCGGTCGCCGCGATCCCCTGCGCGGCCTGCTCGACCATCATGTTGAACCGGCGCGACTCCAGGCGCAGCCTGCGGCCTTCTGTCACGTCCTCGAACGACACCACCACACCCGCCGGCTTGCCGTTGCCGTCCGGCATCGGAGACGCGGTGGCCGAGATCGGGCGCTCCGCGCGCTCCTTCGAGATTAGCGCCGTGAAGCTCGAGAACGTGCACGGCTTTCCTTCGCGCAGCGCCTTCTCGACGATGTTCTCCGCCGGCCGGCGAGTTTCCTCGGAGATCACGTTGAAGACTTCCGGGAGCGGCCGGCCCAGCGCTTCTGTGCTGGAGAAACCGGTCAAGCGTTCGGCCGCGCCGTTCATCAGCGTGATGTGCCCGGCCGGGTCCACGCAGAGCAGGCCTTCATCCAGGCTCTCGATCACCGCGCCGAGGTGGCTGACGTTACCGTTGGTGACGCCGTATCCTTTGCTCGCGTGGGCCGATGGTCCCGTCGGCTCGGATGCCGCGGGTGACCGGGTCGCGCTCCGACCGATGCAATAGGCGGCGCCGACTCCGGCGACCGCCAGAAGTGCCCAGACGACGAACATCATGAGTCTCCGACAAGGGACTGGTTTCCCCCAGTACGATTATCGGCCACTGAGCGGGTGCGCTTTAGCCGTTGCCCCGCGAAATAGGGAGAGGCGGACGCGAGCGGAAGTCAAGGTGTGAAAGCGACTTGGAACATCGGAAACAGCCTGGGCCCCCGGCGTTCAATCCTTCTCCGCGCGGCGGGCAAGTCTTTCCCTGCATGTTGAAGGCGCAAGCCATACGGCCAGCCGCTTATCTCCGGTTCGACTTCGGCGCGAGGCCGACGGCGTCTTGAACTGCTCGCAATACCTCCGCGGCGCGGCGGTCGGCGGCATACGCGCCTTGGCTGAGAATCACGGCCAGTTTTTCCGACTCGCTTCGGACGTCGTGGAACCGCTTCTGGATCGGCTCCAGAAGCGCGATCAGCGCGTCGGCCAGGTCCTGCTTGAACGCGCCGTAACCGGCGTTTAGGAAGCGGCTTTCAACTTCCTCGACCGTCGTCCCGGTCGCGCAGGCGAAGATCGTCAGGAGGTTGGTCATGGCCGGCCGGTCCGCGCGATTGGCGACGGCGCGGCCGGAATCGGTCACCGCCTTCATGACCTTGCGCCGGATCGTCTCCTTCTCGTCGAGCAGGAAGATCGAGCCGTCCGCATCCTCGTCGGTCTTCGACATCTTATTGTCGGGCTTCTGGAGGCTCATGATGCGCGCGCCGACGGAGGGAATGTAGATCTCCGGCAGCTTGAGGACCGGGCCGTAAATGGCGTTGAACCGTCGTGCGACAGCGCGGGCGAGTTCCAAGTGCTGACGTTGATCTTCCCCGACCGGCACGAGGTCGGCGCCGTAAACGAGCACGTCCGCCGCCATGAGCACGGGGTACGCGAGAAGCCCTGCGTTCACGTTCTGAACATGGCGCCTGGCCTTGTCCTTGAACTGCGTCATCCGGCTCAGTTCGCCCATGCGGGCGAAGCAGCTCAGGATCCATGTCAACTCGGCGTGCGCGGAGACGTGCGACTGAATGAAGATCGTCGCCCGCCGCGGGTCAATGCCGCACGCGATGTAGAGCGCCACGTAGTCGAGCGTGCGGCGTCGCAGCGTCTCCGGGTCCTGCCGGATGGTCAGCGCGTGCAGGTCCACGACCGGCAGATAACAGTCGTATCCGTCCTGGAGCACCACCCAGTTGCGGATGGCGCCGAAGTAGTTCCCGATCATCAGCTCTCCCGTCGGCTGGATGCCGCTCACCATTGCGCACTTCCTTCTTCCGGCCATCATGGTGCCTTCTCCTTTCCGAGCGATCCCCAAACAAAAGCGCCGCGAGACTGCCGGGTCCCGCGGCGCGAAAACAAAAAAGCCGTGGCACCCTCGCGGGCAACCACGGCTGTTTGACTATGCAATTATCTGGCCGGTGGCTGCCCTAAACGGGACGCCACCACCAACAACCGATCTCCATCCGCGTTGAACTCGTTCGCATGCGCTCTTCCCAGAAGCAACCTTGCTGAAGACATCCATACTTTAGCCGACCGGTCTCGCGGAGTCAAGTCGAAGAAAGGCCGGCGTCGGTACAGTCGCGTTTTCAGAGACGGCATGATTGCATTTACCGCGGAAACTTGTACAATTCTGAAGGGCGATGATCCGGAACCGACGCAGCGGACCTCCGTTCGCGGTCGAAAAGGAGACCCACATGTATGTTGGGCGAATCGTGGCGGTCGGGAGAAATCGGAAGGGGCAACTGGCCGCGCTCTACCGCGTCTCCTCGCGCTCGTTCCCGAACCGCGAGGCGCAGATCAAGGAGGACGCCGTCGCCATCGTGCCGAAGAAAGGCGCGGAGGGCGACGTCTTCAAGAACCCGTACATCGCGTACAATTGTCTGCGGATCGCCGGCCGGACCGCGGTGGCGACGAACGGATCGCAGACCGACCCGATCGCGGAGAAGGTCGCCGCGGGCATGCCACTGCGCGATGCGCTGGCCACGAGCCTGCTCGTGCTCGATTACGAGAAAGACTCGTACAATACGCCGCGCATCGCCGCGGCGGTGACCGCCGGCGGCGAGGCCGGATACTTGGGCGTGGTCCGCGAGGACGGACTCGATGTCTGCCGGCTCAAGCTGGAGCCGGGCGAGTGTTTCTTCGTCTCCACGTATGAGACCAACCGCGTCTCGCGGGCGCAGCGTGGCGAGTTCGACGCGGCCGATGCGCGCGAGGGCGCCGAGTTCATCCTCCGCGGCGGCGTGTTCGCGGAAATGACCAACGCCGTAACCGGCGTCTGCGCCATCGAAAAGGACGGCCGGTTCGAGATCGCCGTGGCACAGGCCTGAAACTCGGAGAACTCAGGAAGGAGATTATCCTGGTCCCGGCCATATTGGCAATCAGCATCGTCCTCTTCGCCGCGGTGCTGGTCATGCTCTTGGTTCTGCTCTCCAGGCTCGGGCGCCGGGTGGATCGGCTCGCCGAGCAGACGCTGGAACTCGTCGAACACGCCGAACGGCAGCTCCAGCCCAAGCAACCGCCCGAGAAACAGGGCTGACCGGCGAAGAGGCGACTGCCGGGAGATGATTGGCGATTGCAGCCGGAAGAGTGTAAAATCACTGATCATCCATCTGCAAGCATCAATCATAAGGGCGTCGTTCGCATGTCCGATTCCTCCACCATCCGCCGCCGCAAGAGCGAGCACCTCGAAATCTGCCGGCGACAGCCGGTCGAGTTCCGGCGAAAACGGACGTGGCTGGAACACGTGGAACTCGTCCATCAGGCGCTGCCTGCGTTCTCGGCGGAGGAACTGGACACCTCGGTCGAGTTCCTGGGGCGAAAACTCTCGGCGCCGTTCCTGATCGGCGCCATGACCGGCGGGACGCCTGAATCGCTGGGCGTCAATCGTCGCCTGGCGAAGCTCGCCGCGCGGAAAGGGATCGGGCTCGCCCTGGGCAGCCAACGCGCCATGATCGCCGACGATTCGCTCGCGAGGACCTATCAGTTCCGCGATATCGCGCCCGACATCCTGCTGTTGGGCAACATCGGCCTGTCGCAGGCGGCGCGCATGAAGCCCGACGCGGTCGCGGGCCTGGTCACGCGGATCGGCGCGGACGGGATTTGCCTGCACCTGAACGCGGCGATGGAGATGGTGCAGCGCGGCGGCGACGCGCCACCGGGCCGCTCGTCCGCCGTGATCGGCCGCCTCTGTCGCGCGCTCGGCGACAAGCTGGTGGTCAAGGAGACCGGCTGCGGCCTCTCGCGCGAGACCGCCTCGCGCCTGGCCCGGCTCGGCGTTCGGACGCTCGACGTGGCCGGCGCGGGCGGAACTTCGTGGGTGCGCGTGGAGAACCTGCGGAACGGCTCGGCCGCGGCCGGGCTGGAGGAACTCGAAGAGTGGGGGATCCCGACCGCGGCGTCGCTCCTGGAAGTCCGCGGGCTGAAACTTCGCGTCATCGCCTCGGGCGGACTGCGGACCGGGTTCGACCTCGCCAAATCGCTCGCGCTCGGCGCGACACTCGGTTCGGCGGCGCTGCCGCTGCTGCGCGCGCTCGGCCGCGGCGGACCCGAGGAGGCCGAGCGCTGGCTCGATTCCGTCCTCGACGGCCTCCGCGCCGCCATGCTCCTGACCGGCTGCCGCAACCTCGAAGCGCTGCGCGCGGCCCCCGTCGTCATTTCCGGCCCTCTGCTCGAATGGGCGAAGTCGAGAGGGCTTTGGAGGAAATCGAGTGAACGAACAAGATAACGGCCGTTCCTCCCGCCTGCCCGGCTTCTACAAGCTGGGGGTCGAGGAAAGGATCGAGAGACTCTCGGCCCTCATTGAGCTGACGCGCGAGGAGCAGTACCATCTCCGGCACGAGGCGCTCTCGCCGGCGCTGGCCGACCAGATGGTCGAGAACGTCGTCGGCGTCTTCGGCCTGCCGTTCGGCGTGGCGGTGAACTTCCAGATTGGAGGACGCGATTACCTCATCCCGATGGCCGTGGAGGAATCGTCCGTGGTCGCGGCGGCGAGCCACGTCGCCAAGCTCGTCCGCGAGCACGGCCGGATCACAGTCTCCTCAACCGACCCGATCATGATCGGCCAGATCCAGATCGTCGGCGCGCCCGATCCGGAGGCGGCCCGCGCGCGCATCCTCCAGGCCCGCGAGCGGATCCTGGAGATCGCCAACGAGCAGGACCCGGTCCTCAAGGAAGTGGGCGGCGGGGCCAAAGACATCGAGGTGCGCGTCCTGCAGACCGTGCGCGGCCCCATGGTCATCGCGCACCTGCTGGTGGACGTGCGCAACGCGATGGGCGCGAACGCCGTGAACACGATGGCCGAGGCGCTGTCGCTTTTCCTCGAAGGGCTCACCGGCGGCAAGGTGCTGCTGCGGATCGTCAGCAACCTGGCGGACCGCCGGCTCGCGCGCGCCCGGCTCGAGGTTTCCCCGTCCGCGTTCGACGAGCACGGCTGGAAGGGCGAGGAGGTCGTCGAGGGCATCCTGGACGCCTACGCCTTCGCGCTGGCCGATCCGTATCGCGCCGCGACGCACAACAAGGGCGTAATGAACGGAATTGACGCGCTGCTGATCGCCACCGGGAACGACTGGCGCGCGGTCGAGGCCGGCGCGCATGCCTACGCGACGCGCCACGGGCGATATGAGCCGCTGACGAAGTGGTCCCGCGCGGAGGACGGCCCTTCGACATCGGCTCAGGGCCGCCCTGAGCATGGTCGAATGGGCGGCAAGCTCATCGGCGAGATCGAGTTGCCGATGTCGCTCGGCCTGATCGGCGGCGCGACGAAGGTGCATCCGATCGCGAGGGTCGCGCTGAAAATCCTCGGCGTCAAGTCCGCGCAGGAACTCGGCGAGATCGCCGCGGCCGTCGGCCTCGTGCAGAACCTGGCGGCGCTGCGCAGCCTGGTGACCGAGGGGATCCAGAAGGGGCACATGAGCCTGCACGCGCGGAACGTGGCGGTCTCCGCCGGCGCCGCGGGCGAGGCGGTGGGTCAGATCGCCAACCAGATGGTCCGCGAAGGCCGGATCGGCTTCGACCGCGCCAAGCAGCTCCTGCGCCACGCCCTGCGCGCCGCCGAGCGCGAAGTGCAGAAGCTCGAAACGCGGCTGGATAAGGAACCCGCGAAAGACGCCCCGAAGCCGAAGCCCGCGCCCCAGCCTGCGGACGAGCCGAAACCGCCGGCGGAGAATCCGTAAGAATCTGAATTCTAAATGCGGCCGTTCACTTCTTCGCCTTCGGCTTTCCTTCCTCGACGTGCTCCAGGCGGATCTTCTCTCCCGATTTGACGCGGGCGAAGAGCTTCGCGTCGCCGTCGAGCGCGCCGAGGACGTTGACCGGGCTGTAAGGCTCCTGGCCGAAGAAGATGCAGAAGGCGTGTCCCGGCGGCCAGTAGGCGACCGTGCCGGACGGCACTTCGGCGTGCGGGTCCTGTTCCGGCGCATGGAGCGGCGTCTCGAAGTAGACCTCTTCGCCCCAGGTTTGCGCGTGCGACTCGATCGGCAGAATCTTAAGGAGCTTCTTGGCGGTCTCCGACTCGTTGAGCGTCGCGGTCATCGAGACGTTGGCGTCCTTCGCAACGATGCGTAACTTTGCCATGCTGCCCTCCTTCCGGCCTTTACAGCATATGTCCCAGTTTCTCTCTCTTCGTCCGCAGATATCTCTCGTTCTCCGGGTTGGACGGAATGACGATGGGGACTCGCTCGACGATCTCCAGACCGTATCCGGCGAGGGCGCTGTACTTCTTCGGATTGTTCGTCAGCAGGCGCAGGCGGCGCAGGCCCAGGTCCGCCAGGATCTGCGCGCCGATGCCGTAGTCGCGCTCGTCGGCGTAGAAGCCGAGCTTCTCGTTCGCCTCGACGGTATCGAGTCCCGTGTCCTGCAGCGCATAGGCGCGGAGCTTGTTCTCGAGGCCGATGCCGCGTCCCTCCTGGTGCATGTAGAGCACCACGCCCTGGCCGGCCTGCTGCACCATGCGCATGCTCTCCTGCAGTTGCTGCCGGCAGTCGCACCGGACCGAGCCGAGCGCGTCGCCGGTGAGGCATTCGGAGTGCACGCGCACGAGGATGGGCTCTTCGTGGACGTGCGAAACGCCGTCCAGGCGCGGGCGGATGTCGCCTTTGCAGAGGGCCAGATGCAGGTCCTTGTCCACGGTGGTGCCGTAGGTGTGGCAGACGAACTCGCCGGCCACGGTCGGCAGGCGGCAGGAGACGCGGTGCTCGACCAGGCGCTCCGTGGAGCGCCGATAACGGATCACGTCCTCGACCGCGCACATCTTGAGGCCGTGCTTGCGGCAGAACTCATGCAGTTCCGGCGCGCGCGCCATGGTGCCGTCCTCGTTCATGATCTCGCAGATCACGCCCGCCGGCTTCAGGCCGGCC
>Ga0209415_10012525_pt1 | contig 14118 bp, 12 predicted proteins | sample PeaSoiSIISIP2007_FD_187696 | JGI IMG/M metagenome (GOLD analysis project Ga0209415, IMG submission 187696) | Peat soil microbial communities from Weissenstadt, Germany - SII-SIP-2007 (SPAdes) (version 2) | ecosystem: Environmental > Terrestrial > Soil > Wetlands > Peat | place: Germany... | reverse complement strand
CCGCATCCACCTCCACCGCGCCGCTCCTATACCATATGGCGCGGCGGTGGCGGGAGCTTTTTCAACGGGCTGCTAAGAGTGCATCCGCTTCTTCGAGGTCAAGTACCCGCACCGTGGCTTCGAAATGTGCCATTCCGCCCCTCGCGTTTGTCTACATACACGCTTACACACCACCTGCACCTGGCGTTCCGATCAATCCACGACATTGCACGACACGCCCGCCTGAACAGCGGGTTCCCGCACCGTCGCGGCAGATTGTGTCTCACCGGTCGAAAAAGTCAACGTGGTGGACATTGCCCCGCCAGGATGACGCGCCATGAAATGTCGATTTCGCCGACTGAGCGGCTGAAAATAATGCTCCTACAGCGTGCGCTGCGGCGGCGGACCATCCGTCAGTCGAGCAGGCGGGGACGTCCCTTCCGTTGCGCGGTCTGGAGCGGTGTCTGGCCGCGACGCCGCGCCACCGCCGGGGAGTGCGATCCACGTCTGGCGCGCAGGCCGCGCGCAATACGCGTCCGGCCTGCGTGAGCCAACACCTTGCCGGATGCGCGATGCGACTTTGCAGCCGATACCACGCCTGTGCTGCGCCGCTTCCGCTGCTGGCCGCTGAGGCCGTGCCCATACCGGCGCGCACTGCGATGCGCCTGGCGCTCGATGGCTGCCGAGCCGAGGTTGGCGTAGGCGACTTCGAAGGTTTCCTTGCTGCCCTTCGGCACCCGTACCAAATAGCCGTTGGGTGGAACGACACCACGCTGCAGAGCGGGGTTCAATTCCTTGACCGCGCCTTCCGATGCGCCGCTCAGACGCGCAATCGTCGAGAGCGTGATCGGCCGGTTGACCCGCACCATGTCGTAGCGCAGCGGCTCCTCGCTCGGCGAGCTGAAGCCGTACGCCTCCGGGGTTTCAGCGATGTGCAGCGCCGCCAGAAACTCCGGAACGAAGTCCCGCGTCTCTTCATACAAGTAGCCGCGGTCGCTCATCTCCCAAAAATCTTCTGCGCGCCCCTGTTCCAGAATGCGGGCGATATTCTGCTCACCCGTATTGTAGGCGGCCAGCGAGAGGTGCCAGTCGCCGAACATATCGTGCAGGTCCTTGAGATACTTGGCGGCCGCCTGCGTTGACTTGACGGGGTCGCGGCGCTCATCGACGTAGCGATCGATGCGCAGTCCGTAGCGCCGCCCGGTGCCCGGAATCAACTGCCACGGGCCCACCGCGCCGGCACGTGACACCGCATGCGGCCGGAAGCCGCTCTCGATCAGCGGAAGATAGGCCAACTCTTGCGGCAGCCCTTGCTTCTCCAAGATCGAGGACATGCGTGGCACGTAGCGGCCGCTCCGCGACAGGGCGTTGCGGTAAAAGCCACGCAGATCGGTTTGAAATCGCGTCACGAAACTATCGACGCGCGGATGGGAGAATTCGAACTCGTTGGGTTTCGCCGTGGCCGTCCCGGTCGTGGATGGAGCGGTTTGGTAGGGACTGAGCGACAGGCCGTATGGCTGGTATGGCGTAAAGCGCTGCGCCGTGGAGACGTTCGGCCTCCACCACCACTGCTGCGTATCATCACCGGCATGCCGTTGGATCGAGCATCCGGCTATTCCCGAAACAAAGAACGCAAGCCCAAACACCGCCTGTGTTCGGAATCGCATGGGTTCCTCCCTCCTTTCATTGACCTGTTGCCCGGGTGGGGAAGAGCCTGAGGCGCCCTCGGGCAACGTGGATTTTGTTTACACGCCCATTCTCCTCGCTGGCATCACTGCCGGTTGCAGCGATGACTGATGTGGCCGTGCGACGCTCATGACAACTCTGCTCCGATCGGTTCCGCTAGCCGCAAAACATGCTGTGGCCGTTCTGACACCTGACTTATGACCCTGACGCCGAGCGCCCCCCGGTTTCGACGGGCCCTTGACCTCCGGTCATTCCAGCCACCCTGCCATTCCCTGCCGCTGGATGGTTCCAGCACCGGAGCGCAGTCGACCTACCACATTAGGACTAGTCGGCGCAACCCGTCATGCAATTTTTTCCAGTCGGAGTGTCTGCCGAGGCTTCGCTCAAATGAGAGAAAGAGGAATCGAATGGAAGGATCAAAACAGCAGATCCCACGCTTCGCTGAGCGCACCGACGCCGAGCAGCTCCATGCCGTCGAGCGACGGAAGTTGCCGGCGTGACGACTCGGGCAGCACGCAGCGGGCGAAACCGAGCTTCATGGCTTCGCGGACGCGCGCTTCCGCTTGACTCACGGCGCGCACTTCGCCGGCCAGACCGACCTCACCGAGCAGCAGCGTGCGTCCGTCAATCGGCTTGTCGAGATAGCTCGACGCCACCGCCGCGATGACGCCGAGATCCACCGCCGGCTCGTCAATGCGCACACCGCCGGCGACGTTGACGAAGACGTCTTGCCCGATCAAGTGCACGCCCATCTTCTTCTCGAGCACGGCGATCAATAGGGCGACGCGGTTCGGGTCGATGCCCAGCGTCGTCCGGCGCGGCGTGCCGAGCGACGTCGGCGACACCAGGGCCTGCACCTCGACCAAGATCGGACGCGTCCCCTCGATGCTGGCGATCACCACCGACCCCGGCACTTCGACTGGACGCTCCGCGAGAAACAGCTCCGAAGGATTGGGCACCGGTTGCAGGCCGCTCTCCTTCATGGCGAACACACCGATCTCGTTGGTGGAGCCGAAACGGTTCTTCACCGCGCGCAGAATCCGGAACGCGTGCCCGCGGTCGCCCTCGAAGTACAGCACCGTGTCGACCATGTGCTCGAGCACGCGCGGCCCCGCAAACGAGCCCTCTTTGGTCACATGCCCGACCAAAAAGGTTGCGAGGTTGCTGCCCTTCGAGAGCAGCACCAGCTGGCCGGCACATTCGCGTACCTGGCCGATGCTGCCCGGTGCCGAACCGAGCTGCTCCGTGAACACCGTCTGAATCGAGTCGACGGCGAGCGCCAGCGGCGCGATTTTCTTGGTGTGCGCAACGATACGCTCGAGAGAGGTCTCCGCCAGCACCAGCAACCGGTCTTCACTGATGCCCAGCCGATCGGCGCGCATCTTCACCTGCTGTGGCGACTCCTCGCCTGAGACGTACAGGGTCACACCGCCGCGCGCCAGCGCCGCCAGCGCTTGCAGCACGAGCGTCGACTTGCCGATGCCCGGGTCGCCGCCGATGAGAATCACCGAGCCCGGCACCACGCCGCCACCGAGCACGCGATCCAGCTCACCCATCCCCGATTGACGGCGCGCCTCCGTCGCGCCGTGGACCGCGGTGATTGGTTGCGCCTCGGCGTGGCCTTGCTTCACGGCGTAGCGCTCGACCCCGGACGGCGTCTCTTCACGCTCTTCGACGAGCGTGTTCCAGGCTTGGCAGTCTGGACAGCGGCCCAGCCAGCGCGGCGACTGGAAGCCGCATTGTTGGCACGCAAAGATGCTGCGGGGCTTGGCCACCGGCGCTGTATAGCATAAAGATCATTGCGGCGGTTGCCGGGCCATGGATTTCGCCTTCTCCGAGGAGCACGAGCTGTTTCGCAGCACTGTGCGCAAGTTTGCCGCGCGCGAGCTGGCGCCGCACTACCAGCAGCACGACCGCGACAAGACCTTCCCCGAACGACAGCTGAGAGCCTGCGCCGAGCTGGGATTGCTCGGTCTCCGCATTCCCGAGGCGCTCGGCGGCAGCCCACATGCGTATCTCGTCAGCGGCATCGCCGCCGAGGAGTGCGGCCGCGCCGACTTCAACGCCGCCTACTTCCCGCTGATGTATGGCCTGATCGGCGAGTTGCTGGCGCGCTACGCCAGCCCCGAGCTGCAGCGCAGGTGGCTGCCGAAGATGGCCGCGGGCGAGATCGTGCCCGGTTTGGCGCTCACCGAACCGGGCGCCGGCTCGGATGCGGGCGGGTTGTCATGCAAGGCGGAGCGTGACGGCGATCACTACGTGCTCAGCGGCGAGAAGTCATCGATCAGTTTCTGCAGCCGCGCCGATATGATCACCGTGTTCGCGCGCACGCAGCCCGGCGCCGGCACCAAAGGCATCTCCGTATTTTGCGTACCGACCGACCTGCCGGGCGTTTCGCGCACCGCGTACAACAGCATGGGCTCGAAGTGTCTCGGCCGCGGCTCCCTGTTCCTCGACGGCGTGCGCGTCCCCGCCGCGTGGCGCGTCGGCGATGAGAACACCGGCTTCCAGATGGTGATGGCGACGTTCGATTACAGCCGCGCCGCCATTGGCCTGATGTGTCTGGGCGCTGCCACCGCGGCGGTCGAGCGCACCTGCGAGCACGTCAAGCAACGCAAGGCCTTCGGCGTGCCGCTGGCGAAGTTTGAGGGCGTGTCTTTCCCGATCGCCGAGCATCTGACGTACATCGAGGCGGCGCGCCTGCTCTGCTACAAGACGCTCTGGCTGCGCGATCAAAACCTGCCGCACACGAAAGAAGCCGCGATGGCGAAGTGGTGGGCGCCCAAGGTCGCCGTCGACGCGTTGCATGACTGCCTGCTGCTGCACGGGCACTACGGCTACACCGACGAGTATCCCATCGAGCAACAGCTGCGCGACGTGATCGGCCTGGAGATCGGCGACGGGACGGCGCAGGTGTCCAAGATCGTCATCAGCCGCGAAGTCTTCGGCCGCGAGTTCAAACCGTACTGACTTGAGAGCCACGGAGAAAAATCTAACGCAGAGACGCAGAGATTTGCGGAAGGATTCTAGTGATTCACGAGCGATGAACGATCTGGAGCTCCGCACCATTCAGCCGCACGAGCGCGACGCCGTGCTCGACCTGCTCGGCGAATGGTTCGGCGATCGCGGGTTCTTCGCGCGCTACTTCCGTCACGATCCGAATTTTCGTGACGACCTGTGCTTCGTGGCGGCCGACGCCGGCCGTATCGTCAGCACCTTGCAGGTGTTTCGCAGGCCGATACGCCTGAACGGAGCGGTCGTAGAGGTCGGCGGCGTCGGCAACGTGTTCACCACTGCGGAGTATCGCGAGCGCGGCCTTGCCTCGCAGCTCCTCACCCGTGCGGTGGTCGCCATGGACCAGCACAGCTTCGATCTGTCACTCCTCTTCGCCGTGCGCCTGGCATTCTACGGCCGGCACGGCTGGCAGAGCCACGTCCGGCATCTGGTGTTCATCGAACAATCCCCAGCGGTGTGTGCTGAGATCCGCAGCGCTGCTCGCTCCACGATCGAGCCGTTTGCAGCCGCGGATCTCGACGCCGTGCAGCGCATCTACGAAAGCTACAACTTGGGCTTCAGCGGTCCGACGGTCCGCGACGCGCGCTATTGGGAAGGGCAGATCCACTTCGCCGGCAATCCGCACGAGGATTTTTTCGTGGCCCGTGACGGCGGTGAGATCGTCGCCTATGCCCGCGGGACGCTGCTGTACCAGGTCTACGTCGTTATGGAGCACGGTTGCCTGCCGGGCCACGAGAACGCGGTCGCCGATCTCATCTGCCACCTGCTCACCACCACCGCCGCAGCCTTTCCGGGTGTGACGGCGCAGCTCGCCATCGCACCGGCCGTTCAACAGGCGTTGCGTGATCGGGGCCTGAGGTTGCGCCTCGTCGAAGATGTGTTCTGGATGTGGCGGATCATTTCGCCGCAGCGGCTGGCGGCGAAGCTCGGTATCCCCGAATCGGGTCTGGACACGGACGATGTTTTCTTTCGACTGTTTCCGCCGGAGCGGTCCGTATACTGGATTTCGGATCGGTTCTGACGCGCTCAGAGGGTGTGATTGAATCGGGGCGATCCAGTTCACGAGCGCATGCCTCAGCGGACGCTTGCAGCGACCAGCGGGAGCGGACCTGCCGAACGGACAGCGTGCGCAGCACTCAGTGGGCGCGGAACTCTTCCGTGCATTCGTCTTCCGGATCGATTTGCACGGTGGTGTGCCCGATTCCGAAGCGCTCGCGCAATTGATTCTGCGCCGCGTCGATGATCGGCCGCGGCTCGTCGTGACGCGCGATGACCAGATGCACGCTGAGCAGGTACTTGCCGGACGTCAGGGTCCACACGTGCAGGTCGTGCACTTGGCACACGCCCTTGATGGCGCGCAGGCATGACTCGATATCTTCCAGGCGCATCTCGCGCGGCGTGCCCTGCATCAGAATGTCGACCGATTCGCGCACGATCCCCCACGAGCTGTAGAGAATCAGCACGGCGATGGCGACGCTCGCCAGCGGATCGGCGATCGCGGCGCCGGTGGTGAGGATGACGATCCCTGCAACCAAGGCGCCGATCGATCCCAGCGCATCGCCGAGCACGTGCACGAAGGCGGCGCGGACGTTGAGGTTCGCGGCTTGCGAATGGCGCAGCACCAGCAAGCTGGCGACGTTCACGGCCAATCCAACGGCCGCGACCGCGATCATGCCGATGCTATGCACTGGCGGCGGACTGTGCAGGCGCGCGTAGGCCTCGTGGAAGATGAGGCCGACGATCAACCACAAGGCGAGCCCGTTGACGAACGCCGCCAGAATCTCCACCCGGTGATATCCAAACGTCTTACTGGTGGTCGGCGGCAGCTGCGCCAACCGCAGCGCGAACAGACTGACGCTGAGGGCCGCGACGTCGGCGAACATGTGACCGGCATCGGACAGCAGCGCCAGACTGTTGGTGAGGATCCCGCCGATCAGCTCCACCACGCAGTAGCCGGCGGTGATGGCGAGCGTGATGCCCAGGTCGCGCCGGTTGCGCGCCCGATTCCCTGCGCCGTTGGGCTGGTTCACTGGCCCGTGCGAAGGCCTACTGCTTGCCTTCCTTCAGTTGCCGCTTCCAGTCGAGGACGCGCGCCTTGGCGGCCCACGCCTCGGCTTCCGGCACGTTGCCGGCACGCTGGTAGATGCGGGAGACATTCGTGTAGCCGAGCTGCTCATCCGGATCGAGCTCGACGACCTTCTTTGCCGCCGCAATCGCGTCGTCCCACAGCTCTTTGTCGGCGAGCGCCATGGACAACCCTTCCCATGCGTCGGCGAAGCTCGGCTCGACCGCCACGGCTTCCCTATACTTGGCGATGGCCTCGTCGAGCTGGCCCTCGGCGATGCAGTCCACCGCTTGATCGTACAGTTCTTCGCCGCTTGGCATGATGTGCTCCGGTGTCGTTGAATCTATCGGAAGCCTCACGACCGCTCAACCCTCTCCGCGTGACGGCTCCCGCTGCGCTCTATGCTTTGCATCATGATGCGGCTACTGTATGCTGTGATGCATGCGGACGACCGTTACGATCGATGCGGCGCTGCTCGCTCAAGCGAAGGAGCGGGCTGCGCACGTTGGGAAGACGCTCAGTGCCGTCGTTGAAGATGCGTTGCGGGCCGAGCTGCACCGTAAGCCGCCGCGGAGCCTGAAGCCCTTTCGTCTGATTACGTGTGGCGGCAGTGGTGTCCAACCGGGCGTCAACCTCGAACGACTGGGAGACCTGATCGACGAAGCGGACACGCTGAGCTTCCTGCGGCAACTGGGTCGCAGCGGAGCTGGGAGGCGGGGTGATTCTTCCCGACGTAAACATCCTCGTGTACGCGCATCGGCGTGAGGCGCGCGACCACCAGCGCTACGCCGAGTGGTTGACGGCGTTGGCCACGGGTGACGAACGCTTCGGACTCGCCACGCTGACGCTGAGCGGATTTCTCCGGATCGTCACCAGCCCGCAGATCTTCAAGGACCCGACGCCGCTGGAGCGCGCGCTGGAGTTTCTCACCGAGCTGCGCGAACGCCCGCACGGCGTTGAGATTCTCCCGGGACCCCGCCATTGGGACCTGTTCACGCGTCTGTGTCGCGAAGCCAAGGCGCGCGGAAAGCTGGTGCCCGACGCCTACATCGCCGCCCTCGCCATCGAACACGGGTGCGAGCTCGCGACCAACGACGCCGACTTCGCTCGCTTCGCCGGCCTGCGCTGGCGGCATCCGTTACAGGCCGCATCCTAGCATTGTCGCCGCCTCGCGCAGACGAACCCGAAGCGAAGGCGACCGATCGTCGCATTGCCACCACGAGGCTTGCGCGAGCGCGCCAAGACGTATATCCAACGTGTATCCCTAGAAATGGAAGGGTCATATGCGTGCACAAGTCGCGAAGTGGGGAAACAGCCTCGCCGTTCGGATTCCGAAGACAGTCGCCCGCGAAGCGGGCCTGGCGGCAGGCACCACGGTGCAGATGACCGCGGCTGACGGAGGCGTGCTCATCGCACCGGCGGCGCCGCACTACAGCCTGCAGGAGTTGGTGGCTCGGATCACGCCCAAGAACCGGCATGGCGAAACCGACTGGGGCGGTCCGGTCGGACGGGAGCACTGGTGATGCCGCGGTACGTTCCCGAGCGTGGCGACATCGTCTGGTTCACGTTCGATCCGCAGGCGGGTCGTGAACAAGCCGGCCGCCGGCCGGCGCTCGTGTTATCGCCGGCGCTGTACAATCGGCGCGCGAGCCTGGCGCTGGTGTGTCCGATCACGACCCACGTCAAAGGTTACCCGTTCGAGGTGCCGTTGCCGAAGGGGGCGGCAGTGTCGGGCGTTGTGTTGGCCGATCACGTGAAGAGCGCCGACTGGCAGGTGCGGCGCGCCCGCTTCGCCGCCAAGGCCCCGGACGCCGTCTTGGCCGAAGTCACGGCGAAGCTTCGCCCATTAGTGGGAATGTAAGAGCGGCGCGCACTGCGGCTCCGACTCAGCCGGCGTGCATGTCGAGTCGCCCGCGTTGTCGCGGCGCGAAGCGCCTGCTACTAATCCTCGACGACTCGATTGCGAGGGGTGGCCCCGTGCTGGGCCTCCCCTTTTCGTATTGGACGGATGACGACGAGCGCGAACTGCGAACGAGCGCTGCAGCAGCTACACGACGGTGTGGAGGCAGCGCCGACCACCGCACCTGCCGGCAAGCGCCTGTGGCGCGTGCAAGGGCTGAAGGGCGGGGCACGTGCCTTCTTCATGTGGCGCTTCCTCAATCAGTACCCACGTCCGTCACTGGTTGTGCTCCCGTCCGCCAAGGAGGCGGAGGCGCTCGTCGAGGACTTGCGCTTCTTCTACGGCGAGGACGACAGCGCGCCGCCGTTTGCGCGCCGCATTCACTACTTTCCGGCATGGGACGTCCTGCCCTTCGAAGATCTGTCGCCGACACCGGAAACGGTTGCCGCGCGCATCGAGGGCTTGTATCACCTCCTGCAGACCAAAGACCCGATCGTCGTCACCACCGCCGAAGCGCTGCTGCAACGCGTCCCGCCGCGCGCCGCCTTCGCCGAACGGCTGCGTTATCTCGTCGAAGGCGACGGCGTCGACCTCGACAGCCTGGCCGCGCAGCTGGACGACTGGGGCTATCGGCGCGTGCCGCTCGTCGAAGATCGCGGCGACTTCAGCGTGCGCGGCGGCATCCTCGACATCTTTCCGCCGGCGCACCCGCAGCCGCTGCGCATCGAGCTGTCCGGCGACGTCATCGAAGCCATCCGCGAGTTCGATCCGGTCAGCCAGCGCTCACTGGAGGCGCGTCAGGAATTCCTCATTCTGCCGGTGCGCGAGTTCGACGCCCGCGGGCGCACCAGCCGCGATGCGCTGCGCGTCATCGAGGCGCGAACACATGATCTGGAAGTCAGCCGCGACGAGCGCAACCAGATCCTCGATGGCTTGGCCAACGGCCTGCTGTTCCCCGGCATCGAGTTCTACCTCCCGTACTTCTACCCGGCGCTCGACACGCTCGCGGCGTATCTGCCAACCGGCACGCTGGTGTGGCTCGACAGCGCCGGGGAAGTGGACGCGGCGGTGGAACGCGCTGCGGCCGAGGTCGACCGGCGCGCCCATGAACGCGCCGCCGAGCATCGTTTCTTCCCGCCGGCGGAGCAGCTGTACCTCGCCCCGGCCGAATGGCGCGCCGCGCTGCGCCCCTTCCCAACGATCGAGCTGGAGCCGCTCGACATGCTCGCCGCTGGGGACGACGCCCAACACCTGTCGGTGCATTCCTTCCTGACGCGGGATCTGAAGATCGCCCGCAGCGGCAACCGCAAGGAAGTGTCCTTCGGACCGGTGGCCGATCGGGTGCGGGCATGGTGCCAAGAGGGACACCAGGTGATCGTGGTCGCCAGCGCGCCGCCGCAGGTGCAGCGGCTGACGCGGCTGTTCGACAATCACGATGTGCCGGTCGAGGCCGTCCCAGCCGGCATCAGCGCCGCACTGGCATCAGCCGTGGCGCGACCGCGCGTCGTCGTCGGGCAGCTCGGCGAGGGCTTCCGGCTTCCTAACGAACGGCTCGTGGTCATCACCGAGGCGGACATCTTCGGCGAGGCGCGCCAACGCCGGCGCGGCCGGCGCGTCGAGGTGACGCAGCTGCTCAAGAACCTCAGCGAGCTCAAGCCCGACGACTTCGTCGTGCACATCGATCACGGCGTCGGCAAGTACTGCGGCCTCAAGCACCTGCGGGTCGCCGATACGGAAGGCGACTACCTGCAGCTCGAGTACGCCGGCGGCGACCGCCTCTACCTGCCGGTGGACCGCATCAGCCTGGTTCAGAAGTACGTCGGTGCCGACGGCGCGACGCCGGCGCTTGACAAGCTCGGCGGCACCAGCTGGGAACGCGTCAAAAGCAAGACGCGCGAGTCCATCTTCGCCATGGCCAAGGAGCTGCTCGACATCTACGCCGCGCGCGAGGTGCAGGAGCGGAAGGGCTTCAGCACGCCGGACGCGTATTTCCGCGAGTTCGAAGCGGCGTTCCCGTTCGAGGAGACGCCGGACCAGGAGCACGCCATCGACGACGTGCTCGCCGACCTGCAGCGCGCCAAGCCGATGGATCGGTTGATCTGCGGCGACGTCGGCTTCGGCAAAACGGAAGTGGCGATGCGCGCCGCGTTCCTCAGCGTCCTCGACGGCCGTCAGGTGGCTGTGCTGGTGCCGACCACGGTCTTGGCGCAGCAGCACTACAACACGTTCCGCCAGCGCCTGCAGGGTTACCCGGTGCGCATCGAGATGCTGTCGCGTTTCCTGACCCGCGCCGAGAGCCAGGCCGTGGTGAAAGGTGTCGCCAGCGGCGAGGTGGACATCGTCATCGGCACGCATCGCTTGTTGCAGAAAGACATCATCTTCAAGAACCTGGGCCTGCTCGTCGTCGATGAAGAGCACCGTTTCGGCGTGACGCACAAGGAGCGCATCAAGCAGATGCGCAAGCTCGTCGACGTGCTGACGCTGACGGCGACGCCGATTCCGCGCACCCTGCAGATGTCGCTGCTCGGCATCCGCGACCTGAGCGTCATCGAGACGCCGCCGATCGATCGTCTCGCGATCCGCACGTACGTGACGCGCTACGACGAGGGTATCATCCGCGAGGCGATCCTGCGCGAGATGGCGCGCGGCGGGCAGGTGTTCTTCGTCCACAACCGCGTCGAGACCATCGAGATCCGCGCCCGCCGGCTGCGCGAGCTGGTGCCCGAGGCGCTCGTCGCCGTGGCCCACGGCCAGATGCACGAGCATGACCTCGAGCGCGTGATGGGCGACTTCTTCGCCAAGAAGACCGCCGTCCTGGTGTGCTCGGCGATCATCGAGTCGGGGCTCGACGTTTCCAACGCCAACACCATCATCATCGACCGTGCCGACCATTTTGGATTGGCGCAGTTGTACCAGTTGCGCGGGCGGGTCGGCCGTTCGCACGAGCGCGCCTACGCGTACCTGATGATCCCCGGCGAGCAGCTGATCTCGCGCGACGCGCAGCTGCGCTTGCGCGCGTTGCAGGAGCTCGATGACCTCGGCGGCGGCTTCAAACTGGCGGCGCACGACCTCGAGATTCGCGGCGCCGGCAACCTGCTCGGCAAGCAGCAGTCGGGGCAGATCGCCGCCGTCGGCTTCGAGCTGTACCAGCAGATGATGGAGGACGCCGTGCGCGAGCTGCGCGGCGAGCCGACGCAGACCGACGTCGAGCCCGAGATCCAGCTCGGCATTCCGGCGTTCATTCCAGGCACGTACATCCCGGATGAGAACCAGCGCTTGGTCTTCTATCGCCGGCTCGCGGCCATCAAAGGCCAGCACGATCTCGCCGAAATCAGCGCCGAGCTGTGTGATCGCTACGGGCCGATTCCACCGCTGGTGGACAGCTTTCTGCGCATCATGGATCTGCGCCGCAGCTTGAAGGACTACATGGTCGTGCGTGCCGCACTGCGCGACGGTAACGTCACGTTGCAGTTCCATCCCGACGCCCCGGTCGACGTCGACCACCTGATCGCACTGGTGCAGAAGAGCAAGGGTCGTTTCAAGCTCTCCGCCGACTTCCAGCTCAGCTTCACGCCCGAGTCACGTGATTGGGATGGCTTGATCGCCGAGACCAAGACGGTCCTGCAAGAGCTGCATCAGACGGTATCGGCCGCTGTCAAGGAACCGCCAATGGACGCTCGCGCGCGCAGATAGAGGGCGTATTCGCGAGCCTCGCTTTCGTTCCTTCCTCCTCAGACCTTCAGGGGAGCACACCGCTACTTGACTGGCTATGCACACTGCTGCGCCCGGCTTGTTCACCCACTCGCAACACTCGGACCTCCGTCCGCCAACGATAGCAACCGGAAGCGCGTGCAAAGGAATCGGCGGGCCAGTAGAATGCAGGTCATGGATCCGAGCAGCGAACAGATCGCGCCGATCGCAAAGAAGCACGGGATCATCCTGCTCCTGCGGTTCGGGTCGTCCGTGACTGGGATGCTTCACGAACGTAGCGACGTCGACCTCGCCGTGCTGCTCGAACGTGTGCCCCGTTCTCTGGAGGCGCATGCGGAACTGCTGCACGACCTGCAACAGCTCTTCCCCGAGCGCGAGGTCGATCTCGCCCTGCTCAATCGTGCCGACCCGCTCTTCCTCAAGAGGATCACCGACGCCTGCCGTCTCCTCCATGGGTCTCCCGGCGCGCTGCAACGGCTGAAGATATACGCCTTCAAGCGCTACCAGGATCACCGCAAGTACCTCGACATGGAGCGCAGGTACGTCGAGCGGTCCCTGCAGAGTGTGGCGTCGAAATGATCGACGCCGAGTTAGTGACACGGAAGATGGTCCTGATCACCGCGGACCTGAAGGCGCTCGCGCCGCTGGCCCTTCGGCCACTCGAGGACTACATCGCCAGCGCGACCGACAAGGTTCTGGTCGAGCGGTATCTGGAGCGCATCATCGGCCGGATGATCGACATCAACTACCACCTGATTACGGAGGCGGGTGTCCACTTCCGAGAGTTGACGCCCACCGCTGCGTTCGCTCGTTCACGGGCATCATTCGGAAAGTCAGGAGTTGCGGGAACGTCTCAGTAGGCCACGCGGGCCGAGCCCGCACACCTCCCCGAAAGCAACACCATTCTCGAAGCACCAGGCTTCGACAAGCTCCTTGTAGTTCTTTGTTTCTTGAGCACCCAACCCGGGCGCCTCCGCCGCGATCTTGGCGACGGCGTTGCTATTGCCTTCCAATTCCAGGCAATCACCGATCACGGGCAGTTCATCGATAACAATCTCGACTCCAGAGCCGCTCTTACTGAAGGTCCTTCGCCTGCGTTCCAAGCGCCATGTTACCTCGAGCCCTTTCCTCTCAAGCTGCCTTTCAACCGATCGACTATCAAGTGCATCGAACTCCAACTCGATGCGATCATATTCGCCGCTCTTCTTGTAAAATCGGGGTCCCTTCATGGCGATACGGTACCTTCTATCGATGATCCTAATTCGTATGGCAAAATCGTAGGGCTTCAGATCACGCTCCGCGGTGTCGTAGTAGCGATCATCAAGTATATGGTCAGCAATCTTACGAAAGCCGCGTTCCCGCAGGTAGCGGTCCAATGCCTGCCTATCCGCGATTCGGTACTTCCGTTCTCGCTCTACGATGTCGCCCGCACCGACTTTCGTCGGAAAGTGTGCCTGAACACAGCAATCCGCGAGGTTTCGGCCGTCGAACATGTGAGGATTCCAGTTCAGGTAGCGACGCGCGTGGCCGAACTTGTCAATGTAGTAGAAGAGTTTCTCAATCTGTTGCGGATTTCCTTCTTCAGGATCGAAGAGCGCCACTTTGCCACGGTGCGCTAGCCCCTCGGTGTGCAGAACCCCATCCGCGCCGAGCAGCAGGACCGAGTTTGGGGTGTTCCCGTTATCCGTAATGCGAATGTCGATGGGAAGCCTCTCGGCCATCGTGGCCTTTACGACCTTCCACACTTCGTTCGGAGCGTCAT
>Ga0209415_10012523_pt1 | contig 14119 bp, 12 predicted proteins | sample PeaSoiSIISIP2007_FD_187696 | JGI IMG/M metagenome (GOLD analysis project Ga0209415, IMG submission 187696) | Peat soil microbial communities from Weissenstadt, Germany - SII-SIP-2007 (SPAdes) (version 2) | ecosystem: Environmental > Terrestrial > Soil > Wetlands > Peat | place: Germany... | reverse complement strand
GGTCACGCAATACCTGGGCTACACCAATTTCATCGCCGCGCTCGAAGGGCTGATGATCGCCGCCAAAGCCGGCATCGACCTTGGCATCCTCGCCCGCATCGTGCCCGTAAGCGCCGGCCAGAGCCGCACCTTCGACAACATCGCGCGCTCGGTGTTGACCGGCGCCTTCACCTCCGGCGGCACCCTCGACATCGTCGCCAAGGACATCGACCTCGCCTGCGCGCTCGCCCGCGAGGTCGGAGCGCCGGTCACGCTCGGCGTCCTCGCCTCCGAGATGTACAAGCGCGCGCAGGCCCAGGGTTGGGGCGGGGAGGGGTTTCCGGTCGTCGCCCGGGTGCTCGAGGGAATCGCCGGCGCAGAGCTGCGCCATGAGTGACCGGGCGATCAATCAAGAGGATGGGCGCATCGCCCGCCTCCTCCTTGTCCAAGAAATCGCCGAGTTCCTTTACCGCGAGGCCGAACTCCTCGATGAGCGGCATTACGACGAATGGCTGGCGCTGCTGGCCGACGACATCCGCTACTGGATGCCGATGCGGCGCAACGTCAAGTTCGGCGAAGGCGAACAGGAGTTCACCCGCGAGGGCACCGACATCGCCTGGTTCGACGAGGGCAAGGAGACGCTGACCCGGCGGGTGCGGCAGATCCAGACCGGCATCCACTGGGCCGAGGAGCCGCAATCGCGGATCGCGCACCTGGTGTCGAACGTGCAAGTGGTCGAGGCCTCGCCGTCGGTCGCCGACCCGCAGGACGTCGCGGTCAAATGCCGGTTCCTCATATACCGCAACCGGGTCGAGACCGAGACCGACATCCTCGTCGGCAAGCGCGAGGATTGGCTGCGCCGGGTCGGAACCGCCCGGGGCGTAAATGGCCAGGGCGTAATTGATTGGCAAATCGCGCGCCGCAAGATCATCCTCGACCAGAACGTGCTCATGAGCAAAAACCTGACGTTCTTTTTCTGACCACCGAGACGCGGAGGACACTGAATATTGTCATTCCGGCGCAAGCCGGAACCCATGCCGGCAAACGCGTTGCCCTCCGCAAATGGATCCCGGCTCTCGTCGGGATGACAAATTGTTTCGTGGCTTCGTGTTGAGATTGGGGAAATAAAGATGACAGAACGCACCATTGGTTATCGCCCCGGGCTCGTTGATCTCGCTTCCGGGCAGATCAGCCGCGAGATCTTTGTCAACGAGGAGATCTATGCCGAGGAGCAGGAGCGCATCTTCGCCCGCGCCTGGCTGTTCATCGGGCATGAGAGCCAGATCCCCAACCCCGGCGATTATTTCGTGTCGCGGATGGGCGAAGAATCGGTGCTCTTGTGTCGCGACCGCGCGGGCGAGGTCCACGTCTTCCTCAATTCGTGCCGCCACCGCGGGATGAAGGTGTGCCGCTACGACGAGGGCAACACCACCGTCTTCACCTGCCCCTACCACGGCTGGAGCTATGGCACCGACGGGCGTCTCATTGGCGTGCCGTTCTTCCGCGAGGCCTATCATTCGACGCTCGACCGCGCGCAATGGGGCCTCGTCGAGGTCGCGCAGATCGCCCGCCATAAGGGTTCGGTATGGGCCACCTGGGACCCGGCGGCGCCGCCGTTCCGCGAATATCTCGGCGATTTCAGCCATTATCTCGACCAGACGCTCGACAGCTGGGAGGGCGGCGACGGCGGCACCGAAATTCTCGGCGGCGTCCAGAAATGGCTGGTGCCGTGCAACTGGAAGTTCCCGGCCGAGAATTTCAGCGGCGACAGCTATCACAACATCAGCCACCGCTCGGTCGATCTGGTCGGGGTCGGCCCCTCCGGCAGCGGGCGGCGCGACATGCCCGAACTGCAGCTGGCGAGAAAGCTGCACATCGCGATTCCCGACCGCGGCCATCAGACCACCGCCTATCTGTTGCCGTCTGCCGTGCCGGTGCCGCCGGGCTATCGGCAATCCTCGATCGTCTCGGACTACTTCCGCCATTGCGAGGAGGTGCGCCGCCGGCAGCGCGGCGAGTGGGGACGGCTGATCACCCTCGTCGGCGAAGTATTCCCGAGCATGGCCTATCTCTCGCGCCAGCCTCGCACGATCGCGGTGTGGCACCCCAAGGGGGCGCACCAGACCGAGGTGTGGCGCTGGTATCTGGTCGACAAGGCGGCGCCCGCCGAGGTCAAATCGTTTCTGCGCGACTATTACCTGCGCTATTCGGGGCCGGCCGGGATGACCGAGCAGGACGACATGGAAAACTGGAACTATGCGCATGCCGCCAGCCGCGGCACGATCGCACGGCGCTTCCCCTACAGCTACGAACAGGGCCTCGGCACCGAGGTCGAGAATTACGAATGGGAAGGCTTCCGCCTGCCGGGGAGCGTCGTCGACCTGACCAAGGCAACCTCCAGCGAGCATAATCTGCGCAACCTCTACCGCCGCTGGGCCCAATTCATGGAAGCCGACAGCTGGGCCGAACTGGCGGGATGGCGCCACCCCGCGCCGAGAGCAGCGGCAGAGTGAGCGACCCCATCAACATCCGCGCGCTCCCGCCGGGCACGCGCATTACGCTGGCCGGCGGCGCCGAAGCGGAAATCGTCTCCAACCCGGCCGACGGCGTGTGGCTGTTCGCGCGCTACCTGTCGTCGCCGCAGGACCCCGCCCTTATTGGCCAGGAAGAGATGATTTTCGCCGCTGACGTCGTCGAGGTGGGGAGATAGCCATGGCGCAGACGCAAACCGGCGGTAATACGGCCCAGGCCGAGTTCTGGAACAGTCCGGCGGCGCGCGGCTGGGCCGACCAGCATGTGCGGATGGACCGCGCGCTGGCGCCGTTTCTGGAGGCGCTGGTCGCCGCCGCGGCACCTAATCCCGGCGAGCGGGTGCTCGACATCGGCTGTGGCAGTGGGACGACCGTCCTCGAACTGGCGGCACGGGTCGGGCCCCAGGGCAGGGTGCTCGGCGCCGACATCGCCGAGCGCTCGGTGGCGCGGGCGCGCGAGCGAATCGCCGCGGCGGGCCTCAGCCAAGCCGAAATCGTTGTCGCCGACGCCAGCGCGCACGGTTTCCCCGCCGGCGGCTTCGATCTGTTGTTCTCGCGCCTCGGGGTCATGTTCTTCGCCGATCCGACCGCGGCCTTCACCAATATCAAGCGGGCGATGAAGCCGGGGGCGCGCGTGGTGCTCGGGGTGTTCCGCGCGCTCTCCGAAAACCTGTGGCCAAACGGGCCGACCGCTGCGGTCAAGCACCTCTTGCCGCCGCTGCCGACGCCGGGCCCGGAAGAACCGGGCCCGTTCTCATGGGCCGACCCGGCGCGGGTGCATCGCATTCTCGAAAGCGCCGGGTTTAACGATGTATCACTGACCCCAATCGACTGGGGAGTCCGGCTCGCGCCGCCGGGCGGCGCCGCCGAGGCGGCCGATTTCATGCTGGTGTTCGGGCCGCTGATCCGGGTCGTGCCGGCGCTGCCGGCGGCGCAGCAGGCGGCCGTGCGCTCGGCGCTCGAAATCTACTGCCAGGGCCATGACGGGCCGGACGGGGTCACGCTCTCCGCCGCCAACTGGATCGTCCGCGCGCGGGCCTAAGGCGGGATCGTTTCAGACTGATCCAACGTTACCGTCGCCCCCGCGAAAGCGGGGGTCCCGGGGGAGGCGACTGGGCGGTTTCCCTGGGTTCCCGCTTGCGCGGGAATGACGATTCAATAGAGAGGGAGGCTCTGGCGGCGACGCCGACGAACCCTATGTCGCGAAAGCGCCATTATGACAAGATTTTTCAAGTGAATTCCAAGTTACAGCGACAGGCGTCGACCACTGATTAAGCTTACGTGTACCGAACGGCCGAATTTACTTTGCTTCCTTCAGCTGGCCGGTGACCACGAATACGTGCTGCGCGGGCCATTGCTTGACGTCAGCATACCGCAAAATGTAGGTCAGGCGGAATCGGGCATACTTGCCGGGTCGCGCACTCCGTGCCGGATCAGAGGAATTTTTTGCCAGAAGTGTAAGCGAGCTCACATTCGGAATTTGACGATCCGGCTATCCTTGTCGCGGTCAATTCGGAAGGGGATACCCCAATGACGACGACAAAGTCTCGTATCGCCACCTTGGCAAGCACTGCGGCGCTGCTTGTGTTCGTGACAGTAGTTGGTAGCGCAGCCATGGCACATCCGCGTTCCGTGCCCACCGCCTCTGGCAGTAACGTCGCACCGATGAACTGCAAGATTGGAACAAAGAACTGCGTGTCAGGGGGCGGCGGTCCGGTGCGCTGTGGCGGTCGTACCAATCCGTGCCGGATCGACGGCGGTCCCCAAGCTTGGGACCCCTTCCTGCTCCCCGGTAACACAAAATAGTGGGGTTTTGATCTCGCGCCGGGCGCGGCCTCGATGTCAGCCCCACACCCCGCTTAGGATATTCGCCAGGGGTATTCCGCAGCGGGGTAGGCGCGACACACGGTAAAGCCGGGGACGGCGGGTATCGCAGCGCGGCGGGAAATCGTCGAGCTGCGATCACCTATATATCTTCTAAGACCACATGTCCGCTATATCTTCTAAGACCACATGTCCGCCTGAGCGCGGGGCGACCTGTTTAAATGTGAATGGACAACGCTCTGATTGGCTATGTTATTCGACGACGATCCGCGGGGCGGTCCGGCGCGCCGGGGTTTCGCCCGAGACCTTTTCCCATACCTGGGCGGCGATGGCGCGGAAGGTGCGGGCGTAGGGCGAATCGGGTTGCGAGACGGTGATCGGGTGGCCGTCGTCGGAGGTTTCGCGGATCGCGATGTCGAGCGGCACCTCGCCCAGAAAATCGGTGCCGAGGCGCTCGGCCTCGCGCCGGGCGCCGCCATGGCTGAAGATGTCGCTGCGCTCACCGCAATGCGGGCAGAGGAAATAGCTCATGTTCTCGATGATGCCGAGCACCGGCACATCGACCTTCTGGAACATGGCGAGGCCCTTGCGCGCGTCGATGAGGGCGATGTCCTGGGGGGTCGAGACGATGACGGCGCCGGCGAGCGCTACCTGCTGGGCCATCGTCAATTGTGCGTCGCCCGTCCCCGGCGGCATGTCGACGATCATGATGTCGAGTTCGCCCCAGGAGACGTCGCGCAGCATCTGTTGAAGCGCGCTCATCACCATCGGGCCCCGCCAGATCATCGGCGTGTCCTCCGGTACAAGGAAACCGATCGACATGCATTTGATGCCGAAATTCTCCATCGGGCGCAGGATCTTGCCGTCGGGCGAGGCCGACGGCCGCCCGGAAATCCCCAGCATGCGCGGCATCGAGGGGCCGTAGATATCGGCGTCGAGGACACCCACCGAAAGTCCGTTCGCCTTCATCGCCAGGGCGAGGTTGGCCGCGACCGTCGATTTGCCGACGCCGCCCTTGCCGGAGGCGACCGCGACGATCGCCCGCACGCCCGGCGCGAGCGCGGCTTTGCCTGACGCGGCCGGTTGCGCCGGGGCGTGATGTCGTGGGGGGGCCGGGGCGGGGGCGCGGCCGCCGGGCCGGCGCGTTTCGGCGGTCAGGACGGCGGTGACCGAGAGCACCCCCGGCAGCGCTTCGACGGCCTGTTCGGCGGCCTTTCGCAACGGTTCGAGGCGCGGGCCGCGCTCGGGGTCGACCTCGATCGCAAAGCCGACATTGCCGTCGCGCACGACCACGCCCGATACCATCCCGAGCGCGACAATGCCCGCGCCCTTGTCGGGATCGCGCACCGCGCTCAGCGCGTCGAGAACCTCTTTCTCGGTAACGGCCATTCGCTGATCCTACGCAACGGGGCAGAGTTGTCGGCATTTAGGCGCGAGCCCGGCACTTGACAACACCCGCCCGGCGCGCCCTCAATCGCGCCGCTCTCCGGCGCCGGGGTTGGCGCGGCGGCATCGCACGCGGCAGCAGGGCCCGCCAATGCCACTGGCGCCGCCGCGGAAAGGGTCTGGCTCGATGATCTGGCACAGTGAGCCCGGTGGTCCGTGGGGCACCGGGCCGCGCGGCGGCGGTCCCTGGGGTGGCGGGCGCGGCAACGGGCCGGGCGGCCCGCGCGGGCCGATGCCGCCCAATCTCGAAGACCTCCTGCGCCGCGGCCAGGACAGCTTCCGGCGCCTGTTGCCTGGCGGCTTCGGGTTCGGCACCGGCGCCGGCATCGGCGTCGTCGTCATCGGTATCGTCGTACTGTGGCTGGCGAGCGGGTTCTACCGGATCCTGCCCGACGAGGTCGGCGTCGTACTGCGCTTCGGCGCCTATAACCGCACCACCCAGCCGGGCCTCAACTATCACCTGCCGGCGCCGATCGAGAGCGTCTTGAAGCCGAGCGTCACGCGCATCAACCGCACCGAGATCGGGTTCCGCTCGGCCGGAGATGAGACCCGCGCCGGCACCAGCCGCGATCTGCCGCAGGAAGCGCTGATGCTGACGGGCGATGAAAACATCGTCGACATCAACTTCACGGTGTTCTGGCTGATCAAGGACGCGCGAGCCTACCTGTTCAATATCCGCAACCCCGAGGGCACCGTGAAATCGGCGGCCGAAAGCGCGATGCGCGAGATCGTCGGCGAGACCCCGATCGCCCAGGCGCTGGCCGAAGGCCGCGGCAAGATCGAAACGGATACCGAGCATCTGTTGCAAGGAATCCTCGATTCCTATGGCGCCGGGATCCAGGTCACCCAGGTCCAGTTGGCCAAGGTCGATCCGCCGGCCCCGGTGATCGAATCCTTCCGCGATGTACAACGCGCGCTAGCCGACAAGGAAAAGCTGCGCAACGAGGCGGAATCCTACCGCAACGATATCGTGCCGCGGGCGCGCGGCGATGCGGCGCGCATCCAGCAGGAGGCAGAAGCCTATCTCGCCGAGATCGTGGCGCGCTCAACTGGCGACGCCAACCGCTTCAACGCGGTGTACCAAGCCTACAAGCTGGCGCAGGACGTGACGCTGCAGCGGCTCTATATCGAGACGATGGAAGAGGTCCTAAAAAACAGCAACAAAATCATCATTGACAAGGCGGCCGAGGGACACAGCGGTGTGCTGCCCTATTTGCCGCTACCCAATCTGCTTAACGCCGCACCACCTGTCCCGGCGCCGGCTGCCGGCACTGCGACCGGCGCGACCCCGGTGCCTCCGCCTGCCACCGGCGGCGGGCCGTCCGTGACGGGGCGGCGGCCATGAGCCATCGGCTTCTCGCCGTCGTCGGCGTCCTCCTCGTCGTCGTCGGGATCCTGGCGATGAGCTCGTTCTTCATCGTCGATCAAACCGAGCAGGCGCTGGTGTTGCAGCTGGGCGAAGTGCGCCGCGTGATCCGCACCCCCGGGCTGCAGATTAAGCTGCCGTTCGTCCAGAACGTGATCGACTACGACAAGCGGGTGCTCGATTTCGAGCCGCCGCACGAAGAGGTCATCGTCGCCGACCAAAAGCGGCTGGTGGCCGACACCTACACCCGCTACCGCATCGCCAACCCGCTGCTGTTCTACCAGACGGTCGGTACTGAGGAAGGGGTCCGCGGCCGATTGAGCGCGCTGGTCAGCGGCAGCCTGCGCCGGGTTCTCGGGAGTGTCACCCTCAACGATATCCTGTCGGAAAAGCGCGCCGCGATCATGCGCCAGATCCGTGATGAAGTCGCCGACGAAGCCAAGGGGTTCGGCATCGAGGTCGTCGATGTGCGGCTGCGCCGCGCGGATCTGCCCGAGGAGAACAGTCAGGCGATCTACGCCCGCATGCAATCGGAACGCCAGCAGCAGGCGGCGAAATATCGCGGCGAGGGCGCCGAGGCGGCGCAGACCGTGCGCGCCACCGCCGAGCGCGAGCGCACCGTGATCCTGGCCAACGCGCAGCGCAAGGCGCAGGAGATACGCGGCGACGGGGACGCCCAGGCGATCAAGATCTACGCCCAAGCGTTTGGCCAGGATAAGGAGTTTTTCGCCTTCTATCGCTCGCTGCAGGCCTATCGCGACGCCCTCAACGGCCGCGATACCTCGTTCGTGCTAACGCCGGAGGGCCCTTTCTTCCGCTTTTTAAACGGTTGGCAGGGGCGTGTCGGGACCCCGCCGGCGGCCGGCACGCCCGCCGCTCCGGCCCCGGCGCCGGCAGCTCCGCCGGCTGGCGGAGCGCGGCAGCCCTGACCGGCGGCCCAGCGATGCCGTACGGCGCCCTCCTCAGCGGGTAATGCGCGACCTTGGCACGGGGCTGGCTCTCGTTCTGGTCATCGAGGGCGTCCTTTACGCGCTCTTCCCGGACGGCATGAAACACCTCGCGCAGCGGGCCACAGTGGTGCCGCCGCAGTTGCTGCGCGCATCCGGGTTGCTCGCCGCCGCGGTCGGCGTGGTCATCGTCTGGCTGTTGCGGCGGTGAACGGGCAGGGCTGCGAAGGGATCTGGCTTGCCGGACCTATCTCCCGTAATCTCGTATCGCGGGCGCCTCGGCGGCGATGCTGACGGCCGGCGCGGATAGTCTGGTCATCAATGCCGGCAATTGCCCAGGGCCCCTCTGATCCGGGCGATGTCAGGCTTGTGCTGCGAGGAGTCGAATAAAGTGTCGGGGCTTACATCTAAAGTGTCGGGGCTTACATCTAAAGTGTCGGGGCTTACATCGCAATTTCGGCGCTCGGCCATTGCGGCGGCGGCCGTCTTGGTGCTCGCCGTCCCCATCGGATTTTCCTCGGCGGCACGCCCCGCGCCGGATGGATTTGCCGACCTCGCCGAGAAGCTGCTGCCGGAGGTCGTCAATATTTCGACAACGCAGACCCTGAAACCGGAGCACCAGAAGGAGCCCGCCACATCGGGCCGGCCGCAATTCCCGCCGGGCTCGCCGTTCGAAGAGTTTTTCAAGGATTTCTTCGACCATAACGGCAAGCACAGCGATAATCCCGAGCCGCAGCCCCGCAAGGCGACCTCGCTCGGCTCGGGATTCATCATCGATCCCTCGGGTTACATCGTCACCAACAATCACGTCATCGCCGATGCCGACGAAATCACCGTCATCCTCCACGACGACACCAATCTGAAGGCCGAGCTCGTCGGCCGCGATACCAAGACCGACGTCGCCGTCCTCAAGGTCAAGGCCGACAAGCCGCTCCCCGCCGCCGCCTGGGGCGACAGCGACAAGGCGCGAGTCGGCGATTGGGTGCTGGCGATCGGCAACCCCTTCGGTCTCGGCGGCAGTGTCACCGCCGGCATTTTGTCGGCCCGGCAACGCGACATCAATTCCGGACCCTACGACGATTTCCTGCAAACCGACGCCTCTATCAACCGGGGCAATTCCGGTGGGCCGATGTTCGACATGAATGGCGGCGTGATCGGGATCAACACCGCGATCTATTCGCCGACCGGCGTCTCGATCGGCATCGGTTTTGCCATCCCGTCCAGCCTGGCAAAGACCGTCGTAGCCGAACTGATCCATGAACCGGATCACGCCGTGCACCGCGGCTGGCTCGGCGTGCGCATCCAGGCAGTGACCGCCGAGATTGCCGAGAGCCTCGGGCTCGACAAGCCATCGGGCGCGCTCGTCGCCAGCGTCAGCGACAAGGGTCCGGCGCAGCTCGGCGGGATTGAACCGGGCGACGTGATCCTCAGCTTCGACGGCAAGAAGGTGGCCGACATGCGCCATTTGCCGCGGCTGGTCGCCGAGTCGACGGTCGGCAAGACCGTGCCGGTGACGGTGTGGCGCAAGCGCAAGGAGACGACGCTGCAGGTCAAAGTCGCCAAGCTCGACGAGACCGAGCAGGTGGCCGCGAAGGAGCCGGCCAAGGAGCAACCGCCGACGGCGGACAAAAGCACGGTGACGACGCTTGGCCTGACCCTGTCCAACATCACGCCGGAGCTGAAGGACAAGTTCTCGCTGACCGACGAGAAGGGGGTCGTCGTCGTCGATGTCACAAAGGACAGCGCGGCAGCCGAGAAGGGTCTCAAACCCGGCGACGTCATCATGGAAGCGGCGCAGGAGGAGATCAAAAGCACCAGTCAGGTCACCGGCAAGATCGACGAGGCAAAGCGGTCCGGCCGCAAATCGATCCTGCTGTTGATCGAGCGCCAGGGCGATCTGCGCTTTATCGCGCTGCGCCTCGACCAGAGCTGAGGTTAGAGAGCCGCAACTCACAAGCCGACGATCTCTTCGCGGCGGAAGCCCTGGGCATAGAGGAGGGCGGTCAGGTCGGCGTGGTCGATCCGCCAGCGCGCGGCGGCTGCGACAGTGGGCTTGGCGTGGAAGGCGACCCCGAGCCCGGCTGCCGCGAGCATCGCCAGGTCGTTGGCGCCGTCGCCGACGGCGAGGGTCGCCGATCGCGGAACCGCAAATTCCGCGGCCAATGCGAGGAGCGTGTCGCGCTTGGTCGCGCCGGTGACAAGAGGGGCCATGACGGTTCCGGCGATGAGGCCGTCGGCGATCTCGAGCCGATTGGCGACGACCCGCTGAAAGCCCAGATCGCCCGCAACCCGCTCGGCGAAGACGGTAAAGCCCCCCGAGACCAGCGCGGTTCGCACCCCGTCAGCCCGTGCGGTGGCGACGAGCGCGCGGGCTCCCGGCGTCAGCCGGATGCGCGAGGCGGCTTCGTCAAGCAGGGCTTCGGGCAAGCCTTTCAAGAGCAGGACGCGCTCGGCGAGCGCGGCGGCAAAGTCGAGTTCGCCGTTCATCGCCCGCCGGGTGATCTCGGCGACATGCGATCGCCGCCCGATGAAATCGGCCAACTCGTCGAGCATCTCGTTTTCGATGATTGTTGCTTCGACATCGGCGACGAGAATGCGCTTGCGGCGGCCCGCCGACGGCTGGACCAGGACATCGATCGCGGCGCCGCCGATCGCCTGGCGGGCCGCCGTCTCGGCCGCTTGGCCCGCGACGCCCTCGAGGTGGAGATCGCAGGCCGTGCCCGGTGCGAGCCAGTCCGGCGCGCCGACGAGCGGCAGCAGGGCGGCCAGCTCGGCGACCAGATCGGTGAGGACACCCGCACCGCCGGGGCCGGCGATCACGGTCATGACCAGATTCACGGCGACATCTTCCCCACGGCAACCATCATCGGATAGGCAAGCGGAGGCACCTTCGGGCCCTCCTCGGCATGAGGTAAGCTTTTTCGATGGGATTAAGAAGGGACGTCATCGTGATCGCCGGGCCGACGGCGAGCGGCAAATCGGCTCTGGCGCTCGAACTGGCGGCGGCATTCGACGGCACGATCATCAACGCCGACAGCCTGCAGACCTATCGCGATCTGCGGATCCTGTCAGCCCGCCCGGATGACGCGGCGATCGCCGCTGTGCCGCACCGTCTTTACGGCTATCTCGACGCCGCCGAGCGCGGTTCGGTCGGGCGCTGGAGGGAATTGGCGCACGCCGAGATTGCCGCCAGCCATTGCGCCGGAGCCTTGCCGATCGTTGTCGGCGGCACCGGGCTCTATCTGCGAGCGCTGCACTATGGGCTCGCCGCGATCCCGCCGATCCCCGCGGCGATCCGCGAGGAAGCCGCGGCGCTCCATCGCGCGCTCGGCGGAGCGGCATTCCGCGAGCGGCTGAAGGCGCTCGACCCGGTCGCGACGGCGAGGCTGCCGCCCGGCGATCGCCAGCGCCTGATGCGCGCCTGGGAAGTGGTCCGTGCGACCGGCCGGCCACTTGGCGAATGGCAAAGCGGCACCCTGGCCGCCTCGCCGTACCGCTTTGCCAAGGTGCTGCTGGCGCCCCCGCGCGAGGGGCTCTATGCCGCCTGTAATGCGCGTTTCCTCGGGATGATCGCACAGGGCGCGGTCGCGGAAGTGGCCACGCTGGCCAAGCGCGGGCTCGACCCGGGATTGCCGGCGATGAAGGCGGTCGGGGTCCCCGAATTGCTGCAGTATTGGCGGGGCGTGATTGCGCTTGAGGAGGCCGTCGCCCTGGCGCAGCAGGCGACCCGTCGCTACGCCAAACGCCAGATGACTTGGTTCCGTCATCAGATGATCCCGGATCTGCTCCTTTCTGCGCAACTTTCGGAAAGTTTGCTGCGCTGCTCACGCCATTTTATTGACCAATTCCTGTTGACCGGCCGGACATAGCTGACTAGGGTGCCGCTCCCCGGACTGGCCGCACGCTGGACCGCCGGCGGAAATTCGCGAATTCGCTTGAGGAGAAGATCATGTCGGCCGAGCCGATTTGTGGAGCTGATATCGTCATCAAGGCGCTCGTCGATCAGGGCGTCGATGTCGTATTTGGCTATCCCGGCGGCGCGGTCCTGCCGATCTACGATTCGTTGTTCAAGCAGAATGCGCTGCGCCACATCCTGGTGCGCCAGGAAGGGGGCGCGGTCCATGCCGCCGAGGGCTATGCCCGCTCGACCGGGCGGGTCGGGGTCGTCCTGGTGACGAGCGGACCCGGCGCGACCAACGCGGTGACCGGGCTCACCGACGCCTTGATGGATTCTGTGCCGATCGTCTGCCTGACCGGCCAGGTGCCCACGCACCTCATCGGCAACGACGCCTTCCAGGAGGCCGACACGACCGGCATCACCCGGCCCTGCACCAAGCACAATTATCTGGTGAAGGACGTCGCCGACCTCGCCCGCACGATGCACGAGGCGTTTTACGTCGCGAAAAGCGGGCGCCCCGGACCGGTGGTCGTCGATCTGCCCAAGGATATCCTCTTCGCGCTCGGACCCTATAGCGGGCCGGAGCAGTCTTTGCACAAGAGCTATCGCCCGCAACTGGAGGCCGACCCGGCGCGGATCGCCGAAGCGGTGGCGCTGATCCTCGAGGCCAAGCGGCCTCTGTTTTACGGCGGCGGCGGCCTCATTAATTCCGGGCTCGAGGCCTGCACGCGATTTACCGAACTGGTGCGCGCCGTCGATGCGCCGTGCACGCTGACCTTGATGGGGCTCGGCGCCTTCCCGGCGAGCGACCCCCATTTTCTCGGCATGCTCGGCATGCACGGCATGTACGAATCGAACATGGCGATGCACGACTGCGATCTGATGATCGCGGTCGGATCGCGCTTCGACGACCGGGTGACCGGAAGGCTCAATGCCTTTTCTCCGGGCTCGAAAAAAATCCACATCGATATCGATCCCTCCTCGATCAACAAGAACGTGCCGGTCGACGTGCCGCTGATCGGCGATTGCGCGAAGGTGCTGGGCGCACTCCTCGCGGCATGGAAGAAGGCGGCACCGCGCCCGGATGGGCCGGGCCGGAAGGCCTGGTGGCGCCAGATCGACGGCTGGCGGGCGCGCGATTGCCTTCGCTACGACCGCGCGCGCAAGGATGTGATCAAGCCGCAATACGCGCTCGAACGACTCTACGCGCTGACCCAGGGGCGCGACCCCTACATCACGACCGAGGTCGGCCAGCATCAGATGTGGGCGGCGCAGTTCTTCAAATTCGATAAGCCCCGCCACTGGATGACCTCGGGCGGGCTCGGCACGATGGGCTACGGGTTGCCGGCCGCGGTCGGGGTGCAGGTCGCTCACCCCGACGCCCTCGTCATCGATGTCGCCGGCGAAGCCTCGATCCTGATGAACATCCAGGAGATGTCGACGATCGCCCAATACCGCCTGCCGGTGAAGGCCTTCATCATCAACAACCAGTACATGGGCATGGTGCGGCAGTGGCAGGAGCTCCTGCATGGCGGGCGCTATTCCGAGAGCTACACCGCCGCCTTGCCGGATTTCGTCAAGCTCGCCGACGCCTTCGGCGCCGTTGGGCGGCGGGTCTCCGAGCCCGCCGATCTCGACGATGCGATCCGCGAGATGATCGAGACGCCGCGCGCGGTCGTTCTCGATGTCGTCGTCGATCAGACCGAAAACTGCTTCCCGATGATCCCCTCTGGCGCGGCCCACAACGAGATGCTGCTCGGTCCCGGGGACGAGGCGAAGAGCCCGGTGTCGGGCGAGGGCATGGTGCTGGTGTGATAGCCCCCGCCGGAGCGCGGCCGTCTCGGCTGCGTGCGGGCGAGACGCCCGCGTTCCCACTATGACGAGCGACACCGAACGCCACACCATCGCGGTCCTGGTCGACAACGAGCCCGGGGTGCTGGCGCGCGTCATCGGCCTCTTCTCCGGGCGCGGCTACAACATCGAGAGCCTGACCGTCGCCGAAGTCGACCGCTCGAACAACCTGTCGCGGATCACCGTCGTCACTTCGGGGACGCCGATGATCATCGAGCAGATCAAGGCACAGCTCGCGCGCCTCGTTCCGGTGCACAAGGTCCACGATCTGACCGAG
>Ga0209415_10012522_pt1 | contig 14119 bp, 11 predicted proteins | sample PeaSoiSIISIP2007_FD_187696 | JGI IMG/M metagenome (GOLD analysis project Ga0209415, IMG submission 187696) | Peat soil microbial communities from Weissenstadt, Germany - SII-SIP-2007 (SPAdes) (version 2) | ecosystem: Environmental > Terrestrial > Soil > Wetlands > Peat | place: Germany... | reverse complement strand
CCATCGTCACGGCGCTCAGACCGAGCGCCATCGTCCACGCGGTCGGGGCGTCGCGCCCTCCGCTCTTGAGCGCCCCCGCGAGCCAGACGACCGCGGCGGTCGCGAAGATGCGGCCCACGTTCCAGCACATGCCCTGCACGCCGATCCACGCCGCCTGCTGGGTCTTGTCGAGCGACGTGATGTAGACGCCGTCCACGCAGATGTCCTGCGTGGCCGACGCGAACGCGAGGACCCACAGGATGAGCGTGACGACGTGGAAGTAGCCCGGCAGGCGCAGCGACACCGCCGCGAGGCCGAGCAGCCCGGCCATCAGGAGCTCCATCGCGAGGACCCAGAACTTCTTCGTGCGGAAGACGTCGAGTATCGGCGCCCAGAACGGCTTGAGCGACCACGCGATCCCGATGCTCGCCGTGCTGACGGTGATCTCGCTGTCCGAGTGGCCAAGGTCCTTGAACATGGTCCCGGCGACCCAGATGACCATCGCGAATGGAATGCCCTCCGCGAGATAGGCCGTCGGAACCCACGAGAGCGGGTGAGCCGTGCGCTTCGCACCCTTCGTGCGTTCTTCGGCTCGCCCCGGGCCCTCTTCCGTCACGGACATCCGGTCAGCTGGATGTTGTCGACCCAGATGTCGTAGCTGACGCCCGTCTCGGTGACCTGCCACTGAAGGCCGTAGAGCTTGGACTTGTCGATGTTCGCCGGGTGAGGGGCGCCCCAGCCTTCCATTTGCTTCATCGTCGCGAACGGGATGGTGTACCGCTTCCACTCGCCGCTCAGCGTGAGGTCGGCGCCGAAGTCGTTGAAGCACTCGGTGCACACCTTGCCGGCGGGATCCGTGTTCACGTCGGGGACCTTGAGGCGGACGTTCGCGGTCGAGCCGGCGCCGACCTTCGCGAAGAACGATACGCCGGTGAACGCCGTCGCGTCGTACGCGGCCTTGGGATCGGTGAAGCTGAAGCCCATGCCGGCGAAGAGCGGCGCTCCGCTCCCCGCCATCTTGCCCATCATGTGTGCGGCGTGCTGCGAGCCACCGGCGCCCCCGGCCGACACGAGGAACGTGCCCTGGGACGGCGGCGTGATCGTCGTACCGGCCTTGTCGACGAACGTGTACCAGTACCCGTTCCTGCCCTTCTGGATGAGGACCTGGTTGTTGTTGTCCTCGAGGTCGTCGACCTGGAACTCGTGCGGGCAGTCCTTGTCCGGAACCGCGGCAGGGCCCGGCGCGGGCGGACCGGAGGCTCCGCCGGTCGACGTACTGCCGCCGCCGCAGGCGCCGACTGCAAGCGATGCGATGCCAAGCGCAACCCAGGCCGAACGAGATCTCATCAGCCGTTAGTATGCCAGCGCGCGGGCACGCGGCTCACGCTTCTTGTGCGCGCGCCGTCGAGAGAGGGTGAACATCCTCTCATGGGCAGCGGTTGGGAAACTGCTGGCCCGTGCTGCCGCCGCCGCCGGGGATCGTGATCGTGACCGTGTGGCCCTCGACGTCGGTGAGGGTCACCGTCGCTCCCGCGGCGTTCGCCCCGTTCGGGAGCTGCCAGGCCCCGTACGACAGGTGGGTGGCTGCCTGGCCGTTGTATGTCACCGAGACGACCGGGAGCGTCGTGTTCTCGATGTAGAACTGGTCGGCGTTCCCGCTCTTCGGCCGCGTCGTGATGCTGCCGGTGACCGGGCACGAGACGAACTTCCACGTGGTCCCCGAGGGGTCGCCGCTCGAATAGTGCAGCGCTTGCCATGCGCCGTAGCTGAGATCGAGGTGGCCTGCCTGCTGGCACGCGGGGTTCCCACCGTTGTCGGTGGGGCACTCGTCGATGATCGTGGCGACGATCGACGTTCCCCCGTTGGTGATCTGGACGCACGCCCCGCAGTCGTTCACCGTGTTGAATCCGCCCGACCCGGGGATTGCCGCGAAGTACGTGTCGCTCGCCGGGCTCGTGTTCGCGATGTCCTGCACCGTGTCGATCATGTTCGACTCGGTGCCCTGGTAGCCGCACGCCGTCAGGTATTCGCCGTTCTGCTGGGACGTGCCCTGGCCGAAGTAATACCAGGTGAAGGACCCGGTCCCGTTCGTCGGAGTGCCGTAGGTACAGAGGCCGCTGGCTGTCCCGCCGCTGCTGCTGGAGCTACTGGAGCTACTGGAGCTTCCGGAGCTGCTCGAACCGCCGGAGCTGCCGCTGCTCGTCGACGAGCTGGTGCTCGACCCGCTGCTCGACTTCATCGCGCCGCTGCTGCTGCCGCTCGAGGCCCCGCTGCTCGAGCTGCTCGTGCTGCTCCCGGTCGAGCCGGAGGTCCCACCCGAACTGCTCCCGGAGTCGTCCGCACCCGACGAACCGTCCGGGCCGGTACCTTGCGAGACGTCGTCCTGACCGTTCGCGCTCGCATCGGAGGCGATTCCCCGGAGCCCATTGGACGCTGCTCCTCCGCACGCGACGAGGAGGCAAACAGGGAGGGCTACATATGATTTTACGTCGGATCTCATGCTCTTGCCTGGCTGGGGTGGCGCTCCTCCCCTGTGTCTTGTTGCTCGGGGGCCTCCTGACGGGTCACCTCCATGAGGCGTGAATCGCGCGAATCGTGAGCCTCGGCGTCGGAGGTGAGACGACCTATGCAGCGCATGAACACCTGGAATCGTTCGATGGGGCTCGGTGGGATCGCCATCCTTCTCGCGTGCGGCGGCGCTTCGCAGACGTCGGGCCCGGGCGTCGCGCCCGCAGCGGCGTCCGTGCCGCGCGACAATCCGTTCGTCGGGGCCCGCTTCTACGTCAACCCGGAGTACGCCGCGAAGGTCGAGGCGACGATCGCGGCGGCGCCGACGCAGGCCGAGCGCCTCCGCAAGGTCGAGCAGTTCCCGACCGCCATCTGGCTCAACTCGATCGCGACGGCGCGCGGGGCCTCTCGTTACCTCGACGAGGCTCTGGCCCTTCAGAAGCAGGGCGGCCCCCCGGTCTTGACGGTCTTCGTCGTCTACAATCTTCCCGGCCGCGATTGCGCGGCTATCGCTTCGTCCGGAGAGCTGCCGGTCGGCGCCGGAGAGGCGAAGTACAAGAGCGATTTCATCGACCCGATTGCCGCTCAGTTCCGCTCGCATGCGTCGCAGCCGATCGCGGTGATCCTCGAGCCGGACTCGCTGGGGAACGTGGCGACGAACCTCGGCAACGCCAAGTGCGCCGCCGCGGAGCAGGCGTACCGCCACTCGATCGCGTACGCCGTGCGCACTCTCGCGCTGCCCAACGTGTCGATTTATCTCGACGCAGCTCACGCCGGATGGCTCGGATGGGACGGGAATCGCGGCAAGATCTCGCGCATCTTCAAGGACGTCCTCGACGAGGCGGGCGGCGCCGGGCTGATTCGCGGCTTCTCCACCAACGTCTCGAACTTCAACACGCTCAGCGACGGGGACGGCAAGAGGATGGAGCCCTCGGACCCGTGCCCGGACGAGCTCACGTACGTCTCTAAGCTCGCGGCCTCGCTCGCGGATGTCGGCATCACGGGCAAGGGCTTCGTCATCGACACGAGCCGCGACGGCCGAGGAGGCATCCGGGCGAAGTGGGGTGTGTGGTGCAACGCGAAGGGCGCCGGCCTGGGCGAGCGGCCCCGCGCGGCCCCCGCACTCGGCGTGGACGCGTATTTCTGGGTGAAGCCCCCCGGCGAATCCGACGGCGCGTCCGATCCGTCGACGCCGGGCTACGATGCCGCGTGCAGCACCCCCGACAGCGCGACGGGTGCGCCTCACGCGGGCGCGTGGTTCACGTCGTACTTCCTGCAGCTCGTCGAGAACGCCAACCCCGCGATCTAGAGCAGGAACGACGGTTGCCTTAGGCGAGCGCCTCGACTTCGACCGGGGCGCTGCGCGTCCGGCCGGCCTGGAGGAACCCTGCGAGCGCGGGCTCCCGCTCGGCCATCGCGAAGACGCGCGCCGATGCGCGGGCGAGGTGGCGCTTCGCGGTGGCGAGCGAGATGTTCATCGTCTTCGCCACGTCCGCGAGCTCCTTCTCCTCGATGTACCGCAGCTCGAAGACGCGGCTGCTATGCGGAGTGAGCTTGCCCAGCACCGCGAGCAGCCGGCCGAGCACTTCGCGCATGTCGCTCCCGTCGTCCGCCCACGGCTGCGGATCGGGCAGCTCGCCGGTGGGCGTCAGGCTCAGCCACCAGCGACAGCGGCGGCGCCGGAGCTCGGTCCCCGCGACGCGCAGCGTGATCCCGATGATGAAGCTTCGCAGCGCCGTCGGATCGCGAAGCTGCGAGAGGTACTCGAAGAGGCGCAGGAAGACTTCCTGGACGTGATCCTCGACGTCTTGCCCGCCGATCGACCGGCCGATCTTGGACCTTACGAGGACGGTGTACTTGCGCCAGATGGCGACGTGCGCCCGGCGATCGCCGGCCCAGGCTGCCCGCACCAGCGCAGCGTCCTCAGCGCCTCCGTCGCGGTTCGCGGGCGAAGCCCACACGCCCGACGGGGGGGGAGCGCCGACGTTCTCCGCGGGGCGCTCGGGCCATGCCTCGTTCGCGGGCTGGGTGGCGAGCGCGATGGTCGCGTACATTCCCGACGGCAAACGGGGTTCTTCCGCGTCGTCCGGCGGGGGAGGGGGGAGGATCGACTTAAGGCACGGACGCGGCTCCAACTGCGCGAGGGTCTGCATACCGGTCCATGTCCGGTCGGTTTCGGGGGGATCACCAATTCGTACCCCCACGGGGTGGCACAGCTCCCTACCTCGCCTCGGCGGCGGACGAGGCCCCTCCGTCTCAGAGGCCGATGACGTAGCCCAGCTGTACCGACCCGCCGGTGGCCGAGGTCGGGAACAGGAGCGTCGCCTTCACCTCGAGGAGGATGCCGGTGTTGGGCGTGATCGCGTACATCGCGCCCGGCCCGAGCTCGACGAAGCCGAGCCCCGTCTTCTTCCAGGCCTCGAGGTTCTGCGAGTGCTTCGCCTGGTAGTCCGTCAGGTTGGCGTAGACGTCGACCGGCACGCTCGCGTCGACCTCTTCTATTCCGCCGCCGGCGAGCACGAAGAAGCGGAAGCCGGAGCGACCGAGCGGGTCATGCCCGAACCAGTACGAGGCGCGCGCCTCGACGCTGATGGGGAGGAACGCGCTCGCCGAGGGCCGCTGCGGACCGCCGTTGAAGGCAAAGCCCACGCGGCCGCCGACGAGGATGTTCTGGCCGACGGTCCGGTCGTACCCGGCCAGGACGCGCATCGTCGCGAGGCCGATGCCGCCGGAGACGATGTCGTCCGCGTCGGTCAGCGGGATCGGCTTGTAGTACGTGCTGCCGCTGAAGCAGGTGTAGCCGGTGCCGCCCTGGCACGTGTTGCTCGCGGCGGGGAGCACCAGCAGGTCCGCCTGGAAGGCGAGGCTGATCCAGTTCTCCTTGTAGGGCGCGTCGGCGACCGGCTCGGGGGCTTCTTCCACGCAGAATCCGCCCTCGCACTGGTGCGACGGGCACTCGTCGTCAGAGACGCAGGCGGTCTTGGCGGCGTCGCTGTGGCACCCCGGGAAGCCGGGTGGGCAGTCCGTCTTCTGGGTGCACCGGGCCGGTGGCGCGGTGTCCGGCAGGTGCGGCGGCTCGCCCTCGACCTGCGCGACGATGTGGATGACGTGGGGCGAGACGAGGCGGCCGCTCGTCGCGACGAGGTCGCCGTTCGCGTCGGTCGCCTGCACGAAGTATTTCAGGTCGCCGAGCGAGTCGCCCACGTCGGCGCACGAGATCTCCCCGCCCCAGCCGGCCGCTAGCTTCCTGAGCGTCGCGGTCTTCCACTGCTCGACGCCGAACGCCTTGAACCGGACGTTGACCTTGACCGCGTCGACGCCCGACGGCAGCTCCACGTAGATCGGCACGGGGGTGAGCACGGCCTGCGCAGGCGGGGCGGTCACCGTGATGTCCTCGGCGGACGGAGGGGATGGCGTGGCGGCGCCGGTCGAGGCGCCGGCGGCTCCGGCGGCTCCGGCGTTCTTCGAGGCCGCGAACAATCGCTGGAGCTCCGGAGACGAGAGGTCACGGTCGATGCTGACGTTCGGGTCGTCGCGGAGCGCGAGGACGAAGTGGGCCTTCGCGTCGTCGGGCTTCTGATCGCTGAAGAAGACGGCGCCGAGGTCGCACTGCAGGCGCGCGCGCACCTTCGGCTCACAGTCGGTTCCGTCGCCGCACAGGGCGAGCGCCTGGGCGAGCTTGCTCTCCGCCGCGGCGAAGTTCGTCCCGAGGTAGTCGGTGTAGATGGCTTGCTCGCGGAGCTTGAGCGCGGCGGCGTCCTTCGGGGCTGCCATCGCGACGCGCCCGAAGAGCGACATCGTCGCAGCCACGGAGGCGATCACGAGCGAAAGCTGGACGCGTCGAGCGCTTCGGATCACCGTGGGCACCAGCATCCTAAGTCGCAGACCTCATGCGGCGAGGTTCACTTAACTGGTGCCCTGAGTGGAACTTTTCGTAAGCTTGGGCGAGCCGCTCGTCGCTCTTTCGGCGACTAGACACGAGAGGCAGCAGTTCATGCGTGGGTCATCAAGCTTCCGCCCGGCGATGGTGTCGCTGATTGTCGGCGTGTATGCGGCTGCGTGTGCGGCCGATGCCGGCGATCCTTCCAAGATCAACTCCGGGCTGACGACCGGAGGAGCCGACGGGTCCATCCCGGGCGACGACGGAGCGGCCGTGGGGGACGCGGCGTCGGTGGACGACTCGACGACGTACGCCCCGGGCGACGGTCCGCCGACGATGACGACGCCGGAGACGTCGACGACGCCGCCCCCGGAGGACAGCGGGACGCCGCCGATCGAAGACTCGGGAGCACCCGAGACCGCGCCCCCGATGGACGCCGCCTCCGCACCCGACGTCGCCGTCGGTGCCGGCTGCGCCGCGGGAGCCACGGTGATCATCGCGACGTGCGGCGGCGGCAGCACGGGGAACTTCGGCACGCTCGGCGCCGTGTGCGTCCAGTTCCAGGGGAACGTGAACGGCTGGAATGCGTCCAACGTCCAGGGCCGCACGATCACCGCCACCGGATCGACCACGCAGATGGTCAACGGCAACAGCGGCGTCGGGAACCAGCCTGGCCTCTCCGCGGGCTCCGATGGGAACGTGTACTGGAATTTCAGCGCGACGACCTCTTGCTGCTCGTACGCCAGCATGTCGTGCTGGTAACGAGCCCGATCCATCGCGTCCGGTGACTCCGCGGAACGCCGTCCAGCATCGAGGGACGTTCCGTGCTGCAATACTCGCGTGATCGATCCGGGTACCCTCTCCGCGGTAGCGATCGCCCGTCTCATCCGCGAACGCGCGACTACCTCGCGCGACGTCGTCGATTACCACATCGCTGCGATCGAGCGGGTCAACCCCGTCATCAACGCCGTCGTCTGCACGCGCTTCGCGGAGGCGCGTCGCGAGGCGGACGAAGCCGATGCGCGCGTCCGCACCGTGGCCTCCGGTGACCTTCCCCCGCTGCACGGGGTGCCCTGCACGATCAAAGAGTGCTTCGCGCTCGCCGGCATGCCGCAGACGGCGGGTCTCGTGGCGCGCCGGGGCCGCTTGAGCACCTCCGACGCGACGGTGGTCGCGCGCGTGCGCCGCGCCGGTGCGATTCCACTCGGAGTGACCAACGTCTCCGAGGCGTGCATGTGGATGGAGTCGAACAACTATGTCTATGGCAAGACGAGCAACCCGTACGACCCGCGCTGCATCGCGGGCGGCAGCTCGGGGGGCGAAGCCGCGATCGTGGGCTCGGGCGCGTCGCCCTTCGGTGTCGGGTCCGACATCGGAGGGTCGATCCGCGGCCCGGCCTTCTTCAACGGGGTCTTCGGCCACAAACCGACGGGGGGTCTCGTGCCGGGCAGCGGGCAGCACCCGGTTGCATCTCCGCGCGCCCGCCGCTTCCTGACCACCGGGCCAATCACCCGGCGCGCGGAGGATCTCATGCCGCTCCTTCGCATCCTCGCCGGCCCCGACGGAGAAGATCCAGGGTGCATCGACATGCCCATCGGGGAGCCCGCCGCCGTCGACGTCCGTTCGTTGACCGTCCTCGACGTCCCCGACGACGGCCGCCTGGGCGTGAGCGACGAGCTTCGCGCCGCTCAGGAGCGGGCGGCATCTGCCCTTTCGGCTCGCGGGGCACGCGTGCGGACCGTGCGCTTTCCGGAGCTCCGCAGCCAGTTCGAGATCTGGTCGGCGATGCTGGGCGGCGCCCAGGACGTTCCTTTCGGCGTGACGCTCGGCGAGGGCGAGCCCGTCCCCGTGGGAAGAGAGCTGGTCCGGTGGGCGCTGCGGAGGTCGGACCACACGCTGATGGCGCTCATGCTCGCGCTCACTGATCCCATCACGCGGGGGCGTCCCGGTCTGACTGCGCGCTTCATCGAGAGGGGCCGTGCCCTTCGCGCCGCGATCGACGACGCCATCGGCCGGACCGGCGTCATGCTCTATCCCGTGTACCCGACGACCGCGCCCCGGCACTTTGCGCCGGTGCGGGATTACCTCCGGCTCCGATTCCCGTCGGGCTATCAGGGGGTCTTCAACGTCCTCGAGCTGCCGGCGACCGCGGTGCCGCTCGGCCTCGATCGGCACGGCCTGCCCCTAGGCCTCCAGGTCGTCGGCCCGCACGCAGGGGATCACCTGACCATCGCGACCGCCCTGTTGCTCGAGGACGCATTCGGGGGATGGGTCCGACCTCCATTCCAGCCGGGTTGACCAGGGTGTGCCGTCCGAGGGGCGACCATCGCGCCGCGCTGTGGTTTACTTGAGGAATGTCGGAGAGGCGCGCTCACGAGAGGCATTGCATCTGGTTTCCGGTCTCGGTCGAATCCGGAGAGAAGACGACGTGGGCCGTGTGCCGCGACATCGCTGCCGGGGGGATCCTTCTTTCGAGCTCGGGGGCGATCGAGATCGGGGTCACGGTCACCCTCACGTTCCGGACCGGGCCGGACGATACGAGCGAGCGGAAAGTCGAGGGCAACGTCGTCCGGATCGACCGTAGCCATGACGACGGTGGGGGGGCCTGGCCGCACCGCCTGGGCATCGCGTTCGCGGAGCCGATTCCCGAGCTCGAATCGTTGCTCGAGAGCTGGACGCTTCCGCCGTCCTCGGGCTGACCCGAGGCCCGGCCCGTCGTCACCGCGCCCGGATTATTGCTGAAAGGCGCCGATGTCCCAGGGTGCGCCGGTTGGCAGCGGGTCACCCGCGAAGTCCTGCGTGTACGAGAGCGTCTTGCCGTGACCGACGGCGGGTGACGTGGGCAGGGGTTTGAAGCCCGTCGGATCGCCGACGATCGACGCGTACGGGGTCGACCACTGCGGGTCGGCGACGATCCCGTGCGCCTCGTAGCCGGCGGCCTGGAGGGTGGCGAGCGTGTAGCTCGTCCCGTTGGGCGTCGCCGCGGGCCCGGCGTCCAGCGTGACGATGTCGGTCGTCCCGTCGGTCGCGAACATGAGGTCGTAGTCCGCCTTGAACCCGCTCATCGAGTCGGTGGCGATGAAGTAGGCGGTGTCGTCGTCGTAGAAGATGTTGTTCGTGAGCTGGGCGCCGCTCGATTGCATGATGTGCATTCCGTAGCTGCCCATCCCGTTATGGTTCGTGATCACGTTGTTCGCGAGGATGTGGTTGCCGGCGACCTGGAAGCCGTCGCCCAGGATGCGGATGGAGTAGTACGCGCGCGACGCGTTGAGAATGTTGTGGTGGATGTTGAAGTTTTGGCACACGTACTCGATGTAGATCCACGCCGTCGAGCCGAAGTCGGGGGAGAGCGTGTCGTCGAAGTAGTTCCCGGCGATCTCGAAGTCGTCGATCGTGGTCGATGCGTTGTCCGGGCGCGCGAAGACGAAGATCCCGTCGCGGTGCCACGCCGCGCAAACCTCGTAGTGGTTGAAATCGTGGATGTAGTTGTGGCTGATCGTGACCCCCGTCATGTGCGTCCCGGCGACGCTGTCGCCGAGCGGGGCGACGATGCCCCAGTTCATGTTGGTGACCTCGTTGCAGACGACCTTCCCGCCGTCCACCTCGGCGGCGTCGGCCGAGAACGAGATCCCCGCGTTGCCGCAGTCGCGCACGCTGTTGGCGTAGACTGCCGTGCCGGACGAGTTCGTGACGGAGATTCCGTTGCCTCGCTGCTGCTCCCAGGTCGTCGTTCCCGGGTCCGGGTTCTCGGGATAGTAGATGTCGTGGAGCGTGTTACCGGCCACGACGTCGTTCGAGCCGCCGTTGACGTCGATTCCCGTCGAGCTCTGCGTCTTGTCGAAGCTGCGTACCTCGAATCCCTCGACGATCACGTACGAGGCGCCCGAGACGGAGATGCCGACGGAGCGCATTTCCTGGCCGTCGACGATGGCGTTGCCGGTGCCCCACCCTTGCTGCGCCCCCCCCTCGAGCACGATCGGGGCCGTCGCGGTGCCGCTCGTCGACACGGTCACCGTCCCGTAATAAGGGACGCCGCCCTTGAAGAGCACGATGTCTCCGGGCTGGAGGGTCGCCGCCTTGGGGCTGCCCGTGGCGTTCGTGTCGCCCGGTGCGTGCTTCCAGGCCGTGCTCTGCGTTATTCCGTCGGCCGCGTCGTTGCCGGCGGCGAAGTCGACGAAGTACCCGGGCTTGCGGACAGGCAGCGTCGCCAGAGGGCCGCACGTCGGCAGGACACCCTGCGCTCCGCCCTCTCCATGCGACGAGGCATCCCCCGGGACGCTCGTCTCCGCGGCGCCCGCGTCCGACGCGCCCGTGTCGTCGATCCCCGCTCCGTCGGCGGCGAAGCTCCCGTCCTGCGTCGTCGGCCCGCCATCGGCGGCCGCGCCGTTGTGCGACCCGCTTCCGCACGCGGCAAGGAGCGCGATGCAACCGATCGCCGATGAGACCGTTGTCCGCTGGCTCCGGTCAGAATGCACGACCCCGATGTTACAGTGCCCTCATGGCTCGGCGCATAGGCATCTTGTTCTCGGGCGGACCCGCGCCGGCGGCGAACGCCGTCATCGGGGCGGCCGCGTCGGCGTTCCGGCGCGGCGGGTGGGAGGTGCTTGGCATCCGCCACGGCTACGGCGCGCTCCAGGCGTTCGATCCCGCCACGCGGCCGCTGGTGCCCGACCGCGAGTACAAGGTCATCGTCGACGGCGATCTCCCGGGCCTTCGCAGCGCGCGAGGGGTCCTCGTGGGAACGGGGCGCGCCAACCCCGGAAAGGGCATCGCGTCCGCCGCCGATCTGGATGATCCCAGGAAGACCGACCGACTGAGGCGAGTCTACGAGGCCCTCGTCCACCTCGACCTCGACGCCCTCATCTCGATCGGCGGCGACGACACGCTGCGGACGGCGAACTTCCTCTACGAGTTCCAGAGGCGCCTTCCGCCCGGGTCGCGCCGCGTGCGCGTGGTTCACGTCCCCAAGACGATCGACAACGACTACCGCGGGATCGACTTCACGTTCGGCTTCTTCACGGCCGTGGACTTCATGGCGAGCGAGCTCCTCAACCTGCGCGCCGACGCGATGGCCACGAGCGGGTACTTCGTCGTGGAGACGATGGGGCGCAAGGCCGGGTGGCTCGCGTACGGCGTGGCCATCGCCGGCGAGGCACACCTCGTCGTCGGCGTCGAGGACGTGGTGGGGGATCTCGCCGTCGACGAGGCCATCACGGATCCCGAGACGGGCGCGACGCGGACCGAGGTCCGCCTTTCGCTCGAGCGTCTCGTCGATCGGATCGTCGAGCTCGTGCTCGCGCGCGAGCGGCGCGGGAAGGACTACGGGACCGTGGTTCTCGCCGAGGGCCTCGCCGAGATGCTCCCGGAGGCGTACCTGGGCGACGTCGCGCGCGACGACCACGGGCACGTCTCGCTCGGCCGCGTCGACATCGGCAAGCTGGTCGCGAAGATGACCGCCGAGCGCTACGAGGCTCGTACCGGCAGGGCGAAGAAGCTCGTCGGCGTGCAGCTCGGCTACGAGTCGCGCTGCGCGACGCCGCACGCGTTCGACGTCCTGCTCGGGAGCCAGCTCGGGTTCGGCGCGTATCGCGCCCTCGTCGAGAAGGGGCTCGACGGCCACATGGTCAGCGTCGCCGGGCAGCTCGAGCTGCGGTACGTGCCGTTCGCGGACCTGGTCGATCCGAAGTCGCTTAAGACCGACGTGAGGTTCATCGACCGCGAGAGCGATTTCCACCGCCTGGCCGTGCAGCTGGGGACCAAGCTCCCGACGTCGTAAAGCCCCGATTTGCAATCGGTCGCGCTCTTGCGTACGGTCGGGCCGCCGCGCGGGGGGAGAATCACGCGAAGGGTGCAGCCATGCTCAAAACTCTCGCAGCAGTGCCGTTGTTCGAGGGGCTCGGTGAGGAAGACCTCAAAGCCCTCCAGAAGATCGCCAAGCGCCGAACGGTGGGTCCCAACACCGCGCTGTTCTTCGAAGGCGATCGGACCGATGGGCTTTACATCGTCGCATCCGGGTCGGTGAAGATCTTCAGGACGACCGAGGACGGCCGGGAGAAAGTCCTCAACACGATGGGCCCGGGCGAGATGTTCGGCGAGCTCGCGATGCTCGACGGCCAGGCGCGCTCCGCGTCCGTCCAGACCATCGATGCAACCGAGCTCATTGCCATCGCGCGCAACGACTTCCACGATCTCGCCATGCAGACGCCGGAGATCCTGTGGAGGGTGCTCCAGGGTCTGTCGGAGCGCATCCGCGTCCTCAACGACGTCCAGATCGACGTCGCGTTCCGCGACTCTCCGTACCGGGTCGCGCGGGCCATCGCCAGGCTCGCGGAGAAGCATGGCGAGACGGCGGGGACGGGCGTCAAGGTTCGGGAGTCCTTCGGCGTCAAGGCGCTCGCCGACATGGCGGCGACCACGCCCGACCGCGTCAACCGCACGATCGAGCAGCTCGAGGACAAGGGCCTCGTTCACGTGGAGAAGGGCGAGCTCGTGGTGCCCGATCTGGCCGCCCTCAGGCGTGCGATCGACTACATGGGCTCGGAATGAACGTCGCGCTCCGGTTCCGGCGCGGCGCGCCGCAGGCTCTCGCGATCGGCATCCTGCTCCTGCCGGGACTCGCGCTCGCCCACGAGCGCTTCGTGAAACACCAGCTCAAACAGCCCCTTCAGAACGAGTTCTTCCTTCGCCAGCCCGGCGCGTTCCTCGGCATCCACCCCAGCATGTTCCGCGTGGGGGTCAACGCGTCCCTCGTCCTCGCCGCGTTCCTCCTCCTCTGGTTCGTCCGCCAGCCGCTGGACGAGGCGGTCGCGCGCATCGTCATGCCGGCCGGAGGGAGGGTCCAGCGCGTCGTCCACGACATCGCGTGCTTCGTCACGGACCGCCCGGTGCGGAACAAGGTGTTCCACGCGATCGGCGAGTGGGCGGTCATCATGTTCCTGCGCGTGCCGGGGCTGGTCCTGATGTACTCGGCCGCGAACAACTCGCTCGTGATGCCGAGCTACCCGCTCGACCCCAAGACCGGGTTCTTCTTCCAGATGGCGCAGGCGCTGCTCGCCGTGCTGATCCTGACGCAGACGCTGCTGCCGCTGTGCGGGGCGCTCCTCTTCGGCACCTGGCTCTACCTCAATCGCTGGGGCTGGATGGTCGCGATGGACGCGCTGCCGGTGCTGAGCGTCGCCGTCGTCTACCTCTCCGCACCGTGGGAGTCCCACAAGCTCACGATCACCGAGATCAGCGAGAAGGACATGCGGTGGGTGCGCCTGACGCTCGGCATGTCGTTTCTCGTGCTCGGGTGGCTGAAGATTTACAACCACGATCTCATCGCCGGCGTCGGCGATCAGTTCCCGTCGGTGCGACAGGACCCCATGGTGACGCTCTTCGCGTCCGGCACCGACCCGCACTTCAGCCGCGAAACCTGGGTGGTCTCGTTCGCGCTCGCCGAGGTCGTCAGCGGCTTCATGCTCATGGCCGGCGTGTTCTCGCGGCTCTGGGCCTCGATCATGGCGGTGGTGTTCACCAAGCTGATGCTCGCCGACTTCGGGTGGAACGAGATTCCGCATCTTTTTCCGATCGGCGCCCTCGCGGCGGTCGCGTTCTCCAACAAGCTCAAAGGGGCGCTCGATCCCATCGAGGCTCTCGAAGAGCGCGCGGGCCGTCAGGCCAAGAACGTCAAGCAAGCCGCGATCGTCGTCGGCACATCCGTCGGTGTTGCCATTGCCGTGATCTTCCCGGTGCTCTTCGCGCTCACGTTGC
>Ga0209415_10012520_pt1 | contig 14121 bp, 11 predicted proteins | sample PeaSoiSIISIP2007_FD_187696 | JGI IMG/M metagenome (GOLD analysis project Ga0209415, IMG submission 187696) | Peat soil microbial communities from Weissenstadt, Germany - SII-SIP-2007 (SPAdes) (version 2) | ecosystem: Environmental > Terrestrial > Soil > Wetlands > Peat | place: Germany... | reverse complement strand
CGGTCGGGGCCGTTGATCGGCGTCACGTCCATCGGGCAGGCCGAGAACACCACGATCGCGTCCATGAGCGCGCGCAGCAGGACGTGGTCGCCGGGACGGCTCAGCGGCGGCTCCATGCCGATCTTTTCGCTGTCGGTCACGGGGATGTTCATCCAGAGATTGAGCGGGTTCGGCACGATGAGCGCGTCGTGGCCGAGCTCGAACATGGCTTCGATGAAATTGTCGCGGCAGTTCCGGTGCCCTGGCGGGCTGCCGTAGTGCTTGTAGAGCCACTTGTCGCAGCAGGCGAACAGCATGTCGTGCTTGCCGGGCGAGGTGTCCTCTTCCAGGAGCAGCATCGGCTGCCGCCGGTTCGAGTAGAGCGTGTCGCCTTGCCTCGGAAACAGGTTGAACAGCATGCGGCGCGTGTGCTCGACCGAGAGGTATTCGCCGAGATCGCCCGCGGCGAGCGCCCAGGTGTCGACCACCTGCGAGCCGAAGCTGTTGACGAGGCGCACCGCCTCGCCCTTCCGAAGCGCCACCGCGCGCCCCGCGCCGCCCGCGATCTCTTGCATGGTCACGCCTCCAGCCGGTCCGCCAGCGCCATCAGCAGCTTGGCACCCTCGCCTTGCCACGCGCTGCCGTGCATGCGAGCGAGCGTGGTGGGGCCCTCCATGGCAAGCCGCGCCAGCATCTTCCGCGCCCCCTTGGTGTGGGAATAGTAGTCGAGCGCCCCGCGGAACTGCTCGCTGGGCTCCAGAATGTCGCCGCTGCCCAGCGGTGGGTGGTCGACGCCGCCCTCGGTGAAGAGATCGCCGCAGAACAGCGTGCGCGTGGTGCGCTCCATCAGGAACCCGCACTCCCACGCGTGCGGCAGGTGCGGAGCGTCGAGCCAGCGCACGGTGTGGCGGCCGAGCGAGACCAGCTCGCCATCCGCCATCGCGCGCGGACGGCGGTCCGCGAAGTCGTTCACGGAGACCATGGCGGCGATCTTGCCGCAGAGCGGCTCGGCCTTGGGCGCCACGGCTAGGAATTCATTGAGCGCGCCGCACTCGTCCGCCTCGAAATGTGAGAACGAGAGCCAGCGCAGCCGCTCGACCGGCATCACCCGCGCGATCGCGTCGCGCACCTCCGGGAAGATCCGCCGGAGCCCCGTGTGGAACAGCAGCGGCTCGTCGTCGACGATCAGGTATTGGTTGAAGCTGAAGCCGCCGGGAGCCGCGCTTGGCGGCACGGATGTCGCGATACGGTAGATCCCGTCAGCGATTTCATCGATGCGCGTGCCGGTATCGGATGATCCTGACATGCCTGCCTCGCGGCTGAGCGTGAAACCCAGACTTTAGCACCACGCTCTCGGCAATGGGCTCGAAAGCAAGTTATGTCACCCGACAGCGGGCGACGCTTAGGCGGGCCGCGTCTGCCGGTACTTGAGATCGCGGTAATCGCCGGAGCGGACCGGCGGATACTTCGCCTCGCCCGGCGGCGCGATGCACTCGATCGAGGCGTCGTAATTCGGATGGTGGAAGAAGGCGATCGAGAGGCGCTGGGCCCGTGCCGCAACCGAATCCGGCGGATTGACCACGCGGTGCGTATTGGAGACCCACCGGTCGTTGGTCCAGCGCATCAGGAGATCGCCGATATTCACCACGAAACTCGAGGGCTCGGTCTCCACATCCAGCCAGTCGCCGGCGCGCGTCAGCACCTGAAGGCCGCCCGGGACGTTCTCGCCGTTCAGGATCGTGAAATTGCCGTAGTCCGTGTGCTCGCCGGCGCGCAGCTGTCCCGGTAACGGCGCCACGGTCTGCGCCGGATAGAAATTGATCCGCATGGCCGTGATGTGCCGGTCGATCTTGTCGTCGAAGAAATGCTCGTCGACCCCGAGCCCGAGCGCCGCCAGCCGCATCAACATCAGCTCGATCCGCTCCATCTCGGCGTAATAGCGCTGCGCGGCCTCCTTGAAGCCGAGCGGCCGCGCGGGCCACAGGTTCGGAATGAAATAGCGCCGGCCTTCGGAGCTGGTGAAGTACGGCTCGTCCGGCCAGGTCTCGCGCCCGAAGTGGTAGTACTCCTTGAGGTCCGGCGGCGTTTGCCGGTCGTTGCCGTAGGAGAGCGCCTCGATGCCGAGCGCGCGATAGCCGCGCGGCGTGGCCGCGACCGGATGGATGGCGCGGCGCTTTTCCTCGAGCGGCAGAGCGAAGAAGGCGTTCGCCTTGTCGCGGAGCGCGTCGAGCACCTCCGTAGGCGCGCCGTGCCCGACGATCGTGAAGAAACCGATCTCACGGCAGATCCGGTCCAGGTGGGCGGCAAGCCGGCGCCGCGCGGTGTCGTTGCCCTCGAGAGCGTCGGAGAGATCGATGACGGGAATGCTCTGCGGCACGGAAATTGGGCTCCTCAGTGGTAATAAGCGCCGCCGTCGACGACGAGCGTCTGTCCCGTGATGAAGGCGGCGTCGGGCCCGGCGAAGAACGCGACGGCGCCGACCAGGTCCGCCGGGGTCATGGCGCGCGCGAGAGCGCGCCCGTGCACCGAGCGCTCCTTGACGCCGGCGACCAGCTCGGGATTCGCGAGCACGCCGTCGCTGAGCGTGAATCCGGGCGCCACGCTGTTGACCAGCACCTGGTGGGGACCGAGCTCCGTCGCGAGCGCGCGCGTCAGCGAGACGACGGCGCCCTTGCTCGCCACGTAATGCGCCATATAGGGATTGCCCTTGAAGGCGACGCCCGAGGAGATGTTGATGATGCGGCCGCCGCCGCGCGCCTTCATCGCGGGCAGCACGGCGCGGGCGCAGAGAAAAATCCCGAACGCGTTCACCTCCATGACCCGGCGCCACTCCGCGGCATCGATCTCCTCGAAAGGCTTGGGCTTCAGGCTCGCATAGATCCCGGCGTTGTTGACGAGAATGTCGATGCCGCCGAACGCCGAGATCGCCGCCTGGGCCATGGCCGCGGTGTCGCTCTCCGAGGCCACGTCGACGGAGACGCCGATCGCGCGGGCGCCGCGCGCGCTCAGCCGCGCGGCCGCGTCGACAGCCTTCGCGATGTCGGCGATGACGAGCGCGGCTCCACGCTCTGCGAGCGCCTCGGCGATCGCATAGCCGATCCCCATCGCCCCGCCCGTAACGATCGCGACTTTACCCTCGAGCTGCATCGCGCCTCCCGCGGACCAGTCTCCACGTTGCGGCGGCGGCTTCAAGAGGGAAGGCGGGCTGGCCCAATCGGTTCGCTGGAACCGTTGTCGGGATCAGGCGCGCGGGTACCCTACCGTCTGGGCGAAGGTCACGAATTGCTGGTCCGGCAATTTCAGGGCCCGGGCCAGCTTCGGATAGTCGACGGCGCCGCGAAACACGGTGGCGAGCCCTTCCGAGGCGCAGAATAGATAGACGTTCTGCCCGATGAAGCCGGCATCGACCGAGGCATAGAGCCGGCGGTCTTCGGGAGAGATATCCGTCATGCGCTCGCCATGCGCGACATAGACGAGGTTGAGCGGCGCGACCGCCACGAAATCCTGCATCCCCGTCTGCGCCCGGAGATCGTCCTTCAGATAGGGCAGCAGCGAATGGGCCTTGGGATCATAGACCCAGACGCCGTCGGCCATCGCGGCGTAGACATCGATCACCATGACGTGCCGCCAGTAGGGCGCCGTTCGATCGCCGCTGGGACGATTGATGCCGAAGGCCGCCCAGAGCAGATCGGACAAGATCTGCACCGGCAGAGGGCGATCCGAGTACTCGCGCGTCGAGTGGCGGAGATTGAGCGCGGCGATCAGCGGCAGGCCGCCCTCCCTTCGGGGCGCCGGAAGAGCGAGGGGCTCGAGCTCTTGGGTGAGCGCAATCGCCGGCGCAGCGGCAACCGCCGCGCTCGCGAGAATTCCGGCACTGGCTGTGCGTCGCGTCATCATCGTCGCTCCTTCGCTCTGGGCAGAGTCGCTCTGCCGGGATCACTGAGACTCTGCGGCCGCTAGAATTGCACGCCTAACAAGCGCCTCGAACAGCGGAAGCTTGTAACCGTTCTTGGCCAAAGGCGTGGCGCTGGAGAGGGCGGCATGCCCGGCTTCCTTCGCCGAGGTCTCGTCGATGCGCGCGCCCTTGAGCAGGCGCTCCGCCGCCTTCGCGCGATAAGGCACGGGAGCGGCGGCGCCGAGCACGATCGCGGCGCGCTGGCAACGGCCGTCCGCATCGAGCTCCAAGGCGACAGCGACGTCGGCGAGCGGCCAGTCGAAGGAGTCTTTCTGACCCAGTCTCAAGTGAGCCATGCGCAGACCCGCCGGCGGCGCCGGAAGCAGGATCGCCGTCAGGATCTCGTGGGGGTTCAGATCGTTTTCCCGCTGGATATCCGTGTCGGTGGACACGAAGAAATCCTCCAGCAAGACCCGGCGCACTACGCCTTCGGCATTCGCGAGCTCGACGGACGCGCCCAGCGCCACCAGCGATGTGGCGGCTGTCGAGGGATGCACGATCGCACAAGGGCGATTGTCGAAGATGGCGTGGTACTGGTTCTCGCCCGTGATCGCGAAACAGTGGCCTCCGCCCTTGCGGAGGCAGCGGTACTCCGCCGCCCGGAAATACCAGCAGCGCGGCCGCTGCAAGAGATTGCCCCCGAGGGTCGCGACGTTGCGGATTTGCGGGCTCGCCGAGCCGCGCACCGCATCGGCGAGAGCGGAATAGCGCTGCCGCAGAACCGGGTGGTCGGCGAGCGTCGCCAAGGTGACCATCGCTCCCACGCGCAACCCGCCGTTCTCCTCGACGACGGCATCGAGGCCCGGGGTATGCCTCAGGCTCACCAGCATCGTCGGCGTCAGCAAGTTCTCCTTGAGGAGGTCGAGAAGCTCCATGCCGCCCGCCACGACGACGGAGGTTGCACCGGCCCGCGCGGCATCGGGCAACGCGGTCATCGCATCGGCGACCGTCGTGGCTGCCGCCGCGGCCTCCGAAACCGTTCTCGCGCTCGCCCAAGCAAAGCGATTCATGCCCATCAGCTCCCCGCGGGTACCTTGCCGAGCGCCGCGAGAATCGCGGCCGGCGTCATCGGAAGCGAGCGCAGACGAACGCCGATCGCGTTGTAGACGGCATTCGCGATCGCCGGAGCGGTGGCGATATTGGCGGGCTCGGCGATGCCATAGGCATCGGTCGCGCTCTGTGCCTGATAGTTCTCCAACACCACGACATCGATAGTCGGCGTCTCGCGCGGACCCGCGAGCTTGTACTGCTCGAGGTTCGGATTGACCATTCGGCCGGTGTGCTGATCGAGGATGCGATCCTCGAACAGAGCATAAGACAGCCCCATCAACACGCCGCCCTGCACCTGGCTCTCGATCAGAAGCGGATTCATCGGCCGGCCGCAATCCTGAACCGCGACCACGCGCTCCACCCTGACGATGCCGGTCTCGGTATCGACCGCCACCTCGGCGAACTGCACCCCACCCAGGTCCTGCTGCGCGAGCGCAGCGTCTCCCATCCGACGGCGGAAGCCACCGTAATCGTCGCTTCGGGACGCGATTTCGGCCAAGCGATCCGTGCGCAGGAGGGCGGTAGCCTCGCCGAAGCTCATGCTGCGGCTCGGTTCGGCCCGAACCAAAATGCGCCCGCCGCGCGCCGCCAAATCCTCCGGGGCGGCATTCAGAGCGAGAGCAGCCTCGCGCAAGAGCGATTGCAGCACGCGCCAAGCCGCGGTGCGGGCTGGCGGCGTGACCGATGCGGTCGTCCGGCTGCCGTAGGAAGGCGGGCCGGCCGGAAACTCGGTATCGCCGATGCGCACGGTGATATCGGCGGGCTGGAGCCCGAGGACTTCGGCGACGACTTGCGCCAGCACCGTGCCGATGCCGGTGCCGATATCCTGCACGCTCGACAGCACCTCGACGGAGCCGTCGCGCATCACGCGCACCTCGCAGGCCGAGTTGATCTGGATATTCGCGCCCCAGAGGGACTGCGCCACGCCGAGACCGCGCTTGAGCGATCCCGAATCGGCGCCCGGTGCGTGTCGCCGCTGCCAGCCGATCCGCTCGGCCCCGATCCGCCGCTCCTCGCGCCGCACCGGGCTCGGATCGATCCGGTCGCGCAGCGTGAGCGGGTCCATGGAAAGCCGCTCGGCCAGCTCGTCGATCGCCTGCTCGAGCCCCCACGCGCCCGGCGTGTTGCCGGGCCCGCGCATCGCGCAACCCGGACCCGCATTGGTGAATACGTCGTGCTGCGCCGATTCGAAATCAGGGCAGGTGTAGAGCGCCTGGGCCATGTTGCCCATCCCGGCTCCGACGGCCACGCCGGCGGTTCCGTAGCTCGTCAGGGAAATCGCGGTCAGCGACCCGTCGCGCCGCGCGCCGATGCGCAAGTGTTGCCAGGTCCCCGGGCGGTTGCCCGAGTCCATCTGCTCTTCTTGCCGGTCGAGGACCAGGCGCACGGGCGCCTGAGCCTGGCGCGACAGGTTGACCGCGATGCGACCGTAGTTGCCGAGCGCAGACTTGGACCCGAAGCCGCCGCCCATCCCGTCGACGATCACGCGCACGCGATTGAGCGGCAGACCGAAGGCCTCCGCCAGCTCATGCCGCACGCCGGCCGTGAACTGTGTCGACATATGCACGGTCAGCCCGTCCGTCCGCCAATCCGCGACGATGGCATGCGGCTCCAGGCAGCAATGGGTCTGCACCTGCGTGCGATAGTCGCCTTCGACGATGACATCCGCCTCGGCGAAGCCTCGAGCCGGGTCGCCGCGGCTGTCCCTCGCGGGTCCGCGCACATTGCCGTTCAGCGGCAGACCGGGCGCCGCCGGAAATCCAGAAGGGTGGCCCTGGGGCGCCGAAGCCTTGTCGAAGACCGGCGGCGCGGCAGGATCGCGCGCTTTCTCCATGTCCACGACGAAGGGCAGCGGCTTGTAGTCGACCCGAATGAGGCGCAATGCCTCCTCGGCGGCCGCCATTGAGACGGCGGCGACCGCGGCCACGGGCGCGCCGACATAGCGCACGGTCACGGCACCCTGATGCTCCGGCCCCGCGATGACCAGGACCGAGCGGACGCCGGGGTACCGCTGGGCCGCGGAGACGTCGATAGCGCGAACCTCCGCGTTAGGTAGGGGCGACCGCAGGATCCGGCCGTGCAGCATACCCGGCAGCGTGACGTCGACCGTGTAGCGGGTCGCGCCGGTGACCTTGGCCCGCCCGTTCTGCCGCGGGGTGGGCTTGCCGATCGACGAGAGCGCGGCGTTGGGCGGAAGCGCCGGCGGCTCGTCCAGCGGCACCTGGCGCTCGACCTCGCCAAGCTCCACGCTCGCGATGCCCCGCGGGAATTTCTCGGCGCGCGTCATCCCTTCGGCTGCCATTGTCAGGCCTTTTCCACCTTGGCGGCCGCCAACGTCGCGGCGACGACGTGCGGGTAGGTGCCGCAGCGGCAGAGATGGCCGCTGATGGCCGCCTCGACGTCCTCGGCGGTCGGATGAGGCGTCCGCTCCACGAGCGCCGCGCAACTCATCACCATTCCCGGGGTGCAGAAGCCGCATTGCAGGGCATCGTGCTCGATGAACGCGGCTTGCACGGGGTGCAGCTCACCGTTCCTCGCGAGCCCCTCGACGGTGGTCACGGCGCCCGCACCGACATCGATGGCCAATGTCATGCATGAGGCGACAGGCACGCCGTCCAGCCACACGGTGCAGGCCGAGCAGGCGCCGCGATCACAGGCGATCTTGGTGCCGGTCAGGCCAAGCGGGCCGCGCAGTGCCTCGGCGAGCGTCATTCGGGGCTCGACGGCAAGCGCGCGGCTCTCGCCATTGACCATGAGCGCGATGGGAACCGGGTCTGGCCCGGCGACCGGCAGGTCGACGGTTTCCGCCGCCGCTTGCCCGATGAGCGCCGACGCGACCTCGATCATGCTCGCCCCCGCGGTTGTCAGAGCGGACCTTTGAAGGAACGAGCGGCGCGATAGCTCGTGCTGCATAGCGCCTCCAGTAGAGATTGGTAGCGATGACCCTGATATTGCTGCCGCCGCTGAGGTTTTAGTATTGCCGGTCGGGGTCGTGATGGCCTTGATTTAGGTCAAGGCCGCTCGATCGAACCGCGCGCATCCTGCCCAAAAGAGCCAGACCGTGCGGCGTTTTAATCAGCTCTCTGGAGATCGCCGGAATCTCTGCCTGGGCCCCGCTCGTCTCACGGCCGGGGCTGGCCAAGACCCTCTGCCGACCGGCATGGTAGAGGCATGACCGCTGCGCCCTCGCTGATCGCCACCGTCGCGATGAGCCTCGCCGCCGCCTATGTGGGCGGGATGCTCGCGCGCCTAGTCCGGCTGCCGCCGTTGGTGGGCTATCTGCTGGCGGGCATCGCGGTCGGGCCCTTCACGCCCGGCCTGGTGGCCGATCAGGCGACCGTCGAGCAGCTCGCCGAGATCGGCGTGGCGCTGCTGCTGTTCGGCGTCGGTTTGCACTTCTCGATCGGCGATCTCGTGGCGGTGTGGCGCATCGCGGTGCCCGGGGCGCTGCTGCAAGTGGCGCTCTCGGCAGCGCTCGGCTTCGGCGTCGGCCGGCTGATCGGATTCGACATCCAGGCATCGGCGGTGCTGGCCGCCTGCCTCGCGGTCGCCAGCACCGTCGTGGCGACGCGCGGCCTGCGCGAGCGCGGCCAGCTGCGCACCAACCCAGGCCGCGTGGCGCTGGGCTGGCTCGTCATGCAGGACCTGATCGTCGTAGTCCTGCTGGTGCTGCTGCCCGGCGGCGCCGATGACGTGGCGGCGCGCTATGGCGCGGCGGCGAGCCTCGTTCTCAAGCTGGTCAAGGTCGCGGGTTTCGCTGCCGGCATGCTGCTGCTCGGCCGCCGCATCATCCCGTGGCTGCTGGAGCGCACCGCCCGCGAGGGCTCGCGCGAGCTCTTCCGTCTCTCGGTGATCGTGGCGGCGCTCGGCATCGCCTATCTCTCCTCGGTGCTCACCGGCGTCTCGCTGGCGCTCGGCGCCTTCTTCGCGGGCGTGGTGATCGCCGATTCCGATGTGAGCCACCAGGCCGCCGGCGAGTCGGTGCCGGTGCAACAGGTCTTCACCGTACTGTTCTTCGTCTCGGTCGGTATGCTGTTCAATCCCGCGGCCTTCGTGCGGGTGCCTCTCCACATCGCCGCCGTGGCACTGGCCGTGGTGGTGGGCAACGCTCTCGTCACCGTGCTTGTGCTGCTGGCGTTGCGGGCGGCGCCGCGGAGCGCCACCGAGGTCGGCGCGGCGCTCGCCCAGATCGGCGAGTTCTCCTTTATCCTGAGCGGCACCGCTGTTGCTCGCGGCCTATTGCCCGAGGAGGGCCGCGACCTCGTACTGGCGGCGGCGATGATCTCGATCGTTCTGCAGCCGGCCGTGCTCCGGGCCGCCGCCGCCCTCGGTGCGCCCCTCGAGCGCCTCGGATTCCTGCGCGCCTGGCACGCGAGCCGAGGCGCGGCAACGGCGCAGAAGGCGGCGAGCTTCGACGGCCACGCGATCATCGTCGGACACGGCCGGGTCGGCAGCGTCATCGCAGCCTCGCTGCAGCGCCAGGGTATTCCATACGTGGTGATCGAGCAGAACCTCCGGTTCGCCGAGCGGCTGCGCCGCGACCACATTCCCGTCGTCTATGGCGACGCCGCATGGCCCGAGGTGCTGGACGCCGCGCGGCCCGCCAAGGCGCGGCTCCTGGTGATCGCGGTGCCGGAGAAGGCCGCGGTCCGCCGCATCCTCGCGGAGGCGCGCCGGGTCAATCCGGAGATCGAGCTGGTCGTGCGCACCCACAGCACCGAAGAGGCCAATTGGCTCCGGCGCCATGGCGTGGGCCTCGTGGTGATGGGCGAGCACCACATCGCCAGCGAAATGGCCGTGCAAGCGCTGAAGCAGTTCGCGTCCTAGCGTAGGTCCCTGCGGCGCGGCAACTCTAAACGGGGCCGAGTTCGCCAACGCAATGGGCGGCGAGTACCCGCTCCGGCGGGAGTGCCACGGTGACCGTTGTCCCGACCCCGCGCGTGCTGCGCACGTCGAGGCGGCCGCCATGCAGCTCGGCCAGCGAGCGCGCGAGCGGCAAGCCGAGGCCCGTCCCCTGTTGCTCGCGCGTCAGCGCATTCTCGACCTGGCCGAATGGCGTCAATGCGATCTCGATCTCGTCGGCGCTCATGCCGATTCCCGTGTCTGCGACGACGAGCTCGACCGCGCTGGATTGGGTACGGTGCCCGCCGATGGACACCCGGCCGCCACGAATCGTGAACTTGATCGAGTTGGTCAGCAGGTTGATCAGAATCTGCTTCAGGATGCGTTCGTCCGCGCGCACCCGCGGCAGATCCGCCGACAGCTCGACATCGATGGCAACGCCGGCGGAGCCCGCGCGCTCGCGCACCAGCCGAACACTTCCCTCGACCAGCTGCGGCAACGAGACCTCGGTCTCGTGCAGCTCCAGCTTCCCGGCATCCAACTTGGAGAGATCGAGCAGATCATTGATGATTTGCAGCAGGTGCACGCCGCTGTTCCGAATGTCCGTCGCGTATTCGCGGTATCGTGGGGTCCCGACCGGACCGAACACCTCGTCCATGATCACTTCCGAGAAGCCGAGAATGGCATTGAGCGGCGTCCGGATCTCATGGCTCATATTGGCGAGGAACTCGGTCTTCGCGCGATTGGCGAACTCCGCCGATGTCTTGCTCTGTCGCAGTTCCTCCACTTCGCGCCGCCGATCGGTGATGTCTTGACCGACGGTCAAGAGCATCTCCCGGTCAGCGAACCGAACGACCTCCGCCGAGATCAAAATCTCCCTGACCTCGCCGGTTCGGGTGCGGACCGCGGCGACAATGTCTTGCTGGGGACAAGCCGCACCCAGGCTATCGAGGAGTCGGCGCGGAAGGTCGGGATCGACGTATAGGCCGATCTCAGACCTCGTGCGGCCGACGATCGCGGCGCGCTCATAGCCCAGGGCTCGCAGGAAACCGGCGTTCACGTCGATGAAGCGGCCATCATCGAGGCGGCTTAACGCCAACATCGCAGGCGTCGCCTGAAATACGGCCGCGAACAGCTTCTCTGAGCGGCGCAGCGCCTCCTCGGTTCGTTTGCGATCGGTGATGTCGATCAGCCATGCCAGCGATGCCGGCTGCCCGTTCCACGTGACGCGGGAGGCAAAGCACTCCAGCCAGACCATGGAACCATCGGTGCGCAACGCTCGAAATTCGTAATTCTCCGGAGAGCCGTCGCCGGAAATCCTCGCCTTCATCCGGCTGTACACCATGACGCGGTCGTCGGGATGGGTGTGATCGGTGTTGGCGCCCCTGATTCGCATTTCCTCAAGCGACGCGTAGCCCATGAGCTTCGCCAACGACGCGTTCGAGAAAACGACTTTGCCGCCGACATGAACTACGGCAGCCTGTTGCGCGCCTTCGATGATCTGCCGGATCTGCGCCTCGGCTCGGCGGGCGGCGGCGGCGTCATCGAGCTCAATTTTCAGCGCAAGGCGTTCGGTACGTTCCACGCCGACCGTGGCGTGAACGGCGACCCAGTCGCCGTTTCCGCGCGCCATCCGAACCGAAATCCTCGCCGATCGACCCGCGCTCCCGTGTACCCAAGTCAGCGTGTGCTCGAAGTAGCTTCGATCGTCCGGATGCACGAGGGCCGTGATTTCGCCCGCGGTCGCCGCCGGTTTGCGACAGCGGCCCCGCGGACTGCATCAACCGCAGCGCCCGCGATGCGGGTGCGTCCACTGACACGGCCACGTCGAGTGCCGGCGCCCTCGCCACGACCACGTCGGATAGATCGATCCTCGATGTGCTCATCTCTCCTCGAGACAACAGCTTTACCCTCGCCGCGCAGGCCCTCCGGCGCTGTTAGCACGTCATCTTAGGGCTCGGCCAGTTACCTGCTCATTAACTGATTAAATACCTAGAAACACGTAGGCCGGGAGCCCGAGATACCTGCGGATGAGCCGGCTCGGGCCCCTCGATACTCTCAGCGACCGCGCAGCTTCGGATCGAGCGCGTCGCGGAGCGCGTCGCCGAAGAGACTGATGCCGAACACCGTGAGCGCAATGGCGAGGCCCGGGAAGATCGCGATCCACGGCGCCGACAGAGCGTATTCCTCGGCGCCGCCTTGGAGCATCAGCCCCCACGCCGGCGTCGGCTCCTGCACGCCGAGACCGAGGTAGGAGAGCGACGCCTCCGCCAGGATCGCCTGGCCCACGAAGGCGGTGATCACGATCAGGAACGGCGCCATGACGTTGGGGATCATGTGCCGCAGGATGATCCGCGAGTGGCCGAAGCCGCAGGCGCGCGCGGCGTCGATATAGGGCACCTCGCGAATCGCGAGCGCGCTCGAGCGCACGACGCGCGCGCAACGCGGCACCAGCGGGACGGTGATCGCGACGATCACGTTGTGCACGCCGGTGCCGAAGATCGACACGACCGCGAGCGCGAGGATGATCAACGGGAACGCCATCAGCACGTCGAGGAAGCGCTGCAGGACGAGATCGATCCGGCCGCCGAAATAGGCGCTGCCCACGCCGATCACCAGGCCGAGCGCGCCGCCGACGAAGGCGCAGGTGAAACCCACGACCATCGCGGTCTGCGCACCGAACAGGATGCGCGAGAGCACGTCGCGGCCGAACTGGTCGGTGCCGAGGAGATGCGTCCAGCTCGGCGCCTCCGTCATGGCGCCGAAATCGTTCGCGGTGGGGTCGAAGGGAGCGAGCCAGTCCGCAGAAACCGCGGCGAGAGCCATCAGCAACACCAGGAGCATGCCGAAGGCGCCGAGCGGCTCGTGCAGGCAGAACGAGATCACGATCCGCAGCGGCGAGCGCTTGAGCTCGAGCTCGTCGGCGGCGGCGGCAGATCCGGTCTCTATGGGCGTGACGCTCGACATCCGATCACCCGAAGCGAATGCGCGGGTCGAGCCACCCATAGAGAACGTCGACCAGCAGATTGGTCATCACGAACACCGTCACCACCAGCATCACCAGCGCCTGGGTCAGCGTGTAATCCTGGTTCTGCACCGAGAGCACAAAGAGGCGGCCGATGCCGTTGAGGTTGAAGACCTGCTCGGTCACCACGAGGCCGCCGATCAGGAACGCGAACTCGATGCCGATCAGCGTGACCACCGGCAGCAGCGCATTCTTGAGCGCATGCCGGTTGATGACGATCCGATCGAGGAGGCCCTTGGCGCGGGCCGTGCGGATATAATCTTCGCGCAGAACCTCCAGCATCGCCGAGCGCGTCATACGCATGGTGACGGCGGAATAGCGGTAGCCGACCGTCACCGCCGGCCAGAATACCATCGAGAGGTTGCGGATTGGATCTTTCCAGAGCGGAACATAGTCGATCGGCGGCATCCACGGCGCGCCCGTGACGTAGTTCGTGACGTCGAGAATGATCAGCAGCACGACGATGCCGAGCCAGAAGGACGGTGTTGCGATGCCCGCAATCGCCACCGTGCGCACGACCACGTCGATCCAGCTGTTCTGCTTCAGCGCGGAAATGGTACCGAGGGGAATGGCGAAGGCGATCGCGACCACGGTCGCGAGCAACGCGACCTCGATCGAGATCGGCAGCCGTGCCGCGATCTCGTAGGCGACGGGTTTGCCGGTCCACATGGAGATGCCGAAATCCAGCCGGAAGAAGCCCAGCATGAAATCCAGGAACTGCAGGATCATCGGTCGGTCGAGCCCAAGCTCGGCATGACAGACGTCGACGGAGTGCGGATCGAAAGTGCCGCCGCCGGAGGCAAGGCGCACCACGCAGATGTCGCCGGGAATGAGGCGCATCAGCACGAAGACCAGCGCCGCCGCCCCCGCGAGCGTCGGGATCGCCAGCAGCAGCCGGTGCACTATGTATCGGTACACAGTGCGATCCGGTGGAAATCCCCCTCCCCCTCAAGGGGCGAGGGGGAGACGAGGGCCGTCGACGTCACTCGCGTTACCATGCAGCCAGGCACTACTTAGCCAGCCATACGTTCGCAAGATCCTGGTTGATGTAGTGGCTGGGGCTGATCTTCCAGCCTTTCACGTAGGACCGGTAGGGCACGACCCGATACCACCACGGCGTCATGATCAGATGCGTCTCGGTGTCGAGCACGTAGGTCTCGAAGGCGCGCATCTCGGTCCGGACCTTGTCGGCGTCCGTCTCGTGCAGCATCGCCTGATACATGTCGATCTCTTTCTGGTCCTCGTAGTTCCCGTAGTTCTCGGTGTAGAC
>Ga0209415_10012519_pt1 | contig 14122 bp, 14 predicted proteins | sample PeaSoiSIISIP2007_FD_187696 | JGI IMG/M metagenome (GOLD analysis project Ga0209415, IMG submission 187696) | Peat soil microbial communities from Weissenstadt, Germany - SII-SIP-2007 (SPAdes) (version 2) | ecosystem: Environmental > Terrestrial > Soil > Wetlands > Peat | place: Germany... | reverse complement strand
TCGGGCTGCCTGGCGGCGGCGCGCGCGCCCGTCGCCTGGGGCGACGACGTCCTGACCGTGTTGCCGGGAACGCTGCCGCTCGCGGCCCTTGCCGACCGGCTCGAGGGTTGCAACGCCGCGGCGATCATGAAGATCGGCCGAAACCTCGCCAAGGTGCGCGCGGCGCTGATCGGCGCCGGCCTCATCGACCGGGCGATCTATGTCGAGCGCGCCACGATGGAGGACGAAATCGTCCTGCCGCTCGCGCAAAAGGCCGATGACGAGGCGCCCTATTTCGCAATGGTGATCGTCGGCGGCGTCGGGAGGCGCCCGTGACGGGAGACGGAAGTCTCTGGATCGCCGGGCTCGGTCCGGGTCCCGCTCATTGGATGACGCCCGAGGCGGCCGCGGCGATCGCGCAGGCGAGCGACGTCGTCGGTTACGGGCCCTATCTCGATCGCTTGCCGCTGCGCGCGGGTCAGCGTCGCCACGCCAGCGGCAATCGCGTCGAGATCGACCGCGCGCGCCTAGCCCTGCGTCTGGCGGCGGAGGGGCGCAGGGTTGCGGTTGTTTCGGGCGGGGATCCAGGAGTTTTCGCGATGGCGGCGGCGGTCTTGGAGGCGCTGGAGGAGGGCGACCCGGCGTGGCGCGCGCTGGCCATCGAAATCGCGCCGGGCCTCAGCGCGATGCTGGCGGCGGCGGCGCGCCTGGGGGCGCCGCTTGGCCACGACTTCTGCGCGATATCGCTGTCGGACAATCTCAAATCATGGGAAACGCTGGCGCGCCGTCTCAGCGCGGCGGCGGACGGCGATTTCGTCATCGCTCTGTACAACCCCGCGTCGAAGGCGCGCCCGAAGCGCATCTTTCAGGCCTTCGATCTGTTGCGCCGGCGCAAGGACGCCGCGACGCCGGTGGCTTTCGCGCGCGCCGTCGGGCGGGCGGACGAGCGCATCGTGCTGACCAATCTGGGCGAGGCCGATCCCGGTCTCGCCGACATGAGCACGCTCGTCCTGATCGGCTCGAGCGAGACGCGGTTCGTCGCGCGCGGGGCGGCGCGCCCGTGGCTGCTGACGCCGCGATCCTATGGGGCGGCGCGATGAGCCTCGATCCACGCCAGAACCTCGTCGAGCCGCGTCGCTTGCGCAACCGGGGGCTTGGTCGGCCGCTGCGCCATGACGACGGGAACGCCGAGGTTGCGCGCCGCCTCGATCTTGGCGTAGGTCGCTTCGCCGCCGCTGTTCTTGCTGACGACGATTTCGATGTTTTCAGCGTGCATCAGGGCCTCCTCGTCGGCGAGGCGGAAAGGCCCGCGCGACAGGATCAGCCGATGGAAGGGCAACGCGTCGATCTCGCCCGGCCGCTCGATCGCGCGCACGAGATAGCGATGTTGCGGGGCGGCGGCGAAGGCGGCGAGCTGCGAGCGCCCTTGGGTCAGGAATACGCGCCGAGGGGCGGGGCCGAGCGCGGCCGCCGCCGCCTCCATCGTCTTGACATCGATCCAGCGGTCGCCGCTTTGCCGCTCCCAGGGCAGGCGGGTGAAGACGAGCAGCGGAACGCCTGTCGCCTCGCACGCCTGCGCCGCGTGGCGCGACATGCGCGCGGCGAAAGGGTGGGTGGCGTCGACGACCACATCGATGCGCTCCGCCTCCAGACAGGCGCGCAGACCCTCAGCGCCGCCGAACCCGCCGATGCGCAGCGGAATCGGCGAAGGCGCGGGATGCAGCGTGCGCCCGGCCAGCGACAACATGGCCGCGATGTCGGCGCGTCCGGCGAGCGCGGCGGCCAGCGCGCTGGCCTCCGCCGTGCCGCCGAGAATGAGAAGCCGCATCGATTCGTCCCGCAAGGTCCGGTCCCGTGACCCCGCAGAGCCGATGGCTTTCCATTGTCGGCATCGGCGAGGACGGTCTCGATGGGCTTTCTCCTGCCGCACGGCGCCTCATCGCGCAAGCCTCGCTGGTCGTCGGCGGCAAGCGTCATTTGAAACTGGCGGCGATTTCGGATGGGCGGGCCTTGCCCTGGCCCTCGCCGATCGACGGCGCCATCCCCGACATTGTGGCGCGGCGCGGCGAGCCGGTCTGCGTGCTGGCGAGCGGCGATCCCTTCTTCTACGGCGTGGGTAGCCTGTTGATGCGCCAAATCAGCGCCGATGAAATGACCTGCCTGCCCGCCCCTTCGGCGTTCTCGCTCGCCGCCGCCAGGCTCGGCTGGAGCCTTCAGGATTGCCTGGCCCTGTCGCTGCATGGCCGCGCGCTGGAGGCTGTCATTCCGCATCTACAGCCCCAGGCGCGCATCCTGGCCTTGTCCTGGGACGGCGCGACGCCGGGCAAGCTCGCGCGGTTGTTGGTCGGGCGCGGCATGGGGCGCTCGAAGCTCACCGTCTGCGAGGCGATGGGCGGCGCCGGCGAAAGATTGCGCGGCGCGCTCGCCGAAGATCTTGCTTTCGACGACATCGCGCCGCTCAACACCATCGCGCTTGAAGTCGTGGCCGCGCGGGACGCGCGCGTCATCTCGCGGGCCAGCGGGCTACCCGACGCGCTGTTCGAGCACGACGGGCAAATCACCAAGCGCGAGGTGAGGGCGATGACGCTGGCGGCTTTGGCGCCGCGCCGCGGCGAACGGCTTTGGGACGTCGGCGCTGGCTGCGGATCGGTGGCGATCGAATGGATGCTGTGCGACCCGGCCAATCGCGCCGTCGCGATCGAGCGGCATTCCGACCGCGCCGCGCGCATCGCCCGCAACGCCGCGGCGCTCGGCGTTCCTGGCCTCGAAATCGTCGAAGGCGAGGCGCCCGGCGCGCTCGCCGGCCTGCCGCGCCCCGACGCGGTTTTCGTCGGCGGCGGCGGGAGCGACGCGGCTCTCCTCGACCATGTCTTCGAGGCGTTGGCGCCGGGCGGGCGGCTCGTCGTCAACGCGGTGACGCTGGAAGGCCAGGGCGAACTCGCGCGGATGTTCCGGCGCATGGGCGGCGAACTCGTGCGCGCGGATATCGCGCGCGCCGATCCGATCGGCCGCTTCCACGGCTGGCGGCCCGCCATGCCCCTCGTTCAATGGAGGATGGAAAAGCCATGGCCGGAATGATCGCGATCGGCGTCGGCTGCCGCAAGAATTGCGCGAGCTTGGCCATCGTCGCAATCGTGCGGCGCGCGCTCGTCGATTGTAGCCAAGCGGAGTGGTCTGCGTCAGTCAAATTGCAAGGGCGCCGATATTCCCTCCCCCCTCGTGGGGGAGGGTTAGGGAGGGGGGTCGCGCCGCCTTATCCCATTGCGACGCAATCCCTTTATTCGTCGGGTCAGCGCGACCCCCCATCCCGGCCTTCCCCCACAAGGGGGGAAGGGGAAGGTCGGCGCCCTCTCAATTTGACTGATGCGAGCCAAGAGGGCGTCCCGCGGCTGTTCAGTTTGATCGACAAGAGTGGCGAGCCCGGCCTCAGCGCCGCCGCCGAGGCTTTGGGGTTCGAACTCGTGTTTCTGTCGCGCGAGGCGCTTGCCGCCGCCGCGCCGCGCCTTCTCACGCGCTCGGCGGCCTCGCAGCGCCGGTTCGGGCTTGCTTCCGTGGCCGAGGCCGCCGCACTCGCCGGCGCGGGGCCGCGCGCACGGCTGCTGGCCCCGCGTCTTGCGGCTTACGGCGCGACCTGCGCTATCGCGCTGGATTTGGGCGCCGGATCGGGCGGGCCTCTATGACCATCCACTTCATCGGCGCCGGTCCCGGCGCCGCCGATCTCATCACCCTGCGCGGGCGCGACCTGCTGGCGCGCTGTCCGATCTGTCTCTATGCGGGGTCGCTGGTTTCCCCCGCCTTGCTCGCCCATTGCCCGCCCGGCGCCCGTATCGTCGACACGGCGCCGATGGACCTCGATCAGATCATCGCCCAATGTTCCGATGCGCATCGCCAAGGGCTTGACGTCGCGCGGCTGCATTCGGGCGATCTGTCGATCTGGAGCGCGATGGGCGAGCAACTGAGAAGGCTCGACGCCCTGGCGGTCCCCTACACGATCACGCCGGGCGTGCCCGCCTTCGCCGCCGCGGCGGCGGCGCTGGGCAAGGAGCTGACCCTGCCGGAGGTCGCGCAGTCGGTCGTGCTCACGCGAACGTCGGGCCGCGCCTCCGCTATGCCGGAGCGCGAGAAGCTCGCGGTTTTCGCTTCGACCGGCGCGACCCTGGCGATCCATCTGTCGATCCATGTCCTCGACAGGCTGTCCGCCGAACTCATACCGCACTACGGCGCGGATTGTCCTGTCGCCGTCGTCTATCGCGCTTCGTGGCCGGATCAGCGGGTCTTGCGCGGGACATTGGCGGACATCGCCGGGCGGGCCAAGGCGACGACGATCGAACGCAGCGCGCTAATCTTCGTCGGGAGGGCGCTGGCGGCGACCAATTTCGTCGAGAGCGCGCTCTACAGCCCCGGCTATGTCAGGCGCTTTCGCGGCGGCGGCGGACCGGAGACCGCGTCATGACGGCGCCGCGTGCGCTGGTCGTCGCGGCGCCGCGGTCCGGCAGCGGCAAGACGACGGTGACGCTTGGGCTGCTGCGCGCTTATCGGCGGCTTGGGCTCGATGTCGTCGGCGTCAAATCGGGGCCGGACTATATCGATCCGGCGTTTCACGCGGCGGCCTCGGGGCGCGACGGGCTCAATCTCGACAGTTGGGCGATGCCGCCTTCGCTCGTTCAGAATCTCGCCGCCCGCGCGGCGGCGGGCTGCGACATCCTTCTGTGCGAGGCTTCGATGGGGCTGTTCGACGGCGTGCCGGCGCCGCCGGGACGCTCCGGCGCCTCCGCCGATGTCGCGGCGACGCTGGGCGCCCCCGTATTGCTCGTTCTGGACATATCCGGTCAGGCGCAGTCGGCGGCGGCAATCGTCAAAGGTTGCGCCGCCTATGATCCGCGCGTCGCGATCGCCGGCGTCGTGCTCAACCGCGTGGGCAGCGCGCGGCACCGACGTCTGGCGGGAGACGCGATCGAGGCGCTCGGCGTTCCCGTCGTCGGATCGTTGCCGCGCCTGGAGGAGATGGCGCTGCCCGAGCGCCATCTCGGCCTCGTTCAGGCGAACGAGACGGTCGATCTGCAGGCGCGGCTCGATCGGATCGGCGAAGCCGTCGCGGCCCATGTCGATCTGGCGGCGTTGCGCGGCCTCGCCCGCCCGCTGCGTGTTTCGGCCGACGCCGCGACGCTTGTCGCCTTGTCTCCGCCGGGCCAGCGCATCGCAGTCGCGCGCGACGCGGCGTTCTCCTTCGTCTATCCGCATCTGCTTTCCGGGTGGCGCGCCGGCGGCGCCGAAATTCGCTTCTTTTCCCCGCTGGCGGACGAAGCGCCGCCCATCGATTGCGATTTTTGCTGGTTGCCGGGCGGCTATCCCGAGCTGCACGCCGGGCGCATCGCCGCCGCCGAAAATTTCCTGAGCGGTCTGCGGTGTTTCGCAGCAAGCAGTCCCGCGCACGGCGAATGCGGCGGCTACATGACCTTGGGCGCCGCCTTGACCGACGCATCGGGGATCGTTCATCGCATGGCCGGGCTGCTTGGCGTCGAGACGAGTTTCGCCAAACGCCGGATGACTCTCGGCTACCGTGACGCGACGCTCGACGCCGCGTGCGGCCTCGGCGGCGCCGGACGGCGATTCAAGGGCCACGAGTTCCATTATTCGACCGTGCTGACGACGGGCGGCGACGAGCCCTTCGCTCATGTCAGCGACGCCTATGGCGCCGCTCCGACGCCGTCCGGCTCCCGCCGCGGCGCGGTGACCGGGAGCTTTTTTCATATTATCGCTGAAGCCTCGTGAAGCGCGGCGGAGCGCGCGCGACCTGTGCGGCGCATGATCAGCCTGATCGCGCTGGACGCCGCCTTGCCGCCGAGCGACGAGCAGGCCGCGCCGTGACGATTTGGCGAGATTGATCGCCGCGGTCCCTCGCGCGCCGTTCGACGCGGCGCGGGCGCCCGCTCGCTCAGGCTTTCGCCAGCGCAAGCTCCTTGATCCGCGCGAGCGTCGCCGAGGGCGTGATGGCGTCCGTCGATATCTTGACATGGATGATCGCGGGAGCGCGCGCCGCGCGCGCCGCCTCGAACGCCGCCGGGAAATCCGCTGTCTTCTCGACGCGCGCGCCGAAGCCGCCGAAGGCGCGGGCGTAAGCGGCGAAATCCGGGTTGCGCAGGTCCGTCGCGCAGACCCGGCCGGGATATTCGCGCTCCTGGTGCATGCGAATCGTGCCGTAGCTGGCGTTGTCGCAGACGATCACGATGATCGGCAGTTCATATTGAACCGCCGTCGCGAATTCCTGGCCGTTCATCAGGAAATCGCCATCGCCGTTGACCGACAGCACCAGCCGCCCCGGGTGGAGGCGCTGCATCGCCACCGCGGCCGGCACGCCGTAGCCCATCGAGGCGGAGGTCGGCGCGATATGGCTGCCGAGGCGGCGGAATCGATAGAAGCGATGGATCCACGCGGCGTAATTGCCTGCGCCGTTGCACAGGATCGCGTCCGGCGGCGCATGCTCGCGCAGCCACACCGTGATCGCGCCGAGGTTGACTGGGCCGGGTTGCGGCGTCGCCGCCTCCGTCCAGGCGATGAAATCCTCGTTCGCGTCCTTGGTTTGCGCGCTCCAGCGGTTGGGCGCGCGCGGCGCGAGCGCGTCGAGCGCGGCGGCGAAGGCGATCGGCGTAGCGTGAATGGCGAGGCGGGCTTGGTAAAGGCGACCCAATTCCTCCGCCGACGCATGAATGTGGATGAGATCGGCGCGCGGGCTGGGGATTTCGAACAGGGTGAAGCCCTGCGACGGGATTTCCCCGAGTCGACCGCCAAGCAGGATCGGCAGGTCCGAATTCTTGATCCGGGCGATCAGCTTGGGGTTGGCGCCAATGCCCAGATCGCCCGCGTAGCAAGGGTGCAGCGCGTCGAACAACGGGCCGCGCCGGTAGCTTGTCGCGACCGGCAATTCGAACCTCTCGGCGAACCGCTGGACGGAGTGGGCGGCCGCTTCGCTCCATCGCGTGCCGCCCAGGATGAGGAAGGGCCGTTGCGCCGCCGCCAGCAGAGTCTCGAACGCGGCGATGGCGGGCGCGCCGGGAAAAGTCTCGACCGGTTCGCTCGCGCGGGCATCCGGCGCCAGGACCGGTTCGGCGAGCATGTCCCTGGGAAGGCTGACGACGACCGGCCCTGGGCGCCCTTCCATCGCGCATTGAAAGGCGCGCGAAACGATCTCCGGGACGCGGCGCGCCTCGTCGATTTCCGTCACCCATTTGGCGACGGAGCCGAAGAAGGCGCGGTAGTCCATTTCCTGAAAGGCGTCGCGATCGCGGAAGCCGCGCTCGATCTGGCCGACGAACAGCAGCATCGGGGTCGAGTCGTGGCGCGCGATATGCACCCCCGGCGAAGCATTGGTCGCGCCGGGGCCGCGGGTGACGAAACACACGCCCGGTCGCCCCGTCGCCTTGCCCATGGCCTCGGCCATCATCGCGGCGCCCGCTTCGTTTCGACAGACGGTAATCGTCACGTCGCGGTCGCGAAGCGCGTCCAACACCGCGAGATAGCTTTCGCCGGGAACGCAGAAAACATGGCGCACCCGGTTGACGATCAGTTGATCGACGAGCGCTTGCGCGGCGCTGCGCGGGCTGGCGGGCTGTTGCATCGATCTTGGGTTCCCGGTTTGCAGTGAAAGCGAAGCCGCTGCGAAGTCGCGCCTTTAGCCCTCGCGGTTACGGGCCGAGGATCGCCAGCTCGGTGTAGGACAGATCGCCAAGCGCGGGAGGAGCATGGCCTTTGAAATATCTTGGGCCGCGTCCGGCCAGATATTTGCCGACCAGTCCGGGCACGGGCCCTGTCGCGTCGGCAAGGAAAATCGGCCATGCGCGCATCAACAAATATCTCCCGATCGGCCCGGCGAAAAACACGAGTTGATCCATGCTGCGGCAATAGATCAGCTGCTGGCAGGGAACAAGACGATGGAAGGCCGCCCGACGCTGCAGAACGAAGGGATAGGCGACGCCGTCCTTGACGCAGACGAGCGCGCGGCATCCGAGCGCCGCATGTTCGGCGAGAATCGCACGCTCGCTTTCCGACAGAAGCGCCGCCTCCGGCGCATCCGCCGCAAAGGCGACGACGCGGACGTCGGGCCGCCGGGCCGACAGGATCGGCGCAAACACGATCTGGCCGTTGCAGAACCGTTTGAAGCCAAGCGCCTCGACACCGCGCCTTGTGTGCGCGGCGGGCGAAATATTAAGGTAGGTCACTTCCTTGCGCTTGACGGCCATGCTGTGCAAAACCATCGCATAGCCGCGAAATTCCTTGTCGACGCACCAACTTGAAAGGTTGCAGCGGATGCTTTCTCCCGCCGTTCCGGCGTGGCGCGAATACATCAGAAGAATGACGCCGACGACGCGGCGCGCGCTCTCCAGGAGATAGCCGTATTTTGGGAAATCGGCGATCGCTGGACGCTCGGACATGCGCGCCAGCGCCCTGACCCAATAGGCCCTGCGGCGACGCGGAAATCCGCGTCGCAGACATTCGACGACGGAATCGATGTCGGCGTCTTCGATCTGGCGGCAGCGAACGCCCGATGTATTCGTCGCTCGCATAGGAATTTACCGTCAATTCAGTTCATTGGCCGAGCCTGCGGCGAATATAATACAATGCTGTCATGACTCAATGTCGAGGCGGACGGCGCATGTCGATTAGGTTAACGATAATCTCGCAGATTCAGCAGGTTGCGGCCGAGCAGAAGAAGACGCTTGCGCCGCTGGCTGATGATCTTCCGCTGCTCGAATCGGGCCTGGATTCGCTTTGCTTCGCGATCCTGGTCGCGCGCCTCGAGGATGCGACGGGCGCCGATCCCTTCACCGCCGCGGACGGCGCCCGATTTCCCAATACGATCGGCGAGCTGATCGCCTTCTACGAACATGTCGCAGCCTGAGTCTTTGTCGCTCGCCGATCTGCTTGAAGCTGGCGCCGGCGCGGGCCGGGCGATCGAGACGATGGGCGCCACCCTTCCGCTCGACCGTTTTTCAGAGGCGACGAGTCTTGGCGGGAGCTTTGAGCGGCTCGAAGGCCGCTCGGTGGTCCTGATGGCCGGCGATCAATTGCAAACCGCGGCCGCGCTGATCGAGCTCGACGGCCAGGCGCGCCGCATCGTTCTGTGCCCGCCCGATCTTGAGGCGCGGCATTTGGCCGCCGTCGCGCGCGACGCTGAGGCCGACGCCGTCGTCTATGACGCGCAGAGCCAGCCCCCGCAAGGCGTCGACGTCGCGGTCGCCGCGCCATGCATGCTGCCATTGCGCCCGCGTTCTGCCGCGCCCGTCAGACGCCATGCGACGGAATGGGTGCTGCTGACGTCGGGAACGACGGGCGATCCAAAAATGGTGGTTCATACGCTGGCGACCCTAACCGGCGCCATCTCGCGCAACGCCCCTCAGGCGGCTTTGCAGAACTGGGCGACGTTTTACGACATCCGGCGCTACGGCGGCCTGCAGATTTTCTTGCGCGCGGTCGCCGGCCGAGGATCGTTGACGCTGCGGAGCGCCGGCGAAACGGTCGACGATTTTCTGATCCGCGCGGGCGCCGCCAAGGTGACGCATATTTCCGGGACGCCGTCGCATTGGCGGCTGGTTCTGATGAACCGGGCGGCGCGCCGCATCGACCCCGACTATGTGCGCCTGTCCGGCGAAATCGCCGACCAGGCGGCGCTGGACGCGCTGTCGGCGCTATATCCGCGGGCGCGGGTCGCCCACGCCTACGCCTCGACGGAAGCGGGCGTCGGCTTCGAGGTCGACGACGGGCGAGCCGGATTTCCGGCCTCCTATCTCGGCGAACAAGAGAACGGCGTCGCCTTGACAATCGTCGACGGTTCGCTGCGCATCCGCTCGCGCCGCGCCGCGTTGCGCTATGTCGGCGATGACGCTCCGGACCTGCACGACCGAGAAGGCTTCGTCGACACGGGCGATATGATCGAGGTGCGCGGCGATCGCTGTCATTTCGTGGGGCGTCGCGGCGGCATCATCAACGTCGGCGGCGCCAAGGTGAACCCCGAGGAAGTGGAGGCGGTGATCAATCTCCACCCCGGCGTGCACGCCAGTCTGGTCAAGGCGCGCAAGAACCCCATCACCGGCGCGCTCGTCGCCGCCGACGTCGTTCTCAATGAGGGTGTGATCGAAGCGGCGACCCTGAAGGAGGAGATCGTCGCCGCTTGCGCCAGCCGCCTCGCGCCTCATAAGGTGCCGGCGCTTGTCCGCTTCGTTCCCTCTCTGGCGGTGACCGCCGGCGGAAAGCTGGCGCGCAGTGGATAACGTCGTTGTAACCGGCGCAAGTCGCGGCATCGGGCTGGCGATCGCCAGAAAGCTGGCGGCGTCGGGCTACGGCGTCACGGCGGTCGCGCGCCGGAGCGGCGACGAACTCGAGGCGGCGATAGAGGCGTGTAAGCAGCAGGCGATCGGTTCGCTTGCCTTCGCGGCGCTTGATCTGTCGCAGATCGAGGCGATTCCGGATTTCGTTCGGCAATTGCGTCGCCAGATCGGACCGATATACGGCCTCGTCAACAACGCGGGCATCGGCTCGGAGGGGTTGCTGGCGACCATGCCCAACAGCCAGATCGAGGCGTTGCTGCGGCTCAACAACCTGTCGCCGATCGTGCTCACCAAATATGTGGTGCGCGGCATGATGGCGGAGGGGCGCGGACGCATCGTCAATTTGTCGTCGATTATCGCCTCGACCGGCTACAATGCGCTCTCGGTCTACGGCGCGAGCAAGGCCGCGATGGTCGGCTTCACCAAGTCGCTTTCGCGCGAGGTCGGACGCCTGGGGATCACGGTCAACGCCGTCGCGCCGGGCTTCATCGACACGGAAATGACGCGCGGGCTCGATGAGGCGCAACGCAACCGAATCGCCGATCGCAGCGCCCTGCGCCGTCTCGCTGAGGCGGAGGATGTCGCCAATATGGCGGCGTTTCTGATCGGCGAGACGGGCCGCAACATCACCGGCGCCGTGATGACGGTCGACGCCGGCGCCACCGCCTGAGCCGGGCGGCCGAGTCGACGGGCTTTACAGCCCGAGCGCCGTCCGGACCGCCGCCGGCCATAGCGCGACATCGGAACCATGCGTCGCGAAAAGCGCGACCGTCAAACGGTCCATCCCGAAGGCGACGCAGCCGGTGTGGGCGACCTCGCCCGCACTATTGCGCATGTTCCATGTTAGCCCGAAATGGTCGCGGTGGTAGTTAAAGCTCATGCAGGCGGTCGGCTGTTCGGCCGAGCGCACCGGCACGAGCAGTTCAAACTTCAACGCCTGTTGCGCCTGGGCCTTGCCGACCAGCACGCCGCCGCGTCCAAAGAACGGATCGCTCGCCGTCTCGATGCGGTAGCTCAGCCCGAGCGTGTCGGCGATGCCCGTCGCGCGCGCCATCCAGCGTTCGCGAAACGCCTGCGTCTGCTCGGGCGTCCCGATGAATACATATTCGCGCATGCGAAACGACTGGAAACGGTCGATGTCGCGCGAGGGTTCGCGGCGGAAGCAGTCGCAGGCGACGTCAAACGTCAGGCCGTCGGCGGGAATAGGGCCGGCCGCGGCGGCCATTGGGTAGACGGGGTAGCACGCGGCCGGCGCCAGAACGAGATCGCCGGTCGATAGGGCGTCCGTCCAGTTCTGCCCCGCGACGAAGCGGTCGACGGCGGCGCCGATTTCACGCTCGCCGCCGCTGAGACTGCAAACGCAGCCCAGAAGATGAGGAAAGCTCTTGAGATAGCCCGATTTTTCGATCAATGCGCGGCTGACCACCGGCGGGAAGCGGAGGATTTCCGCGCCAGGCTCGCGATGCCTGGAGATCAGCGCGGCGAGCGCTTCCACCACCCCTTCATAACGGGCGGTGCGGCCGTAGACGCCATCGACGCCCATCGGCCGGAACAGCGTGTCGAGCAAGACTTCGGGCGAAGTCTTGGGCTGGCCAAAAGTCTTCGGAACAATCGTCATGCGCCCTCCTTCTGCTGGATCAATCGCTCAGTCCGACCGGGGCGTCGCTCATCAACACGGCGGCCTGCGCGTCGGCGAGAATGCGGTCGTTGTTGATCATGATCGGCGAGGAGAGGATGTCGCGCAGATAGCGACCCATCGCGAATTCGCTGTCGTTGCGATAGCCCGAGAGGCCGCAAGCGCGCATCGCGCCCATCACGATCGTCAGCGCAAGCTCGGAAGCCTCCACTTTCAGGAAGTTGAGCGCGATCTGCACGTCGATGGCGTTGAGGCCGTGCGGGTCGCTGGAGTGAAGCTCGAATTTCTGCGTCGCGGACTGCAGCGCGCCGCGCAGCGTTTCGAGCGAAATCCGCGCCCGCGTCAGGTGCGCGGCGGCCGGCGGCAGCTTGCCGCCCGAGGCGCGCGCGGCCTTGCGCACGAAGGCGCGCGCCCGCTGCACCGCTCCGGCGGCGACCCCGCACCATGCCGCGCTCCAGAACAGATGGGCGAGCGGCATCATCGTCTGACTGTGAATTCGATCGTAGGGTTCGGGCAGGATTTGGTCCGGCTCGCCCTGCGCGCGCAGGATGAAGCCGACGCTGCAGGTTCCGCGCATGCCCAGCGTGTCCCAGGATTGGGTGCGCTCCAGCGTGTAGTCCTCTTTCAGGAACGCGACGAGCACCTGATCCGAGCTGACGGCGGTCTCGGCGCGCCGCGCGGTGGTGACGATGCCGTCGGCGTTTTCGCCGTAGGAAATGCACGAGGCGTTGCGCTCGAGGGCGATGCGCGAAGCTTTGGTCTGGATCGCCGCTTCGCTCGACCGGATATTGCCGCCATTGGCGCCCTCGGTCGTCGAAGACGCCATCAGCAATTGCTTCTCGGCGATGCGTCGTTGCAAGCCCTCCTGCCAGACGTTGCCGCCGGCGTGGCGGACCAGGCAGGCGACCTTCACCTGATGCATCGCATAGATCATCGCGCTCGAGGCGCAGGCGCGGCCCAGGATGTAGCAGACGTCAACAACGTCGGCGACGCTCGCGTCTTCGCCGCCCAGCGCCGCCGGGATCAAGACGCCCAGCAGTTTCTGCTCGCGAATGGCGTCGAAGGCTTCCTTCGGGAAGCGGGCGTCGCGGTCGACCTCGTCGGCGAAGCGGGCGGCGATTTCCGCGGCCGCCGACGCGCGAGCCCTCAGGCCGCCCGGCTCATACCGGCCCGCGGCGCTGGCATGGGCGTTGCGAATGGGCAATCGGCTGATGTTGGAAGCCATGTTTTGGGTCTCCGCCATCTTGCGAAACGCTCGCCACAGGGCGAGCTGGCCGCAAGTATATTAATGTTAATAATTTGCGACGATTCAATCGCATATTGTATCGAACGCCGTCGATGTTTGTTATCGCGCGGTTTTGATAAATAATCGACAAAGTGTTCATTTAATGGTTAACGAATGCTTACTGAATATAGTACTTATTCTCGCTTGCATTGGCTAAAAATTTAGGCGATTATTTCCACGATGCCACCGTGCGATCGACAAACGCGGCCTCTCTTGCTGCCTCATTCTGATACAGAGGGTGATAAAATATGTTGGACTGCGACGCTTTGACCGACCGGATCGTCGAGATCGTCCGGCAGGTCATGCCGGGTCAAGCCTCGGCCGCCAATCTCGCCGCAGACGCCGATCTGTATGACGCGGGCCTCACCTCGATGGCGATGGTCAAGCTGATGCTGGCTGTCGAGGTCGCGTTCGACGTCGCCATTCCGGACGCCGATCTGCATCCCGACAACTTCCGCTCGGTCGGCGCGGTCGAAGCGCTCGTCGCGCGGCTGCGGCGCCCATGAGGCCGCATGCCTCTCGATAAATTCGCGCGGCGGTTTCTCGATCTGGCCGGCGCCGGCGCGCGGAGCCGCGCGGGGGAGCCGACGCTCGCCGAGATGCGCGCGGGAATCGAGGGTCTCGCCGCCTTCGCCGGCGCGGCGCGAGCGGCGCAAGGCGAGGCGCGCGACGCGGTGTTGCCGGGAAGCGCCATCCCGGTGCGGATCTATTCGCCTTTTGCGCCGTCTTCGCAAACCCTGGTCCCAGAAACGGCGCGCCGAAAAGCGTTCCTGGACCACGACCGAGCCGCCGTGGACCAGCGCCGCGCCAATCGCCACGATTCCCCCGACGCTGTCCGCCGCGACGATGATGTGGCTCGGCGCGGCGACCGCGATGCAATGGGCCAGCGCCGCGCCGGTC
>Ga0209415_10012518_pt1 | contig 14122 bp, 9 predicted proteins | sample PeaSoiSIISIP2007_FD_187696 | JGI IMG/M metagenome (GOLD analysis project Ga0209415, IMG submission 187696) | Peat soil microbial communities from Weissenstadt, Germany - SII-SIP-2007 (SPAdes) (version 2) | ecosystem: Environmental > Terrestrial > Soil > Wetlands > Peat | place: Germany... | reverse complement strand
CCGCCAACCAAGCCCATGATGGAGGCGACCACCATCCCCGCCACGTACGCCTTGTATGTGATCCTGAGCCCGGCCTTCGAGAGCTCGGGGCCGAGCTCCTTGAAGTAAGCGTCGAAGCGCTTCAGGTAGGGCTGCATGAGGATGTATGAGGCACCCCAGAACCCCCCGCCCGCGCCGCCCCCTTTCGAGGTCAAGCCTTCAGGCCCTCCAGCTCTACCTTGGCCTTGTTGATGACCGCGTACGGGCCTGCGTAGAACTCCCTGACCTGGTTCGACACCTCCGCATGGCCCCTGATGTTCTTGGCCACGAGCCAGTCGAGGAAGACCTTCCGCCCGTCGATGTCACGGCGGATCTCCTCCGGCCTGGTGCCGAACTTTTGCGTGATCTTGTCGAAGAGCTTGCTCCTTCCGGTGAAGGTGAACCTGTCCACCACGGGGTCCCACTTGAAGGCGTCGTTGAGCACGATCTCGTCGGTCCTCGGGTCGTGGCCCACGACCTCTGTCACGGCGACCACCCTGCGGACCGACCTGTCGGCGAGCCTTATCTTGAGCTGCATCACGATGCAGTCGAGGGTGGTCCCGACGAGGCTCCGCGGGATGTTCATGGGCTCGGTGGTGAGCCTGTTTATCGTCGCCTCGACCGAGTCGGCGTGGATTGTGCCCAGCCCGCCGTGTCCCGTCGCGATCGACTGGAGGAGCGTGTACGCCTCCTCTCCCCTGACCTCCCCCACTATGAGGACGTCGGGCCTCTGCCTGAGGGAGGCCTTCAGGAGGTCGAACATCGTTATCTCGCCTGCCGTCCCGACGCCCCTCGTGACCGACTGGACCCAGTTCTCGTGCGGCAGGTTAAGCTCTGGCGTGTCCTCCACCGAGACTATCTTCTCTCCGGGCTCGATGAACATCGAGAGCGCGTTCAGCGAGGTGGTCTTGCCCGAGGCGGTCCCGCCGGCGATGAGGAGGGCGAGCTTCTTCTCGATGAGATACCACAGGTAGGCCGCGATGTCCGAGCTGAGCGTGTTGTAGCGGATCAGGTCGACGACGGTCAACGGGTCTACCCTGAACTTCCTGATCGTGAAAGTGCTCCCCCTCTGGGTGATCTCCTTCCCGTAGGTGAGGTGCAGCCTGCTCCCGTCCGTGAGCGACGCGTCGACTATCGGCTCCGCGAGGGAGACGTGCTTGCCCGCCGAGTAGGCCAGCTTCGAGACGAAGGTGTCTAGCTCGTCGCTTGTCTCGAAGCTGATGTTGGTCGGGATCGACTCGTAGTCGCGGTACCAGATGTAGATCGGGATACCGGCGCCGTCGCAGCTGATGTCCTCGATCAGCTTGTCGCGCATGAGAGGCTCTATCTTGCCCAGGTGGATGAAGTCGCGCGTGAGGTAGTATAGCAGCTTCGTCATCGCCGGGGGCTGGACCTTGTAGCCGTACTTCTTCGCCAGCGCCTTCACCTTGGCTGAGAGGTATCTCTCGGCCTTCTCGGGGGTCTCGATGCTCCGGAGGTCGACGTCGAGCTCGTCCACCAGGAGCTTCTTGAGGTCGGCGAGGCGCGCCTTCTCGGCCGCGGAGAGCGACGGCTCGATGACGGCGTAGGTGTAGCCCTCTCGGCCCTCCTCCTTGGTGACCGCGGCGTAGATGTTGAGCGGATAACCCTCCAACTGGACGACGTCGACGAATGGCTTTGTCTCGGCGCTCTCTGAGAGCTGGAGGTCGCCCACCCTCATAGCCCCGTTCGGCCCCTCGTTCGCCTTCTCGGGCGCACCTTCGCCAGCCTTCTTTCGGCGGCCGAAGTGAAGCTTCAAAGATTTTACACGAAGTTTCCGTCTTTACCTTTTAAAAGAGTGTGTAACTTTTGGGGAGACAGACCGGGTGCCGGCGGGCTCCGAGCGACCGTACCGTGCACAACGGAACTTGAATGGTATAAGAGGTTCCTCTCATGGGCTCGTCCAGGCGGCCTCTAGTGAACAAGTTGTTCGGACCTGTTATATGCGGACGACAGACAATTCGCCCGATGGCTGAGCATCTAGAGACTTTTACGATCGATGCTAGGCGTTCCGACGTCAGGGACCTGTGCGTCAAGTACCTCACCGGTTTCAAGTACAAGTTCCTGCGCGAGGAGGACCAGTCTCTCTTCTTTGAGAAGGGCTCGAAGAGGAAGAACTTCTACACCTTCTCCTTCGAGGAGGCATACAAGAAGGTGAAGCTTTCTGTGGTCGGGAGCGACAAGGTCCCCGTCACCACGGTCTCCGTCCTTTTCAGCCTCCCGTTCCTCAGGATGCGCAGGGACGAGATAGAGGGAATAAGGTCGTTGACCAAGGCGCTCCAGGAGTTCGTCCTAATCACGGTAGGGTACCAGACGACGTAGCCGGACTCGACAGAGGCCTGGCTACCTCGCGGAGATCTCTTTCCGGACCTTCGCGGCGGCCGCCACCGGGTCGGCACCGTCTATCAGCACCACCCCCACGAGGTTCGCGAGCCTCTGGAGCTCGTCCCCGCTGTATGGCGCGCCGATGACCACGAGCCGCGGCGATTTTATCTCGATCCCTTTCATTATCGCCGCTATCAGCCGGTCCCTGACGGACTCCTCGTCGTTGCCCATCACGACATCGATCGCGAACTGCTTCCCTCCGAGGCTGAGCACCGCGGCCACCTCGTACTCGGCCCCGGAGATCCCCTTCAGGCGGCCCGGCGCCTCGACGCTCCAACCTTCGAGGGGGAGCGAGGCCTTCAGTATGTCTATCATTGCCGCTGCCCTCTCCTCTGCCCTCCTCCCGGTCTTCAGCTCATGGAGCCGCTCCCGCGCGTCCGCGCTTCCCGAGAACGCCTTCTCGAACATGGGGAGCATCGTGCCAGCGTAGTCCCCGCTGTTCGTCCATATCGCGACGTCCCTTTCGTTCTTCCTCCCGACGACATCGTCGAGCACCAGCGACACGAGCACCTGGCCGCCGTCGGCGAGGACTATCCTGCTCTTTGCGAAGTCGTCCGAGTGCCTCAGCTCTGCGACCCGAAGGACCGCCTCCGAGGCCTCGGTCGTCTGGTGGTCGGAGACGCTGATCGCCCTCGCCTTCACGCCCCGCTTACGGGCCTCCTTGAGGCTCTCAGCCAGCCCGAGGAGATTGAGCTGAATGATGTCGTTTCGGGTGAGGACCATCTCAAGGCTGGAGCTCGCTCCCGCGACCATCCTGAGGACCTGGGCATAGATCTGCTCCCGCCCCTGCACCATCTTGAAGCTGTACTCTCCTCGCCGCCCGGCCTGAGGGGCGAGGGTCCGCCCGATGGAGACGACCTCCGCCCTCCCCTTCTCCATCTCCTCGAGCTTCTTCATCTGGCGGTCCATCATCATCGCGACCACCTGCTCTATGGGCTCCCCGGTGTACCTCACGGGGTTCCCGGGGGTCGCCACCACGACGCCGGAGTCCGCCAGCCGCTTGATTATCCTGTAGGCCTCCATCCTGCGGATCTCGACCGCCTTGGCTATCTCTCCCGCGCTCTGCCTCCCGTTCGCCAGCAGGCTGAGGTAGACGAGAGACTCCCTGTCAGAGAGGCCGTACTGCATGAGGAGCTTCTGAGCCCGTTCGTCCAAGTGGCCTCGAAAGAGGACGTCCGGTTGATAAGTCTACTCTCGAGGACGGCGGCTTAGACGCTTTCTGGGTCCTTCTCTTCACCCTCGTCGGGGCTGCCCCTCTTCCTAAGTATCCTCCTCGCGCCGAGGGCGATGATGACGACCACGACCAGGACGACCACTAGGGGCAGGATGGCACCGATGACGCCCAGCCCCTTTGCGGGCGGGGTGCTCGTTCCGTCCGCGCCGGCGAGGGTGACGAGGATGTTGGTGCCCGCCGTCTGGTTGCCGAGCACGAGGTCCTGGACGAGCGCCGTTATGGTCGCCACGCCGTTCACAGCCGGGATGAACGTGTCCGTGAACTGGCCTGACGAGTCGGTGACGCCGCTGGCGGCGCTCATCGACCCCGATGTGGTCGCGAAGGTGACGTCCGCGCCCTGCAGCGGCGAGCCGTTGACCTCGACCTGGAGCTTCAAGGTCGCTGGGGTGCCGACCGCGACGACTGGGGCGGAGCTCGTTAGGCTCACTGAGATTGGGAGGGAGAGCTCCGAGAGGCTGGCGCTAGCAGAGGAGAGCCCGCCCGTCGACGCTGTCAAGACGCCCGACCCGGGCTGCGCCGTGGTGACCAGCGCCCAGACGTAGTCCGCTCCAGCGGGGATGTCGAGCTGGATGGGCTTCGCGATCATGCTGCTGTTGGAGCTCGTCACGACGACCTGCGTGTCTATCCTCGCGCGGGCGGGAGAGGAGTTGGAGTCCTGAAGCTGGACCGCAAGGACCGCGTCGCTCCCAAGCGACTGGATGCCGCTCGCGGGAGCGACGAACACACCGAGCTGCGACGGTGCGGGACTGGTCGTGCTGACGGCGGTCGACGACGATTGGAAGCCCGACGAAATGGCGGTTATGCTCGCCGTCCCAGGGGATATGGTGGTCTCGACGTCGGTCAGGACGTGGCTCTGTCCCGGTGCGATGACCACGGTGGAGTTGACCGTCGCGATGTCGGTGCTCGAGCTCGCAAGCTGGACGGAGACGCTCACCGGGGCGACCGCAGGCTGCCCGCCAGCGTCCTCGAGCATCACCTCCAACGCCGAGTAGTCTCCTCCGTCGGCTGGCAGCCTGGACGGAAGCGCCTGGACGACCACCTTCGTCGGGATGGGGCCGTAGCTGCTGACCGTGGTCGTGGCCGACTGGAGGTTCTGCGCTGAGGCGGTGATGAGGGTGCTCCCCACGAAGTAGGTGGACGAGAAGGTATCGACTGCGTAGCTCGAGCCAGGGGGGATGCTCAGGCTACCGCCGACGCTCCCCACGGCCGAGTCCGAGGAGGAGAGGGTGACCGAGATGCTGGACGGGGCGACGGCGGGGTTCCCGCTCGCGTCCGTCAGCATAGCGACCACCGACCCGTAGGAGCCGTTGTTGGCCAGGACCGGGTTGGGAGCCGCGAAGAGCTTCAGTTTCAGAGGCGGGGATGGCAAGGCGACCGTTACCAGGGCGAAGTCTGAGGTAAGCCCCGGCGAGGAGGCGGTGAGGTTGGCCGTCCCGGAGGTCGCGCCAGACGTGAAAGACGCGACCGCGTAGATCTGCCCCGTCGCTATCGTGGTCGTCTGGTCTGACGCGATGACGCTCGTGTTGGAGGAGGATATCGTGACCGAGACGGGGTCGGGAGCGGGGGCGGGATTGCCAGCCGGGTCGGTGAGGGTGACGACGAGTCGCCCCACGGTCGAGGTCGCTATCGGGTCGGGCTGGGCGAAAATGCTGAGCGCGAACGGGGAAGCTCCCAGGACGGTCACCGTGCCGGACCCAGAGTTGAATCCGGAGGCCGAGCCCGTTATGGTCGCGGGACCAGGCGACACCCCCACGTCGTAGGGGACCGAGGAGAGCACCGACCCGCTCGGGAGGATGAGTGAGGCGGACGGGAGGCGCACGATGTTGTTGTTCGACGAGGAGAGCGTGACGGGGACGTCGGAGCTTGCCTTCGCTGGGAAGCCGGCCGAGTCCAGCGTCTCCACGAGGACGGCCCCTTGGCCCTTGGGGTTGACAAGCTCGGAACCGGGAACGGGGATGACGCTCAGCGCGGTCGCAAAGCCGCTTGGGATCAACGTGGTCACCTCAGTGGCGACGGCGCTGAGGCCGCTCGAGGATGCCGAGATCGAGGTGACCCCAGGCGTGGTGCTGGTCGTGAAGTTCGCGACAGCGAAGCCGGCTCCGGGGGAGATGTTGACCTGGTCGGTGACCGTGCCCACGCTCTCCTGGGACGAGGTCAGGAAGACGACCGTGTCGTTGAGCGCGAGGGAGGCCTTCCCGGCAGAGCTTCGGAGCGAGACCACTATGGCTGGGTAGGAGCCCCCGTCGGCTGGCAGCTCGGGAGGGATCACGGTGAGGACCAGCGCCGCGGGCGTACCTGCCTGCACCGGGGCCGGCGCGGACGAAGTGGTGGTGCTCGACGTCGTGGAGGATATGGCCCCGGCTGGGGAGAAGGACGACGATGAGAGGAGAAACATCGAGCATGCGACGAAGGTTAGGACTAGCCCTCTGCTCGATCTGCCCTTCATGCTAGGCCGTCCTGCGGCTCTTAGCATACTTAGGGGGGTGGGGTGTCACTTTTGTTAGGACACCTTTTTCGCGTTCCCTTTCATGCTTCTTCGCCTTCGCAGGAAGAGGAACCCCGACGAAGCGGCCACCGCGGCAGCGGCGACAATCGCGAAGAGCGAGACCAGGCTGAGTGCGACCTTTCCCACCGCCGCCGGCTGGCCCGAGGCGGCATTGCCCACGATCTGGACGCTCGTGCCCAGGCTGGTGACCTTGGCGGTATAGGTGGAGAGCGGGATCATCCCGACGGAGAATGTGCCGTCGCCCTTGGTCGTCCCCGTGACGACGGTCCCGTTCGCGAGGGTCATCGAGACCTGCGCCCCCGAGACCGGGAGGCCGAAGAGGTCGACCACCTTCAGGGAGGCCGGGTAGACCTGCGTCTCGAGCGTGAGGTTGAGCGGCGCTTTCACCTGGAACAATGGCGGAGGGATTGGCCCCACGCTGGCGCCCTCCCACGTGACGTTTACCACTGTGAAAGTGGTGCCGTTCTCGAGCCACAAAGACGGCCCCTGGACGTCGACGGTGGAGTTCCCGACGGTGAGCTGGACCAGGCTGGGCTCGACCTGGCTGCTTCCAAGGCGGTCGAGGAATTGGAACGCGACCTGATACTGTGTGACCGTGGTGAAGTCGAGCGTGTGAGCCTGGTTGAAGGTCAAGGCCGCGGCCGTGAAGGTGTCGGAGCTGGACGAGGCCGGGACGCTGATCGCGGCCGCCCCATCGACGGAGTAGGATGAGAGCCCTCCCCTCGCCCCTGGCAGCGAGGTCTCGTTCCAGACCCTTGGGACGGTGACCGTCACCTTGGAGCCGGAGTCGAAGTAGGAGTCTCCCGTCTGGGAGGGAGGGCTCGCCGTCGCCTGCGAGGGGCCCACCACCACGAGGCGGTACTGGGTCACGGAAGTCAGGGCTATGATTTGTGCCTGCGTCATCGAGAGGGAGACCGCGAACGTGCCGTTCCCCGAGCGCGCGACGCTGGTCTTACCTGCGCCGTTTATCGTGTAGCTCGTGACGCTCGCTCTGGAGCCAGTCGATGTCTGGTTCCAGACCGAGTTGAAGACCGCCTTTACGGTCGTCCCCGCGTCGAACCAACCGGGGGCGTCGCCTGGGAGGGTCGGGTTGGTAACCGAGACCCACGCCACCGGCGAAGAGGTCAGGCGATACTGTGCGCCGGTCTTCGTCGCGATGGACTCTGGGCCCGAGAGGGAGGAGACCGAGAGCACCTGCACCGGGGCGAGGGAGGCTACGGAAGTGGAAGCGCCCCCGTTGACGGAGTACGATAGCAACCTGCTGCCCGTCGTCGACGTCCGCCCCCACACTCCTTCCAGCGACACGGCGACGGCGCTTCCACTGTCATACCAGTACTTGTCCTGGGGGATCGGCGTCGGGGTTATCGAGTACAGCGAGGTCGTTGCGCCGCTGTCGAGGGTCACCTGGTGCTGGATGACGACGGTCGTCGTTATCGCCTCTGGGGAGGATATCTTGGTCAAGTTTAGCACATCCACCAGACTGCTCGTTGCGACGGCTACCTCGGTCCCTCCGTTGAGGGAGTAGCCCGCGAGCCTCTGACCGGTGCCGGAGGCGCGGCCCCAAACGCCGTTCATGACCAGCCCGACTGGGGTGGAGGCGTCGTACCACCCAGAGTCGAGAGGGATGCTCGGGCTCGTCATCGAGACGAGCGCGGAGGTGCCCCCCTTGTCCGTGGTCACCAAGTACTGGGTGACGCTGGTGGAGTTAACGAACTGCGCAGCGGTCATCGCCTTCGTGACTATCTTGATGGGGCCGGTCTGAGCGAGCTTGGTGACGGTCCCGGAGTCGAGCGCCCATGACGTGGTCCTGAAGCCCGTACCCGCCGAGCGGGAGTAGGCTCCGCTGAGCATCACCGTAACGGCCGGCGAACCGGAGTCATACCAGAACGTATCGTTGGGGAACGTCGAGGGCGGCGAGATGGACGAGAACGCGGCGAGGGCCGCGCTATTGAGGACGACCTCGTATTGGGTGCTGCTCGTGGTGGTTATCGAGACCGGCGACTCGAGCGAGGATGTGGAGTAGGCCTGCACGTTCCCTACCGTGTCGACGTTGATGGTCGGGTCCCCGGAGGCGGAGACCGAGGTTATGCGGTGCCCGACCCCGTCCTCGCGCCCCCATGTGCCTTTCAGGACGACCTGCACTTGGGAGCCGGAGTCGTACCAGTAGTTGTCTCCCGGGATGGTCGGGGACGTGATGGAGTAGATCCCCGCGGCTGCTCCAGTGTCCAGCGTGAGCTGGAACTGCGGCACCGACTGGAAGGCGATGGAGTGGGGGCCGGTCATCGCGAGCTGGATCGAAAGCTGGGCGGCGGGCTGGGACACGGCGACGACGCTCCCGGAATCTACCTGATAGGCGACCACCCTATAGCCGAAGCCCGCAGAGCGCCCGTAGGTCTCCGGGGTGCTGATGGTGGTGTTGGCTCCGGCGTTCTCCCATTGGGTGGGGACCCCGCCACCGACGATCGTGAGAAGGTATTGCTGGTCGTAGGGGATGCCGATGATGTTGTCGGGAGCGGGGCCCACGATCTTGCCTGTGGCCGACGGGGCGTACCACCTCTCGCTCGCGGTGGAAGGCGAGAGCGTGCTCGTGGCGGAGTAGGTCGAGTTGGCGTCTGCCCAGAAGGTCTGGGGCGTCAGGAGGAGATCCAGGTGCTGGGCGTTGCCGCCGGCGAAGTATGTCACGCCGGGCTGCGCTGGCTGGGATGAAGGCTGCGCCCCCGAGATCCAGTACGCGAAGGAATCGAAGTATTGGTGGAAGTAAGTCGAGTTTATCAAGGTCGGGGAGTTTATGGTGCCCGTGGTGGAGTTGTAGAGCTCCCACCTCTCCGCGGTGGGCGAGTTCGGACAGCAGATGGTCTCTGGGAGCGTGTAGGCCGTGCCGGTGTCGATCCACACGGCCGTGGTGGCGTCAACGGACTCCTTGGTCCCGAAGTACTGGTAGGTGAAGGCAGGGAGGGTGAGGCCGCTGGTGCTCCCGCCCACGAAGTTGAACTCCACGCTCACGAAGAATTGGTGATAGAAGACCGGGGTAACCGAGAGCGGCCCGGTGACCGTCCCGTTGTTGTCCGTGGAGAGCGCGCTTCCTGAGTGCGTCTGCACCACGACCGTCCCTAACCAGGTCTCGTTGGCCAACTGACCTCCGGAGAGGGTCAGGGGCGAAGTGAACGTGTAGGGCGCCCCGGCGTCGAACCAGACACCCTGCGTGAAGGAGGTCATGTCGACTGCTGCCGTCGCCCCGAAGGCGGTGCTCGAGAGGGAGGGAGGCGTCGGGGCCCCTCCGCCGACAATGGAGAAGCTCGAGGAGACAAGGTACTCGTGCCAGTAGGTTTCAATGAACTTCGCTGTCTGGTTGATGGTCCCGCTGCCTCCGCTCTGCAAGACCCACCTTTCGCTCGAGGTGGAACCCTGGAGCTGCGAGCTGTAGGAGTAGGGGGAAGAGGCGTCCGCCCACACGCCCTGCGGCGCGGGGGAGGAGACCGGCACGCCCATCTGGTCGAAGCTCACCGATGGGCCGGAGGAGCCCGCTCCCCCGTTCGTCACGTTGTAGTTGAAATTGACAAAGTACTGATGGTAGTAGGAGAGGGCGACGGTCAGCGGGGTGGCGATCGTCCCGGAGACGTCCTGAGCGGTTATCCACCTCTCGGTGTAGGTCGAGCCGTTGAGGATCGCCTGCGCGGTCCAATCGGTCCCGGTGTCCACCATATAGACTGTCGGTGAGCCCGTGAGGGGGACCACCAGCTGGGAGCCGTCGCTGTAATACGTGAGGAGGTCCTGGGCGCCCGTCCCGCCCCCGCCGACCACGGAATAGCTTGCCGTGAGCGCGACCTGGGAGGTGGCGTGCGCAGCGTTAGAAGACGAAGGCGCACCGACTAGGAGTAGCATCCATACTGCGAGGACTGCGAGGGCCAGCGTCACGAGGGCGGGAGGTCGCGTCAAGCCCCGATCATGGCCTCCACAGGCCGCGCACGAGCCGCCCTGGTCCGTTCTGGAAATCGGAAGGGCACGGCCCGCCCTCCGTCACGCGAAAAGCGGGGGGGTTGTCGAGCATGGAGCGCGCCCCATCTCCTTGGGTCTCGTGGCCCGCAGGGACCGGCCGCGTTCGCAACAGGTTCATGGCCACCGCTACCTCGACTAGTCCAAGAAAGGACCTCAAATATTTAGAAAGTGTATGCCGGATTCATCATACTTTTATCGTTCGGCGGCCGGATTCCCGCGGAACGCGTTTCTTGAGACCCAGGATGCTCAACCTGTCGAGCCCTTCAGGCAAGGACGCCTACGAACTCCACCTCAACGTAAAGTCGAAGATCGGCGTGCTACACGAGATAACCGGCTTCCTCGCCGAGCAGAAGGTCGACATCCTTTCGATGCACATCCAGGCGACGAGGGGGAAGACTGCGGACATCGTCGCATTCCTCGAGATGGAGGAGTCGATGATGAGCATCGATGAGCTCCTCGAATCGGTGAGGGAGCTCGACTTCGTCCAGGAAGCGAACGCCGCGAAGAAGGACAGGGTGATCTTCGAAGAGTTCCTCTTCCCGATCATGGTCGACGAGGAGGTGAGGGGCTTCCTGATGACCGAGAGCGCGTGGATGTCGATAGCGACCAGGCTGGTGTTGACCTACGGGACGGGAGGGCTCGCGATACTCCACGAGGCAGGGGTCGCGTGTGGCGAGGAGTACGCGAAGCATCTGCAGACCAAGCTCGGCCTGGATGCGAGCGCGGAGACGGCGGTGGAGAACCTGAAGATAATGCTCAGGGCGGCGGGGTTGGGGGTGACCGAGATGAGCGGGACCGTGGACGGGTTCGTGGTCAAGGTGCGGGAGCCGATAATCCAAGCCACTGAGACGAAGATCCACGACCACTTCCTCACGGGGGTCGTCGCTGGGGCGGTGGGGCACCTCTTCGCCACGAGCTATTCGGTTGAGAAGGTCCGCTTCGAGGGAGCCGAGCTGGGCTTCACGCTCGGCCGCCGGCAAACAGAACGGCTGGCTCCCGAGGCGCGCCTCTCGAGAGCTGAGACCGCCTGGTGAATGGTCGGTCAGCCCGGTTTCGTCACGTGTAGCCCGGTCGCGTCGTAGGTGAGGTGCCCGGAGTACAGGTTCTTGATCAAGTTCATCATCCTCTCGTCGTGCGCCTTTGAGAGCACAAGGAAGACAGAGATGACCTGCCCGCGGCTGAGTATCTCGTTCATCTGCCTGAGGAACTTGTAGCACTCCTGGAATCCCGCGTCCAGGATGAGCGACGAGATGTTGTCGAATATCACTGCCTTTGGCAGCTCTGGGTTGCGCGTGACTGCGTCGTCCACGACGTTGAGGAGGACCGAGTAGTCGCTTCGAGGGACCATCACCTCCAGCGATACTGCGCTCGGCTTCGGGTAGGAGCTCTCGGAGAGGATGAAGAACCGCAGTCCAGGGACGTCCTTCAGGAGGAGATAGACAGGGCTCCCCTTGGAAGTGAAGGCGAACACGAGGCGCCCGCTCGAGACCATCTCGAGGGCGAACTCCTTGACCGCGCGTTCGTAGTTCACCGATGGGTCGGCCTCCAGGAGCATGATGCCCTTGTAGTTTGACACGGGGCATACTCCTTTCGAGCCCCCATTAATAACCGGCGCAGTCGCGAGCGGAGGAATCTACGAAGCCGGAGGAGGAGAGGGTGCGAGCCGAGGCCTGGGAACTGGCGCCGCATGCTTGAGACCCAAGTCTGGCTTCAGGCCTTTTTCCCTTCTCTCGCCGAGGGAGGGCGCTCAGTCGCTCGGCAGAAAAGACTGAAGTCACCAAGAGGACTCCCCCTAGATAGAGGGTCGCCCAGCCGCCCCGCATCGCCAGGGCGCTCAAGTCGCCGTTCGAGAAGGCGACCCCGACGAGTCCCGCTGCCGTCGCGCCCGAGGCCAAGGAGTACCAGAAGAGGACGACTGACCTCGAGGAATAGAAGACGACGAATATCACGGCGGCGGAGCTCGAGAAGGTGACCGCTGCCGCCCCCAGCACCGCGCGGTCAACGATCGTGGTCCCGCTCCCGACCGCGTAGAACGCAGGAAGCACGGCGCCGATGGCGGCGACCACTATCAGGACGACGGACAGCGATGCCAGTGAAACCCAAAGAGGCGCTCGGCGGCCTTTGCCGGGCTTGGGGGTGCCTCCCAGGTAGGTCAACGAAGCGCACAGGAGGTGGAACACTGAAGAGAGCGCGGCGCCCGTCGCGAGTACGGTCGCAGAGAAGTTCTGCCCTTCGCTCCCCAGAAACATCGCTGCGATGAGGCTGGTGCAGCCGAACACGAGGGCCCCGCAGCCCAAGAAGAGCACGCTCGGCAGCCCTTCGCGCGCGTACGCTTTGACCGCCACGTACGTGACGGCCAAGGAGCAGGAAGTGATGAAGACGCTGGTGAGTATGGGGAAGACGAGGCCTAGAGCCACCACCGGTTCTGGTTTGAGCGCGTAAAGCGCAGCGACAAAAAGAAGGAGAACGATGATGCTGAGCGCGCCGACGAACCGGGGCACTCTCTAGATTCCCTTTTTGAAAGCATACGCGAAGCTCGCCGCCGTCAGGTCGATAGCCGTCGCTTCGAGCCTCTCTTTCGCAAGGTGGCCCCTCCGGGGCGGTGCCGGAGCAAGGAAATGCCGGAGCACTTCCTTTTCCTTCTTCGAGACCGGTCTGGAGGCCTTCCGATTGGAGGAGGCAAGCTGGAACCAAGAGCGAGGGCGGCGCCCCTCCACGTGGTTCTCTTTCCTGACGTTCTCCAAAAGCCTCCTCGCCACCTCGCGCTCGATGATTGCGGCCCCGCTCTCCATGAAGATGTCCTTCAGGACACTGTGAAACATTTCGGGATCCGTTGCGACTCGCTTCAGCGGGTATTGGGTGAGCACCATCTGAAGTCCGCTCTGGCCCAAGATGTCGCGAAGCCCGCCCTCGATGCTCTGCTCAAGAATCGCCTCTAATTCGGGTTGTTCTGGCCGTTCTCCTGTTCCCGGTTCCAATTGCAACTCTCCTTTCCATATTCATGATTCATCCTATTTAGCAGTTATGAATTCGGTAACACATGAGACTGAAAACCGACCTAAAAGCACGAAAACAGCGAGCAGTCCTACGTGCCGATTCGCCTCCGGCGAGCTCGTTTCTGGATTAGTAACGTGGTCCTGCATAGTGCGGTAATAGCAATCTTTCTCCGAAGGTTGCAATGAACAGTCTAATTCTGCACAGGCTAGTCAAGGCCGCCCCCTTCGCCATGGCAGCCTTCAGCATATTCTTCTTGGCGCACGGAGTTCACGTCGTCTCCAGCGGCGATCCGGGAGGTCCCGGCGCGCCTAACCTGCACCTGATATCCAATGGTGACCCTGGAGGCCCAGGGGCTCCTAACCTGCACCTGATATCCAGCGGGGACCCTGGAGGCCCAGGGGCCCCTAACTAGGGCTCCTCTGCTTTATTTTCATCCCCTGAGGTAAGACGGCTTCAAGGGCTGCGTCCTCGTTGAAGAACCAGCCCTTCTTGTCGTCGAAGTTCTCGTAGGGTATGGTGTACCAGAGGGTCGTCGAGAGGTCGATGGTCCAGGTCTTCCAGCTCTCGACGATCTCGCCCAGGCTCGCGTTGAGGAAGCGCACCGACTCCATGAAGTATCCCGCCGGAAGCGCGGAGTGCACCTGATAGTATCCGTCCTTGCGCCCGCCCTCGAACCACGCAAAGGGGAAGTTGTTGAAAAGGTAGCGCAGTTTCACGAGCGTCTCCTTCGAGACGTTCCTGAACTCGTATATGAGCCCCGCTGCCTTTGCGAACTCGTTCGGGGTCACCGACGTCCAGTTCACGTAGTTAGAGTGGACCGTGTGCGCGACGTGCTTTCTATAGTGCCACCTTACCGTCCTCTCATTCATCTTCAGCTTGCGCGCGATCTCGGCTATGTTGCGCCAAGAGTCGAGCTCGAGCTCCTTGATGATCAGCATGTGCGCCTTCGCCCGTTCGTCTTCCTGGTG
>Ga0209415_10012517_pt1 | contig 14122 bp, 12 predicted proteins | sample PeaSoiSIISIP2007_FD_187696 | JGI IMG/M metagenome (GOLD analysis project Ga0209415, IMG submission 187696) | Peat soil microbial communities from Weissenstadt, Germany - SII-SIP-2007 (SPAdes) (version 2) | ecosystem: Environmental > Terrestrial > Soil > Wetlands > Peat | place: Germany... | reverse complement strand
TCGGCACCAGCTTCGGCGGGATCGGCGCGAGCCGCGAGGTGATGATCGCCTCGCTTGCCGAGCCGGCGATGATCATGATCGTTTTCACGCTGGCGCTGATCGCCGGTTCGACGCAGCTTTCGACGATGACCGAGTTCATGGCCTCGCCGCAAGTGGGCTTGCGCGTCTCGCTCGGCCTTGGCGTCGTCGGCCTGGTCATGGTGGCCATCGCCGAGAACGGCCGCATTCCGGTCGACAATCCGGCGACGCATCTGGAATTGACCATGGTGCACGAGGCGATGGTGCTGGAATATTCGGGCCGGCATCTGGCGCTAATAGAACTCGCCTCGTCGCTCAAGCTTATTCTCTACGTCTCGCTGCTCGCGTGCCTGTTCGCCCCCTGGGGGATCGAGGCGGCCGGCGCCGCGGTGCCGACGCTTGCGCTCGGCATCGCCGCCTATGTCGGCAAGCTCGCCGTCGGCGGTCTTCTGCTCGGGCTGTTCGAGACCTCGATCGCCAAGATGCGGGTGTTCCGCGTGCCGGAATTTCTCGGCGTCGCGCTGATGCTCGGCCTGTTGGCAACTTTGCTGCGCTTCGTGTCGGGGAGCTTCTGATGAGTCGGATCGATTTCGACATCGCCCATCTGCTGGCCGGCCTCCTGGTGCTGATCAGCTTCCTCGAACTCTATCAGGACCGACTTTACTCCCTGCTCAACGTCTATGCGATGCATGCGCTGACGTTGGCGGCCTCGGTCGCCTGGCAGGCCTTCGTCCAGGATGCGCCGCACCTCTACGTCACCGCCGCGATCGCGCTCATCTTCAAGGCGATCGTCATTCCGGTGGCGCTGCATCGGATCATCGTGCGGCTCGGTATCCACCGCGAGATCGAGAAAGTGGTCGGCGTCGGTCCGGCGATGCTCGCCGGCATCGGCCTTGTGGCGCTCGCCATGGTGGTCATGCTGCGGGTGACGCACGGCGCCGATCCGCTGGCGCGTGAGGACCTCGCCTTCGCGCTCTCGGTGGTCCTGCTCGGGCTGTTGATGATGGTGACGCGCCGCAACGCGGTCGGCCAGGTGGTCGGCTTCATGTCGCTCGAGAATGGGCTGGTGCTGGCGGCGACCGGGGCCAAGGGCATGCCGCTGGTCGTCGAGATCAGCGTCGCCTTCTCGATCCTGATCGCCTTCATCGTGATCGGAATCTTCCTGTTTCGCATCCGCGAGCGCTTCGACACGGTCGACGTTGGCGCGCTCGACCGCTTTCGCGGAGAACGCCGATGAGCTTCGATGCCCTGACCGGCGTGCTGCTGATCCCCGCGGTGGCCGCCGCGCTGCTGGCGGCCCTGCCCAACTACTACCGGGTGTCGGCGCGGCTCAACGTCGCGGCGACGACACTCACGCTACTTTGCGCGCTGTCGTTGTTTTTTAAGCGGCCGCCGCCGGGCTCGTACCTCCTGGCCGACGATCTCAACAGCACGTTCATCGTGCTCACCACCTTCGTCGGCTTCACCACCAGCGTGTTCAGTTCGAGCTATATCGGCCATGAGCTGGAAACCGGACGGTTGACGCCGCCATTCGTGCGCTTCTATCACGCCATGTATCAGGTGCTGATGTTTGCGATGAACCTTGCGCTCATCGCCAACAACATCGGCCTGATGTGGGTAGCGATCGAGCTGGCGACGCTGACCACGGTGCTGATGGTCGGCATCTACCGCACCCACGAGGCGCTGGAAGCGGCGTGGAAATACTTTATTCTCGGCAGCGTCGGTATCGCGCTCGCTTTGTTCGGCACCATTCTCGTCTACATGGCGGCGCGACCCGTCGTCGGCGAAGGCCTCGACGCCATGGTCTGGACCGTGCTCGTCACCCGCGCCGGCGCGTTCGATCCGGCGCTGCTCAATCTCGCTTTCGTTTTTCTGCTGCTTGGCTACGGCACCAAGGTCGGGCTCGTGCCGCTGCACGCCTGGCTTCCCGACGCGCATGCCGAAGGCCCGACGCCGATTTCGGCGGTGCTGTCCGGCCTCCTGCTCAACGTCGCGCTCTACGCGCTGTTGCGCTTCAAGATGCTGCTGGCGGTGAACCCGGGCGCGCTGGCGCCCGGACCGCTGATGGTGACGCTGGGATTGATCTCGCTCGTATTCGCCGCGTTCATGCTGTACCGCCGGCGCGACATCAAGCGCATGTTCGCCTACTCGTCGATCGAGCATATGGGGATCATCACCTTTGCCTTCGGCGTGGGCGGCCCGCTCGCCAATTTCGCCGGCCTCCTGCATATGACCATGCACTCGCTCACCAAATCGGCGATCTTTTTCGCCGTCGGCCATATCGCGCAGGTCAAGGGCACGCAACGCATCGCCGACATGGGCGGCCTGACCGAGACTCACCCCGTGCTCGGCTGGGGACTGTTGCTCGGCGTTGTCGCGATCGCCGGGCTGCCGCCGCTTGGTATCTTCATGAGTGAATTTTTGCTGGTGAGCTCGACTTTCGCGCGTGCGCCGCTGTTGGCGATCATTCTCGTCTTCGGGCTTCTCGTCGGCCTCGCCGGCATGTTCTTGCGGGTCAACGGCATCGCCTTCGGCGAGCCGCGCGGCCCGAGCGCCAAGGCGCAAGCCTCTTACGTGCCGATGTTCGCCCATCTTTCGCTGGTGCTCGCCGCCGGAATTTACATGCCGGCGGCTTTGGTCGCCTGGTTCCAGAACGTCGCCGGATTGCTCGGATAGGTGCCATGGCTTCCCTCCTCGACATCATCCCCCAGGGCGAACGCTTCGCGCACCACCGGCCGTGGCCGCGCTTCCTAGTGACGGTGGAAGGCTGGTGCTACGCGGCTGCCGAGATCGCCCGCGGACGCGCGACGCTTTCGGGCTTGTGGGGCGATAACAGCGGCGGGCCCATGGTGCACATGGCGATGCTCGACGACACGACCGGCGAGATCGCGGTCATCAGCCTTCCCTGCCCGGCCGGGAGATTTCCCTCGGTCGGCGCGCTGCATCCGCCCGCCATCCGGCTCGAGCGCGCCATTCATAGCCTCTACGGATTCGAGCCGGCCGGCGCGCCTGACCCGCGGCCATGGCTCGATCTCGGGTTTTGGGACGTGCGCTTTCCGCTCGGCGCCAATACCGCAACGCGAACCGATCAAGCTCCGTACGCATTCTTGCCGGTGGAAGGCGAGGGCCTGCATCAGATTCCCGTAGGCCCGGTGCATGCCGGGATCATCGAACCGGGGCACTTTCGTTTCACTGCCAACGGCGAAACCATCGCGCGGCTCGAAGAGCGGCTCGGTTATGTGCACAAGGGCATCGAGTCGCTGATGACCGGCGCCACCATCGAGAAAGCGGCGCGCCTTGCGGCGCGCACCTCCGGCGACAGCACCGTCGCCTATGGGATCGCATTTGCGCATGCGGTCGAGACGGCGCTCTGCATCGAGGCGCCGCCGCGGGCCCGCTATCTGCGCGCGCTGATGGCCGAGCTCGAACGGCTGGCCAACAATCTCGGCGATATCGGCGCCATCTGCAACGACGCGTCGTTCTCGCTGATGCATGCCCATTGCGGCATCCTGCGCGAAGAGGTGTTGCGCGCCGCCGAAGCCTGCTTCGGCCATCGGCTGATGATGGACCGGGTCGTGCCGGGCGGTGTCGCCGGCGATCTTCCCCCCCAAGGCCCGGATTTGATCCGCAGCCTGGTGCAGCAAATCCGGTTGCGCTTTCCGCCATTGGTCGAGCTCTACGACAACACCGCCTCGTTGCAGGACCGAACTGCGGGGACCGGAATCGTTAGCGCCGAATTCGCCCGGCAATTCGGAGCGGCCGGCCCCATCGGCCGCGCCAGTGGGCGCGGTTTCGATGCGCGGAAAATGCCCGGCTATCCGCCCTACGATCAACTCGACTTCGCGATCCCGGTACTGACGGCGGGCGACGTGAATGCGCGGGTCTGGATCCGCATCCGCGAAGTCGAGCAGAGCCTGAATTTGATCGAGCAAATCCTCGTCCGGCTGCCGGACGGGCCTATCGCCAATTCGCTCGATAACGCCGCCGCGGCCGGCGAAGGATTGGGGCTCGCCGAAGGCTTCCGCGGCGACGTGCTGGTTTGGGTCAAGCTCGACGGCTTGCGCGTCGCGCGCTGCCACCTGCGCGATCCGTCGTGGTTTCAGTGGCCCCTCTTGGAAGCCGCGATCGAAGGCAACATCGTCGCCGATTTCCCGCTCTGCAACAAATCGTTCAACTGCTCGTATTCAGGACACGATCTGTAATGCGCAGAACTTTATTCGAGAGCCTCACGCACCGGCCGCTGACCGAAGCGCCGCCGAAGGCCGATGACTCAGCGCTTGCGGAACTCGCAGCGAGCGTCAACCGCGCCGCCCGCCGCCGGCTCGGGCGCAGCCTCGCGATCCGCCAGGTCGACGCCGGCTCCTGCAACGGCTGCGAGCTTGAAATTCACGCGCTCAACAACGCCTTCTACGACCTTGAGCGGTTCGGCCTGCGCTTCGTCGCCTCGCCGCGGCACGCCGACGTGCTGCTGGTGACCGGACCGGTCACGCGCAACATGCGCGAGGCGCTCGAGCGCACCTACAACGCGACGCCCGACCCGAAATGGGTCGTCGCCGTGGGCGCCTGCGCGGCGGATGGCGGCATTTTCGCCGGCAGCTACGGCGTCGTCGGCGGCGTCCACGCCGTCGTTCCCGTCGATCTGCACATCGGTGGCTGTCCGCCGAACCCGCGGCAATTGCTGCAAGGATTGCTGGCGCTGCTCGAACGCGCGGGCGGGACCTGAAAGAAACGCCGCGCGCTCAGCCGTGGCGGATTTTGAGCACCAGGATGGTCGCCGTCATCGCGAAGGTGACGATGCTGGAGCCGATCAACGGCCCGTCGACGATCGCCAAGCCATAGACCAGCCAAAGCAGCACGCCGAGCACGCACAACATCGTGCCCGGCAGCGAGATGGCGCGCGTCTCACGTTCGCGAATGATTTTCAGCGCCTGCGGCACCCAGCATAACGTCGTCAGGACGGCTCCGGTCGCTCCGATCGCATCGACGAGCGTTCGCGTCATCATTATTCCTACCCGTCTCGACCCGCTTGCGTTGATCGAATCATTTGCATTTTAGAGTCGCTCCGATGTGCGAACGATGACATCTGCTGCCGTTCGCCTTCCACATCGCACGCTTTTGCTCGATGCCGGCGGGTGCAAAATGTCATCGGAACGTCACGCATGAATCGTAGAATCATCAAGGCGTTGGGTTAGTATTGTCCGGGCTTGTGGCGTAGCAGCGGTGCGCGCACCCCGATAGAGTCTCCAGCGCCAGCGGAACTGACATGAACGTCTCCGAGCACACCGCCAGAGTCTTCGATTCCGACCTGATCAAGCTCACCCAATTGGTCGCGCAGATGGGCGGCTTCGCCCAGAAGCAGATTACCGACGCGATCGACGCATTGACCCACCGCGACGTCGCGCTCGCGCGTCACGTCATCGCGGCTGACGCCTCCGTCGATGCGCTGCAGCGGCAGATAGAGGAAAAAGCCATCGCCACCATCGCATTGCGCCAGCCGATGGCGTTCGATCTGCGCGCGCTGGTGGCGATGATGCGCATCGCCAACGATCTCGAGCGGGTCGGCGATCTGGCCAAGAATATCGGCAAGCGCGTCATCGCCGTGAACGGCGACGACTCGCAGCGCACGCTGATCCGCGGGCTCAAGCACATGGCGGCTCTCGTCGTCTCGCAACTGGCGGGGGTCCTCGACAGCTTCGTCGATCGCAACCCGGGCAAGGCGCTGCAAGTCTGGAAGGCGGACAAGGAAGTCGACGCCCTCTATGTCTCACTGTTCCGCGAGTTGCTCACCTACTCGATGGAGGACCCGGGGACCATCTCCATGTGCATTCACCACCTGTTCTGCGCCAAGAACATCGAGCGGATCGGCGACCACGCCACCAACATCGCCGAGGCGGTCCATTACATGGTCGAAGGCCATGCCATCGCCGGCGAGCGGCCGAAGGGCGATACGTCGAGCTACGTCAACGAGACGCCGTCGATCGTTAGCAAGGTGCCGGCCTAATTCCCCTTGATTTTCCGGCAAAACAGGCCGGTTCCCGGCCGTTAACGCCTCGTTAGGGTTAACGTTCTATTGCTGGCCAAGCGGCGACGGCGCGCCCCGGCGCCAAGGTGCCTCCTTTGGCAGCGATCGATGCGTTGGACCCGTCCGATCAGTACCCGCCCTGCACGCTTCCTGGCTTCGGCAGTCCTGCTCGCCATCGTTGCGGCGGCTGCCGCGGGTTGCCAGACCACGCAAACCGAAGCGACCGGCGCGCTGCCGATTGCGGCGGCCGACCCGCCCGATCCCGACGGACGGCATACCGTCGAAGTCCTGGGTCAGCAATATCGCGCCGATCCGTCGAATATCCAGGTGGCGCTGCGCTACGCGCAGGCGCTGCGCGCGGCCGGACAGCGCGCCCAGGCCGTCGCCGTCCTGGAAAGGGCTTCGATCGAACAACCGCGCGATAAATCGGTGCTCGGCGCCTACGGCCGCGCGCTGGCCGAGGCCGGGAATTATGAACAAGCGCTGGCCGTGCTCGACCGCGCCCATACGCCGGATCAGCCCGACTGGCGCATCCTCTCCGCGCAAGGCGCCGTGCTCGATCAGATGGGCCGGCACGCCGAGGCGCAGGGGCATTACCTCACCGCGCTGAAGATCGCGCCCGACGAACCGTCGATCTTGTCCAATCTCGGCCTCTCCTATGCGCTGTCGAAGAACCTGCGCAACGCCGAGACGACGTTACGCCAAGCCGCGGCACACCGCCCGGTCGATCCGCGCGTACGGCAAAACCTGGCTCTCGTCGTCGGCCTGCAAGGCCGCTTCGCCGAGGCGGAGAGTATCGCGCGCGCCGATTTGCCGCCGGATCAGGCTACGGCGAACGTCGCCTATTTGCAGCAGATGCTGGCGCACCGCAAAGACGTGCGCGAGCACCGCGACGCCCGCGCGACGGACGGGGCGAGTTAACGCGAAGCGAAGCGCCGGACCGCAATCGCTTCAGATCGAATCGATTGGCGCTTTCCGGATCAGGCGCTATTGGATCGCCATCACCTTGATCGCGGCCGGGCCGAGAATCACGATGAACAGCACCGGCAGGAAGAACAGGATCATCGGCACCGTGAGCTTCGGCGGCAGGCTGGCGGCCTTCTTCTCGGCTTCCGACATGCGCATGTCGCGGTTCTCCTGCGCCAGCACCCGCATGGTGGTGCCGAGCGGGGTGCCGTAGCGCTCCGATTGCTGCAAGGCCAGGCACACCGCCTTGACGCCTTCCAGACCGACGCGCCGTGCCAGGTTCTCGTAGGCCTGGCGGCGATCCGGCAGATAAGACAATTCGGCCGTCGTCAGCGTGAACTCCTCGGCCAGCTCGACCGATTGCGCGCCGACCTCTTCGCTGACCTTCTGGAACGACGCTTCCGCCGACATGCCAGACTCGACGCAGATCAGCAGCAAATCGAGCGCATCCGGAAAGGCGCGCTTGATCGAGGTCTGGCGCCGCTGAATCCGGTTCTTGAGGAACAGATTCGGACTCAACATTCCGAAGTAGGCGGCGCCGATCGAGATTCCGATTTTGATCAAAGGCGGCTGATCGAGCTTCAGGACGACGAAGACATAAAACAACGACGACAGCAGCATGGCGATCGGCATGACCAGCCGAAAGAACAGGTAGGTTACGTAAGGCGCCTGCCCGCGATAACCCGCCTTGACGAGCATCTCGCGCGCTTCTTCCTGACCGACCCATTTGCTGAGATTGAAGTTCTCAACGATGGCCTTCATGTAGGCGCGCGGCGACTGCCGTAGCGCGACCTTATTCGCCGCCGCCGCCAGGCGCTCGCGCTCACGCTGCCGTATCTTTTCGCGTTCGAAGGCCACAGCCCTCATGCGCGTGGTCAGCGTGTCCCTCGCCAACAATGGCATCGCCAGCGTCAGCACCGTCGCCCCCGCCGCTATCGCGGCAAACAGCATGGCGAGAACATGCGGATCGATCAATTGCTGAAGTAACTGGAACATCGCGCGGCTCAGAAATCGAAGTTGATCATTTTGCGCATCACGAAGATCCCAATGGACATCCAGACGACACAGCTGGCAAGCATCATGCGTCCGAGCGGCTCCGTCCACAAAAGAGAAATATATTGCGGGCTTGTGATCCAGACGAGCGTCATCACCGCGATCGGCAGCGCGCCGATGATCGAAGCCGAAGCCTTTGCTTCCATCGACATCGCCTGGATCTTGGCCTTCATTTTTTTGCGGTCGCGCAGTACGCGGGACAGGTTGCCCAACGCTTCGGAGAGATTGCCGCCGGCGCGCTGCTGGATGAAAACGACGATGCCGAAAAAGTTCGCCTCGGGAACCGGCATGCGCTCGTAGAGTTTGAGACAGGCATCGCCGATCGGTATGCCGATCGTCTGCGTCTCGATAATGGCGCGGAATTCGCCGCGAACCGGCTCTTCAGCCTCGTTGGCGATCAGCTTGAGGCTGTCGAGCAGCGGCAGGCCGGCTTTGATGCCGCGAACGATCACGTCGACGGCGTCCGGAAACCCCTGGAGGAAGCGGCTTTCCCGGCGCTTCTTCAACAAGGCCAGGATCCAAAAGGGAAGTCCGCCCCCGGCCGCGAACGCCAGACCAAGCGCCGGAAGCAAGCCCAGCCCGGCGACCTCCGTGACGGCGAAGACGACGACGCCCAACGCGCCGGCGGTTATGTAAAAGCGGCGGGTCGACCAGGTGAGCCCGGCCTGGGCAATGCGCACCGAGAGCGGCGCACGCTTCGACGGCCTTTTTCGCGCTTCGATCTGCTTGAGCGTTCCCTCGACCTGCTCGCGCCGCGACCGCTGAGCGGCGCGGGTCTGACGCGGCGCCATCGGAGCCGAGCCGGCAACGCTGGCCTTGCGCCGCTCCGCGTTTCGCTCGCCGGAGAGCAACGGGTAAACGAACACCCATCCCACGCCGCCCATGGCGAGCACAACCATGATGAAGATGCCGTATGTTTGCATACCGATACCCGTCTCAGCCTCGGACCGGTTCGGGGGCTTGCGCGGCGTCGAGCGCGGCCGCGAGCCGGACTTGCTCACCGTAATAGCGCGCGCGTTCCCAGAATTTCGGCCGGCCGATGCCGGTCGATCGGTGCTGGCCGATGAGATTGCCGTTGGCGTCCTCGCCGACGATGTCGTACAGGAACAAATCCTGGGTGATGATGACGTCGCCTTCCATTCCCACGACCTCGGTGATGTGGGTGATGCGGCGCGAGCCGTCGCGCAGGCGCGCGGCCTGCACGATCACGTCGATGGAGCCGCAGATCATTTCGCGGATGGTGCGCGAAGGCAGGGCGTAACCGCCCATGGTGATCATCGATTCCAGCCGCGAGAGCGCGTCGCGCGGCATGTTGGCGTGCAGCGTGCCCATCGAGCCGTCGTGGCCCGTGTTCATGGCCTGCAACAAATCGAATGCTTCCGGGCCGCGCACTTCGCCGACGATGATCCGCTCCGGACGCATGCGCAGACAGTTGCGCACCAGATCGCGCATCGTGACCTGGCCTTCGCCTTCCAGGTTCGGCGGCCGCGTCTCCAGCCGCACGACGTGCGGCTGTTGCAGCTGCAGTTCGGCGGCGTCTTCGCAGGTGACGATGCGCTCGTCGTTGTCGATATAGCGCGTCAGGCAATTCAGCAGCGTGGTCTTGCCCGAGCCGGTGCCGCCGGAGATCAGCACGTTGACGCGGCAGCGGCCGATCACCTTGAGAATTTCGGCGCCTTCCGGCGAAATCGACCCTAACCTGATCAGCTGCTCGAGCGTCAGCTTGTCCTTTTTGAATTTGCGGATGGTGAGCGCCGGTCCGTCGATCGCCAGCGGCGGCACGATGGCGTTGACGCGCGAGCCGTCCGGCAGGCGCGCATCGCAGATCGGCGACGATTCGTCGACCCGGCGGCCGACCTGGCTGACGATGCGCTGACAGATATTGAGCAGCTGCTGATTGTCGCGGAAGCGGATGCCGGTCTTCTGGATCTTGCCGCCGACTTCGATGTAGACCGTGCCCGAGCCGTTCACCATGATGTCGGAGATCTCGTCGCGCGCCAGGAGCGGTTCGAGCGGCCCGTAACCGAGCACATCGTTGCAGATGTCGTCGAGCAGGTCCTCCTGCTCGGCGATCGACATCACGACGTTCTTGATGGCGATGATCTCGTTGACGATGTCGCGGATTTCTTCGCGGGCCGAATCGACGTCGAGCTTGGCGAGCTGACCGAGGTCGATCGCCTCGATCAGAGCGCCGAAAATCGTGCCCTTGGTCTCGTAGTAGGATTCCGAGCGCCGGGTATCGACCGCGGTGGGGATTTGCAGCGACGGACTCGCCCCGGCGGCGTTCCGGTTCGCCGGCGGCGCGCCGAGGATCGGTGCGCCGAGGCCCGCCGAGGGGAATGCCGTACGCCCATTCTGCGACGCCGCCAGAGCGGCGGCGTCGGCGGCGGCCGGAGCGGCCGGCGGCGGCGTTGCCGGGCGCGGCGCGGTGGACGGCGGCGCTGCCGGACGCGGCGCGGCCGCCGGCCGCTCCGCGACGGCGGTATCGGGGCTCGAATTACCGGGAACGGGACGCTTGCCAAACACTTACGCTACTCCGACAGACATTGCGGTCACTATTGCCGTTGCAGCAGTTTCTCGAACAGCGGCGACAGCAGGCTTGAACGTTGCTTCTTCGGCTCGGTGCGGCCGGTCAATTTCTGCGCCAGTTGCCGGACAACCTCGGCGGTGCGGTGGCTATTTGAAATCTCCGCGATCATTTGTCCGTTATTCGCCGCCGCGCCGAACAGCTGCGGCTCGAACGGGATGGCCGCGACCGGCTCGTCATCCAGCGCTTTGGCGAAGTCGGCGGCCTTGATCTCGGGCCGCTTGGGCACACCGATCTGGTTGAGGCAATAGAGCGGGCGATGGTCGTTCGGCCGCGCCGCCTTGAGGAAGTCGTACAGATTTTTGGTGTTGCGCAGATTGGCGAGATCTGGCGCGGCGACAATGAGAATGTCGTCGGCGCCGACCAGCGTCTGCTTGGTCCAGCCGGTCCATTGATGCGGCACATCGAGCACGATGCAGGGCACCGTCGCGCGCAGCGAGTCGAAGATCGACTCGAAAGCGTCTGCGCCGAAGTCGTAAACGTGGTCGAGCGTCGCCGGCGCCGCGAGCAGACTCAAATGGTCGGTGCATTTCGACAACAGCCGGTCGACGAAGGCGGTATCGATGCGGTCCGGCGAGAACACCGCTTCGGCGATGCCCTGCGGCGGGTCCTGGTTGAAATCGAGCCCGGCGGTGCCGAACGCGAGGTCGAGATCGGTCACGACTGCGTCGAGCATGAGATCGCGGGCGACGGAGAACGCGATGTTGTGGGCGATAGTGGAGGCGCCGACGCCGCCTTTGGCCCCGACAACGGCGACGATGCGGCCGACCGGCTTGGCATCCGGCGCCGAGAACAATCCGCACACGGCGCGCACGATCTGCAACGCGCCGACCGGCGCGATCAGATAATCGCTGACGCCGCGCCGCACTAGCTCGCGGTAGAGCGCAACGTCATTCATGCGCCCGATGATGATGACGCGGGTCGCGGCGTCGCATACCGGCGCAAGCTGGTCCAATCCGGCGAGGATGTCCTCGCTGCGGTTTTCGGACTCGAGGATGATGACGTTCGGCGTCGGCGAGCTTCGATAGGCTTCGATGGCGGCGATCAATCCACCCATTTGGATGCGCAGATGCGCCTTGGCCATGCGCCGGTCCTCGCCGGCGGCCTGGATCGCGGCTGCGGTCTCCACGGTCTCGCAGAACACCTGCACGGAGACGCGCGGCGCCGGCGCGATGCGCTCCTCGCGCCCGGCGACCTCGGCGACCGGCATTTCCTGCAAAACGGCTTGACTAGCTGGGCTCATGACCTGCCGGATTATTGTCCTGTTGAACTAACGTTGCTGATCTTGGTCGAATCTTCGGCCGGGTACTGCGTCTGGGTGCGCTGGCCTTGCCGATATTGCTCCATGACCGCCGTTCGCCGCATTTCATAGGCCGGCGTTTCGGCGCGCGGCTGCGCCAGGTCGGCGGGATTCTCGACCATGGCGGCAAGGTTGCGCTGGGTGGCGCAGCCCGCGTTCCACATCGGCTGGTTCTCGGAATAAGCGCGGTTGAAGCTCGGCCCGATATCCTCGGGCCAGACGCCGCACGGCCCGGCTTGAGCGGCGAGCCGCGGATAGGTGATGCGGATGGTCGCGAGGTTGATCGCCGGCGGGTTGTAGGCGCGCACCAGCAGACCGTTGGGCGGCACGCCGCCGGCGGTAAGCAGCGAGCGGATCGTAGGCATCGCCTCCGCCGCCGCACGCTCGTTGCTGGTGCCGACCGGCAGATCGACAATAACACCGCCGGTCGCCTCATGTTTCCAGGTTTGCGCGAACTGCATCACCTGCGCGCGCTGCACCGCGTTGATCTCGCCGCGGTTGGAGCCGATGAAGACTTCGATGGTGTGGTCCGCCTCGGTGACGGTGATGGGATGCCGCAAGCGGTAATCGCTGGGAACGTCGGGCCCCGCGGCGACCTGCTGGTCGGTGTTGCAGGCGCAAACGAAGAGCGCACAGCCGCCGACCACCAGCGCGCGAATGGCTAAGCTGGCGATGCCGCGGCGCTCGGTGATCGTTGTCGGGGCAATTTGCATCGTTGTCTCCTTCGGACCTGGGTCAGTCCAGGATGAAGCCGTATTTGCCGCGATAATTGTCCGGCGGATCGGTGGTGCCGCCGACGCCGTAGATGCGGTTGAGCCGACCCAGCAGCACGCTCGCCGGATCGCTCGGATCGGCGAAGCCGTCGTCGGGCCGCGACAGATCCTTCTGCGCCACCGCGTGCACGACATAAGGCGTCACCAGAACTACAAGCTCGGTCTGATTATTTTGGTAGTCACGGCTTTTAAACAGCGTTCCCAGAATCGGCACCTGCATCAGTCCGGGAAAGCCGGTGATGTCCTGCTTGGTTTGATTCTCGATCATGCCGGCCATGGCGAGCGAACCGCCCGAGGGAATTTCGACCGTCGTGTCCGCGCGCCGCACATCCAGGCCGGGAACGGTCGTTCCCGCCACCGTCACGGAAATCGTGGAGTTAAGCTGCGAGACTTCCGTCGACACGTGGAGGCTAATGCGGCCTTCCGACAGCACCACCGGGCTGAAGGTCAGGCCGACACCGAAGTTCTGAAAGGCAATGCCGGGCGGCTGGCCGTTGGTCGACGGTATCGGATACGGGAACATGCCGCCGGCCAGGAAATGCGCGGATTCGCCGGAGATCGCGGTCAGCGTCGGTTCGGCCAAGGTGCGGACCACGCCGACTTGCTCCATCGCTTGCAAGGTCGCGGTCAGCCCGTTTTTAAACACGCCGGCAACAGAACTGGGCGGCGTCCCGTTGACCGGGAAGGCATTGGTATTGTTGAAATTGACGACGGTCGCACCATAGCCGACGCTGCCGCTGAGATTGACGCCCAACTGCTTGATCACAGTGCGGTCCATTTCCGCGACTGTCACTTTAAGCATGACCTGATCGCGGCCGCGCACGATGATCGAGTTGATGACCTTGCTCGACGAGCCGGAGCAGCTGTTGCTGCTGCCGTTATTGCTGCCTGCGCCGCCGACACTGACGACCGTCGTCGAACCGCTGCCGCTGGAGCCCGCGCCGGCGCCGCTCCCAGCGCTGCCGCTGAAGCCGCTTTCACTTGCGCCGACGAAATGTGACGCCACGGCGCAAGCCTGCTGCGCCTCGGCCTGGTTTGCCGCCGTGCCGGTCAGCATGATGCCGTCCCCGATACCTTCAACATTGACGTCCGAGTCCGGCATAATTCGGTGGATCGCCGCGCGGATCGGGCTGACATCCCGCGTGACCGCAATGTCGAAACCCGCGAGCTGCTTGCCCGCGGAATCGAAAAAGAAAATGTTGGTCGCGCCCGCGGTAATGGCGATGATGTAAGCGCGGCGCGAAGAGCGGATCACGGCATTGGCGATTTTCGGATCGGCAACCAGCACGTCCTTGATGTCGCGCGGAAAATCGACAACCACCGACTTGCCTTTGCCAAGCGGGAGGAAGCGCGAGCCAAAATCGCTCGCGGCGACGACGATCGGCTGCGTTCCCGGTTCGCCG
>Ga0209415_10012516_pt1 | contig 14122 bp, 15 predicted proteins | sample PeaSoiSIISIP2007_FD_187696 | JGI IMG/M metagenome (GOLD analysis project Ga0209415, IMG submission 187696) | Peat soil microbial communities from Weissenstadt, Germany - SII-SIP-2007 (SPAdes) (version 2) | ecosystem: Environmental > Terrestrial > Soil > Wetlands > Peat | place: Germany... | reverse complement strand
CGAGAAGCAGCTCAAGAACCTGGCCAAGCAGCGCGAGCAGCGCCGCCGCAAGCGCACGCGGGAGCGCGTACCCACCGTCGCCATCGTTGGGTACACGAACGCCGGCAAGAGCACGCTGCTCAACACGCTGACGGGCGCGGACGTCCTCGCGGAGGACAAGCTCTTCGCGACGCTCGACACGCGTTCGCGCACGCTCCGGTGTGGCTGGGCGGGCTGGGGCGAGCGCGAGGTCGTCGTCACCGACACCGTGGGGTTCATCCGCGACCTGCCGAAGGACCTGTTCGCGGCGTTCCGGGCGACGTTCGAGGAGGCGGCGGACGCTGATCTCCTGCTCCACGTGGTCGACGCGAGCGACGAGGCCCAGGGCGAGCACGTGCGCACCGTGCTCAAGGTGCTCGAGGACCTGGACCTCCTCGAGATCCCGCGGGTGCTCGTCTACAACAAGGTCGACGCGGCCGATCCGCTCGAGCTCCACGCGCTTCGGCGCGAGCACCCGGAGGCCGCGTTCGTCAGCGCCACGCGCCGTGAGACGACGCGCCCGCTCATCGAGCGCATCGCGCGCGAGCTCGCCGGCAGGTGGGCGTCCAGCGCCAGGGGCCCGAGCGTCGAGCCCGAGCCCGCTGCGGACGTGGAGCGCGAGCCCGGAGCGCCGGACGCGGAGGAGATGACGACGGTCGACGACATGCTGCGCGCCGCCGGAAAGCGCGTGCGCTCGCGGAGCGTGTGACGCGTGTACAATCGACGCCGCCATGAATCTCCGCGCCCTGCTCCCCCTGGACTTGCCCTGCCTCGCCGCGTGTGGCGGGGCGCTCTCCGAGGGCGAGTCGCAGTTCCGGAGCGGGCGGTACCCCGAGGCCAAGCAGACGTTCGCCTCGATCGAGGCCCAGAGCCGCTCCTACGACGACCGCCGGCGCGCGGAGTACGCCCTCTACCGGGGCCTCACGCTCGCGGCGCTGGGCGACCGGGCACAGGCTGGCGTCTGGCTGCGCGAGGCGAAGGCCCTCGTCGACACGGATCCGCGATCGCTCGAGCACGAGGACGCGCTGCGGCTCAAGGAGGCGATGGAGGCCAGCGAGGCGCCGTAGCCCGGTAGGTGCTGACGGCGACGCGCCTGGCGTCCGGATCGCGAAAATACAGCGTGTGCGACGTCTCGGCCTCGACGGCGACCCCGGCGGCTCCGAGCCGGGCGCGCCAGTCTTCCTGGTCGTCGATCGCGAACGCCACGAGGTCCTTCGAACCCGCAGGGGGGCCCGGCTCGCCGGCTTCCGCGCGCTCGAGCATGAGGATCGAGCCCGCCGCGTCTAGCCACACGCTCCCACGCGCTTCGTCGCGGCGAAGGACCGCGAGCCCGAGGACGTCGACGTAGAAGCGCTCGAGGCGAGCGAGGTCGGCCGTGCGCATCGCGAGGTGGTGGATTCGCACACGATCATGCTAATGCGCCCGGGTGAATCCCGCCCGGCCCACCCGCGTCGTCGTCGCCACGCACGGACACTGCTTCGACGGCCTCTGCTCGGCGGTCATGTTCACTCGCCTCTACCGCCACCTCTCTGGCGCCGGCGCGTCGTTCGCCTACCACGGCGCAGGCTACGGGCCGGGGCAGAACGGCGTCGACCCGAAGATCCTCGACGGGGACGTGAACGCGATCCTCGATTTCCGCTTCAGCGCGGTGCCGCAGCTGACCTGGTACTTCGACCACCACGTCAGCGCCTTCGTCACCCCGGCCGAGCGCGCGGCCTACGAGCGCTCCGTCGCGGACAGGGACGGCAGCGGCGCCCGGCGCATGTTCCACGACGGCACCTACACCTCGGCGACGAAGCTCATCGCCGATGTGGGTCGCGAGCGCTTCGGGCTCGACCCGGCGCCGATGGCCGATCTCGTGAAGTGGGCCGACATGATCGACAGCGCCGCGTTTCGTGACGCAGAAATGCCTGTGGCGCGCAAGGAGCCCGAGCTCCGGCTGATGACCGTGGTCGAGCACCTGGGAGACGACGCGTTTCTCTCCACGATGGTGCCGCGCCTGCTCGAGCAGCCGCTCTCCGACGTGGCCCGCTCGGAGGACGTCGCGCGGGCGTACGAGCCGCTCCGCGTGTCGCACGAGGCCTTCGTGAAGCTCGTCGAGCAGCGATCGCAGGTCCTGGGCACCGTGGTGCTGGTGGATCTGACGGGCGAGGTCATCGAGGTCGCCGGGAAGTTCGTGACGTACGCCCTCTACCCCGAGAGCGCGTACTCCATCCTCGTGACCCGCTCGCGGACCAAGTGCAAGATCAGCATCGGGTACAATCCCTGGTCGCCGGTGCCGCGGCGGCACAACATCGCCGCCATCTGCGAGAGGCACGGCGGGGGAGGGCACCCCGTCGTCGGCGCCATCACGCTTCCGGCGGACGGGGTCGACGAGGCGAGGCGGCTCGCCCGGTCGATCGCGGAGGAGCTGGCGACGTGACCGCCTGGGCCACGTCGCCGCTGGTCGTCGGGCACCGCGGCGGCCGCGGGGAGGGGTGGCCGCCCGAGAACACCCTCCCCGCGTTCGACCGGGCACGTGCCCAAGGTGCCGCGGCGATCGAGCTCGACGTGCGCACGTGCGCGGGCGGGCACGTCGTCGTCTTTCACGACCGGTCGCTCGCGCGCATGACCGGCCAGCGCGATGTCCGCCGCGTCGAGGAGGTGTCCCTCGCGGATCTGCAGGGCGTCGACCTGGGCGGGGGCCGCGTCCCGGATCTCGCCGAGGTCCTGGCGTGGGCGCGCCGGGAGATGGTTGCCGTCAACGTGGAGATGAAGCACGACGTCCCGAGCAGAGGGCGGCTCGCGTGGGAGACGCTGCGCGCGGTCCGCGCGGCGGGGGCGGACGTCCTGCTGTCGTCGTTCGACCCGGTCCTGCTCGCGATGGCCGTTGCGATCGCCCCCTCGGTGCCGAGGGCGTTGATCGTCCACGATCGCCAGGGGATCGCGGCGGACCTTCTCCAGGAGGCGGCACGCCCGCCGTGGGTCGGCGCGCTGCACGTGGAGCGTGTCCAGGCCGACCCCGGGGCGGTCGCGCGTTACGCGCGCCGCGGACTGCGCGTGGGCGTCTGGACGGTCAACGACCCGCGCGAGGCGTGCGACCTGGCCCGCAGCGGCGTGGGCTCGATCATCACGGACTCGCCCGGCGAGGTGCTCGCGGCGCTCAGTCGCAGTTGACCTGCTCCACCCGCATGCCCGGGGCGGGCTGCTGCTCGAACGTCCCTTCCGGGAGCGGCGGGTTCCAGGAGACCTGCTCGTACCGGAAGCGCACGTCGGCCTCGGGGTCGGGGACCTCCACGTGGATCTTCCGCGGGATCTCCGAGTCGCATGCCGGGCCGCTCGGCGGCAGGGGCGGCGCGAGGTTGTCCGGGTCCTCGCGGGGCCCCGCGGTCGGCGCGCCGGCGTGGTCCCCGAGCTCGGCGTGGTAGAGGAGGTAGCCCTGCTGCTCGACCCGCACGTCGAGCACACGCATGCGCTGCCGGTCCCAGGGAAGCGCCCAGTCGTCAGGGCGCGGCGCGAGGTGGATCTCCTCGCGCGCCTCGCGGGTGCTGGGGAAGGTGAGGACCCAGTAGCCGGAGGGGCTCCAGGCGATGGTCGTGGCGCGCGGGTCGTGCACGAGCACAGGCGCCTCGCCCCGGAGCAGGTCCACCAGGACGTGGCCGGGGACGGGGACGGCGGTGAGGCGCGCGATGTTGCACGCGCTCGCGGGGCCCACGTGGAAGACCTTGTCGCGCAGGTCCGACAGGGCGAACCGCGTCCCGTCGCTGGTCAGCGTGGCCAGGGTCGCGCCGAAGGGGCTCACGACGTCCATGCGGATGCGGTCAGCGCGGGCGGCGAAGAGCAGAAGCTCGGCGCGGATGCGGCCTTGCTCCCCGAGGTGGTCGATCTTCGCGCCGGCCTGGATGGCGTTGCCACAGGCGAACGTCGCGTGCATCCTCGAGAGCGCAAGGTCGGCGGTCGGCGGCGAGGAGGGCGGCGGGGCGACCCGGGCGCAGCCGCAGGCGAACGCCGCGAGGGCCGCCAGCCGTGCCGGCACGCGCCTCAAGCCTTGGCCTTGAGGATCTTCGCCCCGGCCATCTTGCCAACCGGCAGGGCGTCCGCGTGCCCCGTGTAGAGCTCGGTGTAGCCGCAACCGCGACAGACGTACGCCTGGATCTGGCCCAGCTCCTCGTCCTTGTAGTCGTAGTGCCTCACGTGAAGCACGAGGGGGCGGACGTTGTCCCGGTCATCCCGGTCGGCGATGTGCGGGACGAAGAGGACCTCGCGGTGCTTGCACTTCGGGCAGACGTGCGACGCTTTCATGCCGCCGAGGCTAGCTCGACCGGAGGCCCGCGATCCAGATGGCTAGAACGAGACCTCGAGGGACGTGCCAACCGTCTTGAGCGAGCCGCTCGGGTACGTGTAGACAGCCAGCGAGCTCACCGCCGCCCCGACCACCGTCTGGAGGCCGAGGTCGCTGTGGCCGGCGAAATCCCAGTGGTGGGTCACCGCCGTCAGCACCCCCATGACGGCGAGATTGAAGCCCACGTTGATGAGGTAGAGGGGCCACGCGCGGTGCATTTCCCCGTCGACCTTGTTCGACATCAGGATCGAGCTTGTGTCGGCGAGGGCGAGGCACGGGTCCTCGGTGGCGCTCGTACGGAGCGCGCGCAGCGCGTCCCCGCTCGTCAGCGCGAGGGGCCGCTGGATCATGAGGAGCAGGCTCGTGGCCGCGAACGTCAGCGACTCGCCGCGGACGTAGTCACCCGACTGGAAGGCCCGGGTGAGGGCAAGCAGGGACGAGGTGGTCCCGATCATGTACCAGGAGGATGTCCACGCCTGTGCGTAGTACGCGTCCTTGGCGATCGCCTTCTCGGCGATGTCGAGCCTGCGCGAGCAGTCGGCCTTCTCGGCGGGGCTGGCTGCCTGGGCCCGTGCGGACAGGGGCGTGGCCATTGCCAATACTGCAAGGGCGAGCAGGAGCAGGCGCCTCAGGGCGGTCCCCTCCCGTCCGACGCGGCCACTTCCCCCACCCCAATGACCTCGCACGCCCTCACCTAGCTGAGCCATTCATCGGCGTATACCCCATCGTCCCGGGAACCTCCAGACTTCGCTCGACTCGTCTTGCGGAACGCCAAGGCTCTGCGCGACTGTGGCCAGGTGCTTGGCCTGGGGCTCGTGCGACCGCTCGAGGAGGACTGGCGCGAAGCCATCGACGCAGTGGCCCGGAGGCGCAACTGGCCGACGACCCGCGACGTGGCGCGGCTCGGGGCGTGCGTCGATGCGCTCTCGGCGGCGTACAACGACCCCGGGAGGGCGCGGGCCCCGATGGCGGAGGCGGGTCCCGGTCGGCTCGGGTTCGCCTTCGCGCGGGACGTACCGAAGGGCGCCGCGGCGGTCCGTGAGCTCGTGGCCACCGGCGCCCTCCGGCCGCAGGCGCCCCTGCGCCTGCTGGACATCGGGGCGGGGCTGGGCGCGATGACCTGGGGGCTGGTGCGGGCCCTCGAGGCGTCCGGGGCGCGCGCGGGCGTCGACGCCACCTGGGCGGATGTGGACGCCCAGGCGATGGCGGTCGGTCACGCCCTCGTCGACGAGCGGGCGGGTCGGGTTCCTGCGGCGCTGCGCGTGCGCACGATCGCGGCTCCCGTCGACGCCCTGCCCGCCGGTGTATTCGACGTCATCCTCCTCGGCAACGTGCTGAGCGAGCTGGACGTGGGCACCGAGGCCGGCGAGCGCGTGGAGCGCCACGCCGGGCTGCTGCGCTCCCTGCTCGATCGCGCGCTCGACGCGCGGGGGTCGCTCGTCGTGGTGGAGCCGGCGCTGCGGGACCGCGCGCGTCACCTCCACCGCGTCCGCGACCGCGTGTCCGCCCTCGGGGCCACGATCTTCGCGCCCTGCCTGCACTCCGACCCTTGCCCGGCGCTCGCGCGCGATTCGGACTGGTGCCACGAGGACCTTCCGGTGGACCTGCCGGAATGGCTCGTGCCGGTGGCCCGGGCGGCCGGCCTGCGCCGTCAGGGGCTCACCTTCAGCTACACGGTCCTGCGCAAGGACGGCCTGCGGGTCGTGGATTCCGTCCCCGACGGTCCCGGTGCGGCCAGGTTGCGCGTGGTCTCGGACGCCATTGCGACCAAGGGCAAGCTGGAGGCCTTCGTGTGCGGTGCGGTCGGGGCAGGCGACGGGGTTCCGGCCACGCGGGCCCGTCTCACGCGCCTGCAACGGGACGCGACGGCCGCAAACGCGGCTTGGGGCAGGTCGAGGCGGGGAGACCTGATCGCCGTGGACCCCGCGCCGGCGCCGGAGCGGCCGCGGGTCGGCAGGGAAACGACCGTCTCCATCGCATTCGAGCGCGACGAATCGCGTTGACCGGTCGGATGACGTCGAGTACCTGGCCCTCTCGCGAGATGCGAGGGCTCTACGCGATCGCCGACGTGGTCACGCTCGCGGCGCGTCACATCGACCCGCTCGCCTTCGCCGAGGCCGTGCTCTCGGCCGGTCCTGCGGCGCTGCAGCTCCGCGCCAAGGACACGCCGGCGCGAGAGACGCTGGCCTTGCTGCGCGCCCTCGCCCCCATGTGCCGCCGCGCCGGAGCCCTCCTCGTGGCGAACGACCGGCCCGACCTCGCGGTGCTCGCCGGATGCGCCCACGTCCACGTCGGCCAGGACGACATGCCGATCGACCGGGTCCGCCGGCTCGTGCCGGGCGTCGGCGTCGGCGTCTCGACCCATACGATCGATCAACTGGACGCGGCCCTGGCGGCGCGCCCCGAGTACGTCGCCTTCGGGCCCGTGTTCGAGACACGCACGAAGAGGAACGCCGATCCCGTCGTCGGCGTGGAGCGCCTGCGGGAAGCGTACGCGCACGCGAGCCTGGCCGGCGTGCCGCTCGTGGCGATCGGCGGCATCACGCGCGAGCGCGCCCCGGCGCTCGTCGGCTCGGCGGACGCGATCGCGGTCGTCGGGGACCTCCTGCCTGCCGTGACGCCCCTGGACCCGCGGCCTGGCTCGATCCTGGACGTCATGGCGGAGGTCGCGGACCGCGCGCGGGCGCTGCATCGAATCTTCGCTCCGCCAGCCGCCAGCCTGGGTGCCCTCGTGTGAGCTTCATCATGGGGGCGGCGGTCGTCGCGGCGGGCATCCTCCTAGGGCGGCTGGTCGGGCGCACCTTTCGCCGTCGCCGCGAGGAGATCTCGGTCCGCCTCGAGGCGGCCGGTACCGTCGCCGGGCCGCCGGGCGATCCGTTCGCGGGCCTCCCATGCAGGGTTGGAGACGTGATCGTGCGGCGCTCCGGGGTCGGGGAGGCGTGGCTCGCGGGAGCGCTCGTCCTCTCCGAGCAGTGGCCGGTGGCCGCCCTGTTCGTGGCGCCCGAGGCGGGGAGCGATCGCGCCGTCTACGCCGACGGGGGGGCCGCGCTGACGTGGCTCGCGCCCCTCGCGAAGGGCGCGCTCGGGGTCGGAGGGGAGCCGCCGCACGCGATCGAGCACGACAGCACTCGTTTCGAGCGGCGCCGGCGGCTCCCGGTCCGGGTGCACCGTGTGGGCGAGCACGTGCCGCCGTTCGAGGGGGACGCGATCGTGGGCGAGTACGCGGGCCCCGGCGCCGCGCGGATCGTCGTCCTCGCGGGGAAGGACGTCACACTCGCGTGGAAGGGCGTCGTTCTCGCGAAGGGCGAGTACGAGGTGCTGCCGGGCACCTCCCTCAGACGCTCCGCATCTTGATGAGCATCGCCTCGACGGCCAGCTGGACCGACGCGTTGGCGTCCAGCTGGCGCACGGCAGCGAGGGCCAGCGAGTGTCGGGCCGCGGCGACCTCCGCGGTGCGGTCCGGCGCGCTCGCGGCGGCCCGGGCCCGGGCGACGAGAGCCGCGGCGATCGCGGCAAGGCGCACCGCTAGCACCTCCTTGCCGACCTTCTTCGCCTCCTCGGCCACCTCGAGAGCGGCCCCGATGTCGGGCGCGTCGAGCGCCGCCAAGGCACGCGACACGAACTCCTCGCGCGCCGCGCTCGCCTCCGGATCGCTCAGCTCGATCGCGCTCGCCATGCTCCCCTGCGCGAGACGCGCCAGGTCTGCGGCCCTGGCCCGCTCGACCCCGCTGTCCGCGAGCAGGTCGGCCACGACCGCGTCCGGCAAGGGCGCGAAGCGCACTCGCTGCACCCGCGACCGGATCGTCGGGAGCAGCGAGTCGGCCACGGAGCTCAGGAGGACGAAGTGCGTCCGCGGCCCCGGCTCCTCGAGCGTCTTCAGCAGCGCGTTGGCGGCCGCCGTGCTGAGCTCCTCGGCTCGGCGCACGATGAACACCTTCGCGCGCCCCTCGTGCGGCGGGAAGGCCGCGTGCAGGAGGACCAGGGTCCGCACCTGATCGATGCTCAGGTCCTGCGCCTCGGGGGTGCGCCGCCCGATCGTCGCCGGCTCGTAGAGCCCGCGCTCGAGCACGACCACGTCGGGGTGGACCGGCCTCGCCTCGCCCGCCCTCGGCAGGGCACGCCGGCATGCCGAGCAGTCCCCGCACGCGTCGGCCGTGCCCTCGGCGCGGCGCTCGCAGACGAGCGCCTGCGCCAGCCCGAACGCCGCGCGCTCCTTGCCGACGCCGTCGGGCCCCTCGAACAAGTACGCGTGGTGCACGCGGCCCGCGGCGAGCGCCCGCCCGATCGTCTGCACCGCGGTCGGCTGCGACCGGACGGTCGCAAGGAGGGGGCCCGCCGTGGCCATGCCTCTACCCGAGCCTCATCGCACCGGGAGGAGGCGGGGCGTCCGAGGCCCACCTCCTCGTGCCGCGCGCGAAGATCGCCATGCGGTGGAGCTCGGCGTCCTGCTCTCCGGCCAGATCGTGCCAGCGCTCGTCGAGCTCGTCGCGCGGCAAGAAGACGTAGCCGTGGGGAGTCACCGTGCTGGGGTCCGCGAAGAAGAGCATCTCCCTGTCGTAGCCCACCATCATCACGTAGTGCCCCGCGTCCCACATGTCGCGCCAGGGCCCGTCGTGCTCCCGCCACGCCTGCAGGTCGACGATCGGGGGCTCGCGGGCGTCCACGGCGCGTTCGAGATCGAGGATCGTCACGTCGCCGTGGCGATACTCGGCGTGGAGGCCACTGCTCCTCAGGAGGTCGACCATCGGCTCCGGCTCCGTCCCGCGCGCGTCGGAGGTCTGCAGGACGCCGTAGAGGGCTTCCTCCTCCGTCTGGGAGTAGGCCTCCGGACACCAGTAACGAAGGAGCGCGAGCGCCGCAGCGGCTCCGCAGCTGAAGCCCCGCCGCTGCCGGACCACCGGCACCTGGACGAGGTTCGACGGGAGTGGTGCAGTGACTCTAGAAAGGTCGGTATGGCTCACGTTCCCTCACGAACGCGGAAGAAGGTCGAGTGGCTGCTGCGCCGGGCGGAGGGGGCGATTGTCCCCGAACGCGTGCTGGCCGCCGAGGGGGCCCACCTCGACCCGGCGGGGGCGCTGTCCGGCCTCGTCGAGGACCGGGAGGACGTGGCCCGGGCGGGCATGGAGGGGCGGGTCGAGCAGCTCAGGCGGGCCGTCGAGGGCGGGCGCGACGACGAACGGCGCGCATACGCGGAGCAGCACGGGGCGGCCGGCGTGCTGCGCTTTCACTCGAGCGGCGGCGCGCGCATCTACTCGCTCAGCGTCGAGACGTTCCCCAGGCACGTCAACAACGTCTACCTGCTCGTCGAGGACGGAAGCGCCATCCTGTTCGACTGCGGATCCGGCCTGGGCTCGTCGGGGCGCGATCTTGCCCTCGGCTTCGCGGTCGTGCGAGGCGCCTTTGGCGAGACCTCCCGCTACGAGGACCTGGACTGGTGCGTCATCAGCCACGCCCACTACGACCACTTCGGCGGAGCCAACCTCGTCCGGCGCCAGACCCGGGCGAAGCTCGCCGTCCACGAGCTCGACGCGCGCGTGCTCTCCTGTTTCGACGAGCGCCTCGTCATTGCGTCGAAGGACTGCGACGTCTACTGGAGGCGCGCAGGGGTGCCGGACGCCGACCGGAGCGCGATGCTCGCGATGTACACGGCCGCCAAGACTAGCTTCCGCGCGCAGGAGGTGGACCGCCTGCTCCGCGACGGGGACTCGATCGGCCCCGGCTACGTGGTGCATCACGTCCCGGGTCACTGCCCGGGGCTCATCTGCCTGCAGGTCCACGACGTGCTCCTCACGAGCGATCACGTCCTCTCGCGTATCACGCCCCACCAGTTCCCGCAGGCCATCACCCCTTTCGCCGGCCTCGAGCACTATTTCCATAGCCTCTCGAAGGTGCGGAAGCTCGACCGTATCAACTTCGCGCTGGGCGGCCACGAGGACCCCATCTGGGATCTGCGCGCTCGGATCGACGCCATCGCGCTCTTTCATCGCGAGCGGCTCTCCCGGGCGCTCGCGATCTGCCGTACGCCGCGCACGGTGGTCCAGGTGGCGGCGGACATGTTCGGGGAGCAGGAGGGCTACTCGCGCATCATGGCGCTGGACGAGGCGGGGGCGCACGTCGAGTACCTCCATCAGCTCGGGCAGCTGCGGATCGCGAACCTGGACGACGTGGCGCGGGCGAGAGACCCCGTCATCGAGTACGTCGCCCGGGGGTGACGCTCAGATCTTCGCCTTCTCCTCCTCGTGCGAGTCATCCAGCGCGTCGAGCTCCTCGTCGGTGAGGTGCTTGCCCTGATCGGCGGCCCGCTCGCGGGCGAACATCCTGTTGAGCGTGCGGCGGTCGATGCCGAGAACCTCCGCCGCGTGGGTCTTGTTCCCGCCGGTGCGTGACAGCACGCGGTCGATGTAGCGGCGCTCGATGACGGCCAGCGTCGGCCAGTCGTCGGCGAGCGAGCCGAGGCCACCGCTCGCGTCCCCGGCGTGCGAGGCGGTGGAGCCTGTCACGTCGGGCGGGAGATCGCTCCCGGTGATGACGCCCTCTCGCGCGAGGAGCAAGGCGCGCTCGATGATGTGGGACAGCTCGCGGACGTTGCCGGGGAACTCGTAGGCCTCGAGCATCCGGTACACCTCGGGGGCGATCCGCGGCGCGGGGCGCCCGAGACGGTCGGCATGGCGCGCGATGAAGTGGTGGATGAGCAGCGGGATGTCGCCCCGGCGCTCACGCAGAGGCGGCACGCGGACCGTCACGACCTGCAGACGGAAGAGCAGGTCCTCGCGGAACCGCCCCGCCGCGACCTCGGCCCGGAGCTCGCGGTTGGTCGCCGCGAGGACGCGCGCGTCGACCTTGATCGTCTCGGCCGCGCCGACGCGCCGGATCTCTCCCTCCTGCAGGACGCGCAGCAGCTGGACCTGCATCTTGGGGCTGATCTCGCCGATCTCGTCGAGGAACAGCGTCCCGCCCTTGGCCTCCTCGAAGACGCCGTGTTTGGTCGCGCTCGCGCCCGTGAACGAGCCACGCTCGTGTCCGAAGAGCTCGCTCTCGAGGATCGACTCGGGCAAGGCTCCGCAGTTGATGGCGACGAAGGGTCGCGACGCCCTAGGGCTCTTCGCGTGGATGGCGCGCGCGACGAGCTCCTTGCCCGTGCCGCTCTCGCCGACGATGAGGACCGTGGCCGTCGTCGGGGCCACGTGGGCGACCGTCTTGTAAACGGAGAGCATCGTGGGCGTCGTGCCCACGATCTGTGCGCCCGCCTGCGAGCTCCCCCGGGGGCCCGGCTGCTCGACCGACTGGGCGAGCCTGCGGCGGGCGAGGGCCTCGCCGACCATCCGCTTGAGGTCGGTCGGCTCGATCGGCTTGGCGAGGTAGTCGTAGGCACCCTCGCCCACCGCGTTCATGGCACCCTCGATGTCCGCGTAGGCGGTCATCAGGATGACCGGCGTGGTGGGGCTCGACTCGTGGACGCGCCGCAGCACGTCGTGCCCGCTGGTCTCGTTCGCGAGGTGGATGTCGCTGAGGACGACATCGTAGCGCGCGAGCTTGGCCCCCTGGGGAACCTCGCTCGCGTCGTCGAGCACGTCGACGTGGTAGCCCTCGGTCCGCAGGACGCGGGCCAGGAGGCCCGCGAGTGTCTCGTCGTCCTCGAAGAGAAGAATGTGCGTCGCGTCGGCCGGCGCCGACTTCTCCGTCCTGTCGTTCGTCATCCCCGTGCCCTTCCCCGGCCGGTAACCCGGCCTCTCGACTGCTGCTCCGAGGCACACTGTCCCATGATCGCTCATCACCCCGACCTCCTGTGCGCCATCCGGTCCCGAACTGTCCCCGGTTCTGCCGGTCCAGGCTCTCCCTTTCACGTGCGATGCCGACGGGCTGCTGGCCCCAAGAAACCGGACGTTGCCCCGCAGGCTCTGCCGTGGTGGAATCCCGCGCGTTCAGGGCCGCCGGGGCGGCGAGGGGACCGGAGATGCCGATGAAAAGCCTGAGGTTTTGCGCCGCGGGGGCAACCGTTCTGTCCCTGGTGGGGATGTGGGTCGAGCGCGCAGAAGCTGCGGGCTTCGCGACGCAGCAGTTCGGGGGAGAAATGGGAAGCGTGGTCGCGACGAACCCGACCGCGTTGTATTACAACCCTGGGGCCCTCGGGTTCAGCCCGGGCACCGCCCTCGGCATGTACGGGTCCTTCGCGATCCGGCACGCGACCTGGACGCCGGCGCCGGCCTGCCCCGCGATGGAGCCCGCCTGCCCGGGAGCCGCGAGGAACGACATCGCCGACCCTCCGGGCGCACAGGGTGCCAACACGAGCGAGGCCAGGCTGCTGAACGTCTTCGGCGGCGCCTCCGCCGCGGGCACGACGCACATCGGCAACCTCGTCATCGGCGCCGGCTTCTTCGCGCCATTCTACGGCCTGTCGCACTGGGCCAAGAACGACAGCCTCTCCGGGGCCACCGTCGCGCAGTACCCGTACTCGGTCGCCGGCTCCCAGCGGTGGTTCGGCATCGACGGAAAGATGGAGGTCCTCTACTTCACAGCCGGGGCCGCGTATCGACTGGGGCCGCTCAGCTTCGGGGCCTCGGCGAACGTCATCAGCACCACCGTCTCGGCCTACGCCGCGAAGGGCAACCAGAGCTACGCGGATACGTCGCAGGAGGGACGGGTGTTCCTCGACGTCCACGGCTTCGACGCCAGCTTCGCCGCGGGAGCGATGCTCGAGATCGTCCCGGATCAGGTCTACCTCGCGGGCTCCTACCAGGCCCAGCCCGGCCTCGGCCAGCAGTCGCTTGACGGGACGCTGACCAACACGCAGTACGGCAACACGCAGCTCTTCCCGCACGTCACGTTCACCCAGTCGTTGCCGGACATCTTCCGGGCCGGGGTGCGGATCCACCCGAAGGGCATTCCGTGGGAGTTCAGGGTCTTCGGCGACTACACGCGCTGGAGTAAATTCCAGGCGCAGTGCCTGGTGGTCGCAGGTGACCCCTGCGCCCTCGTGCCGGTCGACGGGTCGACGAGCAACATGCAGGGCGGGCAGAACTCGTCGCAGGCCGGCGTGCAGGCGTACTACCGGCGCAACTGGACCGACACGTGGGGCGCGCGCATAGGCGCGAGCTACTGGGTCAAGCCGCGCGCCGAGATCTTTCTGGGCGCCGGCTACGAGATCGCCGCGGTCCCCGACTCCACGCTCGCGCCGGACCTCTTCGACGCGAACAACATCCTGATGGCCATCGGCGGGCGGTTCACGCTCAGCGAGACGCTCTTTCTCACGGCCTCCTACACGCAGATCCAGTACCTGAACCGCGACAACACGGGGAAGAGCACGCTCAACACGTTCCCGAACGGGGCGCAGATCAACATCCCGACCGTCGAGGAGGACGGCAGCGGCAAGTACACCCAGTGGGCCGGCGTCTTCTCAGGCAACCTCGAGGCGATGTTCTAGAGGGCGCTCCCACGCGGTCACTTGCCCTCGAACGTCGGCGGTCTCTTGTCCAGGAAGGCGCGCATCCCCTCTCGCTGATCGTGAGTGCCGAAGAGGGACGCGAAGGCCGTGGCCTCGAGCTCGTTCGCCGCGGGCAGCGGCGCGTCCTCGCCCCGGAGGATCGCCCGCTTGAGGGCCGAGACGGCCAGCGGGCCCCGGCTGGCGATCTTCGCGGCGACCTCGCGCACCCGGGTCAGGAGATCCGCGTGGGGCAGCACGGCGTTCACCAGGCCGATGCGCAGCGCTTCCTGGGCGCCGACCATGTCGCCGGCCATGCAGATCTCCCGGGCTCGCGCGGTGCCGACGCGGCGCGCGAGGCGCTG
>Ga0209415_10012515_pt1 | contig 14123 bp, 13 predicted proteins | sample PeaSoiSIISIP2007_FD_187696 | JGI IMG/M metagenome (GOLD analysis project Ga0209415, IMG submission 187696) | Peat soil microbial communities from Weissenstadt, Germany - SII-SIP-2007 (SPAdes) (version 2) | ecosystem: Environmental > Terrestrial > Soil > Wetlands > Peat | place: Germany... | reverse complement strand
GTAAGTAGGAGAAGGCGTGTTGCCGCGGATGGTCGGGTCAGGAGGGGCCAGCGACCCACGAAGGCGTCACAAGACCCCCTTTTTGCCTGTTGTGGTCCGGGTGAGGGCCTTCTAGGCTGCGACTGACTCCAGCGTGCTGGGTCACAGTCGCACGCTGTGAAGTTTCGTCTGCGAGGGGGAGAAGCCCATGAAAGTGTTGCGATTCGTTCCAGTCCTGATGTTGGCTCTGTCGGGCGTCCTAGTGGCGACCACGAGTGCGGCGGGCGCAGCGCCCGCGGCCTCTTGGCACAGACATGGTCACACGTACAACTGCACCGGCGGCACCGTCGCGCCGGGCCACTACAACTCGATGATCATCACCGGTGTGTGTTACATGCCGGCAGGCACGATCAGTATCCGAAGAGACCTCATCGTTGCGCCCGGGGCCTTGCTTGACGCGACCACGCCTGGTGACCCCACCGCTACGCCACTCCTGCCGGCGACCGTCTTGGTCGGAGGGAACGTCTTCGTCGGTGACGGTGCAGTCTTGTTCCTCGGCTGCTCACCGAACATCTCCTGTTCGGAGGCGGTCACCTACGACCGCATCGGCGGGAATCTCACCGCGATCGGCGCACTCGGTGTCGTGGTCCACTCAACCACGATCGACGGCAACTTCTCACTGCTCGGTGGAGGCGACCGCCTCACTGGCGCCGCCGCGTGCACCACCATTCCCGCACTGTGGGGTTCCGATCCATCGCTGGCAAATGGCGAGGGGCCCGGCGTTCCGGTTCCTGTCTACAGCGACGCGGAGGACAACTTCATCGGCGGCAATCTCACCGTTATCGGTCTGGAGTCGTGCTGGCTCGGATCGCTTCGGGACCAGGTGGGACGTAGCGCAACCTTCATCGCCAACACGATGGGCGACCCCGACGCGATGGAGATCGACAACAATCTGATCGGCAGGAACATGACCTGCTTTGACAATCTGCCGGCGGTTCAATACGGGGACGGCGGCGCCGCCCCGAACATGGTCGGAGGATTCGGACGAGGCGAGTGCGGGTTCAAGGTTCTCGACCCGAACCCGGCACCGGCCGGCACTTTGGAGCACATCGCGGTGAGCACATGGAGCCTGGGGAAGTACTACGGGACTCACGTGCAGACCTCGAACGTGGAGACGATCACCTTCGGGACGACGAAATCAAACGACACGCTTGTCGGCGCGTTGAACAATGACACCCTTAACGGAACGGGCCTCACGGGATCAATCACCGTGGTGCCTAAGACTCCTGTGGGATCAACTGGTGAGGCGGTCTTGGCCACCGTTCATCCCAACGGCTCGGAATCGTTCCTTGCCTTCGACACCTGCACGTGCAGCTTCGATGGCCAGAGTGGCACGGTGACGATCAGGGCCTATGGGACGACGTCCGCGAACGGCTTCACCAGGGGAACCTTCCTGATCACGTCCGGCACCGGTGGATTGGCCACGCTCGCTGGTTGGGGGAAGTTCTCCAGTTACGGTCAACCGGCGAACACCTTGGGCCTCGTCGAGCACCTCAGGATCACCTGAACGAGAGCTTGATCAGGCAGCCGGGGGCATCTCTGTCCCCGGCTGCCACAGGTCCCGGCGCGAGCAGCCTGCGGTCGAACACGGCAGCATCCGTAAGGCGGGGCGACGCCGAACAGGAGGGCGACGCCGAGCACGGGGCGGCGCCGAGCACGGGGCGGCGCCGTACTGGGGGCCGCGCCAAGCAGGGGCGGCGCCGAGCACGGGGCCGCACCGAGCAGGGGCCGCGTCGAACAGGGCGGCGCCGAGGGGATCGAGGGGACTACGGGCGACGAGACTCGTTTCGCTGCGGGGCATCGCCACCGGGACGTGACTCTGTGAAGCACTTCGCGAGAAACGCGTCGAGCGCCCCCATATTGCGACTGAGCTGAAGATGGCCCTCCTCGTCCTTGGAGATGTCGAGCGATGGGCAGAACGCTTCGACGCCGGCACAGAAGAAGTGCGGCGATCCCTTGACTCCTCGCGACTCGCCTTGATGCCACTCGGTCCGCACGGCTTCTTCGTCCCCGGCATCGGGTGCACCGACCCCATGGGCACTCGCCACGCTGGCAAGCACGGCGGGGTCCGAGATGTCACGACCTTCCTCGAAGAGCGCATCACGCAGGGCAAGGCTGGCAGCCTCGCCAGTTCGATCGTCTCGGCGGTAGGCGGCCGCAACGACTGCGAGGGCGGGCAGCGTGGTGTGTGGGAAGTGGTCGGGGTCGAAGTGGCTGAAGAGGTCCGGGGCCACCTGGCTGCGCAGGTCCTCAACGTGCTCAGCCGTGCTCGCTCGGTCGAGCGGTGCGGCATTGACCAGCTCGAGGGGCCAGGCCCGCACCCGCACGACCACATCGTCACGCCCCAGTTGATTCCGCTGGCGGACAACCGAGCGAAGCCCGACATGGGCGAACGGGCACCAGATGTCCGCATAGACCTCGAGCACTGACACCGTATTCGACCTTACGCCAGCGGCGCGCCCTAACCGGAGGCGTGCACCACGTGCCAGACACCGCCGGACACATCGGCGTTCTTGAGGCCGTCGCCGTTCGTCTGGCCGGGGGCCGTGTCCCCCGAGTACGTGTAGAGCGGCATGCCGTGATAGGTGACCTGCAGCCTGCCGCCGCTACGCCGCAGCGTCCCGAGGCCCGTCACGCCGCTGCCACCGCCTGGCGTCTTGTCGCCCGCGGGGAGAAGCAGCGGCGGCCAGATCGACAGGCAGCCGAAGGGGCTGTAGCAATCGGACTTCGTCGAGGTGTCGAGCGAGTAGTGGTAGAGGGTGAAGCCCTGAGCGTCGACGAGGATGGCGCCGAACTTCTTGTTGTGGGCGATCTTGACGACGACCGGTGCGGGCGCAGTCGACGTCGTTGGCGTGGTCGCGGTGGGTGCGTGGGTGGTGGAGGTCGGCGCCTCGGTCGTGGTCGTTGCCGTGGTCGTGGTCCCGCCGCCCTTCGGGTGGGTCGTGGCGGTCGTGGACGTGGCCAGGGCGGTCGTCGTCGTGACCGCGCCTGTGGTCGACGTGGTCGTGCTTCTGGCCGGATGGCTGGAGGTCGTGCTCGCCAGTCCCGCCGAGCCACATGCCACGGCGCCGAGCGCGAGCCCGACGGCGACGGCCACCCAGACCATCGATCGGCCCCGGGCCCGGAGTCGGCGGGCCGGGGTGGGCGGTGTTCGGGGCATCGCACGACCTCGTTTCTCGAAACTGTTATCGGAGAACCTACGGCCTCCCGCCCTCACAAGATTGGCGCGCCGGGAAGATCGGCGCCCTCGTGGCCGCCGACGACGTCCGGGCTACGCGGCTCGCCACGCTCTCTGCGGTCGAGGCACCCTCGCAAGATTGGCGCGCCTCGAGGCGGGGCACCCCTTCGGGGAGCCGCGATACCCTCGGCCCGTGGGGCAGGACGAGGTTCTGACCGCGCACGAGCGGGTCGCCGGCCGACCCTTCACCGACCCCGAACGCACCATTGCCGACGAGGCGGTGATGGGGCCGATGCTCGAGCGGCTCCGCCGCGAGGCGCCGTGGTGGACCGGGCGCGAGGTGCCGCTGGAGCGCCGGGAGTACGAAGGTGCGTGCCGTCACTGGATCGTGCTGCCGAGACCGGATGCCTTGGCCGGGGCCGAAAACCTCACCGCAGTCGGGTTCTTCGGTGATCTGCGGGCCGGGATGGACCACGCTCGCATCTATGAGCTCGAGGAGCAGGTCGTCGCTCGCCTCGGCCGGTACGCGGAGGCGGGGCTCCTTTGCTACTACGACGCCGAGCTGGAGCCCGGCGTGCACGGCAACCTCGTGCTCTTCGCCGGTGCCGGAGTCCCGCGTGAGTGGCATGCCGATGTGGTGCACGCCGATGCCGTTGCGCTCGCGCCGATCCACTACCGGTGCGTGCGGCTTCACCGGGCCGCCATCCGCGGCAGGTTCCTCGGTGCCGAGCAGCTCGCCGTGGAGCAGACCCGCTACTTCGACTTCAGCGAGGAGCCCGCTTGGACCGCGCTGCGCCGGTTCGTGTAAGCGCGCAGGGAAGGATCTGCGACACTTGCTAGCTCAGCCCCGTAGTGTTCGCTTCCTGAGGATGCCATAGCAGCTGTCGACGGCGGCGACCCCACGGATGCGCGAGCCGAGGACTGGCATGCTGTCACGGGCTACCGGCGAGCCATGACGTATGTGCTGCAACTCGCCCAGGACAGGCACTTCGAATACAGCGCAAGTTTGCTCCGGAGCCTTCACTTCATGATGACGGAATACGACCTCAATGCCAGCCCAGGTCTATGGAGGCGGGGCGCGCTCTGGGTCCGCAACGACAAGACTGGCCAGGTCGTCTATGAAGCGCCGGATGCCGAGGACGTCCCGGAGCTCGTCGAGGAGCTCGTAGAGCAACTCTACGCTGAGGGCAACCTGCCGCCAATGATTCGAGCAGCCATGGCACACCTCAACCTCGTCATGATCCATCCGTTTCGCGACGGAAACGGGCGCATGGCTCGGTGTCTTCAGACCCTCGTTCTGGCTCGCGACAGGGTGCTCGCTCCCGAGTTCTGCAACATCGAGGAGTACCTAGGGACCAACACCGACGAGTACTACCAGGTACTTGCCCAGGTTGGCCAAGCCGCGTGGAATCCTGGAAACGACGTGCGGCCTTGGATCCGGTTCTGCCTTGTAGCTCATTTCGTCCAAGCGACAAGCGTGCTGCGCCGCGTGCAGGAATCTGAACGAGTCTGGACCGAGCTCGAGGGCTTGATTTCAGGTCATCGCCTGCCCGTGCGTTCCATTGCGGCTCTCTTCGATGCTGTGATCGGACTTCGCATTCGTAATGCCAGCTACCGTACGGCACTCCGACAGTGGGACGAGGAGGTTTCCAATCAGGTCGCCACAATTGACTTACGGGCGATGGTTCGTGCTGGTTTGCTCGACCAGCGGGGCCAAAAGCGTGGTACTTACTATGTCGCAGCTGGGCCACTGCGAGAAATCCGGTCGAGACGCCTGGCGGGTCATCAAGACGTGGATACATCTCAACTGTTCGAACCGGGGGTGACTCGGACTGACCCCACCGCAGGCGAGCCGTAGCAGAGATGCTACGCCGTGTCGATGGTCACGATCGGTGAGCTCCGCCTCGGCTGGGCCGTTTTGCGCCTCGAGCTGCGAGCCGCGGGCAAGCGGATGCCGATCAGCGACTCGTGGATCGCCGCCACCGCGATCGCCAAAGGCATGCAGGTGGCGTCCCAAGATGGCGACTATGACGACGCGCCCGGACTCGAAGTCATCCGAGTCTGAGCGCGGTCCCGGACCATCTCCAGCCATTTCCAGAGACAGCTGCTCTTTACACTGTCCTGCTGATGAGACGGATGGACCGAGACCAGTTCTTCGAGCAAATGACCGTGCTTGACGACGAGCATCTGAAGAAGGCCCTGTGGAACCTGTACTGGCGGGGCTCAGCTGCCATGCGGGAACGCATCGAGGCGGAGCTCGACCCGGGCCAAGGGCAACGGAGCAGGCGCCCTACCAAGGAACCGGTTGATCCGGAATGGGTGCGCACTGAGGTGAGCGACTTCGTTGTACTCGCGCGCTCGGGTGCCTACATCGCTGGAGACCGCCGCGTCTCACCACGTGAACGGACACGATGGCGATTCACGTTCCACCGCCTGGTCACTGATGCGGAGCGTGCGCTTGGTGCCGAGGACATCGCTGACGGAGCAACCGCAGTGGAGCAGCTCATTGATCTGGCATGCGAGGTCCGTGGCTACGACTACTTCCGTTCCGAAGACCCAGTCGAGGCGGCACGGTTCGTCGTGTCTGATACGACGGCGCTGCTTTGGTCGCGTGTTCGGGAGCAGCTCGGGTTCTCCGAGTTCGCTGCACGCGCGGCTCCACAGCTCGTCCGGTGGGAGTCGCGGTACGGATGGACACGCAGCGGGAGCGGCCGGATCAGAGATAAGGAGACCTCGCTCGCCAGCGTGCTCGCTCGAATGTTGTCGGCCCCTGACATGTGGGTGCACTTCGCCGACCACTACCTTGATGCGCTCGATGAGTTCGCCGAAGATGCCGAGTCAAGACCGAAGCACCCCTGGAAGCGCGCCGGCTCGAATCGAGATGAGCGGACCGCTGCTCTCGCCGAATGGCATCTCTTGCTGCTCGAGAGACTCTTCGGTTCCGAAGCGGAGGACCGCCTGGACAGGCTGACTCAACACCCCGCGCTTGCGGGACCTGAGCTTGGGTTCTTCAAGGCACAGCTGGCGTATCAGCGCGGCGATGTCGGCAGTGCTCGCAGTGTCATGCACGAGGCGCTGGAGAAACTCCCCGGGAACCAGAGGTTTCTCGATTTCGCAGTGGACATCGGCGCGCCCCTTCCGCCCCGCGCCGAGCAGATCGCTGAACAACGGCGGCGGTGAGCACCGAAAACACGAGGCCGGCGGCGCAGTTCATCGCCCATTGAGCCCGCCATTGGCGTCGGGACTCTGGCCGAACGCTTCACCGTGATCAAGTCGTTGGGCCCTAGTGACTGGCGTGGCCGGCCCGTACCTTCGAAGGAGGAGCGAAAAACACTGGAAGGTGAGGAGGTACGTCATGCGACGCAAGGTCTTCGATGTCCTGGTCAGTGCCGGAGGGGCACTGGTCGTTGTCGTGCTGTTGGTGGCAGGAGCGCTGCTGATGTGGGGGTACAGCTTCACGAACTCGAGCGTGCACAACCAGCTCGCCCAGCAGCAGATCTTCTTCCCGGCCAAAGGCAGCCCCGAACTCGCCAGCCCGAAGATCGCCCCGTACCTCGATCAGTACGCCGGCCAGCAGCTGCTCACCGGGCCACAGGCTGAGGCGTGGGCCAACCACTTCATCGCCGTTCACCTGAGCGAGATGCCTTACGGGGGCGTGTACGCCAAGATCAGCGCCGCCTCCCTCGCGAATCCCACGAACACCTCGCTCGCCGCCCTGGCTACGACGTCATTCCAGGGTACGACGCTGCGCGGCCTACTGCTCGAGGCGTACGGTTTCTGGACCTTCGGCCAGATCGCCCTGTGGGCAGGAATCGCGGCGTTCGCCCTCGCCCTGGTGATGGCTCTCCTCGTCGGATTCGGCTTCTGGCACTCCCGGCGGGTTCCTGAACACGTGGAGATCCTGGCCCCAGTGGCGACGTAGCGGAAGTCAGGTACCGCCTGATCCCTACCCGTGCAGAACCGTCCCCCGGTTTCGGCCGGGGGGCGTTTTGTCGCGCGTCAGGACCCGCCGGTGTGCCGGGAGGCGTGCGCCGCTAGCGTTCTGTGCGAGTGGAGATGCGCTGCGCCGGGTGCGGATGCGTGGTTGATGGCGGACTGCGGGTAGTCGTGTGCGACGACCCTCACTGTTGCTGCCAAGACGTACCCACCTTCGCGAGCGAGGGCGCGTACTACCGCCGCCGCAGCTCCCTCAGCGCCCGCACGAGCTGACCCAAGGGGGGTGCGGCTGAGCTCCCTCGCGTTCCGACGCCGCCCCTGCCGATTTCGGGCGGTTCGGTCGGACTCTGCAGAGTCGCGGTCGCGACCACCGAACATTCCTTCGAGCGCGAGCCACCTCAGACCAATGAGCGCCCTTTCTCCGGGTTTCGACTTGTCCGTCCAGTCTCCATCGACCGCTGGGCCGCTTGCAGCAGTCGACCGCTTTGGCACGTTCCGGGTGGCCCAGTTGGTCCGTAGGGCGCTGCCGCGCGTCGAGCCATGGCCGGCGGGGTAGGGATGGGCGGAGCAGCATGTCGGTAGATGCCGTAGCGTCACGAGAATCGGGGCAATGAAAGGCAAACGTGATGGGCAAGCCGGCGATTCTGGCTGTTGATGACGATGTGGCGGTGTCGCAGGCGATTGCACGCGATCTGAGGGCGAAGTACGGCGCCGAGTACCAGATCGTCCGCGCGGCCGGAGGAGCGGAGGCCCTCACGGTGCTAAGCGAGTTCGCCTTGCGCGACCGCCCGGTGGCATTGATTGCCTCCGATCAGCGCATGCCTGAGATGACGGGCATCCAGTTCCTCGAGCAGTCACGCCGTCACGCGCCGGACGCCAAGCTCGTGTTGCTCACGGCGTACGCCGACACGGACGTGGCCATCAAGGCGATCAACGACATCGGTCTCGATTATTACCTGCTCAAACCGTGGGATCCTCCTGAAGAGCTCTTGTATCCGGTCATCGACGACCTGTTGGATGACTGGCGGCAAGGGCACCTCGACGAAACCGGGGAGTTGCGCGTCGTTGGGCATCGCTGGTCGGAGCGGAGCTACGAGGTCAAGACCTTCCTGGCCCGCAACCATGTCCCCTACCGCTGGCTCGATCTCGAACGCGACGACGAGGCCCGGCGGTTGCAGGATCTTGCTCACGCGGGTGGCGTGGACCTTCCGCTCGTGCTGGTCCCTGACGGAGAAACGCTGCGCGCGCCGTCGATCTTTGATCTCGCAGGCGCCCTCGGACTGCGCACGAGGGCTGAGCAACCGTTGTACGACTTGTGCATCGTCGGCGGTGGCCCAGCAGGACTCGCGGCTGCCGTCTACGCCGCATCGGAGGGCTTGCAGACCGTGGTGGTGGAGAGCGAAGCGCCGGGCGGGCAAGCCGGTCAGAGCGCGTCGATCGAGAACTATCTCGGGTTCCCGAAGGGCTTGTCCGGCGCCGACCTCACCCATCGTGCCGTCGCCCAAGCGAAGCGGTTCGGCGCCGAGATGGTGCTCGCCCGCGACGTCGTCGGTTTCGAGGAGCGTGGCCCGGTCCGGGCAGTGTGTTTTGGCGATGGCAGCGGGATCGAGGCCCGGGCGGTGCTCGTCGCCACGGGTGTGTCGTACCGGCTGCTCGAAGCGCCGGGGCTCGACGAGTTGACGGGCCGCGGCGTCTACTACGGCGCGACAGCCGGCGACGCCCGCTCGTGCGCGGACGATGACGTATACATCGTTGGCGCGGCCAACTCGGCAGGCCAAGCGGCGCTGGAGATAGCCCGGTTCGCCCGACGCGTCGTCCTGCTTGTGCGCTCGGACGGTCTGGACAGGTCGATGTCGCGGTATCTCGTCGAGCGCATCGGCGCTACGGACAACATCGAGGTGCGGCTCCACACAGAGGTGGTGGCCGGGCGCGGTGAGGATCACCTTGACGCGATCACCATCGCCGATCGCGCTGCTGATGTGAAAGAAGAGGTGAAGACGAGCTGGCTGTTCGTCTTCATCGGCGCGGCGCCGCGCACCGACTGGCTCGGTTCCGGTATCGCACGCGACGAGAAGGGCTTTATCATCACGGGCAACGATCTGTTGGCCCGGAGGGAGGGGCCGCGCTGGCCCTTATCACGGGCTCCGTTCGTGTTGGAGACGAGCGTGCCCGGTGTCTTCGCGGCTGGCGACGTGCGCCTCGACTCCATGAAGCGGGTGGCCTCGGCCGTTGGCGAGGGGGCGATGTCCGTGTACCTCGTGCACCGGTACCTGGCGACGATCTGATGGGCATCGACGAGCTGCGCAAGATCTTCCTTTTCGAAGGGCTAAACGACGAGCAGCTGACGGCGCTGATCGCCGTCGCGGAGGAGGTGCCGTTCGACGCAGGCGACGTGCTATTCGTCGAGGGTCAGCCCGCCGACTATCTGTGGGTGTTGCTCACGGGTCGCCTCGAGGGCGTGCGGCGCACCAGCCACGAGGAGACTGTCGTGATGACGATGGAGACGCCGGGCCTGTGGGCCGGCGGGTTCCGCGCCTGGAATGGGGTGGTCGGGTATCTCGCCTCGGGGCGTGCCGCGACGCGCGGGTGCTGCCTGCGGGTAGCGGCGCCGGCGCTGCGGGAATGGGCACAGGCCTGCTTTCCTTTTGGTGTCCACATGCTTGACGGCATCTCGCAGACGGCGTACAGGCTCGAGGCGCTGTCGCGCCAGCGTGAGGCCCTCGTGGCACTCGGCACCTTGGCCGCCGGGCTTGCTCACGAGATCAACAACCCGGCCGCAGCGAGCGTGCGCGCCGTCGAGGCAATGCAAGACACGTGCGACATGCTTCTCACGTCGCTCGTGCACCTCGCCGAGCGCTCGCTGCGCGCCGACGCGTTCATCGCGCTCGACGCGCTGCGACGCGAGATCGATTCGTCGGTGGCCGGCACGGACGCGCTCGCTGTCGCCGACCGCGAGGACGCGCTCGCCGAGTGGCTGGACCGGCATGGCGTCGGCGGCTCCTGGCGCATCGCGCCGCAGCTCGCGTCGGCGGGCGTCGACGTCGCTTGGTGCGAACGGGCTGCCGGCGTGCTCACAGGTGATGTGCTCGAACCCGGCCTCATGTGGGTCGCCAGCACCTTGGCGATGAAGGCCCTGCTCGGCGAGGTGAAGGAGTCGACCGGGCGCGTCTCCGCGCTCGTCGCTGCGGTGAAGACGTACTCGCAGCTCGACCGCGCCTCGCTGCAGCTCATCGACGTCACCGAGGGTATCGAGAGCACGCTCGTGATGCTCAGTCACAAACTTCGCGGCGGTATCACCGTCGTGCGCGATTACGCGGCCGACGTTCCGTCGATCGAGGCGAGTCCCGGCGAGCTGAACCAGGTCTGGACGAACCTGATCGACAACGCCATCGATGCGATGGACGGCCGCGGCACGTTGCGCGTCACGACCCGAGTCGACGGTGACCGCGTCGTCGTCGAGATCGGTGACACCGGCCCGGGCATGACGCCCGAAGTGCAGGCCCACGCCTTCGACCCGTTCTTCACCACCAAAGACGTCGGAAAGGGCACCGGTCTCGGTCTCGACATCTCGCGGCGCATCGTGGTGGACCGCCACGACGGCGAGATCGCGATCGACTCGCAGCCCGGAGACACCGTGCTGCGGGTGTCGCTACCGTCCAGCGCTGACGGGGCCGGGCGATCACCGACACGCACCTCGGCCGTTGATTGGCCACATGAAGCCGACGTCGTCCCCATGGTTTCGCCGCGAACGGTCGAGGGTTCCCGATGAACTCTCGCATGGATCCCGGGACCGCCCGGAGCACTTCATGACCGGCCTCGTCCGCCGGAACCCGGGTGAGAGCGAGTTTCATCAGGCGGTCCAGGAGTTCGTGGAGACGGTCATGCCGTTTGTCCTCGAGCACCCCGAGTACGAAGAGGCCCAAATCCTGGAGCGCATGACCGAGCCGGACCGCATAGTGATCTTCCGCGTGTCATGGGAGGACGATGAGGGCAACGTGCGGGTGAACCGGGCATGGCGGGTGCAGTTCAACAACTCGATCGGCCCCTACAAGGGCGGCCTGCGCTTCCACCCGTCGGTCAACCAGAGCATCCTCAAGTTCCTCGGATTTGAACAGTGCTTCAAGAACGCCCTTACCGGGCTGCCCATGGGCGGCGCCAAGGGCGGAGCGAACTTCAACCCGAAGGGCAAGTCCGACCGCGAGATCATGCGGTTCTGCCAGTCGCTCATGATCGAGCTCCACCGCCACATCGGCGAGGACACTGACGTGCCGGCAGGAGACATCGGTGTCGGAGCTCGGGAGATCAGCTACCTCTTCGGGCAGTACAAGCGGCTGGAGAACCGGTTCACCGGGGTGCTCACCGGAAAGGGACTGGCCTTCGGCGGGAGTCTGGTCCGGACCGAGGCCACCGGCTACGGCGCGGTGTATTTCGCCCAAAGCATGCTGGAGCACGTAGGCGATGGCATGGAGGGCAAGCGCTGCGCCATCTCCGGCTCCGGAAACGTGGCCATCTACACGGCCGAGAAGGCCAACGAACTTGGCGGCCAGGTCGTGACGTTGTCCGACTCCGACGGGACGATCTACGACCCCGATGGCATCAGTGGCGAGAAGCTGGAGTTCGTCAAAGATCTCAAGGAGCGCCGACGCGGCCGAATCGCCGAGTACGCCGAGCGCTACGGTTGCACCTATCTCGACGGTCAGCGTCCGTGGGCGATCCCCTGCGATCTCGCGTTTCCGTGTGCCACGCAGAACGAGATCGACGAAGCCGATGCCAGGGCGCTCGTCGCCAGCGGATGTAGGGGCGTGGTGGAAGGCGCGAACATGCCGACCACACTCGCTGCGGTCCACCTTCTTCTCGACAGCGGCCTTCTGTTCGCGCCGGCGAAGGCGGCCAACGCCGGCGGTGTCGCCGTCTCGGGCCTCGAGCAGAGCCAGAACGCCATCCGGGTCTCATGGAGCCACGCCGAAGTCGATCAGCGGCTGCGAGACATCATGAGCGGCATCCACCGGCAATGCGTCGAGTGGGGCACCGGTCCCGACGGCCGAGTGAGCTACGTCCGAGGGGCCAACCTGGCCGGGTTCAAGCGGATTGCCGACGCAATGCTCGCCTACGGCATCGTGTGACAGTAGTTCGCCGCAGGGACTTCAACGAAGCGCTGACGAAGCTCCTCCCCGACGACTCGTTGAGAGTACAGGCTCAGGCCTTCGGAGAGCAGCTCCGCACCGAGGAGGGCACCGGACGGGAATGCGCTCTCATCAACAGCGATCCCATCGACCAAGTCGGGCGTTGACTTCGATGGGACGCCAGAATCATCCATCTGGCGGCGCGCGGGCGGGCGACTCCGGAGTACCCGACCCACGCCGAACGAGGTACGCGAGCGGCCCTCCGGCCTCGAGAATCCGGCCATGTCGGCCGGAAGACAGGCCGCCCAGGTTCAGCCGGAACACGCGACCTGCTCGAGTCGCCCTCGTCATCGGCGCTGCTCCGGGGATCGGTCAGGCCCCGCGCCCGATCGGTCGCGCAGGGATCCGCGCCCTGAGATCCAAGACGTCGTGCGGGGACGTGAGCTCGCAAGGGCGTTGAGTACGCGAAATGCCCCCCGTCGCGCTTCATGGAAACGTGAGAGAGACCACGCCCCCAGCTCCGAACTCAGCCCGACCTAGCGACGGGCAGTCCATCGTGGCACCGCTCCAGGCCAGTCGGCGACCGCGCAGCTACCGCTTCCGCACGGCCGTCCTCGCCGCCGTCTCGACAGCGGTTCTCGGGACCGTGCTGGCGGCATGTGGCAACGGAGACCCTTCTACGACAGACGCAAAGGGGCATCACGGCACGACGAGCTCGATCGGCTTGGCGACGTCGAGGACGGGCAGCAAACAGGTCGACGAGGGGTTGGGCCAGGTTTTCACTCCGCCGTCATGGACCGTTCAGGCTGCGGACCCGTGCCCGATGTCGGTCCCGATGGCCAGCGTGCTTCTCGTCGGCGTCCAGCCGAGCCAGTCAGTAGGATGCACGACGTTCCCGAAGGCAGGTTCCCGGACGTCGATCCTGTGGGACTTCGCCTCGAACGAGAAGCCCCACGGCAAGCCCGTCGAGGTCGTCAACGGCTTCGACCTCTATTCCGCCGTCCAAGGTCGCGCACGGGGGTACCTCGTCCCCGCCGTCGGGATCGAGCTCCTGTGGAGCGGTGGGAAGCCGGACGCTGTGATCTCGACTCTGGGCTGGTCGCCCCTGCACTACGTCCTCGCTGGCACCAAGGTGACGACACCTTCTTCCTGGAAGCGGCAGTACTTCGACGGCGTGAGCATCGCGGCTCCGCGTTCATGGCCCGTCCGCCAGCCCCTACGGCTCGAGTGCTCGGGCCCTTTCGACCACGGGCCGGTGGTGGGACTCGGGGTGAAGGTCATTGCCGTGCCCTGCGCGTACTCGCCGCCCCCGACCACGCCCTCTGACGGCATCGTCGTGACGTCGAAAGACCAGCTCGGCGACTGCCCGATAAGCGCCATCTTGAAGGTGGCGGGCCTCGAGGCCACCGCCTGCAGTGACCCGGCAGTGCAGCCGCCAGAGCTCCAGGTGGAGCTGATCTTCGGTTCCGGGGCCACCGCGGCGACCGTGTACGTCGTCGTCGGGCTCGGTGGGAACGGGACGGTCGCCCGCGAGCTCCTTGCTTCGGTACAGGGAATCGTCCCGGTCGCATCTGGTCGATCCGCCTAGTGTGTGGGAACTGCGGAGCACCGTGGCCGACCGGGGCCGAACTACGGCTGCGAGAGTTGATCACCGAGCTCGAAGACCTCTCGGCCGAAGTTGTCGAGAACACCGAAGGATGGCAACGAAGATGAACGTCGTCGTCGGTCCACTTGCACCGGCGTGGACACTCTTGAGATAAGGGCTCGCCCTTAGCCCGCCCGTTTCACGGCTTTCGCGGATCTGACGGCCTGAAAGACGCGAAAGTGGCCTTTCCGTAAGGGAAACT
>Ga0209415_10012514_pt1 | contig 14124 bp, 9 predicted proteins | sample PeaSoiSIISIP2007_FD_187696 | JGI IMG/M metagenome (GOLD analysis project Ga0209415, IMG submission 187696) | Peat soil microbial communities from Weissenstadt, Germany - SII-SIP-2007 (SPAdes) (version 2) | ecosystem: Environmental > Terrestrial > Soil > Wetlands > Peat | place: Germany... | reverse complement strand
ACCCAGGCGGTGTGCCAGATCGCCAGGCGGCTCATGCGGATGTCGATCTCGTTGTCGGCCAGCATGAAGCCGACGCCCTCGTGCGCGACCAGTTTTTGGCCGAACAGCTCGCGGTGGCCCGCGTAGTGCGCGGCGATGTGGTGCGCGCGCTTGGCGGCACCCAGCCAGCGCATGCAATGCGTCAGCCGCGCCGGGGCCAGGCGCACCTGGGCGTAGCGGAAGCCCCTGCCGGGCTCGCCCAGGATGTCGCCGGCCGGCACCCGCAGATTGTTGAACCGCACCACGGCGTGCCCGCCCGGGAACGCGGTGTCCAGGCTGTTCATCGCCCGCACGACTTCGATGCCCGGCGTGTCCATGTCGGCAAGGAACATGGTGGCGTTGCCGTCCTCGCCCTTCGCCATGATGATGGCGAAGCTCGCGCCGTCGGCGCCGGTGATGAACCATTTCGTGCCGTTGATCACGTAGTGGTTGCCGTCCAGCACCGCGGTGGTGCTCAGCGCGGCCGGGTCCGACCCGGCCCCCGGCGCGGGTTCGGTCATGCAGAAGCAGGAACGGATCTCGCCGCGCGCCAGCGGGCGCAGCCAGCGCTCCTTCTGTTCCGCGGTCGCCACCACCTCCAGCAGGTGCATGTTGCCCTCATCGGGCGCAAAAATGTTCATCGCCAGCGGGCCGAGCAGCGAGTAGCCGGCTTCCTCGAAGACGACCGCGCAGCCGACGGTGTTCAGGCCGAGGCCGCCGAATTCGGGGCCGACATGCGGGGCGAGCAGGCCGGCCTCGGCGGCGAGGGCGTTCAGCTCGCGGCGGAAGGTGTCGGTCGGGCCGTGCCGGGTCTGCCGCGGATCGGCTTCCAGCGGAATGATCCGGTCACGGATGAAGGCGCGGGTGCGGGCTTGCAGCTCTTGCAGGTCGGGGGAGAGGGAGAAGTCCATGATTGGAGACTTTCATAAGCCCTCCGTCATGGCCGGGCCTGACCCGGCCATCCGCGCTGCAACGGTGGTGCGCAGATGGCCGGGTCAAGCCCGGCCATGACGGAGGGAGAGGCGGGGCGGCTGCGGGTGCACATCAGAACGCCCGGCCCTGGGCGATCTCGCGGGTGAATTCCAGGATGCCGGTGCCGATCGCCGACAACGGCGCGTAGCGCGGATCGGTGGTGGCCCCGGTTCGCCAGCGCACGCCAAGCTGCAGGAAGATCACCCCCAGCTTGTACATTGCCAGCACGCGATGGAACAGGAAGTCGGACACGTCGCGCCCGGTCAGCCGCGCGTAGGCAGCCACCGCCTCGGCTCGCGCGCACAGATGCGCCTCGACCGACGGCATCTGCGCCATGTCGTGCATCGGTTGCGGGTCCTCTTCATGCACCCAGTAGCTCAGCAGGGTGGCGAAATCGAACAGCGGGTCGCCGCGGGTGCCCTGGTCCCAGTCCACCACCGCGACCGGCGACAGATCGGTGGGGTTCAGGATCATGTTGTTCAACTTGAAATCGTTGTGCAGCAGCCCGGGCTTGCCGTCCGGCACCAGATGCGCCTCCAGCCAGGTGCCCAGCGCGGCGTGCAGCGCCTCGGTGCCGTCCTCCTTCGCCGCCATGCCACGCTTGCGCCAGCCGGAGACCGCGCGTGCCAGGAACCCCGCCGGGCGGCCGAGATCGTCGAGGCCGATCGCCGCCGTGTCCACCGCATGGATCGCGGCGATCGTCTCCAGCAGCACCTGCGACAGCCGCGCGCCGAGGCCCGGGCGATCGGCCAGCTCGGGCGGCACGTGTTCGCGGATCACCAGGCCCGGGCGGTATTCCAGGATCTGAAAGGGCGCGCCGAGCACCGCCGCGTCGGTACACAGAAACAGGCCGCGCGGCACGAACGCCAGCGCGTTGGGCAGCCGGCTCAGGATGCGGTGCTCGCGCGCCATGTCGTAGCTGCCCGCCGGCAGCTCGCCCAGCGGCGGGCGGCGCAGCACCGCCAGCCTGCCGTCGAGCCGGATCAGGTAGTTGAGGTTGGCCAGGCCGCCGGCGAACTGGCGCGGTGGCGGATCGGTCTGCAGCCGATGGCCGTGTGCAGCCAGATGCGCACCGGCACGCTGCCAATCGAGCGCCACGCTGTCGGACGACGAACGCAGATCGGCGATGGTTTCGGACGGCACGTTTTCTCCTGCGCGCTCACGGTCGGACCCTGCGAAGCCGACATGGCGCCGTCAAGGCGTGCCCGGCGACGCGTGCACCGGGCGGTGATCAGTCGGGTGGCACCAGAGTGATGCCGCCTATCTCGAAGCTGATGCCCACCGCGCTGTCAGCAACGAACGGTGCGGCAACATCGGCATCGACGACGAAAAGCAGCTTGTCCAGCCCGTCAGCCGCGACCTGATATTCCATGTGATCACCGAGATAGGAAGTCTTGACCACCCGCCCGACGAAGGCGTGCGGGCGCGCCGTGTCGCGATACAGCCGCACCGCTTGCGGCCGTACCGCAAGGTCCGCTGGCCCGGTGGGTACGCCACGATGCGCCAGCGACTCGGTGATCGCACCGATGCGCACCGCCGCGTGCTCGCCGTCATGACGTTCGACCGTCACCGGCAGCAGGTTGGCGTCGCCGATGAAATCGGCGACGAAATGGCCGTTCGGCCGCTCATACAAGGATCGCGGCGTGCCCTCCTGCGCGATGCGCGCCATGTTCATCACGAAGATGCGGTCGGAGATCGCCAGCGCCTCCTGCTGATCATGCGTCACATAGACGGCGGTGAGTGACAGGCTGCGCTGCAGATCGCGGATTTCTTCACGCACATGCCGGCGCAGCTTGGCATCCAGGTTGGACAGCGGCTCGTCGAACAGCAGCACCTTCGGCTCCAGCACGATCGCGCGTGCAACCGCAACACGCTGCTGCTGCCCACCGGACAGTTCGCTCGGCAGGCGCGCGCCATAACCCGCCAGTCCGACCAGCGCCAGCTTCTCCAGGGCCAGCTCGATCGCGTGCGCCTTCTTCATGCCGGCAGCGCGCAGCCCGTAGCAGACATTCTCCAGCACCGTCATATGCGGAAACAGCGCATAGGATTGGAACACCATCGCGACGTTGCGTTCCGACGCGGACAGCAATGTGACGTCGGCACCATCGATCAGAACGCGCCCGGCGCTGACCCGCTCCAGGCCGGCGATGAGCCGCAGGATGGTCGTCTTGCCGCAACCGGATGGGCCGAGCAGCGTCACCAGCGTGCCGTGCGCGATGCTGACGCTGATGGTATCCAGCGCGGTGACCGCGCCGTAGCGCTTGGCGACGGCGCGGAATTCCACCGCGGCCTGGCGCGCATCGCCGCTCATCCCTGCACCAGCGCCACCGACGGTGCCGCGACGGCCGCCGCCGCGTCGCGGCGACCGAGTCGACGCTCGCCCACCAGCGCCTGGATCACCAGCAGAACCAGCATCATGAACACCACCAGCATGGCCGCGTAAACGATCGCCACGCCATAGTCACCGACATCGGCCCGCCCGACGATATAGACGGTGGCGAGGTTGTACTCGCCGGTCACCAGGAAGATCACCGCGCTCACCGCCGTGACGGCACGCACGAAGCTGTAGACCAGCGCGATTATGATCGCTGGGCGCAGCATCGGCACGATCACCCGCAGCAAGGTGCCGAGCGAGCGCGCCCCCAGCGTCAGCGACGCCTCATCCAGGCTGCGATCGATCTGGCTCAGATTCGCCAGGCCCGCGCGGATGCCCACCGGCATGTTGCGGAAGGCGAACGCCACGGCGATAATCGTTCCGGTCCCAGTCAGAGAGATCGGCGGTACGTTGAAGGCCAGGATGTAGGCGATGCCGATCACCGTGCCGGGGATCGCGAAGCTCATCATGGCAAGGAACTCGAAACTGCGCCGGCCCGGGAAGTCCTGCCGGTCAAGCAGCCAGGCGGTGAGGATGCCGAGCGCCGCCGTGAACGGCATCGCGAATAGCGCGACCTCGATGGTGACGATGAACGACGACCAGGCGGAGCCGGACAGGAACCATCCGCCGACGCCCTTTTCGATCCCGAAAGCGGTCAGAAAGTATTCCAGAGTCGGCGTGTTGTCGCGTCCGACCGAAACCACGAAGCCGCCGATCAGGATGATGCCGTAGACCGCCACGATCAGGATCAGCCAGGGCAGCACCGCCACGAAGCAGACCGAGGCAAGGCCGCCGGGCAGCGGCGCGGGAATGCCGACATGCCCTTTCCCGGCCACCGTGGCATAGCTGCGCCGGCCGAGCCAGCGTCGCTGCGCCAGGAACGCCGTCAGCGTGAATGCCAGCAGCACGATCGCCAGCACGGCCGCGCGGCCCTGGTCGTGCGAGGCGCCGACGACGGAGAAGAAGATATCGGTCGCCAGCACGGTAAAGTTGCCGCCGATCACCAACGGATTGGCGAAGTCCGCCATGCTCTCGATGAAGCCGATGAGGAAGGCATTGGCGAGACCCGGCCGGATCAATGGCCAGGTGACCGTGCGGAAGCAGTACCACGGCGAGGCCCGCAGCGTCTGCGCCGCTTCCTCCAGGCTGGGGGCGACGCCCTGCAGCACGCCCAGCAGCACCATCATTGAGATTGGCGTGAATGCCAGCACTTGTGCCATCGTGATCCCCGGCACGCCGTAGATCCAGCGGCTGCGCGGCAGATCGAAATGGTTGGCCAGCCACACGGTCACGACCCCGGCGCGGCCAAACAGCAGGATCAATGCCAAGCCGATCACAAAGGGCGGCGTGATGATCGGCAGGATCGACAGGGCCCGCAGCAACGGCTTGAGCGGCAGGCGGGAGCGTTGCGCCACGAGCGCAAAGGCAAGGCCGAGCAGCGTGGTCAGCAGCCCGACCAGCGTGGCTTCGGCCACGGTGTTCCACGCCACGCCGCAGCCGTGCGAACCGGCAAGGCAGCCCAGGCCCCAGATCGACTCGCTGAACAGCTTGGTTGCGAACAGCGCCGGCGCAAAGCTGCCGTCATTGTCGCGCACCGCCGAGATGAGCACGCAGAGAACCGGATAGAACACGAACTGAGCGATCAGCGCGACCACCAACAGGACCGCGCCCACCACGAACACGTCGCCCCCGCACAGACCGCGCCGTGCAAGCCCATAGGCCAGCAGCATCAGGCCCGCCAGCGCATAGACCAACGCACCCCAGCCCAATGCCGGCTGTATCGGGCCAGACCCCACCAACACTGTCAGCCAGGCGAACGCCCAGCCGCGGTGGATGATCAGGAAAGCCTCCAGGCCCAGCCAGGTCAACGCGGCGCCGCCGGCAACCACCAGCGCGCGCGGATAACTCCCCGCGACCACCGCCCAGCTCGCCACCAGCAGTGGCGCTGCCAACGGCAACAGCCAGGGATGACCGGTGAACAGCGCCGGCGCGCTCCAGCCCGGCGTGTCCAGCCCATACCATGGCAGGATCAGCAGGCTGGCCCAGCCCGTCAGCAGCCACGCCAGCGGCGTTCGTGCCACCAATGCAACCTATTTCGGCGCGTTTTTCACTTCGCTGGTCCAGCGGCCAAGCAGCCGCGTGCGCGTCGCCGACGAACCGTACTTCGCAAAGTCGTATTCGATCAGCTTGATCTTGCTCAGATCAGGCGCCTCCGGCGGCACCGGCGTATCAGCGTTGGAGGGAATCTGGAAACTGCCGCTCGGTGCCGCCAGCTTTTGCGCATCGACCGTCAGCGCCCAGTCATAGAACTTACGTGCCTCATCGGGGTGCCGCGCGCCCTTGATCAGGCTCATCGAGCCGATCTCGTAGCCGGTGCCTTCGCAGGGCGAGACCACGGCCACCGGCTTGTTGTGCTCGGCCACGTCGATCAGATCGTGCTGGAAGCTGATCCCGATCAGCGTTTCGCCCTGGCCGGTGGCCAGAGCCGGCGCCGCCCCGGCCTTGGTGTATTCGTTGATGTTGCGGTTCAGCGCCTTCATGTAGTCGAACGCCTTGTCCTCGCCCATCAGTTGCACGATCGTCGCCAGCATGGTCCAGGCGGTACCGGACGAGTTTGGATCCGCCATCTGCACCTCGCCCTTGAACTCGGGCTTGATCAGGTCGGCCCAGCAGGCCGGCGGCGTCAGCTTGCGCCGCTTCATGTCCTCGGTGTTGTAGCCAAAGCCGAGCGCGCCGAGATAGATGCCCACCGTGCGGTACTGCGCGCGCTGCGCCTGCCGCTGCGCCCAGTCGCGCAGCTTCGGCAGCATGGGTGACTGGTAGGCCTCGGTCAGACCTTCGTCGGCCGCCTGCAGGTGCGGATCGCCGGTGCCGCCCCACCAGATGTCGCCGCGCGGATTCTCCTTCTCGGCCCGCACCCGCGCATAGACCTCGCCGGCGCTCATGCGGGTCATGTCGACCTGGACGCCGGTCTCCTTCTGGTAGGTGTTGGCCATGCTGCGGCACCATTTCTCGTCGACGCCGCAGTACATCACCAGCGTGCGCTGCGCTGTCGCCTGGCCGGCCGCGAGGACGGTAACCGTGATGCAGGCGAGCGCGAGAAGATGACGCCGCGTGGTCTCGGACATGGTGGTCTCCCCTGGTGTATGCGGTGCGGCCGGTGGCCGCGTTCGATTCGCTCTGGGTCCGCATTGGGCGCAGCGTATCGCCCGACGATCGAACGGGAAAGCACCCCGCCAGGTGGTGCTCGCACGCCAAGGGGGGCGCCATGCCACGGCCGGATCGGGTGCAGTTTGTCGCGGTGCTAGGCGCCGGCACGATCGGCGCGAGCTGGACCGCGCTGTTCCTGGCGCGCGGCCTGCGGGTCGCGGTGCAGGACCCCAACCCGGCGGCCGAGGCCTACGTGCGCCGCTATGTCGCGGACGACTGGCCGACACTGCACCGCCTGGGCATGGCGGCAGACGCGGCGGCCGATCGCTGGACGTTCCACGCGTCGCCGGTCGCGGCGGTGCGCGAGGCGGACTTCGTGCAGGAGAACGCGCCGGAGCGGCTGGAGATCAAGCGCGCGCTGTATGCCGAGATCGACGCGGCGCTGCCGCCGGGGGCGATCCTGGCGTCCAGCTCCTCCGGCCTGATGATGAGCGATCTGCAGCCGGGCCTGGCGTGCGCGCCGCGCATGGCGATTGGCCACCCGTTCAACCCGCCGCACCTGATCCCGCTGGTCGAGGTGGTGGGCGGCAAGGCCACCGCGCCGGCGACGGTGGACTGGTGCCTGGACTTCTATCGCCATCTCGGCAAGCGGCCGATCCATATCCGCAAGGAGGCGCCGGGCCACCTGGCCAACCGGCTGCAGGCGGCGCTGTGGCGCGAGGCGGTGAGCGCGGTGGTCACCGGTCTGGCCAGCGTCGAGGACGTGGACACCGCGATCAGCGCGGGGCCGGGACTGCGCTGGGCGGTGATGGGGCCGCACATGACGCTCCACCTGGGAGGCGGCGAGGGCGGCATGACGCACCTGCTGGCGCAGTTCCGCGACGCCTTCGACGCGTGGTGGCGGACCATGGGCACGCCGGAGCTGACCGACGCGGTCTGCCGGCAACTGGTCGACGGGGTGGCGGCGGAGGCACACGATCGCGACATGGCGACTCTTGTGCGCGACCGCGACGCCGTGCTGCTGCCGCTACTGGAGTTGGTGCGCAAGCGCGGCTGATCTGACGCGCATACACCTCTCCCGCACTTCGCGGGAGAGGTCGCGGAGCGAAGCGACGCGGGTGAGGGTCGTGCAGCGGGGGCACCATCTTCACCCGTCTCGCTCCGCTCGCCGACCTCCCGCGAAGAGCGGGAGAGGTGTACGGCGGCGTGGCAACTCCAGTCACGATGAGCCCGCTCTAACCTAAAGCCCAGGGCGCGGACCGGGCGGTCGACCAGGCCCAGCCGATCAGCCGATCCAATGCGCCCGCCGGACCACGGCGCGGCGGCGTGCGCGCCGGCGCTGCAGCACCCGCGCCCATCGCGGTGGGCGCGGTGCCGGCAACCAGGGCATCGATGGTCTTGCGGATGCGGCCGCGGGCGCGGTGCAGCAGCACCCGCTGGTTCTCCGGGCTGATGCCGAGCAGGGTGCAGGCCTCCTCCGCCTCGTGCCCCTCCATGTCACGCAGGATGATCACCGCGCGCTGGCCGGCGGGGAGGCGCTCGATCGCCTCCTGCACATGGGTCAAAAGCTGCCGCCCCGCGACCACCCGCTCCGGGTTGAGCTCGTCCCACAGCCGCGGCGTCTCGATCCAGTGGCCGTCGGGCTGGAACTCGGTCACGTCCACCGCGCGCTCGTTGCCCTGGGTGCCGTCAAGGATCCCGGGCAGCCCGACCAGGCGCTTCTCCCGGCTGGCCCGCGTGCGGGCGCGGTTGAGCACGATGGAAAACAGCCAGGTGGCCAGGCTGGAGCGGCCCTCGAAGCGACTGACGCCGTTGAACACCGCCAGCCAGGAATCCTGTACCACCTCTTCGGCCTGGGCCCGGCTGCCGATGATCGAGTTGGCGACGGACACCAGCGACGCATGAAACCGGCGGATCAGCTCCCGATAAGCGCCGGGATCCCCCGCCCGCAGCCGCGCCAGGAACGCCGGGTCGTCGAATTCGGCGGTACGCATACCCCCTCCCCCCGTCCTCTCCCCTCGGCAGCCCGGCCCGGATGGCCGGGACACCTTCCCAGGTGTAATGTCGCGGCGGCTCGCGTGTCCAAGACTGGATTGGGTTTCGTTCGCGCGCGACCGTGGGGAGAGAGCGAGGCGTGCCGACCTGCCGGGACATGAGCGAGCTGGTGACCGACTACCTGGAGCGCCGCCTGCCGGTGACCGGCTGGCTGGGGGTTCGCTGGCACCTGCTGCAGTGCGACGCCTGCCGGCGCTATGTCGGCCAGATGCGCCAGACGATTCGGCTGCTGGCCGAGAGCGCGTTTTCGCCACCAGGCGCGGCGATCGAGGACAGCGTGCTGCGGGGCGTGCAGGGCGGGGCGCCGCCAAGCCCGGCGCCGGGCGACTGAGCAGCGGCTGCTCACCGAAAGGGCAGAGCATGCCTCGGAATCGGCAGCATGCCGAGCGCTTGTCCAATCATTGGGACTGCCGCGCCGCCGCAAATATTAACGGATTGTTAAGCATACGGGTGTAGGTTGTAGATTCCCGGCGCTGCCGCCCAGGCAACGCCCCAGGACACGGAGACGGTTCGCATGCCGCAACGTCCTGACTCGCGAAATTTCCTGCCGCCAGGAGCGGCACGCGCGGGCAGCGTCGCGCACCCCGCCGCGAACCGGCCGATCTCCCCATTTGGCGCGGTCGGCAGCCCCCCTGTGCAATGCGACTCGGGCACCCATATAACTTTGGAGACTCCCTATGGCCATCCAAAAACCACAGTTTTTCCGCGAATATGACGCGACGTCGCGAAATTTATTGACGAGATGTCGGCATGGCGGGCTAGGCTCGCATCCATCTTGCATTCGGCTACACGGTGACATCCGTCCGGAAGGGGGCACCGATGCACACGGCTGACGACCTGTTCGCCGCCTATGCGCGGAGCTTCGAGGCGCATCGCGAAGCGGAACTGACGCTCGTGGATTACCTGGAAGCCTGCCGCGACAACCCGATGACCTACGCGACCGCGACCGAGCGGCTGCTGGCGGCGATCGGCGAGCCGGAGATGGTGGACACCTCGAAGGATGCGCGCCTCGGGCGCATATTCATGAACCGCACCATGCGGCTGTATCCGTCGTTCTCCGAGTTCTACGGCATGGAGGAGACGATCGAGCGCATCGTCGGCTTCCTGCGCCATGCCGCCCAGGGGCTCGAGGAGCGCAAGCAGATCATGTATCTGCTCGGCCCGGTCGGCGGCGGCAAATCGTCGCTGGCCGAGCGGCTGAAGGCGCTGATGGAGACCCACCCCATCTACGTGCTGAAGGCCGGCAGCGAGCTCAGCCCGGTGTTCGAGAGCCCGCTCGGGCTGTTCGACCCGGACAAGATGGGCAAGCTGCTGGACGACCGCTACGGCATTCCGCTCCGCCGGCTGACCGGCATCATGAGCCCATGGTGCCTCAAGCGGCTGGACGAGTTCGACGGCGACATCTCGCGCTTCCGCGTGGTGAAGCTGCTGCCGTCCCGGCTGCGCCAGATCGCGGTGTCGAAGACCGAGCCGGGCGACGAGAACAACCAGGACATCTCCTCGCTGGTCGGCAAGGTGGACATCCGCAAGCTGGAGCTGCATTCGCAGAACGATCCGGATGCCTACAGCTACTCCGGCGGACTGAACCGCGCCAACCAGGGCCTGCTCGAATTCGTCGAGATGTTCAAGGCGCCGATCAAGATGCTGCACCCGTTGCTGACCGCGACGCAGGAAGGCAATTATATCGGCACCGAGAACATCGGCGCCATCCCGTTCCAGGGCATCATCATGGCGCACTCCAACGAGGCGGAGTGGACGAGCTTCAAGAACAACCGCAACAACGAAGCCTTCATCGACCGCATCTACGTGATCAAGGTGCCGTACTGCCTGCGGGTGACCGAGGAGCAGCGGATTTACGAGAAGCTGGTGTCGGGCTCCGAGCTCGCCGCGTCGCCCTGCGCGCCGGCGACGCTGGAGATGCTGGCCCGGTTCTCCGTGCTGTCGCGGCTGAAGCGGCACGAGAATTCTACCCTCTACGCCAAGATGCGCGTCTATGACGGCGAGAGCCTGAAAGAAACCGATCCCCGCGCGCGCAGCCTGCAGGAATACAAGGACGCGGCAGGCGTCGAGGAGGGCATGGACGGTGCGTCGACCCGCTTCGCGTTCAAGGTGCTGGCGGCGACGTTCAACCACGACACCACCGAGATCGCGGCGGATCCGGTGCACCTGATGTACGTACTGGAGCAGTCGATCCGGCGCGACCAACTGCCGGCCGAGACGGAGAAGCGCTACCTCGAATTCATCAAGGGCGAGCTGGCGCCGCGTTACGCCGAATTCATCGGCAACGAGATCCAGAAGGCGTATCTGGAATCCTATCACGACTACGGCCAGAACCTGTTCGACCGCTACGTGGCCTATGCCGATGCGTGGATCGAGGACCAGGACTTCAAGGATGCCGACACCGGCCAGTTGCTGAACCGCGAGCTGCTGAACCAGGAGCTGACCAAGATCGAAAAACCGGCGGGCATCGCCAACCCGAAAGACTTCCGGAACGAAGTAGTAAAATTCAGCCTGCGCACGCGGGCCAACAACAATGGCAAGAACCCGTCCTGGACCAGCTACGAGAAGATCCGCGAGGTGATCGAGCGGCGCATGTTCAGCCAGGTGGAGGAACTGCTGCCGGTGATCAGCTTCGGCTCGAAGAAGGACGGCGAGACCGAACGCAAGCACGACGAGTTCGTGCTGCGCATGACGGAGCGCGGCTACACCGAACGCCAGGTGCGACGCCTGGTCGAATGGTACATGCGCGTGAAGCAGGCCGGCTGACGGCAGGCGCCACGCACAGGCACGCGTTTCATGCACATCGTCGACCGCCGCCTCAACCCCAGCGGCAAGAACCTCGCCAACCGCCAGCGCTTCATGCGGCGGGCCAAGTCGCTGATCCGCAAGGCGGTGCATGAAAGCTCCGCCAGCCGCAGCATCAAGGACGCCGACGAGGCTGGCGAGGTCTCCTTGCCGGCGCAGGGCGTGCAGGAGCCGTCGTTCCGCCGCGGCGCGTCAGGCGGCGTGCGCGACTACCTGTTGCCGGGCAACAAGGAGTACATGGAAGGCGACACCATTCCGCGCCCGCCCGGCGGCGCGGGCGGCGCCGGCAGCGAAGGCGCCCCGGACGGCGAGGGTCAGGACGATTTCCGCTTCGCGCTGTCGCGCGAGGAGTTCGTCGACCTGTTCCTGGAAGACCTCGAGCTGCCGGACCTGGCCAAGCGCAAGGTGGTGGACGCCGAGGCGATGAGCTGGAGCCGCGCGGGTTATTCCGTATCCGGTTCGCCGGCCAACCTCGCGCTGATGCGCACGGTGCGCAACAGCCTGTCGCGGCGCATCGCGTTGAAGCGGCCAAAGGCGGGCGAGATCGCCAAGTTGCGCGATGAGATCGCCGCGCTGGACGCCGACGCCCGTCACCGCAACGCTGAGGACCCGGACGCCGAGGACGACCAACGGCGCATCGCCCTTGAAGCCGAGCTGCAGCGACAGCTTCGCCGCAGCAGCCTGATCCCGTACATCGACCCGCTGGACGTGCGCTACAAGCGGTTCGAGGCGCATCCGAAGCCGGTGGCCCAGGCGGTGATGTTCTGCCTGATGGATGTGTCCGGCTCGATGACCGAGCACATGAAGGACCTGGCCAAACGCTTCTACGTGCTGCTGTACATCTTCCTGAAGCGGCGCTACAAGAACGTCGATGTCGTGTTCATCCGCCACACCCACCTGGCGCAGGAGGTGGATGAGGACACGTTCTTCAACAGCCCGGAGACCGGCGGCACCGTGGTCTCCACCGCGCTGGAGGAGATGCAGCGCGTGGTGGCGGAGCGCTACAACCCGGACATGTGGAACATCTACGCCGCGCAGGCGTCGGACGGCGACAACACCGCCTCGGACAACGAGCGCACGGCGGAACTGCTGACCAAAATGATCCTGCCGGCGTGCCAGTACTACGCCTACCTGGAGGTCGGCCGCGATTCCGAACATTTCCCCCCCGGTTTCATCCGCCGCGAAAGCGATTTGTGGCAGACCTACACCGAGATCTGCCGCACCGGCGCGCCGATGGCGATGCGCAAGGGGGGCCATCGGCGCGACATCTATCCGGTATTCCGGGAACTGTTCGCGCCGCGCAACGGTGCCGGGCAGACGGCGGCGCAGACCGCGGGAGCCGAAGCCGAATGAACCTCATCACGCGCGTCGACCGGCCGCTGTTCGAAGGCGCCGAATGGGATTTTTCCGTCATCCAGCGCGTGCACGACGCGATTGAGGCGGTGGCGGTCAACGAGCTGGGGCTCGACGTCTATCCGAACCAGATCGAAGTGATCGGCACCGAGCAGATGCTGGATGCCTATTCCTCGATCGGCATGCCGCTGTTCTACAAGCACTGGTCGTTCGGCAAGCATTTCGCCCGCCACGAGGCGCTGTATCGCGCCGGCATGCAGGGACTGGCCTACGAGATCGTCATCAATTCCAACCCGTGCATCTCCTACATCATGGAGGAGAACACGGCGACGATGCAGACACTGGTGATCGCGCACGCGGCATTCGGCCACAACCACTTCTTCAAGAACAACTACGTGTTCCAGCAGTGGACCGACGCCGACGGCATCCTGGACTACCTGGAATTCGCCCGCGGCTACATCGCGAACTGCGAGGAGCGCTACGGCGAGGCGGCGGTGGAACGGCTGCTGGACGCCGCGCACGCGCTGATGGGCCACGCCGTGCACCGCTATCCGCGCAAGCGCGCCACCGATCTGCGCATGGAAGAAAAGCGCGCGCGCGACCGGCGCGATCACGACGAGCAGGTGTTCAACGACCTTTGGCGCACCGTGCCGCGCAAGGGGGCGAAGAAGAAGGACAAGACCGCCGAGGATCGCCGCCGCGCCCTGCTGCAGCTTCCGCAGGAGAACATCCTGGCCTTCCTGGAGAAGTCGGCTCCGCGCCTGCAACCGTGGCAGCGCGAGGTGCTGCGCATCGTGCGGCAGATCGCGCAGTATTTCTATCCGCAGGGCCAGACCAAGCTGATGAACGAGGGCTGCGCGACCTACGTGCACTACCGGATCATGCAGCGGCTGCATCAGAGGGGCGCGCTGACCGACGGGGCCATGGTGGAGTTTTTGCGCAGCCACACCAACGTGGTGTTCCAGCCGGCTTTCGACGATCCCCGCTACAGCGGGATCAATCCGTACGCGCTCGGCTTTGCGATGATGCAGGACATCGCCCGCATCTGCACCGATCCGAAGGACGAGGACCGGGAATGGTTCCCGGCGATCGCCGGCCGCGGCGACGAGATGGCGGTGCTGCGCGAGGTGTGGGCGAATTATCGTGATGAGAGTTTTGTCCTTCAGTACCTGAGCCCGCGGATGATCCGCGAGTTCGGGCTGTTCCACGTGCTGGACGATGCGAGCGAACAGCATCTGCGCGTGCAGGCGATCCACGACGAGCGCGGGTATCGGAAAATCCAGCGCGCGCTGGCTCGGCAATACGACGTGGCCTACACCATGCCGGACATCCAGGTGGTGGACGTGAACCTGGAGGGTGACCGCAAGCTGATCCTGCACCACCGCACGCTGAACCGG
>Ga0209415_10012513_pt1 | contig 14125 bp, 9 predicted proteins | sample PeaSoiSIISIP2007_FD_187696 | JGI IMG/M metagenome (GOLD analysis project Ga0209415, IMG submission 187696) | Peat soil microbial communities from Weissenstadt, Germany - SII-SIP-2007 (SPAdes) (version 2) | ecosystem: Environmental > Terrestrial > Soil > Wetlands > Peat | place: Germany... | reverse complement strand
CTCCGTCGATGATCTGGTAAGAGGGATCTCCCGGACCCTTGGGGCAGACCACCGCTACCTGGTAACCGGCTCGGGTCAGGGTGCGGCACTCCAGCCAGACCCGGCGGTCGAACGGCACCGGCAGGTTCTGCACGATGATCAGGATGCGAGTGGAACCGTTCCCCTTCATCTTCGCTTTCAGCAAGGATTTGCTCCCCGGTGGTTCGGCGGGCGAGGCTGGGCCGTCTGGCCGTCCGCTGCAGGCCGGTTCACCGGCGTTCGTCTTGGTCGGCACGACGCTCATCATGAGCACCGGAGGGCCCGATTTGATACGTACGGCTGGCTATTGGGGGCACCGTTTTCGGCCGGTTCGGGTGGATCAAACCGCTCGGCGCATGCCATCTCGGCAGTGTATGGCGTCTAGCAGCGCGTCTTCGGTGCTGGACTCGCGATCGAGAGGGCGCCGAGCGGTGGGCTGAGTGCGGCCGGTGTTTACGAGGTGAAGGTGCTCCCCTGGTCCTGGGCCCCGAAGTTGTCGCCCGAGCTTTCGACGTTGGTCGCCCCGGCCTGCCAGGCCGACGGGCCCTCCATGTCCCCCTGGTTGAAGTACGTGAACGTCCACGGGCCGGTGTACGTGTTGTCCTGGAAGTGGTTGTCCTGGTTGTTGGAGATGTTGTTGCAGACACTCCAAGCGGCGTAAGCGGACGTCGAGCTGTAGACCGAGAACAGCGCGTTCTGGCCGCACGCGTTGGCCTCGGTGCACTGGCCCCCGTAGATGGAGTCGGACGGGTTGAACTCGAAGGTGTTGTCCTGCACCGTCACGTTCTGCGCCCGCCACTGGCACAGCGCGTTGTAGTCGACCGGCGAGGTCTCCGACAGGTGCGAGGGGCAGACGGAGGCTGCGTCGTTGATCCAGGTGTCGACGTTGGTTCCGCTCGGCGGCGTCAGCGTGCCCGGATCCTGGCCATCGCCGGCGTAGCGGTTGGCGTTCTGCCAGACCACGACCCCGCCCCAGTTGTCCTGGAACACGTTGCCCTGGACGTTCAGCTCACCGGCGTAGGTCGAGGGGACCGACGCGTCGCCGCCCGACTCGCTGATGTAGATGGCGCCGGTCGGGAAGCCCTCGTTGCCCTCACCGCCCGCGATGGCATTGTCCACGAATGTGTTGTCGATGATGTCGGCGTTGTAGCTGATCTCGTACATCAGGCCGTTGGCGTCGTTGTCCGAGAAGTAGTTGTCCTGGACCAGGAAGCCGGCGTTGTCGGTGTCCATCCAGAGGCCCGGCGAGTCGATGTTGTTATGGACGTAGTTGCCGGTGACCACGACGTCGCCGTTCTGCCAGAACTTGCCGCCGCCCTCGCTGCCGGCCTGGGTCTTCTGGGTGTTGTTGTCCGACACGTCGTTGCCGGTGAAGGTGATGTTGGTCGCGCCGCCGGTGAACGTCGAGCCGTAGGTCTCATCCACGTAGCTGTAGCCGTTGAACCCGTACTCGCCGTTCTCGGTCAGGCAGTTGTCCGAGACAACGTTGTCACCGCCGAGCATCATGGCCGCGCCGGGGCTGTTGTCCTTCATGAGGTCGTACTTCTCGGTCCAGCCGTTGTTGCCGTTGCCGTTGACGGCGCCAGCGCCATTGCTTGGATTGAAGTTCTCGATGGTCAGGTATTCGATAGTGACGTTCTCGTCGGACAGGTCCTGGTAGTTGCCGACGAAGGCGTACTGGTTGACGCCCTGGCCGTCGATCACCGCGCCGGGAGCCCCGACGTAAGTGTCGCCATCGGCCGGGTTGATCTGACCGCCGGTGCTGGTACCCAGGGTGTGGGTGCCGGGGGCGAACCAGTATGTCGTGTCCGGGGTGCTGAAGTTGAACGAGCCGTTGTCGCCCGCCGGCACGGTCACCGCGCCCGCCGGCGCCGACATGTCAGGACTGGCCGGCAGCCCGCTTTCACACCAGGTCACCGGCGGTGACGATGGAGCAGTTCCGGACGTAGGCGGGGGCGGCGCAGACGTGGACTGGGACCCCGATGACGGGGAGGTCACCGCCGGCGCCGGCGTGGAGCTTGGAGCGGAGGCGGGAACAGAACTGGGCGCGGTTGTGCTCACCGACGCAGACGCGGACGTCTCAGTGCCGCTGGAGCTGCCTGTGGTCGAAGAGCCGGTTTCCGGGCTGGGCGCGGCCGGCGGCGCCACTAGCAGGGCCACGGTGGCGGCAACCGGAAGCGACGAGGGCGCAAGGCTCCATTTCCCCGCTTCCGCGGTTCCTTGTTGTCCCGAGCGCGTGGCCGCGGCCACCTGAGCGTGCGCGGAGTCGTTCACCGTGGCCTGCAGTCGCGCTCCCGACGGGGCGGTCGCAACCGCGGCCAGGCCGGATGAGCCAAGACCGAAGACGACGAGGTCACGGCCTGACAGTTGGACCGATGGAGATGTGGCTGAGGACGAAGCGGCCATGACGTCCACCGCGCTGCTTTGGTCGACTCCCGCGAACGCCATCGTGACCGCTGTTACCTGATTCCTCGGGGAGATGCCAACCCGGATTTCGGAGGGGATGGATTGGCCCGTCACGGTCAGGCAGGCGGCCAGCTGGGTCCCGGCCCCGTGGCTGTGGTCGAGGATCCGCTTGGCCCCGGACGTGCACGTGACCGTGGCGCCCCGGCGGGTTTCCACGAAGGTCAGCAGAACGTCGCCCGGAGCGGTTCCCGCGGGCACCCCGGTAACGGCCGAGGCGGCCCGGGCGGACTCGAAGGTGGTCGCCCCGCCAACCTGGGTGATGGCCGGGGTCGTGGTCGACGTCAGCCGGGGAACGGCATGAAGGCCGACGGCCACGAGGAGCACGGCGATGACGCCGATTTCTGCCGCAATGACGCCCTTCAAGCCACGCTTGAGCGCTGGACGGCCGCGCCATGGGCGTCTGCTTCGCCGGCGCGGGCTGGTGTCGTCCGTGCTGTTGGGCTGGTTCAAGCCAGCGGGTGGCCACTGCCCTGGTGCCGACATGTCCATCCCCTTTAGCGCGATTTGATGCGCTTTCTGCGCAACAGTCGTGTTCGCGAACCTGACTCGCCGATGTCATCGGCGGGCAAATTCTGGCGACCTTGACGGCACCTGAAACAGTAGCCCTTTACGTAGTCGTGATGGTGGTTATTCGACGGATTTTCATCCGCGCGATGCCCCGCGAATACGTTACGTATACGGCTACGGCCCCGGATTCCGGGCTCGTGTCCGCAACCCTTAGTGGGGGAGCTATCACTGACCGTTATCGACCAGGGCGGTAGGCTGTGCGCCCCGACCCTTACTACTTAGCCTTCATGTTAATGGCAAAGTTATTGATGGCGAACTTCTCGGGCCTGCTGTTCGTTGACACGAGTTCGACGCCATTGCAGATCTGATACAGCGTCGATGAGCTCGGCATCCAGCCCCTCGAAATCACGTACTTGAAGAAATCGAGCAGGTTGACCTTACCCCAGAGGTTGTTGCTCCTGTCGACGAAGGCAATGTACTGATACGGTGGCGGTGAACGATACACGTCATAGAAGTGGCCCGCGTCGGTAAACGAACCGTCCAGTGCACCGCCCGGGGTCTGGCCGTTATTGTAGGTCCAGATCATGACCTCGGTCGAGTTGCTGTCAGCGAGGCCGTTGAGCCAGATGTCATACTCGAACTCCCAGATGCCGTAGTTCGAGCCCCTGCCCGGCGGCACGTCAGAGAACTGACTGGTGATGGATTTCCACCGGCTCAGCTTAGTTGGAGTGGGATACCAGGTTTCCTGGACATTCGGCGATGCCTTAACGGCGCCGTCACCGGTAGCGTTGTTCATGGTGGCAATCGCGTACCAGCTGTTGTAGCTGCAGACGTAAAGCGTCTGCGACAAGCCCTTGTAGCGGCTGGTATTCCAAGTATCGTTGGTGACGTAATAGTTACCTTCGGTGACGCCGCTCTGGGCGTTTTCGGGATCCATGGGGATAATTGTCGGGTTGGTACAGGTGTGGCCACGCGCCGGCGCCGTGTGGGCACCGGTCTCAGCGTCAGGGCTGGCGTAGGGTGGCGCGGCGTGAGAGCTGGGCAGAAGATACACGCCCAGACCGGCAACGGCTACCGTAACGACAATCGCCACGACCTGCCGACGCTTCTCCTGGTTTGAATGCGGCCGACGGAGTATTTCAACGTGGCGTTTCAGTTGCTTCACGAATGAATCCCATCTGGACACGCGGCGGCCCGAAGGTTACGACGAGGCGCTTCGGCGCACCGATGTCTGCGCGCTAGGAGGGGAAGCCCGACGGTCACGACCGCTAAGTCCCTGGTGTCGTGCTATAGGCAGAGGAAGCGTCCTGCTGCCAGTCGGATTTCCAGCTGGAGAAATCGAGGATCCCGCAGGCGCCAGACGGCAGGGTTTTGTTTGTTGCCGGGTCAACCGGCAGTGGACCGCAGGTACCGAACAGGTAGGCATACCAGCCCCAGGGCCCGCCATAGACGTTATCTGACCAGACATTGTTATCCGGCGCTTCGTGATTGTCCGGCGGCGCACCTGGCAAGCTGGAGACGGCGTTGAGGTTGGAAAGCGGATCCGTCATGCAGCCAGCGTCCCATGACGGGCACGCGCCGAAGGAGGAGCTGCTCATCATCGCGTTGGCGCCTGTCTGCACGTCGAACGGTGCCTCCCCGGCCACCTGGTACGCCATGAAGTTGGTCCCGCAGGAGTCCGCATTTGCCGCGGTGCACGCGGTCGTCTTACCGCCACCGACCAGCGGCGCGCTGGATGCGATGACCGACGGGTCGAACTCGAAGTCATTGCCGGTCGCGGAGATGTCCCTGGCCTGCCACTGGCAACCGTCCCAGTAGGAGATGCCGTCGGGAGCGAGCGGGCCGGAAGGCAGCGCCGAACTCGTGGCGTAGAGCTGGCACGTGCCGGCGTTGCTGACCTCGGCACCTGCCGCCTCCGGCGTGGCCAGAGGCGGGGAGACCGAAAGCGCGCAGTCGTTGGCGTAGCACCTCTCGGCGGTGACCTTGTAGGGCTGGACCTCCCGGATCGGGCCCGCCAGCGTCCCGGAGCCTCGGACCAGCGAGACGCCGGTGAACGTCGTCGAGGTGGTTCCGGTGTAGGCCAGGATGGCGCCGGTGTAGCTTCCGCCGCCGTCGGCCCAAGCCGCCGACGTCCCGACGCGAAGCTGGCCCGAGGACGGGAAGCCGGTGGTATCGGCGTTGAAGGTTCCCGAGCCGGTGAAGGTAGCGACTTCCGTTTGGTCTGTGGTCCTCGTCGACTTGGGATCACCGAAGCCGATCTGATCGTCGATCGCTTCCGTCCCGGCCATCAGGACCGTCGAACTGCCCGCGGCGGCCGGTTGCGCTAGGGTCGTAGCGCCGCCGTGGGCGCTGTCGCCCTCGTGGGAGAAGTAGTACTGGCCGCCCGAGGCCGTGGAAGCGCTGTTCGGGAAGCCGCCCGAGCAGTACGCGGCGTCGTTGGGCCAGCCCTCGCCCGAGTTCTCGCAGGAGCGGGCTCCCGCCTGCCAGATGTCGATGCCCTCCCAGTTGTCCACGAACTGGTTGCCGGAGATGAGGACTTGGTTCTCGTAGCGGCTGCCGGGAACGTTGAAACCTCCCGAGCTATCCAGGTTCACTGCGCCGTCGCAGTTGTTCCCGCACCCGCCTGAGCCCCTTCCCCAGCCGCCATCGCTGAAGAGGTTGCCCGCGACGTCCAGGTCGAAGCCGGTCTCGCTGGTGACCGCCGGGCCGTAGCTCAGGTAGAAGTAGTTGCCTGAGATGAGCGTGCCGGAGTTGCCGTTGTCGAGCCAGACCGGGATCCCGCCACCGGGGCTGTCGTCGACGAACGCGTTGCCGACGATGTCGGCGTTGAGCGTACCCCACCATTTGCCCCCGCCAGAGCAGCCGCAACCAGGGTCGGGCTCGTAGTTCGACTCGTAGACCTCGTTGTAGTCGAATTTGCTGTTGGTGCCGAAGAGGTTGACGCCGTAGTCACCCATCCTGGACAGGCAGTTGTACTCGATGGTGCCCTGGTCGCCGCCGTAGATGGCCACGCCGTAGCCGGGAGTCGAGTACCCGTCGTGGATGTCGTTATGGGTGACCGTCCAGCCCGTGCCCGTGTATATGGTCCCGGTGGTCACGTGCAGATCGTGGGAGATGCCGAGGTACTCGACGCTGACGTCAGCGGCGGGACCGCCATAGTAGACTGGGGTACCAGCGGTGACGGGGAGATCCAGTCCGCCTCGCACGATGAGGGAGTAGCCGCTGCGCTGGCCGGAAACCGCCTGGACCGTGTAGGGATCGGCCCCGATCATTACGCTCGCGTAGCGGACAAGCGGAGTAGAAGCCGCGCCGAGCCGCACCGACGTTATGCCCTGTCGGGCCGCTGTCGACACGTAAGCGACGGGGGGCTGCCGGTCGGCGTACACCGCGTGGCCGGCGCTCTCCGCGGTCGCCAGCCCGGAGGCGAGCGTGATCGTGGTGCCCGAGACCTTCGAGATGGAGTAGGTCCTGCCATCAGCGAAGGCCAGCCAGCTGATGTAGCCGCCGATGGGCGACGTGGTGGTGATCGTTGTGGCGCCGGTCGTTGCTGCCGCCGCCAGCGTGCTGGCGCCTCCAGAGAAGTCGTAGGTGCCGTTCTGGGCGCTGATCCCCGCGGCCGCGCCGTGATCGTTGAAGGTTGGCTCGGGGTGACCGGGGGCGCTCCCGCCGATGAACTGGTCGCCAGACACCGTCTGGAAGGCGATCTCTCCGTACGCTCCTCCCTCGAAGAAGTAGAGCAGGGGCGTCTCGGGGAAGGCGTACGCTGGCTGGCTGACCGAGCTGCCGGGCGCGTAAATCTCGGCGGCCCGCGTCGCGGAGCTCTCGCCCGCGATGTAGGAAGGCAAGGGGGGAAGGGTCGTCCCGTAGCCGGGCAGCGCCTCATACTGCGAAACCGTGTAGCTCCGGCTACCCGATGGCAGCGCGTGGTAGGTCCATGGGCTCGTCAAGTAACGCGACTGCTCGTTGCAGATCTGGTAGGTCTGGCCGGGCACCCGGGAGCCGACCTGCGGGGCCGCGCGCGGCGAAGAGGAACCTCCAACCGGCGACGAGGAACCTCGAACAACAAACACCAGCAGCAGCCCGGCAGCCAGCAAGAGTCCTGCGGCCAGAAAGGGCCAGCCTCGGCGAGGGATTCGCTTCTTGGCCGCGGGACCCACCGTCTTATTCCTCAGCTCCAGATGTCGCGCAGTACGTTGAGCACGACCCGCGACCCGAGCAGATCCAGCCCTCGATGGTCCTTGAATTTCCGTGCAGGCCGGACCCCCTTAATCCAGCTGCCGCTTGGGCCGGGCCACGATGGACTCGAGCGAGCCCTCCAGGTGCGGCGGTAGTGGGGCATCGCCTGCTGACGGGCCCTGGTGGACCCGGCTGGCGAACCACCGGGCCAGGTACCGATAGCACTCCCGCTTATCTGCGGCCGACAGCGGCGCGCGCCAGATGGCCCTGACGTACGCCCAGACGTACTCGCCGTACAGCCGGACCACCGGATGGCGCAGCCGGTCGGCCCGGCGCGGGTCCATGTTGGCGCACCGGCTCCGCACCGTCGGGTATGACCGCTCGGCCCGCTCGGGATGGTCTCGCCGGAAGTAAAGCCAGTCCGGGACCTGGTAGAACCGGCCGTACAGGGCCAGCTCGGCGATGATGGTGTGGTCCGCGTGGTGGTAGCTTTCCTTCATCGCCGTGCGGCGCAGGACCTCGGTCCTGATCACGCCGTAGTCGTCGTCGCCGCCGCTGTCGAACAGCAAGCTGCGGAACCGCTCCGGCGCCCGGGGCGAGGACGTGCTCAGCGGGTACTCGTATGCCCGGGTCACCGTACCCGAGCCGTCGATCCGCGCCGTCCAGCAGTGCGCCAGCACGACCTCCGGGTGCTCGTCGAGCGCGTCGATGCAGCGCTCGATCAGCTCGCGGGCGTACAGGTCGTCGTTGGCCGCCCATTTGAACAGCTCCCCCCGGGCCTGCTCGACCACGACATTGTGGTTGGGGGCGAGCCCGATGTTCTTCGGCTGGCGGATGTAGCGGACCCGCGCGTCCTGCCGCGCGTAGCGCTGGCAGATTTCCGCGGTGCCGTCGGTGGACGCGTTGTCCGAAATGATCAGCTCGAAATCCTTGTAGCTCTGGCCGAGCAGGGCATCGATCGCTTCGGCGAGATACCTCTCGCCGTTATAGACTGGAAGTCCGATAGTGAGCCTGGGCGTCGAAGTCATTGCGCGAAGGCTCCGACGGAACCGTGAACCTCGGTAATTTGGAGCCTCATTGCTTCCTCCGAATTCTGTCGTATCGCACGAGTGATACATACGGGGTGAACTTTCCTGCCCCGGGCCCCGGCCATCGTCGCAGCGGCAGCGCGGCGCCCCAGCCGACCGGCGACGCGCCGCAGTTTCGGTTGCTTCGCTGCAGTCCTCCTTAGGACTTGTGGTCTGGCGTCTGCTCCGGGGCGACCCGCTCCCACACCGGGTGCGTTATCGCGAAGCTGTAGATCTCGAGCAGGTGCTTGAGGCTGTGATCCGGGTTGAACCGCTGCTCGTAGGTCTCGCGGGCGCGACGCCCGTAGCTCTCGTACTTCTCCGGGTGCGCCGCGACGTCGGCCACGGCCCCGGCGAGCGCGTCCGGGTCGCCCGGCCGGAACAGTACGCCGTCGGCTCCCGGCGTGACCAACTCGGGGAACGAGCCGTGGCCCGCGGCGATCGCGGGCGTGCCTGCGGCCATGGCCTCGACGACCAACAGGCCGAACGGCTCCTCCCAGACCGACGGCACCAGGACTGCGCGCACCCGTGACGTCAGCTCCCGGACCTGGCCGGGTGGGATGAGCCCGAGGGTCTCGACGGAGGGGCGCGCCGAGGCCCAGGCGGCCACCTCGCGGTCGAGCGAGCCGGCCCCGGCGATGACCAGGCGCAGCCCCGGGTCGTGGGACGAGCCGAGGTAACGGTCCCAGGCCGCCATCAGCAGCCGCACGCCCTTGGTCTGTTCGAGCCGGCCGATGTAAGCCACCACCGGATCGCGCGGCGCCAACTGGATGCCCCGGTAGGGAATCATGTTGTGCCGGACGAACACGCGGCTGGGCGGCAGGTTGAGGGCCAAGTGAAGGTCCCGCTGGGCCGCCGAGATGAACACGTAGGCCGCGACCAGCGACCGCCACGCCTTGCGGTGCGCGACGGTGGCCACGACCAGCGGGGCGGTGGCGGCCCGCGATCCCCGGTAACACCCGTGGACAGCCCCCCGAACCGGCAGCTTGTGCATGCAGTCGTGGCAGACCGCGCCCTGGCGCATGAAGTTGCCACCGGCGCACATCAGCCGGTAGTTGTGGATAGTCGCCACCACCGGCACCGACGCGTCCCGGCAGGCGTACAGCACAGCCGCGCTGACCAGCGGGAACGTGTTGTGCACGTGGACGACGTCCGGGCGGTATCCACGCAGCATCGCGGCCAGCTGACGGTGGGACTCGCGGCTCCAGACCACCCGAGCGGGTAGCAGCACCTTCTGCACGGCGGACCAGTGCTCGATCTCGTCGCTGTCCTTCTCGAACCGCCTGACCTCGTGCCCGGCGCGCGCGAGCTCCTCGCTCTCCTGGTCCACGACGCGGTTCTCGCCACTCGGCATGGCCGAGCGATACCGGCTATGGACCAGCAGCACCCGCATACCGGACTCCCTGCCCGCTCATCCAGTCTCCACTCGACTCCTGCGTACCTCTTAGGAGAGCAATTCGGGGACCGCTTTGATACCGCTTTCCTCGTAAACAGCGGGACGAGGCTGCCCGGGGGGCGGCGCGGGAACAACCGAATCCGATCGGCGTGCTTGAAAGCGACAGTACCCAGCCCACATGACTGCCCCAGCGCCGAACTATCCTCCGGGTAAGGAACGCCAACGGTGTCACGGGCGTCTCGATGACGTCCCACTCCTCCAGCAGCCCCGCAGTCGCTCGTTCGCCGCGCGCTGCCCGGCGATCATCCCCTCTGGCGAGGCAGCATCAGGACACAGCCGACCCTACGTAAGCAACACTACGCCAAGCCGACCGACAACAATCCCGCCTACCCGCAGCATCAGCAGTGGTCACAGACCTGAACGCTTAGAACAGATGAAGAAGTATTCTATGGCCAATACTGGGCTAATAAATGGGACATTAATATTAATATACATATTGGCTGCCTTTATAAATTTCCGGTTAGGCTCAGAGTGACGCCAATTGTGAGAAGTTGGAAAGGACCTCTTAATCTCAAAATGCTGCGCGAGACTCTGGCGAAAATCATTGAGCGCCTGCACGTTGCTGTAAGGCCAGTATATACTCCTGCCGCGATGGTCGAAGTTAACATACGACACGATGAATATACCGCCGCCATCCAAGAGCTGCGATATTTCGGCGAATTTCTGAGCCTGGAAGATCCCCACATATTCAAAAACACCCTGGGCGATGACGATGTCGAAACGCTTGTCATCAAACCGAATTGGCGTCTCGAGGAAGTCAGCCTCGATCAGATTCGGCGCCGGGTCATGTATGGCTATATCGATGCCATAGTATTGGATATTTGACTGAAGGAGAGGCATCAGAGCTGCGGGCCCACAGCCAACATCAAGAAGCGTACACCTTTTACCTCGCGCCAATTTGTTTACAATTCGTGCGGACTTCTCCAGCCGATAGTGGGGCCGACTGTACTTTAGATTCTCCTTACTCCAAAAATCCTTCTTATGGAGCGTGCTGCCGGTGCTGTCCTCAGAAACGGAGCTTTCGTCGCCTGCCTGGTCGTTCATAACAACTTCTCCCTGAAAAGCTCTGTGCGAGCACGCTTGTGTTCGTCCGCGGCCTCCTCCGGTTCGGCTGACCGGAAGAGCAACGCGGACAGCGTGGCGAATTGACGGTTGAGAAGTCGTACATTCGCCGCGGTACGCTCCATGATCATTTGTTGCAGCTCAGTTGACCGGCTTTGGAGTTCCGTGAACTGCTCGATTAGTCGGTCAACATCCACCGAGTGGGCGGATTGGCAGAACTCAGCCAGACCCACCTCTTCCATGAGCACGCCGAACTTCGCGGCGTAACCAACCGATAGGGTGGGCTTCGCCAACTTCAACGCGCACAGCACGTTGTGAAAGCGGGAGGCAACTACGGTGTCTACCGACGCTATCTGCCGCATCAGTTCATCAATAGAGGAGACTGGCTCGACGACGATCCGGGACGGGCCCAGCTGGGGTCGGTGTGCACGCAGGTCAGCGATCACCTCACGCATGATGGGTTCGTCATGTACATCGGTCGTGAATAGCCGTACCGAACGGCCGTTGTCCACCAACCACAGGACAAAGCTCTTCATCTTCTCAACGTAGGAAGCATGAAGCTGATCCGCCTGCCGACGGTCGTCATTGCTGCCGCGATAGTCCATAACACCAACGCCGACCATTCCGGCGACAACCGGGACATCGCGAGGTGCCGGAAGAGCCCAGGCAAGATCGGGATAGACAGCATCTCCTGAGGTATCGAGGCCCATTCGTCGCATCGCGTCCCTTGAGAAAGGGTCCCGGTAGGATCGGTAATATGCGAGCCGGGCAGCTGCGGTGACCAGGCGTCGCGCAAGCGGCTGGCGAATGTCATTCGCTCCTACGCTCACCAGCGCGACCTTCGTCCCGAACAGCCTACCGAATGCGGAGACAAGGAACATTGAGTATGGGGTATGCCATGGGCGCAGGGGAAGGCCTGTCTCAAGCACTCCCATGCCGGGCACCATCACGACATCGTGACGACGGACCCATGTGCCTATACGAAACGCGTCGATAATCATCCCCAGGGGAACCATCAGGCTCTTCGCGGCGAGCGCGATCATGCGGGGCGCTTCCTGGGTTTCCGTGTTGTACCAGCGAAGGCGGGTTGCGGGAACGCCGTATCGCGCCATCATCTGGTCTGTTCCTGTGCACAGGAAATCCAAGATCACATGGGGATGCTCTGCACCTAGATACGCAAGCACGGCCTCGAGCGAGCCGTCGTTGCCGAGATTGCCCTGGCCCAAGAGGCCGACAAGGCCTACCCTAGGCGCGACGGTCATCGCGCTAGTGCGTTTCTTAGCATGACGAAGCACAGTCACCGGAACCACGTCGCCTAGCCTTCCACGGTAGGGTAGCCTCGGACAGCGTGTTGTACCGCAGCGGACCAGTGCTAAGTCGTTGCAGCTCAGGCCAGGCCATCCCGGCAGCCTCTCACCTCGAAGGTCCACTGGATAGGCAACCCAATCGCCATCCTCGACACAAGACCTGCGGTGGCTCCGTCGTGATACATCCAAGGGTACGAGGATTGGGTTTCCCTTGGAGCACAGCCGGTAGCGGTGATACGACAATTTCCTCGGGCGGCTGGTTTGTGACCCGCTTCACCAGGATCATAGACGCCCGATCAGGCCTTCGGGTCCGGGCCGCCGAACACGAGCAGCGCGTCGGCCGGCGGCGCGCCGAATAGCTCGATGACGGTCTGCTCGTCGAAACTGCGTTCGTCGGCGACGTTGATGAAGTCCCGTATCGCCGTGCCCGTGCAGTAAACGTCCGCCAGGGGAGCGCCGCGCCCGCTCATCAGGTCACCCACGTCGACCGTCCGGAAGTCGACGCTGAACCGGGCCCGCCCGGAGGCATTCGGCGTCGAGGCATGGAGCTGGGCGCCGGAGAACAGCAGGACCTCACCCGGTGCGGGCAGTATGACTAGCTCTTGATCAGGCTTGTGGTTCAACGCTCCCGGCCGGGCCTGACGCTCGCGAGTCACTTGTGTCGCAGTGGTCAGCCGGCTGGCGTTGTTCTCGTAATAGTCGAAGCCATCCGAGCTATTGGCGACGGCCCGGTCGAAGCTGGCCAGATCAAAGCTCATGGCGTTGTCCTCGCGCACAGGGAAGATGGGAAGCCACCAGTTGATCTGCTGGGCGGGTGCGCTGTACCAGACGTCGCGATGCCATGGGAAAGCGAAGGCGACGCCGGTCGTAAGGTGCCCCACCGGGAAGGACGTCCGCGGCTTGGGCAGGTCGTAGTGCGTACCCTCGCCTGGGAATCCCGCCTCCTGGATGATCGCGCGGACGAGCTTCCTCGATCTTTCCGCGTGTATGAAGCGGGGTTTCCACGCACCTAGGATCTTAGCCATATCCGGCGGATCTATATGCTCATGAACGTGTTCCGGGTCATAGGGTTTGAACAGTTCAGTGAGTTCTTCGCGGGTGTAATCCACGAAATCGCCGAGCGCGTGCAGGCGTGTCAGGATCACCAGGTTTCCCGAATAGAGCTGCTGCCGCAGATCGTCTCCGGAGACATTCGGGTCGACGATTACACTCATGACAGATCTCTCTCCTGAGGGGTGCCCGACGCGAACGCCGAGGGCACGATCACTGATTTTGCGCATCTAAATGCCTCGGCGTAGCGTGCCCGGCACTCCATGCCGCGCAATCGCGCCATTCCGAGGAAGACTTCATCGTCCCACCAGTCACGATTCCGCTGCGATGGGAAACACTTATGCAGCAACTCCACCTTACGCTGCGCGATGTGGGCAGGCAGCGGGACATACATCGACGGGCGGCTGATGTCGCCGTCCCATTTCGGGATCTCGTAGGCGAGGTAAAGCTGATCGCGGAAGACCGTGGGAACGAGCTCACCGATGGTCCGGTGATCCTGGTGCGCGTCCTCAGACGACGGCGCGATGATGATGTCGGGTGAGCACGATCGCGCTACGTCTTCAAGGATCTCCTTCACCCGGCCCCAGGCGGCAGGCAGTCGGCCCTCGGGCAGGTCGAACAACTCGATGGTGAGGTCCGCGCCCGGCATAAACGAATGTGCCGCGTTCTGTGCCTCCTGCTGACGGTCCGCGGTACCCGTCAGCACGACGTACCGGACCCGAAGCGGCTTGTCAGCTAGACCGAGTAGCAGGCCACCGGCCCCGATCTCAATGTCGTCGGGGTGAGCGCCTATCGCGAGCAGGGACAACGGCTCGCCTGAAGGCGCCTTTAGCGGGAATGACATCATGGCGACTTCGCCGTCACACCGTCGCGGCAACGCCGGACGAAGCTGCGGGTCCCCTGATTGCACCCGACCGTTCTGGATCCCAGATCATCCACGGGCAGTGGCCGCGGTAGTACATCTCCTCGAGCTGGGCGCGCTCCTTGACCGTGTCGGCGGGTGACCAGTACCCCTT
>Ga0209415_10012512_pt1 | contig 14127 bp, 13 predicted proteins | sample PeaSoiSIISIP2007_FD_187696 | JGI IMG/M metagenome (GOLD analysis project Ga0209415, IMG submission 187696) | Peat soil microbial communities from Weissenstadt, Germany - SII-SIP-2007 (SPAdes) (version 2) | ecosystem: Environmental > Terrestrial > Soil > Wetlands > Peat | place: Germany... | reverse complement strand
TCGGCTTCGTCGGGCTCGGCAACATGGGCTGGCCGATGGCGCGCAACCTCAGGCACGCCGGTCATCGCGTCGTCGTCCACGACGCCGATACGACACGCGCTGCGCGCTTCGTCGAGGAGTTCGGCGGCGTGGCCGCGGGAGCGCCGGCGGATTTCGCCGAGACATCCGCGGTGGTCACGATGCTTCCCGACGGGCGCGCGGTGGCTCAGGCGATCCTCGAATGGCAGGGCGGCATCGCCGCCGCCCTCGCTCCCGGATCGGTCGTCGTCGACATGAGCTCGTCGAGCCCGCTCGACACCCGGGCGCTCGGCGGCGAACTCGCCCAGCGAGGCCTCGGGACGGTCGATGCGCCGGTGTCGGGCGGGATCACGCGGGCCGAATCTGGCTCGCTGACGATCATGGTCGGCGGCGATGACGTGCAGGCGATCGAGCGCGCGGAGCCCGTGCTGAACGTCCTCGGTGCCCGCCTGTTCCGAACCGGGCCGCTCGGCTCCGGTCATGCGATGAAGGCGCTCAACAACTACTGCGGCGCGACCTCGTACGCCGCCACGGCAGAGGCCCTGGCGATCGGTCAGCAGTTCGGCCTGCGCGGCGAGGTCATGCTCGACGTCCTCAACGCTGCGAGCGGCCGCAGCTTCAACACCGAGGTGGTGTTCAAGGACGAGGTCGTGCCTGGTCGCTACGCCAGCGGCTTCGCGCTCGCGCTGCTCGCGAAGGACGTGGGAATCGCCGCGTCGCTGGCGACATCCGCGGGACTCGAGGCCCCGGTCTGCGGCCTGGTCAGCCGACGCTGGTCGCAGGCGCTAGAGCGACTCGGCCCGACGACCGATCATTCCGAGGCGCACAAGGCTTGGTGGAGCGTCGCGCTCGCCACCCGTGGTGGCGCGGCGGCCACGTCGGGCGACTCGGCCGAGGCCGCGGTTCCGGCGGCCGACGATGCGAGGATGTCCTGAGTGGCTGTGACCGGATCAACGATCGTCACCAAGCAGGAGCGCGTGTATCAGGTGATCCGCGAGCGCATCCTCAGCGGCGCCTACGGACCGGGCTACCGCGTCGTGATCGACGCGCTCGCGGAGGAATTCGAGGTCTCCGGGCTACCGGTGCGCGAGGCGATCCGTCGCCTGGAGGCCGAGGGCCTGGTGATCTACCGTCCGAACGCCGGAGCGCAGGTGGCTCCCGCCGATCCGGGAATGTTCGACGAGGAGATGACCGTGCTGGCGGTCCTCGAGGGGTACGGGACGGCGCTCGCCGCGCCCTGCCTCGGTCAGGCGGAGATTGCCCGGCTGAGCGAGATCAACGACGCCATGGCGGTGGCGATGAGCGAGATGGACTCGCTGAAGTTCGGTCGGCTGAACCAGGAGTTCCACGGACTGATCTACGAGTACTGCCCGAACGCCACGCTGGTCGCGATGCTGCGCGACGTCGCGCGGCGACTCGACGCGATCCGCCGCACCGTGTTCGTGCAGATCCCCTACCGCGGTTCGGCATCGGTCGCCGAGCACAAGGAGCTGATCGCGCTGATCGCGAGTGGCGCGCCGGCGGCAAGGATCGAGAAGCTCGCGCGCGATCACAAGCTGAGCACCGTGCAGAGCTTCCGCGCGTTGCAGGAGCGCAAGCCGGCGAGCCCGACCGGACGCTCGTCCTCGCGCGCCGCCCGCTGAAACGACCTCGGCCCGTTCCTACGGCGCCGTGGTCGCCGCGAAATGCTCGGGGAGCAGCTCGCGAATCTTGTTGGCCGAGGCCTCGCTGAGCTCGGCCAGCGGCTCGCGGGCAAACGCCGAAGGCATGATCGCGAGCTCTCGCATGATCCATTTCGCGGGCACCGGGTTCACCTCGACGAACGCCGCCTCGACGAACGCGTGCAGCTCGTAGTGCAGCGCCCGCGCGCGCTCGTGGTCGCCGGCTTCAAATGCGTCGTAGAGCTCAGCCACCGGCCGGGGCGCGAAGTTCGCGACGCAGCTGAGGTGCCCGCGGCCCCCGAGCACCAGCATCGGGTAGCACAACAGCTCGATCCCCGACAGCGCGATGAAGTCGCTGCCGCACTGCGAGAAGACGTGCGAGACGTGCTCGAAGTCGCGCGTCGTCTCCTTGATGCCGACGATGTTCTCGTGGGCGCGCCGCAGCCGTCCCACCGTCTCGGGCGAGATATCGACGCCGCTGCGGATCGGGACGTTGTAGACGATGATCGGAAACCGCGGAAACTCGCGGGCGACGCTCGCGTACCAGTTGAACAGCCCCTGCTGCTGCGGGCGGGCGTAGTACGGCGACACCACCAGAGCGCCGCTCGCCCCGAGTCGCTCTGCCTCCGCGGTCAGCTCGAGCGTCTCGTCGAGCCGCGCGCTGCCGGTACCGGGCAGAAACGGCACGCGGCCGTCGATCGCGCCCGCCGCCGCGCGCATCACGGCGATTCGCTCAGCGACGGTCTGGGAGGTCGGTTCGCCGGTCGAACCGCCGACCGAGATGCCGTGAGAGCCGTGCTCGAGCTGCCAGTCCACCAGCCGCGCGACCGTCTCGGAGTCGAGCGATCCATCGGGGTGAAAGGGAGTGATCAACGGCGTGATCGCGCCACGGATGGCTGATGGGTCGCCGGCGAATCGGTTCATGCGCCATCTCCAGTGTCATTCGTTCTCGCGCGCCACGCCTCGTATTCCTCGCGGCGAGCCTCCGACAGTGGGTACACCCCGCGCACCGACTCGCCCGCCTTGACCCGCTCGAGCGCCCAGGCCTCGCGTGACTCCTGTTCGAGCGCGTCGTGCGCGACCTGCTCGGCGAGCGCCGCAGGCACGACCAGGACGCCGTCGCTGTCGCCGACGATCACGTCTCCGGGCATCACGAGAGCCCCGCCGCAGCCGATCGGCACGTTCGACTCGAGCGGGAAGTGCAGCCGCCCGAGCACTGCCGGATGAGCCGCCTTGTAGTAGGTCGGGATCTCCAGCCGCGCAACGGCGGCAACGTCGCGCAAGCCTCCGTCGGTGACGATGCCGCTCGCGCCGCGCGCGAGCGCTCGTGCGGCGAGGATGTCGCCGATCGTCCCGGCATCGGGCTCCTGGCGGGCATCGATCACCAGCACCTCGTCGGGCCCGATCGACTCCACTGCGTGCTTCTGTGCGTTCAGCTCACCGGCGTCAGCGTCACGGATGTCTTCGCGCAGCGGCACGTACCGCAGCGTGTAGGCGTACCCGAGCAGCCGCGTGTTCGGCCGCGTCGGGCGCACGCCGGCGATCACGGGGTTGCTGATCCCGCGGCGAGCCAGCTGAACCGAGAGCGTCGCCGTCGACACCGTGCGCAGAGCGTCGCGGGCGGCGTCCGAGAGAATCGCCGAGCGGTGTCCGTTCATGCCGAGCGCGGCGGCGTGCGTCGCGGGGATCTTCGGCTGGGCGCCGAAATCGGCGAGCGCCTCATCGGCTTCGACGATCCGGTTGGACACCGTGCTGACGCCGTCGAGCTCGACCTCGACCTGGTCGCCGGGCTGGACGAGGCTCGATCCCGCAGGCGTCCCGGTGAGGATCACGTCCCCCGGCTCGAGCGTCATGAAGCGCGAGAGGTCGGCGACGAGCAGGCCGAACGGGAAGATCAGGTTCGCGCTGCTGTCCTCCTGCACGATGACGCCGTTGACGCGCGTGCGGACCGTCAGCTGGGACGGATTCAGGCGGTCCGACGCCATCGGCGTGCCGATCGGCGTGAAGCCATCCTGGCCCTTCGAGAACAGGTTCGACCCCCGGTCGGCCCAGCGCATGTCAAGCAGCCCGACGTCGTTCGCCGGCGCGTACCAGCCGACGTGATCGGCTCCCTGCTCAGGAGTCACGCGGCGCGCCCGGCGGCCGATGATCGCGGCGATCTCGCCCTCGACACCGAGCAGCTGGGTGCCGCGCGGTCGCATCACGGGATCCCCGCTGCGCGCCAGCGACGACACCGGCTTCATGAAGTAGGAGGGCACGTCGGGAATCCATCCGCGTTGCTCCGCGCGGCTGTGGTAGTTGACGTGGACGGCGATGATCTTGCTTGGCGGTGGAGACGCCACGGTGGCCGGATCGTATACCTTTTGATACAAGACCTTCACATGGCAGCGCGCCGACAATTCCTCAGCGATCGCTTGGATTCTTACATCGTCCGCTGGAACCGTGAGCCGAGCGTGATGGCGCGCGCTGATGACGATCTGCGGCCATGCCGGCCGCCCGTCGCCGGGGCGTGGCGATCCGCCGGCGGTGCGTCGCCTGCCGCGACGATCGAGATTGCCGACGCCGGGACCTGCCGGCGGCGCACTCAACAGACGCGGACCTAGGAGGAAGGCTTGTCGATCCGTACCACCCCGCCGTTTCGCGCCGACCACGTCGGCAGCCTGCTGCGACCGAAGAGCCTGCTGGCCGCGCGCGCCGAGCACGAGGCAGGACGCCTCAGCGCCGAGCAGCTGCGCGCGGACGAGGATGCCGCGATCCGCGATGCGGTCGCGCTCCAGCAGGAGGTCGGCCTGCGGGCGATCACCGACGGCGAACTGCGGCGCGGATCGTGGCACATGGACTTCATCTACGAGATCGGCGGCGTCGAGCGCTCCCAGGACAACCTGCTGTCGAAGTTCCACAACGAGCAGGGGACGATCGAGTTCACGCCGACCAAGCCGGAGGTGCGCGCCAAGCTGTCGCTGGACCACACGATCTTCGGCGGGGACTTCTCCTACCTCGCCCGGACAGTCACACAGGGCATGCCCAAACTGACGATTCCCTCACCCAGCATGGTCCACTACCGGGGCGGGCGCGCCGCGATCGACGCCTCGGTATACCCGGACATGGACTCGTTCTGGGCCGATCTGGCCGCCGTCTACGCCGAGGAGATCCGCCGCCTGGCCGAGCTCGGTTGCAGCTATCTCCAGCTCGACGACACGAGCTTCGCCTACCTCAACGATCCCGAGCAGCGCGCGGCGTTCGACGAGCGCGGCGAGCGCGGCGACGATCAGCACCTCACCTACATCCGCACGATCAACGCGGCGCTGAAGGACCGCCCGGACGGGATGACGATCACGACCCACATGTGCCGCGGCAACTTTCGCTCCTCATGGGTCGCCCAGGGCGGCTACGACTTCGTCGCCGAGCCGCTGTTCGGAGAGCTCGAGGTTGACGCGTTCTTCATGGAATACGACGACGACCGGTCGGGGACGTTCGAGCCGCTGCGCTTCGTCCCGAAGGGCAAGCTGGTGGTGCTCGGGCTCGTGACGAGCAAGAAGCCCGAGCTGGAGAGCAAGGACGAGCTGAAGCGGCGCATCGAAGAGGCTGCTCGCTTCATCGACATCGATCAGCTCTGCCTGTCACCGCAGTGCGGCTTCTCCTCGACCAAGGAGGGCAACAGCCTCACCGTCGACGAGCAGCGGGCGAAGCTCGCTCTCGTCGTCGAGACCGCCGATGAGGTCTGGGGCGGCGCTTGATGCTTCCTCGACCCCACACGCAGACGTCCGCGCGCGCACGCGCCAGAGTGCCGCCGGGCCGACGCGTGCGCGGCAGGCCGGCCGGCCGGCGCTTCGCTCCTCCTCGGCGCCGGCCGGCCCGCTCCTGCGCCGAACGCAGCGGTCCGGCGCGATAGCCTGACCGCGGATGGCCCGCCACGTGACCGTACCGCGTCGCCGCCTCGGTTCGAGCCGCCTCGAGGTCTCCGCCGTCGCGCTCGGCTCGTGGCGGACGTTCGAGCGCCTGCCCCGTGAGCGCGGCGTCGAGATTCTCACGCACGCCCGCGAGCTCGGCATCAACTTCCTCGACGACGCGCGCTACAACGACGAGACCGGCAGCGCACCGCTGCCCACCGGCTACTCCGAGGTGCTGTTCGGCGAGCTGTTCCGCGCCGCGAACTTGCGGCGCGAGGACACGATCGTGTCCGAGAAGCTGTGGTGGGAGTTCTGGCCGCGCGAGTCGGCGGCCGACGAGCTCGACGGCTCGCTCGGGCGACTGCGCTTCGACTACGTCGATCTCATCTACTGCACCACGCTGCCCGCGGAGCTGAGCGTCGAGCAGGCCGTGGCCGAGGTCGCCGCACTGCTGGCCGCCGGAACGGCACGCGCGTGGGGCGTCGCCATGTGGCCGCCGGCGGCAATCGAGGCCGCGACGCTGGCAGCTGCCGCGCAGGGAATCGAGCCGCCGTGCGCGGCCCAGATGGCATACAGCGTGGTCAGCCGCGCGGAGGCGGAGAGCCCGCAGATGGCCGCCGCGCTGCGCGGCGCCGGCGCCGGCCTGGTTGCCTCCGCCGCGCTCGAGGGCGGGCTGTTGACCGGCAAGTACGACGCCGGCGCCACGACGGGACGGCTGGCCGGCGCACTCGACGATCCCGCCAGGCGGGCTGCACTCGACGCGGGCCGCGCGCTGCGTGCGCTGGCGGCGGAGTGGGGGACCTCCGCGGCGGCGCTTGCGGTCGCATTCGTGCTCGATCACCCGTCGCTGGCGAGCGTGCTCGTCGGCGCGACCGCGCCGGCCCAGCTCGACGAGGTCGTGGCCGGCGTCGCGCTGCACGCCGCGCTGAGCGACGACGACCGCGCGCGACTGCGTGGCCTGGTCGGCTGAACGCCGGATAGTTCCCCGCGCAGCGCTCGCGAACCCACCGCACCGGTCACTACGCTGCAGCGATGGCGGCGTTGCTCGGAGGCCGGCGCTGATGGATGTCGCGACGGTCGTGGCGCTGCGCCGCGGGCGGGTGCTGCTCGTCGCGCAGCCTGGCGGCAACGCGCTCGCGCTGCCCGGTGGCAAGCTCGAACCGGGCGAGTCGGCGGCTGCCGCTGCGCTGCGTGAGTTGCGTGAGGAGACGGGCATCGCGCTGACGGCGGACCGGCTGTGCGATCTCGGCCTGCGGATCGAGGTGCCCGGCGGTCCGTCGCTGACGGCGTTTGCCGCGGTGGATCCGCCGCGGCCCGGCGCCCCCGGAGAGCTGCCCGCGCGCTGGATCGACATCGAGCGTCTCGGCAGCGTCGCCACGGTGGCGGGCGTGGCGCGCAGCGTCCACCGGGCGCTGGCCCACGTCGCCGCGTCCCAGCCGGTGCCGGAGCGCCTGTTTGCCTGGTGGGAGTCACACGACGGGGAGCTGCCGTGGAGGAGAACGCGCGATCCGTACGCGGTGCTGGTCTGCGAGGTGATGAGCCAGCAGACGCAGATCGAACGCGTGCGGGTCTACTGGGAACGCTGGATCGCGCGCTGGCCGACGGCTGCGGCGCTCGCGGCCGCTCCGCTCGCGGATGTGCTGCGCGCCTGGCAAGGACTCGGCTACCCGCGCCGCGCACGTGATCTTCATGCCTGCGCGCGGCGCATCGCGAGCGAGGGCTGGCCGGATCCCGAGCGTCTCACCGAACTCCCCGGCGTCGGGCGCTACACGGCGGCGGCGATCCGCTGCTTCGCGCTCGAGCAGCCGGTGCTGCCGCGCGACGCCAACGTGCGTCGCGTGCTGGCGCGACGGTTCCCGGGGGGTCTCGCGGCCACCGCGGATCCGTGGCCGCTCTCCGGTGCGCTGATGGACGTCGGTCGCTCGCACTGTCGCGCTCGGCCGCGTTGCGACGGCTGCCCGCTGCGCGACGGCTGCCTCGTCGCGCTGGAGCCCGGCGGCTGGGACCCGGTCGCACGCCGCCGGCGCCAGGCCGCCTATGCCGGCTCCATGCGCGAGCGCCGCGGGACGCTGCTGCGCGCCGCGCTCGCCGGCGAGCGGCCGCCGGCGGCGGCGGATCCGCAGGCCGCCGCGTCGCTGCTGGCTGACGGGCTGATCGCGGCGCGCGCCGGGTTTCTCGTTGCCCCGTAGGTATCGTGGTGTCGTGGGAGGTCGTGGATGCCCGAGCTGATCGCCAACAACCTGATGCGGCGGATCGGGCGCACCCTGCTGACGGCGCTCGGCGTCGGCCTTGGCGTCGCGACGATCGTCGCGCTACTCGCGGTCAGTGACGGGCTGACGCAGACCGCAGCCGGGTTCGCGCACCTCGGCGGCTCCGACCTCGGTGTCTTCCAGGCCGGGGTCTCGGACCCGACGGTGTCGGTGCTGCAGACCTCACAGGTCGCGCGGCTCGAGCGCAACCCCGACGTCGCGAGCGCGACACCGCTGCTGCTGATCGTCGGCAAGGTGCGCTCCGACTCCTCGGCGTTCGTGTTCGGCGCCGACCCGAAGGGCTTCTTCGCCAAGCGCCTGGTGTTCGCGAGCGGCGGCCCGCCGTCGCGGGGCACGATCGCGATCGGCAGCGGCCTCGCTGCCAACGTGCACCAACAGCCGGGCGGCACGCTGGTCGTCGACGGCCACCGCTTCACGATCTCCGGCGTCTATCACTCCGGGATCCTCTACGAGGACCAGGGCGCGGTCCTGCCGCTGTCGGTTGCGCAGGCGATCACCGGGCTCCAGGGTGAGACGACCTCGATTGCGGTCGAGCTCATGCCCTCGGCAAGTGCGACCGCCGCGACGCAATCGATCCTGCACCAGATTCCGAACACCACCGTGATCGCGACCAGCGAGGAGGCGGCGCGGGCCGGGGCCAACGGCGCGCTGATCCACAACGCCACGCTGGTGATCATCATCATCGCGCTGTTCCTCGGCGCGATCAGCGTCACCAACACGATGGCGATGTCGGTGCTCGAGCGTCAGGGGGAACTGGCGCTGCTCAGCACCGTCGGCTGGAGCGCCCCGCGGGTTGCGGCGCTGGTCATCGGCGAGGGGATCGGGGTGAGCCTGCTCGGTGCGGCGATCGGTCTGGTGTTCGGCGTGCTCGGGAGCCTGCTGCTCGTCAAGCTGATGGGGGTCGGGGCGTACGTGTCGCCGTCGATCACGGCCTGGGGGCTCGGCCGCGGCCTGGTGGTGGGCGTCTCGATCGGCGTCCTCGGCGGTCTCTACCCCGCCTGGCGCGTCACGCGCATGGCGCCGCTGAAAGGTCTGTCGCGGGCTGCATGAGCACCCCGTCGGCGACGGTCACCATGCGGTCGGCGCGCTCCCCGACCTGGGGGTCGTAGCTGACGACGATGACGGTCATCCCGCGGCGCGCCCGAACCTCGCCGAGCAGGTGCAGGACGCGCAGCGAGGTGACCGAGTCGACGGCGCCGGTCGGCTCGTCGGCGAGCAGCAGTCGCGGCTCGTTGGCGAGCGCCCGGGCGATCGCGACGCGCTGGCGCTCACCGCCCGAGAGCGCTGCGGGCTCGTGGTCCGCCCGCTCGGCGAGGCCGACCTCCTCGAGCAGCAGAAGCGCGCGCTCGCGACGCTCGCGGCGATGCACGCCCGCGCCGATCAGCGCGACCTCGACGTTCGCGCGGGCCGTGAGATTGACCAACAGGTGGTGCTGCTGGAAGACGAAGCCGACCAGCTCGCGGCGGTGGCGCGGCGCCCGCGGCTCGCGCCACAGCTCCCGGCCGTCGATCAGGATCCGCCCGCTGGTCGGCTGATCGAGCCCGCCGATCAGGTTCAGCAGCGTGCTCTTGCCGGAACCCGACCGTCCGGTCACCACGAGCAGCTCGCCGGGCGCGACGTGCAGGCTGACGTCGCGCAGCGCCTCGATCGACCCGTAACGGCGGCCGGCGTGCTCGACGCGGACGTCGGCGCCGGCCGACTCGCTCAGCGGTGGGAGGTGATCGCGCAGGGGAGGTTCACCGTGTGGCCCGCCGCCTTGATCACGACCCGCAGCGTGAGCGTGAAGCCAAGCGAGCTGGCAGGGAAGTTCAGCTTGTCGCTGAAGTGGCCGGTGAAGCTGAAATGCTTGTTGTTGTACGGGTATTGGGTGCTGACGACCGCGCCCCCGAAGACGAACTCGTAGGCGGCGGTGGCGTGGGCCGGTTTGCCGCTCAGCGTTGCCGTGACGGTGATCGGCACCAGCGTGTTGATCTTCGGCGTGTGGGTGCTCGGGGTGAGCGTGGCAACCAGCGGGCCCGAGGAGCCCTTGATGACCTTCGCAGCGGCCGCCGCGGTCGAGGCCCCCGCGGTTGCGACAGCGCCTGCCAACAGTCCGGCGATCGTGAGTCGCATAACCCGTGTCATTTCGCACTAGAAATGATACCGACAGCCCCTGCCGCCTCCGGCCGGGCGGAGTCGCTACAGCGCCTGGGCGGCCGCCTCGGCGGCCTCGAGATTGCGCTGCACCAGATCGAGGCCGCGCTCCCAGAAGCCCGGGTCGGCCAGGTCGATGCCGACGATCTCGCCGAGCTCCTCGGGGCTGCGTGAGCCGCCGCTGCGCAGCAGCTCGAGGTAGCGAGCCTCGAAGTCCGAGCCCTCGGCGAGGTAGCGGTCATAGACCGAGAGCGCGAGCAGCTGGCCGTAGGAGTACGCGTAGACGTAGCCCGGCGTGTTGATGAAATGCGGGATGTAGGACCACCAGCAGCGGTAGTCGTCGGTCAGCTCGACGGCGTCGCCGAGCAGCTCCGCCTGGGTCTGCGCCCACAGCTCGCCGAAGCGCGCCACCGACAGCTCGCCGACCTCGCGGCGCTCGGTGTGGACCAGCCGTTCGAAGCTGTTCATCGCGACCTGGCGAAAGACGGTCGCGATCGCGCCCTCGATGTTCTCGGCAAGCAGCGCAAGGCGCGCGGCGGGCGTCGGCGAGGTCTCGAGCAGCCGGCCGAAGGTCAGCGCCTCGCCGAACACCGACGCTGTCTCGGCGAGCGTCAGCGGTGTTCCCTGCTGGAAGATCCCCTGCGGCGCGGCCAGCGCGGCGTGGAGGCCGTGCCCGAGCTCGTGCGCGAGGATCAGCACGTCGCGCCGGCGTCCGGTGAAGTTGAGCAGCACGTAGGGGTGAACGGACGGGACCGTGTAGGCGCAGAACGCGCCGCCGCGCTTGCCGTGGCCGGGCGGCGCGTCGATCCAGCGCTCGTCGAAGAAGCGCCCGGCCAGCGCCCCGAGGCTCGGTGAGAAGGAGCTGTAGGCGTCGAGCACGAGCTCGCGTGCGGCACGCCACTCGACCTGCTCCTCGTCGACGGCGAGGGGCGCCATGCGGTCGTAGTCGGCGAGCCGATCGATTCCGAGCAGCGTGGCCTTCAGCCGGTACCAGCGACGTGCGAGCTCGTAGCGGCCGGTGACCGCCGACACGAGCGCCGCGACCGATTCGTCGCTCGCCTCGTTGGCGAGGTTGCGGGCGGCCAGCCAGTGGTCGTAGGAGCGCAGCCGATCGTCGGTCGCCTTGTCGACGAGCAGGGTGTTGAAGATGAATGCACGGGTTCGCAGGCCGGGCTCGAGCGCGCGCGTGACCGCCGCCGCGCTCTCGCGACGCACGTCGCGCGACGGCGATGCCAGGCGGGCGAGCGCGGTGTCGAGCGTGACGGTCTCCTCGAGCGCCACCTCGATCGCCGACGTCAGCTCGCCGAACAGGCGCGCCCACGCGGCCGAGGAGCTGATCGCCTTCTCGGTCAGGATCAGCTCCTCGGGCTCGCTCAGCAGGTGCGGGCGGTAGCGACGGGCGGTACGCAGGTGGTGGCGGCAGAAGTCCAGCCCCTCGTAGGCGAGCAGCTCGTCGACGCGTGCGTCGGAGAGCCCCGCCCACTCGAGCTCGAAGAACAGCAGCTGAGTCGCGAGCACCGTCGAGCGCTCCTCCGCGCGCGCCAGCAGGGCGCCCCGTGCGGGGTCCGTCGTGTCGGTGGAGAAATCGAGCGTCGCGTAGGAGTCCGCGCGACCGACGAGGTCGTAGATCGCCGCCAGCTCGTTCATCGCCTCGGCGAGCCCGGCGCCGTCGATCGTCTCAAGCGCGCCGCGGTAGCGCTCGGCGAAGGCGCGCGCACGCTCGATCGCACTGTCGAGCAGGGTTCCGATCGGATCGCCGTCGGTGCCCGCAAGCAGGTCGGCGAGATCCCAGCGGACGGCGTCGAGTGGCTCGGTCGTGCTCATCGGAGGCGAACCCTATCCGTCCGGCGTCGCTGCTCTGATCTGAGCGGTTGTGGTCTCCAACGGAGGTGGATGCGATGGCCGGTGCCCAGACGGCGAGAACGAGCGAGCAGGCGAGGGCGCAGGCCTTTGTCGAGCTCGGGTTCGACACCACCCAGGCGTTGATGCTCGCGGCGACGCGCGATGCGGGCGAGCACGTCGATCTCGACCACGTGCGCCGGCTGCTGGACTCCGGCTGTCCGCACGATCTCGCGTTGCGAATCGTCGTGTAGGACGTTTCGCCGCCGGCCCCACGAGGCCGTGACGCTCAGTCGCGCGGCGGCGCGAGCACCGCGACCCTGTGCGTCGCGCGCTCCCCCTCGTTGGCCTCGAGCAGCGCGAGCCCTTCGATCTCCAGTGCCCGCCGTGCCGCTGACGACAGGCTGCGAAACGGCGTGATCTGGAGCGTGGCGGCCCTGGCGGTCCGCGTGACGGTCCAGGTGGCGCAGACCTCGCCGTCGTAGAGCGCGGTCGCGTTGACGCGCAGGTTCTTCGTCGTCAGGTACCGGCGGTGCTCGTCGGCGATCAGGCGGCTGCGGTCGGCGTGGGCGAGGACGAGGCTGTCGAACTCCGGCAGGTAGCGCGCCGGCGCAGGCTCCTCGGCGCCGGGACGGGGTGCGTCGGGCAGGTCGAACAGCTCGCGACCCCGCTCGTCACTGAACCGCGCGAGCGCCGGCCGCAACGCTTCGAAGGCCGGCGCGAGACCCACCAGGCCCGACCACGCCTGCGCGTCGGCGACGCTCGCCGGACCGTAGGCGGCGAGGTAGCGGCGGACCAGCTCGCCCGGGTCCTCGCTCGTGTTGGCCCCCTCGGCCAGCCGCAGCCGGGCGTCGCGCGGGAATCCCCAGCGATCGTCGGTGGCGACCATCACCAGCGGCAGACTCGTGCGCACGGCGTAGCCGAGCGCACGCTGATCCTCATCCGGGATCGCCTCATGCAGCAGGGCACGCAGCTCGCCGGCCGTTCGCGGACGCTCTCGCAGCAGGCCGCGCGAGACCTCCGCGAGCGCCTCGAGGTCGAGCGTCTGCGCGCGTGTGCCGAGCACGCGCAGCGCGCGGCTGAGCGCCGGCTGGCACGGCGCGCGGAAGACCGACCAGTCGGCCTCGGTCACCAGGTGCAGCGTCGCGCGAAACAGCGGCCCGCGGAGCACGGCACCGGCGCGCAACGCCTCGAGCAGCTCGTCGGGCCGGAAGTCCCGCAGCCGCGACCACAGCCCGACGAACGGCGGGCGCGGTTCCTGCGCCTGCATCCCGGCGAGTCGCGCGACCGCCTCGACGGAGCCGATCGGCGCACGCTCGAGCAGCAGCTGACGCGCGAGCGTCGCGCGGGCGAGCTCGCGACGCGTGAGCAGCGGCGCCGGGGATCGCGGCTCAGTCGCGGTGCGCCTCCCAGGAGAAGCCGCGCACCGCGAGCACGCTGCCGACGACGGCCCAGATGCCGAGCACCCACAGCGCGGTGACGTGGCTGGAGATCCCGCCGTGGTGAGCGACGAGCCCGCCGGAGATGCCGGTGATCAGGTGATCAAGCGGAAGCGCCTGGGCGATGTCGCGCAGGAAGCTCGGCACGTGCTTGACGTCGAAGAACACTCCCGAGATCAGGATCACCGGCACGAACACGGCGTTGACCACGGCGGGCGCGGATTCGAAGTTGGGGATCGCGTGCGACAGGGCGACCCCGAGCGTGGCGAAGCAGACGACGCCGAGCGCCACGAACAGGACCAGCTCCAGACCGTCCGGCGGCCAGCCGAGGCCGAAGAACACGCGGCCGGCGACCACCACGATGCCGATCTGGATCGCGGCGTTGGTGACGGCGTTCAGCGCCAGTCCGCCGAGGAAGACCCCGCTCGGCAGCGGTGTGCCGCGCATCCGCTTGAGCACCCCCTGCTCGCGCAGGAAGGTCAGGTTGTAGGCGAGCGCGGTGAACGTCGTCGACATCACGCTCATGCCGGCGATGCCGGGGACGATGATCTGGAGCTCGTGGTGGTTTCCGCTGACGATCGCGCCGAACAGCGCGAGGAAGATCAGCGGCAGCAGGAAGTTGAAGAAGGCCGCACTGGGGTTGCGCCAGAACAGATGACGCTCGAAGCGGTACTGACGCCAGAGCAGCGCGAACGTGTCAGCCATCGGCGGTCAGCTCCAGGTAGATCTCCTCGAGACTCGGGCGCGTGACCGAGAGCCCCTCAAGGCGCTCCCTGCGCGAGAGCGCATCGGCGGTCAGCTCGTGCAAGAAGCTCGTCGGGTCGTCGGTCTGGTGGATCACCGGCTCGCCGTCCCTGACGTAGGCCACGCGGTAGCG
>Ga0209415_10012511_pt1 | contig 14127 bp, 13 predicted proteins | sample PeaSoiSIISIP2007_FD_187696 | JGI IMG/M metagenome (GOLD analysis project Ga0209415, IMG submission 187696) | Peat soil microbial communities from Weissenstadt, Germany - SII-SIP-2007 (SPAdes) (version 2) | ecosystem: Environmental > Terrestrial > Soil > Wetlands > Peat | place: Germany... | reverse complement strand
GGACTTTCGCGCGCTCCTCGGGTCGGTAGGCTTGCGTCAGCAATGTGGTGCCCGCCACGAACATGAAGTTCCAGCCGAAGCCCAGGAGCGCGAGTGCCACCCAGAAATGCAGCACGCTGGTGCCGGAGAGCGCCACGATGCCGCAGAGCAGGAGCAGCGCGGTTCCCAGGAGCGCGATCGTGGCGGTGCCGTAGCGCACGATCAGGTGTCCCGTAAAGAACGCGGGCACGAACATGCCGATCAGATGAAATCGGATGATGCCGAAGGCGTCGGATTCGGTGAGGCCGCAGCCGACAGCGGCGATCGGCGTCGCGGTCATGACGAAGCTCATGATGGCGTAGCCGATGATTCCGTTGGCGACCGCCGCGATGAAGGCGGGTTGGCGCGCGATCTCGCCGAAGGGACGTCCGCCGGCCTGGGCGCGCTCCGCCCTGGTCGGTGTGGGAATATCGAGGAACGCCAAGGTCAGGATCGTACAGGCCGCGAGCGCGGAGATCGCCAGGAACGATCCCGCGAACAGCACCGGGGCGAACAGATCCTTCGAGAAGGCACCGATGCTCGGCCCGACCACGGCGGCGCCGACCCCGCCCGCCAGAACATAGGAGACGGCGCGGCTGCGGAAACCGGGCTCCGCGGCATCGGCGGCGGCGAATCGATAGTACTGCGCGGTCGCCTGGAAGCAGCCCCAGAGCGCATTGCCCACGCAGAACAGCAGGAAATTCCGCTCGAAGATCGCCCAGGCCGAGAGCGCGCCACCGAGGCCGCCGAGGAGCGCGCCCAGCACGAAGCCCACGCGCCGGCCGAGCCGCGCCATCAGGAACGAGGCCGGCACGGTGACGCAGGCGTTAGTGGTGGCGATCAGCGAATAGGGCAATGTCGCCAGCAGGGGTGTCGGCGCCAGGGTCGTGCCCACGAGCCCGCTCGAGGCCACGCCGATCGAGGAGGCCGACAGGAAACTAGCCTGGCAGATCGCCAGCAAGAGCGCCGTGCGCGCTTGTCGCCTTCCGGTCATCCCGCTCCCTTTCGTGCCGCGATTCCCACGGCTTCGAGCGGGGCGACCCTAGAGGCCGGCAAGAGGCGCGGCAAGCGCCGTCGCCGCAGCCCGGCCATGCGCGGGCCGTGCTCTAGATTCTTTGGTTTTGTCGCATTGTCTGCGGCGAACCGCTGCACACTTCGCCGGACAATGCTCCGCTTGTCTCGGGACAAGCGATCGACGAGGATGCCGCCCGATCGATCGGAGGCGCGGTGGTGAGCGAGTCGCAGGTGGAATGCGTGGTGATCGGCGCGGGCGTGGTGGGCCTCGCGGTCGCGCGCGCGCTCGCGCAATCCGGCCGCGAAGTGCTGGTGCTCGAGCGGCAGCGCTGGATCGGCGCCGAGACCTCCTCGCGCAACAGCGAGGTCATCCATGCCGGTCTTTACTATCCCAAGGGCAGCCTCAAGGCGATCACGTGCATCGAAGGCCGGAAGGCGCTCTACGATTATTGCGCTGAGCGCGCCGTGCCGCACAAGCGCCTCGGCAAACTCCTGGTCGCCTGCCGTGACGAGGAAGTGAAATCGCTAGAGAGCGTGTGGGAGCGGGCTCGCGCCAACGGCGTTAACGATCTCGCCTGGCTCTCCGCAGCCGAGGCGAAGGCGCTCGAGCCCAACCTCGTTTGCGTCAAGGCGTTCCTCTCGCCCTCCACGGGGATCATCGACAGCCACGCCTTGATGCTCGCCTATCAGGCGGATCTGGAGGCGGCGGGCGCGCTGGTAGTGCACCTGGCACCGGTGCTGGGCGGGCGGGTCGAGGAGCAGGGCATTCTCCTGGAGGTCGGCGGTGCCGAGCCCATGAGCCTCCGCACGGAGCTCTTGGTTAACAGCGCTGGACTCTACGCGCCGACCTTGGCGCGCGCCATCGCGGGTATTCCCGCCGGGACGATCCCGCCGGTTTATTTCTGCCGCGGCGTCTATTTCAGTCTCGCCGGACGCGCGCCCTTCAAGCATCTGATCTATCCCGCGCCGGAGAGCGCCGGGCTGGGCGTGCATCTGACCCTGGACATGGCGGGCCAGGCGCGCTTCGGACCCGATGTCGAATGGATCGACGGCGTCGACTACACCGTCGATCCCCGGCGCGGCGACCGCTTCTACGCGGCGATCCGCACCTATTGGCCGGACCTGCCCGACGGCGCGCTGAAGCCGGGCTATGCCGGCATCCGCCCCAAGATCAGCGGGCCCAAGGAGCCCGCGGCGGACTTCGTCATCCAGGGACCGGAGGTTCACGGCATCCCCGGCCTGGTCAATCTCTACGGCATCGAGTCCCCGGGGATTACCTCCTCGCTGGCGATCGCGCACCGGGTGCAACGCCTCATCGACCGCGCGAACGCCCCTCTAGCGGCTGCGACCGTGGGTCGCTAGATTGCCGCGACGCAGCGCGCCAACGGAGTGACCCATGCCGACCCTAGCCGCCGTAAGATCCAATCCCACGCCTGGCTCGATCACCGAGCGCGACGCTCGCGTGCAATTGGCCGCCTGTTACCGACTAATCGCGCATTTCGGCATGGACGACCTCGTCTACACCCACATCACCGCGCGGGTGCCGGAGGCGAGGGGACAGTTCCTGATCAATCCCTACGGCCTTCGGTTCGACGAGATCACGGCATCGAGCCTGGTGAAGATCGATTATGACGGAAACGTGGTGGACCCGAGTCCCCATCCCGTAAACCACGCGGGATTCGTGATCCACAGCGCGGTCCACGCGGCGCGGCCCGACGTCAACTGCGTGCTCCACACTCACACCCGCGCCGGCGTCGCGGTCTCCTGCCTCAAGGAGGGCCTGCTCTCGCTGAATCAGTTCTCGGCGCCCTATTACAACCGCGTCGGTTATCACGACTACGAAGGCGTCGCCACCAACCTCGACGAGCGTCAGCGCCTGGTCCGCGATCTCGGGGACAAGCAGGTCATGGTCCTGCGTAACCACGGTTTGCTGACCGCGGGCCGGACCGTGCCGGAAGCCTTCTCGCTGATGTACTACCTCGAGCAGTCCTGCCGCGTGCAGATGGACGTGATGGGCTCGGGCGGCACCGTCAACGCGCTCTCGCACGAGGTCTCCGAGTACACCGCAAAGCAATGCGAGGGCTTCGGCCCCCGCGGCGAGCGCGAATGGCCGGCGCTACTGCGGCTCCTCGACGCGAAGGACCCGGGTTACCGGCAGTAAGCGCGGCTTACTCGCCGGGCGCGGTCTCCACCATCACCGTGACGGCGGCGTCGCCCGCATCCAGGAAGCGAAGCGTCAGCGGAAAGCTGTCGCCGAGGCTGAGCGGCTGCTTCAACCCGATCAGCGCGAGAGAACGACGGCCCGGCCGCAGCGCGAACGGGTGCTTGGGCAGGACGTCGAAGCCGTCGACGGGATTGCCGAGTTCGTCTCTAATCTCCACCCGCTCCGCGAAAGGCGTCGCGGCGCCGATGAGGCGATCGCCGCTGGCGCCGCGCGTCGCCAGCACGAGATAAACGGCGCCCTCTCGCGCCGTGGTGGGACGCGCCCAGGGATGTCCGATCTCGATCGCGCCTTGCGTAAAGGAATGCGCCTCGGCGCGCCCAGCGAGCAGGAGCGCGGAGGCGATTAAGAATAGTTGCCGGCGATCGATCATCGGCCGAGGATCACGTGCAAGCCTGTCATGCGCGGCGGAAGCGCGCACCGGTTTGGTTTCGCTGAGAGCGCCATGATAGGCTCCGCCGCAATATAAGAGATCCCGGGAGCGACACTTATGGACGATGCTGCGTCGCAATGGACATTCATTGGCAAACCGCGTACGTCCGCTGCACTCTCGATGGCACCGCCGAGCCGTGGTGCGTTAATTCAGGTCACGGACGGCGCGTGATCGCAAACATTCCAAAGCTAGCAGCTTAACGGGGAAAATTACATGCGCATCGGTGTGCCCAAGGAGATCAAGACCCACGAGTATCGCGTCGGCCTCGTGCCCGGCAGCGCGCGGGAGCTCATCCATCGCGGTCACGAGGTGGTGGTGGAGACCGGCGCGGGCGTCGGGATTGGATTCCCCGATGCGGCGTACCAGGCCGTCGGCGCGAAGGTGCTGCCCAATGCGGCTGCGGTCTTTGGGGCGGCCGATCTGGTGGTCAAGGTCAAGGAACCGCAGGCCCAGGAGATCGCGCTGCTGCGCCAGGATCAGGTGCTATTCACCTATCTGCACCTCGCCGCCGACAAAGCCCAGGCCCAAGGATTGGCGCGCCAGGGCGTCACCGCCATCGCCTATGAGACCGTGACCGATCCGCGCGGCGGATTGCCGCTGCTCGCGCCCATGAGCGAGGTCGCGGGCCGCATGTCGATCCAGGTCGGCGCGCACTGTCTGGAGAAGGAGCAGGGCGGCATGGGCATGCTGCTGGGCGGCGTGCCTGGCGTGGCCGCGGCCAAAGTGGTGATTCTCGGCGGCGGCGTCGCCGGCACCAACGCCGCCCGCATGGCGATGGGCCTCGAGGCCTACGTGTCCGTGATCGACCGATCTCTGCCCCGCCTCAACGAGCTCGACATGCAGTTCGGCTCGCAGCTCCACACGCTCTTTGCCACGCTTGAGAACATCGAGCGCGAGGTGCTGTCGGCCGATCTCGTGATCGGCGCGGTGCTGGTGCCCGGCGCCGCCGCGCCGCGGCTGGTGACCCGCGACATGGTGAAGCGGATGAAGCAGGGCTCGGTGCTGGTCGATATCTCGATCGACCAGGGCGGCTGCTTCGAGACCAGCAAGCCCACCACCCACGCCGATCCCACTTACGTCGTCGACGGCGTCATTCATTATTGCGTCACCAATATGCCCGGCGCTGTCGCGCGTACCTCGACCTTCGCGCTCAACAACGCGACGTTGCCGTTCTGCATCGCGCTTGCCGAGAAAGGCTGGCGCAAGGCGTTGGCCGAGGATCGCTACCTCCTCGCGGGCCTCAACGTCCACGCCGGCAAGATCACCCACGCCGCGGTGGCGCGGGATCTCAGCCTCGATTACGTGACGGCGGAAAAGGCGATCGCGGCCTGAGGGCCGCCGCGTCTTCGGGTCAGTTGAGACGCAACGGCAGCTCGGCGATCGCTTGATCGACGAGGATGTTGCGCTGGGCATCGCCCAGGCGCTCGGCGATGACGCGTCGAGCGGCGCTGATGGCGATATCGACGGCCGTATTGCGCACTTCGGCAATCGCCTTGGCCTCGGCGAGCGCGACCCGCTCGGCGGCGAGCCGCTCGCGGCGCTCGATCGCGGCGTCAAGCTCCCGCTGGGCCCGCTCGGAATAGCGCTGGGATTCCTCGCGGGCGTGAGCGACGATCGCCTCGGCCTCCTGGAGCGCGTCGCGCTGCTTGCGCTGGAATTGCGCTAATGTCCGCTGCGCCTCGTCGCGAAGCTTCTGCGCCTCATCGAGGTCGGCCTTGATCCTGGCGGCGCGCGTGTCGAGCATCGCGGTGATCGCCGCCCAGAGCTTCTTCGCGATCAGCGCGACCGCGACGACGAAGGCGATCGCGACGGCGAGCTCGGGATCATGGAACAGTTCCCGGATCATCAGGCGCGCTCTCTCATGATCTGATCGACAGCGGTGCCGGCGGCGGACTCGTCGATTTCGACGCCGACGAGCTTCCGGGTGGTGGCGCGTGCGACGTCGATGGCGACGATACGCAGCCCCGCGAGGGCCTGGGTCTTGGCTTCCGCGATGCGCTTCTCGGCAGCGGTCGTTTCCGACGCAAGCTTCTGCATCGCCTGACGCTGCCGGTCGGCGGCGACGACGGCGAAGCGCTCCATCGCCTCCTTGAGCGTGGTCTGTGCCTGGGCCCGGGCGTCGGCGAGCGAGCGCTCATAGGCCGCCATCACGGCCTCGGCCTCAGCCTTCATCTGCGCGGCGCGCTCGAGATCGCCCGCGATCCGCGCCTTGCGTGCCTCGATCATCGCGCCGACCCTGGGCAAACCCACCCGCGCCATCAGCACATAGAGAATGCCGAAGACGACCGCGAGCCAGAAGATCTGGGACGGGAATGTCGTGAGATCGAGTTGCGGCATCTTGCGCTGCGGCTCCGGAAGGAACCGATCCGCGGGCTAGAGCGCGAACAGCATCAGGAGCGCGACGCCCAGGCCGAACAGGCCGGTCGCCTCGGCGAGCGCGAAGCCGATGAAGGCGAAGCCCGTCACGTTGGCCGCGGGATTGCGCGCGAGCGAGTTGATGAGCGCGGAGAACACGGTGCCGATGCCGATACCCGCGCCCACCAGCGCGATACAGGCGAGGCCGGCGCCGATCATCTTGGCGGATGCTACATCCATGGGGAGAATCCTCTGGGTTGATTGAGTAGGGGTGAATGCGTGGGCGGCGTCGCCCGCGGGATCAGTGCAGGTGGATCGCGTCCTTGAGATAGAGGCAAGACAGGATGGTGAAGACGTAGGCTTGCAGTACCGCGACCAGGAATTCGAGCAGCATGAGCGCGGAATCGACCAGGATCGGCGCGAAGAAGAAGAAGCCGAGCGCGCCGGCGAAGCCCGCGAAGATCACGAGCATAAGGTGTCCGACCATCATGTTCGCGAAGAGCCGGATCGAGAGCGTGAAGGGGCGGATGCAGTAGGACAGGATCTCGATCGGGACCAGCAACACAAGCAGCACCTTGGGCACGCCGGCCGGAGCGAACAGGGTCAGGAAATGAAATCCGTGCCGGGCGATGCCGATCGCGGTGACGCCGATGAACACGGTCGCGGCCAGTGCGAAGGTCACGATGATGTGGCTGGTGAAGGTGAAGCTGTAGGGCACCATGCCCAGGAGATTGCCGACCAGGATGAACATGAAGAGCGTGAACAGGAACGGAAAGTATTGCCGGCCTTCCTCGCCGATGTTCTCGTCGATCATGCCCGCGATGAAATCGTAGAGCATCTCCGCCAGCGACTGCAGCCGGCCCGGCACCAGCGCGGCCTTCCGCGTCGCCGCCACCATCAGAAGCGTGACGATACCCGCGGCCAGCGTCATGAGCAGGGCGGAGTTCGTATAGGAGAGATCGAGTCCGCCGAGATGAATCTCGGCGATGCGGTCGATGTTGAATTGATGCAGAGGGCTCGATTCCGCTACGGCCACGTCAGTCCTCGTCCTCGTCCCACTCGGCGTTTACGATCGCGTTGCGCTTGGCCGCGTCGGGCTTGGTGCCCGTGCCGCCGTCATTCTTGTAACCCACCGCCATCCCCATGCCCTTGACGACGCGGAAGACGTTCATCATGCCCGCGCCGATCCCGAGGAAGAGAAACACCAGTTCCCCCCAAGGCCGAATGCCGAACCAGCGGTCGATCGCCCAGCCGATCGCAAATCCCACGAACACCGCGACCACCAGCTCGAGGCCGATCCGAAAACCGATCCCGATCGACGCACCCGCCGGCGACCCCTCTCCGCCCTGGCCTCCGCGCCGCCCTTCCTGGGCGCGCCGCGCCCGCTCGAGGCGCTCTCCCAGCGCAGCGAGGGGATCGGGCCGCTCGGGCTCCGTCATCGCGACCGCCTATTGCCGGTGCAAATCGCCCCCGTTCCGCGCGCCGGAAGCGCCGAAACGGCGCAGACCTTAGGTGGGCGTTCACCCCCGTGTCAAGGTTCGAAAGGACGCGGGGTGGGACAGCGGAAAGTCGCGGAATTCCGGTGCTTCTGACGAGTTCGACGACCCTCACCCTCCCAGCGCTTCGCGTTGGGTCCCTCCCTCTCCCGTTCAAGCACGGGAGAGGGGCATTTGGCCTGAGTGTTTACTTGCCCCTCGCCCGCGTTAGCGGGAGAGGGAGGGACCCATCGCGTCAGCGATGGGAGGGTGAGGGTGATCGCAATCACCGGATCACGCCGTCTGCCGCAGCTGCTCCGCCGCTTGGAGGTCGACCGAGACGAGCTGGGAGATGCCGCGCTCAGACATTGTGACGCCGAACAACCGGTCCATCCGCGCCATGGTGATGCGGTGGTGGGTGATGATGAGGAAGCGGGTCTCCGCGCTCTCGGCGATCTCCTCGACCAGCCGGCAGAAACGGTCGACGTTGGCGTCGTCGAGCGGCGCGTCCACCTCATCGAGCACGCAGATCGGCGCGGGGTTCGTAAGGAAGACCGCGAAGAGGAGCGCGAGCGCGGTCAAGGCCTGCTCGCCGCCGGAGAGCAGCGACAGGCTCTGGAGCCGCTTGCCCGGCGGGCTCGCCATGATCTCGAGGCCGGATTCCAGCGGATCGGTGCCGGAGCCTTCCTCCGGCTCCTTCAGCTCCAGGTGTGCCCGCCCGCCGCCATAGAGCCGCACGAAGAGCTCCTGGAAATGCTCGTTGACGCGCGCGAAAGCGGCGATCAAGCGCTCGCGGCCCTCGCGGTTGAGGGCGTTGATGCCTTGGCGCAGCTTGGCGATCGCCTGGACGAGGTCCTCCCGCTCGGCCTTGAGGCTGCCGACGCGTTGCTCGAGCTCGTTGGCCTCGGCCTCCGCGACCAGGTTGACCGGTCCCATATTGTCGCGCTCGCGCACCAGTCGATCGAGCCGCGTTTCCGCGTGAGCGAGCTCCGGGAGCGCCTCGCCCTCCTCGATCTCCGCGACCTCCGGTACCTGCTCCGGCGTGGTGCCCAGGCGCTCGGCGACGCGCTCCGCCACCTCGTCGCAGCCGTGTGAGGCCTGGTCGCGCAGACCCTCCGCGCGCACCCGATCCTCGCGGACCGAAGCCAGCTCGGTCTCCGCGGCCTTCGCCTGCTTCGCGGTCTCCGCGAGCCGCGTCTCCGCCTCGGCAAGCTCGTCGCCGGCGCGGCTGCGCTTCTCGGTCGAGCGCGCGATCGAGTCAGCCAACGCCTCGCGCTGGCGGGCGAGCTCTTCCGGCTTGCGCGTCAATTCGTCGATCTCCTCCGCGAGCGCCGCGCGGCGCTCCTCGAGGGCGGCAAGCTGGCGCGCCGCCGCCTCGGCGCGCTCGCGCCATGAGCGTTCCTCGGCGGCGATGGCCTCGAGCCGCGCCCGGCGTCCGGCGGCCTCGTGCAGGAGCCGATCGAGCTCGCTTTGCTGCGTCGCCTGCAGCGTGCGCTTGTCGCCGAGCGCGATGCGCAGATCCGCAATATGCCCGCGCGCGAGAGCGGGATCGGGGAGGCTCGCGAGCGCGTCTCGGGCGGCGGCCTCGCGCGTCTCCGCCTCCGCGAAGTCGGCAGCGATCTGGCTCGCTGTCTCCGCGAGGCCCGAGAGACGGAGGTCGGTCTCGGCTTGGCGCTGCGCGAAGACCGCCTGCCGCTCGCGCATGACGGCGAGCATGCGGACGGTATCCTGGACCGCGGCGCGCGCGGCACGGGCCGCGACGGAGGCCGACACCACATCGGCGCGGGCCGCCTCGAGGGCGCGCCCGCGCTCCTCGAGCTCCCGGTTGGCGCCGACGAGTTGGTCCGCAATCTCCGCCAGGCGATTGCGCTGGCGCAGCCGCTGGCCCGCGGAGGTCGGCGTTCCCGCCAGGCGCGTGAGACCGTCCCAGCGCCAGAGCGCGCCCTCGCGGCTCACTAGGCGCTGGCCCGGTCGAAGCCGCTCGCGCAGCCGCTCCGCGGTCGCCACATTGGGCACGACCCCGATCTGCCCGAGGCGCCGTTTCAGCACGGGCGGTGCGGTGACGTAATGCGCGAGGCTCTCGGCCTCCGACGGGAGGTCGGGCGGCGCCTCGTAGGGTGCGAGGGTCGTCCAATGGATCGAGGCCTTGGGATCGAGCGGCGCCGCCAGATCCTCGCCCAGGGCGGCACCCAGGGCCGCCTCGTAGCCCGTGGCGACGCGGAGCGTATCGATGAGCGGGGTCGACTGATGACCCGCCGTCGCTGCCAGCAATTCGGTCAGGGCTTGCGCCTCGGTATTGAGTTTCTGGCGCTGGGCCTGCGCCGCCTCGAGGGGAGCGCGTGCCGTTTGCTCGGCGGCCTCGGCGGCGCGGAGTGTCTCTTCGGCGGTGTCGGCGCCGGCGCTGGCGCGTGTCATCTCCGCTTCGGCCGCGGCAACCAAGGCGATCGCCGCCTCGACGGTCCCGCTGGGTACCGCCTCGGTTTCGAGGGCCGCGCGCTGACGCTCGATCTCCGTCCGACGCTCGCCGAGCCGTGTACGGCGCTCCGCCATCTCCTGGGCTTCGCGGGTGAGCGCCGCAAGGCGCGCCTCAAGGGCCGCGGCCTCGTCGGTGAGACGATGGACGTCGGCCTCGAGCGCAGCCACCTCGGCGCTGGCCGAGCGGAGTGCCTCGCTTGCCGCCGCTTGATCGGCGGCTTCGCCGGATTGCGCGCCGACGAGGGTCTGATGCTCGGCGCCGAGCGTGTCGAGGGCCGCTTGCGCGTCCGCCGCGAGAGCGGCCTCGCGACCTCGGTCTTGCGCAACTTGCTCCAGCCGCTCCTCGGCGGCGGCGCGGGCCTCGCCGACCCGGCGCTCCTCGTCCTCGAGGGTCTGCCGCGCGAGGGTCAGGCGTTGCAGTTCCGCTGCGGCCGCCGCCTCGCTTTGGCGCAGGCCCGGCAGCACGCCGGCGGCTTGCTCGCGGCCGCGCTCGGCCGCCAGCGCCGCCATGGTGAGCTCGCCGACCTGGCGATCCACGGCGTAGAGCCTTTCCTTCGCGGCTTCGAGCTCGGCGGTTGCCTTGAGCCAGCGCAGGTGGAGCACCATCGCCTCGGCGCGCCGGATGTGGTCGGAGAGGCGGCGGTAGCGGCCGGCCTGGCGCGCCTGCTTCTTCAGCGCCTCGAGCTGCTCCTCTTGCGTGCGGATGATGTCGTCGAGCCGTGTCAGGTTCGTCTCGGCGGCCTTCAGGCGCAATTCCGCCTCGTGCCGGCGGGCGTGGAGGCCCGAGATGCCCGCGGCTTCCTCGAGGAGGGCCCGGCGCTCGATCGGCTTGGCGCCGATGATCCAGCCGATCCGGCCCTGGCTCACCATCGCGGTCGAGTGCGCGCCGGTGGCGAGGTCGGCGAACAGGAGCTGCACGTCGCGCGCGCGCACCTCGCGGCCGTTGATGCGATAGGCGGAGCCGGTGCCGCGCTCGATCCGGCGCACCACCTCGATCTCGCCTTGCTCGTTGTAGAGCTGCGGTGCTTGGCGCGCGGCATTGTCGAGGTGCAGGCCGACCTCGGCGACATTGCGCGCGGGCCTAGTGCCGGTGCCGCCGAAGATCACGTCGTCCATCTCGCCGCCGCGCAGGCGCTTGGCCGAGGTCTCGCCCATGGCCCAACGCAGCGCCTCGACCAGGTTCGACTTGCCGCAGCCGTTGGGGCCGACGATGCCGGTGAGGCCGGGCTCGATCACGAGTTCGGTCGGATCGACGAAGGATTTGAAGCCCGTCAACCTAAGCTTGGAAAATTGCACGATACCGCTATCCGATTCTCAGCGTTGTCCCCGTCTCGCGTCTCTTGGGCGCCGCCTTCACTTGGGCGCCGCTTTGCTCAGCTCCTTCTCGAACTCCGCGTATGGCAAGGCGCCCGTGACTTTGACGCCGTTGATAAAGAAAGTCGGCGTCGATTCCACGTTGAATTGCTGCTCCGCCTCGAGGCGGTCGCCCAGGACCTGCTTTTGCAGGCTGTCGTCCTTCATGCAGGCGGCAAACTTCTCGTCGCCCATCCCCGCGAGCTTCGCGAGCTTGCCAAGCGCGTCGTCGATGCGCTGCGGGCTCGCCCAATTCGGCTGACCGCGAAACAGCACGTCGATGAAGCCGTAGAATTGGTCCGGCGGGGCGCAGCGCGCCAAGGTGGCGGCCTTCACCGCCATCGGGTCCAGCGGGAAGTCGCGGAAGATCAGCCGCGCCTTGCCGGTGTCGATCCAGTCGGTCTTGAGCTGCGGGAGGGTATTCGCCTCGAAGTCGGCGCAGTGCGGGCAGGTGAGCGAGGCGAATTCGAAAATAGTAATGGGCGCGTCCGTCTTGCCGAGGATGCGGTCGTCCGCGCGCGCTTGCGGACCGGACAGTGCCGTGGGCGGCGGTTGCGTCGCCTGCTGCGTGGCTGGTTGCGCTGCCGGTTGTGCTGCCGGCTGTGCAGCTGGCTGTGCCGGCGCGGAGGTCGGCAAAAGTGCGGTCTCACGGTTCTGGCTTCGCCAATAGGAGTAGCCCCCGGCGACCACGACGATCAACGCTACGGCCGCCAAACCGGCCCAAATCTTCGACATTTACCTCTCCGAACCACTAGATGTTGATGCTAGGTCCTGTTCCCGGGCATTGCAAGGCAAGCAGCCGATATCAGCGCCGACGGTCGCCCAGGATCGCGGCGCCCAGGCGGTGCAGGGCTAATTTCAAGCCGGAGTCAGGGACTTGCGCAAGTCGAACGGCGAGGGATTGAGTCTCCTCGGGGGTAAGGGCGCGGGCTCCGCGAGGACGCCGATCGGCAGCTTCGGGCATCGGCCCTTGGACGAGGGCGAGTCGGGCCACGGCGGGGTAGCCGAAAAATCCGTTGATGCGTTCGAGGATTTGCGGCTCGCGATGCTGGACCGTGAGCGCGGCGGCGGAGGTCACCCGAAGCTTCAGCGTGCCGTTCTTCCGCCCACCTGCGGTGAAGCTGAGCTTCACGGGCAGCGTCTCGGCTGCGAGCTCCGGTCCCACGACCGCGGCCCATTCGGAGATGAGGTGTGCCTCGCCGAGGCCGCGCTTGCCAAGGACGGCGCCCGCGATGCGCGGCAATTCCTGGCCCACCGAGCGCAGGTACCCGCGCCGCCCGCTCTCTCCGCCCCTTGCCATCTATGCAGTGCTCCCGAGTGCCCCAGGCGCGACTCACCGGCCGCCAGAGTGGTACAAATTCAAGGCTCGCCACCCACGTCATTTTGGGCGCGTGCACCGGCCCCGAGCGATGGTAGGGCCGGGCCGCGCCGCCGTCGAAGGAATCTCGAGGCACCTGCGCCGATGAGCCCGACCGCCGCCGAGGCCATCCCCGATCCCGCGCATCTCACCATCGAGCTTCTGCGCTGGTACGACCGGCACCGCCGATCGCTGCCCTGGCGCGCCAAGCCCGGCGAGAGACCCGATCCCTACCGTGTCTGGCTCAGCGAGATCATGCTGCAGCAGACCACGGTCGCCACCGTAGGCAGCTATTTTGACCGCTTTGTGGCGCGGTTTCCGAGCGTCGAGGCGTTGGCCGCGGCGCCCCTCGACGATGTCCTTCACGCGTGGCAGGGCCTGGGATATTACGCCCGCGCACGCAACCTCCACGCCTGTGCCCGCGCCGTCGTTGCGGAGCACGGCGGCCGGTTTCCCGACACGGTCGAGGGCCTCGAGACGCTGCCGGGGATCGGCGCCTACACCGCTGCCGCGATCGCCGCCATCGCTTTCGACCGCAAGGCCGCGGCCGTCGACGGCAATGTGGAGCGCGTGGTGGCGCGGCTTTGCGCGGTGGAGACGCCGCTGCCCGGAGCAAAACGGGAATTGCGCGCTCTCACGGAATCTTGGGTTCCGAACGAGCGCTGCGGCGATTTCGCCCAGGCGCTCATGGACCTCGGCGCCACCGTCTGCACGCCGCGCTCGCCCCAATGCATCCTTTGCCCGCTGCAGCGATCCTGTCGGGGCCTCGCGCTGGGGATCGCGGAGTCACTGCCGAACCGGCGCGCCCGGGCCGACCGGCCGACCCGGCGCGGCATCGCCTTCTGGGCCATCCGGCCCGACGGCTCCGTGCTCTTGCGCCGCCGACCCGAAAGCGGGCTCCTCGGCGGGATGATCGAGGTGCCCTCGACCGAATGGCGCGCGAAGCGGATCGACGAGAAGACCGCTCGCAAGGAGGCGCCGGTGCGCGCGAGCTGGGTCAGGCTCCCCGGCACGGTGCGTCACACCTTCACCCACTTCCACCTGGAGCTCGCAGTGCTCTCCGGCGAGACCGGCGCCGATCCGAATGCCCAGGGGATCTGGGTTCCCCTCGACCGTCTCTCTGAGCAGGCATTGCCGACCGTGATGAAGAAAGTCGTCAATCACGCGCTTGGCATCGCGCGGCGGAGCCGGCGGGGGCGATGAGGCGTGAAGAGTTGCCGCTGGGACGGCGCGGACTCCTCGCGATGCTCGGAAGCTTCGGACTGGCCACGCTCCCGGGAGCGATCGATGCCCGGGCGCAAACGCAGGCGCGATCGGCGGGCCCGCCGAACGGCAAGCTGCTCATCATCGGAGGCGGCGAGCGCGGGGTGCCGATCCAGGACGCCGCGATCCAGCTGAGCGGCGGCCACGGTGCCCGTTGGGTCTT
>Ga0209415_10012510_pt1 | contig 14127 bp, 13 predicted proteins | sample PeaSoiSIISIP2007_FD_187696 | JGI IMG/M metagenome (GOLD analysis project Ga0209415, IMG submission 187696) | Peat soil microbial communities from Weissenstadt, Germany - SII-SIP-2007 (SPAdes) (version 2) | ecosystem: Environmental > Terrestrial > Soil > Wetlands > Peat | place: Germany... | reverse complement strand
GAGCCACCTAGCCGCCGAGCACGGGGGTGTCAAGACTCGCCGTCTTCGTGATAGGGAGCTTCGGTGCGCAAGCCTGGGCAAGCTGTGGTCCTGGCAGGCGGCCTCGCGACGCGGATGCGCCCTCGCACGCTGACCGCCCCCAAATCGCTGATCGAGGTGGCCGGTCGGCCGTTCGTCGACTGGCAACTCGAGCGTCTCGCGGCGAGCGGCTTCGATGAGGTCGTGATGTGCGTCGCCCATCTCGGCGAGCAGATCCGAGCTCACGTGGGCGACGGGGCGAGCTTCGGCATCAAGGTCGCGTGGTCCGAGGAGGGACCCACCCTTCTCGGGACCGCCGGCGCGTTGCGGGCAGCCCTGCCGCTCCTGGCCGACGAGTTCCTCGTCACGTACGGAGACAGCTACTTGCCGTTCGACTACGGCGAGCCTCTGCGCTTGCTGGTGAGCCACGACGACTGCGACGGCGTGATGGCGATCTTCAAGAACGACGGCAAGTGGGACGTGTCCAACGTGCAGTCCGACGGCACCTGGGTCCTCCGGTACGAGAAGGGCGGCGGTCTGTCGGATCCGACGTTCGATCACATCGACTACGGGGCGACGGCCTTTCGGCGCGGCGTCATCGCCGAGCTTCCGCCCGCCGGAGCCGGCGGGCAGGCAAGAGGACTCGACGCGATCCAGCGCGCCCTCGCGCAGCGGAAGCGCTTGCGAGCGTGCGTGGCCCGTGCAAGGTTCTTCGAAATCGGGTCGCCGGAGGGGCTGGCGGAGCTCGATGCGTACCTGAGAAAAGTCATCTCCCCATGATCGTTTCGCGAGCCCCCGTGCGCTTCTCTCTCGGCGGCGGAGGGACGGACTTGCCGAGCTACTCGCGCGAGCACGGCGGGTTCGTCGTGGCCGCGGCCGTCGACAAGTTCGTCTTCGTCTGCGTCGCCCGCCGGTTCCAGGACACCATCCGCCTCGCATACTCGGAGAGCGAGATCGTCGAGTCCGTCGGTCAGCTCAAGCACCGCATCTTCCGCGAGGCCCTGCGCAAATCCGGAATCCAGCGCGGAATCGAGCTTCACAGCCTGGCGGACGTCCCGGCCAACACCGGCCTCGGCTCGTCGAGCAGCTTCACCGTAGCGCTCGTCAACGGCCTGCACGCGTACAAGCGCGAGTTCGTCCCGGTCGAGCAGCTCGCGCGCGAGGCTTGCGAGCTCGAGATCGACATCCTGAAGGAGCCGATCGGCAAGCAGGATCAGTACATCGCGGCCTACGGGGGCGTCAGCGCGATGACGTTTCACCCCGACGGGTCCGTCGACGTCGAGCGCCTGCCTCTTCGCGACGACGTGATCGACGAGCTCGAGTCGAACCTCGTCATCTACTACTCGGGCGTCGAGCGCGCGGCGGCGACGGTCCTCAACGAGCAAGCCAAGTCGATCACGACGAACAAGGACGACGCCGTCCAGAGGATGCACAGGATCAAGGCGCTCGGCCACGAGACCAAGCGCATCCTCATTTCGGGCAAGACGGAGACGTACGGGGAGATGCTCCACGAGCACTGGACGAACAAGCGTGCGCTCGCGTCCAACATGGCCGACTCGACCATCGACGAACACTACGACGCCGCTCGCAAGGCGGGGGCGATCGGCGGCAAGCTGATGGGGGCCGGCGGCGGCGGCTTCTTCATGTTCTACGTCCGCCCCGCCGACCGGCGCCGCGTGCAGGAGACCCTCGTGGCCCGCGGCCTGCGTCCAATGCGCTTCCGCTTCGACTTCGACGGGGCGCGGATCATGGCCAACTTTCACAGGACCTGAGAACCCGATGCAGACCTTCTCCCAAAGATATCTGGACGAGAGCATCGAGCTCGCTCGAAAGCTGGACGCCGCGGCCATCGAGGCCATGGCCGAGGGGCTCGCCGCAGTGCGAGCTGCAGGCGGGAGGCTCTTCATCCTCGGCGTGGGCGGCAGCGCCGGGCACGCCGGACACGCGGTGAACGACTTTCGAAAGATCTGCGGCTTCGAAGCGTATGCGCCCACCGACAACGTGAGCGAGCTCACGGCCCGGGTGAACGACGAGGGCTGGGACACGTGCTTCTCCGAGTGGCTCCGCGGGTCGCGGCTGCGCTCCGGCGACGGCGTCCTGGTCTTCAGCGTCGGCGGCGGCAACCGCGAGAAGAACGTCAGCGTGAACCTGGTGCGGTCGCTCGAGCTCGCGCGTGAAGTGGGCGCGAAGGTGTTCGGTGTCGTCGGGCGCGACGGCGGCTACACGAAGCAAGTGGCCGACGCCTGCGTGGTCATCCCGACGGTGGCGGCCGAGCGGATAACGCCGCACACCGAGGGGTTCTGCGCCGTGGTGTGGCACCTGCTCGTCAGCCACCCGAAGCTCCAGCGGATCGCGACGAAGTGGGAGAGCGTGAAGTGACCCGAGTCGCGATCTTCGATCGCGACGGGACGATCGTCGACGTGGTGCGCGACGAGGGGACGGGGACGATAGGCGTGGCGTTCCATCCGGACCAGCTGCGCCTGTTGCCGCGTGCTGTCGAGGGGATGCTCGCGCTGCAGGAGGCCGGCTTCACGCTCGCCGTCGCCACCAACCAGCCCGCGCCGGCGAAGGGGCAGTTCTCGGCCGCGGCGGTGGCTCGCACGAACGACGCGCTCGTCGCGTTGCTCGCCCGGGAGGGGGTGCGCATCGCCGCCGTGGAGGTGTGCATGCACCACCCCGAGGGCGGTCCCGGGGGGGACTCGGGCCTGGTGCGGCCGTGCGACTGCCGAAAGCCGAAGCCCGGCATGATTCGCGCCCTGCTCGAGAAGCTGAACGCGCGTCCGGCGAGCTCGTGGATGATCGGCGACGGCGAGGGCGACGTCGTCGCGGGCAGAGCGGCGGGCGTGAGAACGGGGCTCGTTTTCGCCACGAACCGCTGCGAGCTCTGCCCCCTGAGGGGCGGGCCGGCCGGGCTGGGTCCCGACGCGCACGGATCCACGCTCGCGGAGCTCGCCCGCGCGATCCTCGGTCACGCGTGAGGGAGCGTGTGCTAGTTTTCGCGGGAGTTCGAGGAGAAATTCATGGCGCTTTTCGTCGACAGCTCGGATCCGAAGGAAATCAAGGACCTCTTCGCGTGGGGCGTCCTCTCGGGCGTGACGACGAACCCGCTCATCATCGCGAAGGAGGCTCCGGACGCCGACCTCGGCGAGCGCATTCGCGAGATCGTCGCGGTGAGCACGGGCGACGTCTCGGTCGAGCTGACCACCGAGACCGAGGCGGAGATGCTCCAGGAGTCGCTCCACTATCACGCGTGGGAGCCCTCGCGGATCACGATCAAGGTCCCGTTCAGCGAGATCGGTCTGCGGGTGCTTTCTCAGCTGGTCAAGCGCGGGATCAAGACGAACGTGACGTGCTTGATGGCGATGAACCAGGCCTACCTGTCGGCGCTCGCAGGGGCCACGTACGTGAGCATCTTCAGCGGCCGGGTGCGCGACATGGGGTACGACGTGCGCCCCGTCATCGCGGGGACGCGCGAGATTCTCGACCGCGAGGGCCTGGCCTCGAAGATCATCGTCGGGTCGATGCGCCACATCATGGACGTGAACGAGGCCCTCGAGGCCGGAGCCCACGTGCCTACCGTGACGCCGCCGATCCTGCGCAAGATGGTGTGGAACCCGCGAACCATCGAGACCATCGCGGAGTTCAACAACGCCTGGCGCGGGCGGCCGAAGAAGAAGTGAGCTGGCTTGGGCCACCTGGCCGGCCGTGTGCTATCGAGCGGCCCTGAAATGGACTGGAACGGCACGCACGTCCTCGTGACGGGCGGCGCTGGCTTCGTCGGAAGCCACGTGGCCGACGCGCTCCTCGCGCGAGGCGCGCGGGTCACCGTCTACGACAATTTCTCGACGGGCTTCCGCGAGTTCGTCCCGCCGCGCGATCACTTGCGGATCGTCGAGGGCGATCTGCTCGACCAGGCGCGCGTCGACGACGCGATGCGCGGCGTGGATTTCGTCTTTCACCTGGCGGCGAACGCGGACATCAAGGAAAACCTCCGAGAGCCGCGCAGGTGCGTCGATCAGAACGTCGTCGCGACCCAGAACGTCCTCGAGGCGATGCGAGCATCCGGCGCGCGCGCCATCGTTTTCTCGTCGACCGGCTCTGTGTACGGCGAGAGCTCGGTGTTCCCGACGCCGGAGGACGCGCCGTTCCCCGTCCAGACCTCCCTCTACGCGACGTCGAAGGTCGCCGCCGAGGGCCTCCTGACGTCGTACGTCCTCGGCTACGAGATGAGAGTCTGGATCTTCCGGTTCGTGTCGCTGCTCGGTCCCCGCTACACCCACGGACACGTGATGGACTTCTGGCGTAGGCTGAAGCGCGACCCTTCGCGCCTCGACGTCCTCGGCGACGGGCGCCAGCGAAAGAGCTTCCTCCACGTGAGCGACTGCGTCGCCGCGATGCTGATCGCCGTCGATCGGGCGGCCGGCCCGATCGGCGTCTTCAACCTCGGGCACAGCGAGTCGATCGTGATCGACCAGAGCATCGCGATCATCAGCCGCACGCTCGGCATCTCGCCGCGCCTCGAGTACGCGGGGGGAGAGCGAGGCTGGATCGGCGACAGCCCCCGCATCGAGCTCGACATCGGGCGCATCCGCGACCTCGGCTGGGCTCCGACGCGGAGCATCGAGGAGAGCATCGTCGAGACGCTGCGCTTCCTGTCGGAGAACCCTTACGTCGAGCGTCGCGGATAGGAGATGTGATGCCGCACAGCGCCCCGGGCGGGGAGCCTCGCACGTTCGAGTTCGAGCCCACGCCTGCGGTGAGCGCGGCGCGCGCTCACAAGCGGTTCGTGCGCTGCCCGGCCTGCCAGACGGACAACCCGCGGTACCTCTTCCACAGGACGGGCGTGCGCTTCGTTCGCTGCGCCGCCTGCGGAATGGTGTACGTGAACCCGGCGCGCGAGCACGTCGTCAATTGCTTCGACATCGATCGGGCCCGCCCCTTCACGAACTCGCGCGATCGGGAGCTCGTGGTGCGCGATTTCGGTCGCCTGCTCGTCCGAGTCGCGGCCGACTACGTTCGCGTCACGGGCGAGCCGCTCGAGCGCACGGTCCTCTTCGGCCGGTTCCTGCGCGAGTTTCGCGACATTCCCGAGGCGAAGCGCGTGGGGCTCGAGCTCGTCGAGGTGGGCGATGACGCCTTTGGTCGGCTTGCCACCGCCTCGGACATCGGCTGCGCCGAGCCTCTGCTCGCGCGGGCGCCCCAGCTCGTGCTCGCCCACGAGCTGCTCGAGGCCTGCGCGGACCCCGGCGTGGTCCTCGGCAAGCTCGTCGCGGCCCTCCCGGCCTCGACGATGTTCGTCGTGACGTACACGAACGCCGACTCGCTGCCCGCGCGGATGATGCGCCGCTACTGGCCGCCGTTCTTCGAGTACAAGACGGCGTTCTTCGGCACGGGGAACCTGACTGCGCTCATGGCCCGCTTCGGCCTGGTGCTCAAGGGTCAGTACGCTCTCCCCGTGACGCACACGGCGCAGTACGTCAGCGAGCGGATCGGCCGGCGCGCAGACCTATCGCGACTCGTGTCCGCGACGCCGCTGGGCGGCGTGCCCCTGCCCGTGCGCGCGGGCAACCGCGTCGCCGTCTTCGGCCGGCGCGCCGCGGGCGCGACCGGAGCGAGCGAGAAGCTGTCCATCGTTCTCCCCGTCTACAACGAGGCGCGCTACGCGGCGCAGGTGATCGAGGCGGTCCTGGGAAAGGCGCTGAAGATCGAGAAGGAAGTCGTCATCGTCGAGAGCAACAGCACCGACGGGACGCGCGACATCGTCAAGCGGTACGAAAGGACGCCCGGCGTGCGCGTCGTCTACGAGGACGCGCCGCGGGGAAAAGGCCACGCAGTCCGCGCCGGCCTGGCGCACGTCACGGGGACGATCGTCCTCATCCAGGACGCCGACTTCGAGTACGACATCGACGACTACGACGCGCTCCTCGAGCCGATCCTGCAGCACAAGGCCACCTTCGTGCTGGGGTCGCGCAGCCTCGGGCTCGACGACTGGAAGGTGCGCAGGTACGACTCGACGCCCATCAAGGGCCTTGCGCTCAACTTCATGCAGGTGGTCTTCGCCAAGACCTACGACATCCTCTATCAGCAGCGCGTGACGGACGTGAACACGATGTACAAGGTGTTCCGCGCCGAGTGCCTCGACGGGCTCAACCTCGAGAGCGACGGCTTCGACCTGGACATCGAGCTCGCGTGCAAGCTGGCGAGGAACGGCAACTCCCCGATGGAGGTCCCCGTGAACTACGTGGCGCGCGGGTTCGACCAGGGCAAGAAGATCCGCTTCTGGCGCGACGGGTGGCCGTCGTACGCGGCGTTCTTCAAGTACCGTTTCAGGTAGGAGCGGCCCTCCGCTCACTGGTCCTTCTTCGGCCCTTCGTTGTACCCGCGGGGCCGGTACTTGGGATTGACGCCCTTGTACGCGTCGCCGTTTCCCAAGGTGTCGTCCACGAGGTACTTCAGCCACGAACCAGGGTATTTTTCGGCGACATCCTGGAGCTGGTCCCGCAGCGGCGCGTCTTCCCCGAGCTCGTGCTCGTCCCAGAGGCACTGCAAGCTCAGGGCGATGAGGCTCATGTCGTTGGGGCCGAGGTCGAAGCCGCGCAGGTAGTGCGGGATCGCCTCGTGCGCGCGGTGCATCCTGCAGAGCGTGTCGCCCTCGTAGATGCTCGCCATGGGCCACTTCGGCGCGAGACGAAGCGCGACGTCGTTCGACTCGAGACGCCCCGCCAGGTCCCCGCGCGCGCCGAGCATGACGGAGTAGTTGAGGTGAGCCTTGGCGCTGTTCGGGACGGCCTTGCGCGTCGCGTTCCAGAAGACGAGATCGTTCGTGTAGTCGAACGCGTGACGGCGCGCGGCGACGCTCTGAAAGCCAAGGTAGAGGGCGAGCGCGGCGACGGCGATCTGCAGCCTGCGCCCGTCGCGGGCGACGCGAAGCAGACGAGCAGACAGGATCGCGAGGAGAATCGCCGATCCGATGGCGGGGAAATACCAGAAGCGCTCCGCGCGGACGGTCGGCAGAACGACCGGGATGTTGGAGACGGGCACGTACGAGACCACGATCCACACGAGCGCGAACGCGACCACGGGCGTCAGGTCGAGGGCTCCGGTCTCCGGGCGGCGACGGCGGCGCGCCCAGGCCATGAAGCCGAGCACGGGACAGACGAGGAGCGGCAGCGCCATCGCCGCAGCGCCCATGACGCTCTCGGGGAAGACGAGACGGTCGGGGATCGGCTCCTGGGGCGCCGAGTAGTCGCCGGAGAGCGTCCGCGGGAAGACCAGCTGGGCGAGACCCCGCGCGTAGACACGCAGCGCCCCGGCGACGCGGTAGCGCGGCGACGCCCCGAGGAGCGGATTGTTGAGCGGGTCGTGCGGGAGCATCGGCTGCGCGTACCAGCGCAGCGCCGCCGCGAACACGCGGTGCAGCATCGGCTTGCCGGCGTTCGCCTCGATCGTCAGGTCGTGCGGGGTGGCGACCGGGAAGAGGCGCCGCCGGGCCTCGACGTAGAAGACGAACACCACGCCGACCGTGAGGGCGGCCGCTGCGGCGCGCGCCCACCGGAGCGGGCGGTGGGGGTGGGTGATCTGCGCCGTGAGGAGCGCTGCGAGAGGAACGAGCGGCACGATGCAGAGGGCGCTCTCCTTGGAGAAGAGGCCGAGCAAGCTCGCCCCCGCGAGGGCGAGCGGCATCGTCGGGAGCGGGAGGCCGAGGGCGAGGAGCGCGAGGAGGGCCCCGGTGCCCCCGAGTACGTCCGCGAGACCCACGACGCCCGTCACGGCCTCGGTAACCACCGCCGTGGCGACGAACAGGCCTCCGGCCAGCCATGCCGTGAGCCGGTCGCGCGACCAGCGAAGCACGAGGAGGACGACGAGCGCGCCGTTGAGGCCATGAACGAGCACGTTCAGGTACGCGTGTGGAAAAGCGCTCTGCTCGCGTGCCCCGATCTTCCACAGCGCCCGCCAGATGATGTCCGGAATCGGCCTGTACGAGCCGATCGTGCGCTCCGGCGTGAGCCCCCAGAAGTCGCGCTTGAAGGCCTGCAGCCAGCCGATGTGCGCCGCCGGGTCCCGCGCGGCGCGGACGTAGGGGTTCGCGAGGAGCGCCTCCTGCTCGTCGAAGATGAAGTTCGTCGCCGGATGCCGCGTGTAGAGCAGCATCGACAGGAAACACGCCGGCACGAGCGCCGTCACGAGCGTCGGGTCGCAGTCGAGGAAGTACTCGCGCGCGCTCGTCAGCAGCGTCCGCTTCGGGATAGGCGGGAGCGGCTCGGGACCGGCGGACAGGGGGAGCAGCGGCTCGGGCTGGGTCACGGGTCAGCGGGAAAGGTTGGCGACGACCTCGGGCAGCGGGGGCGCGTCGCGCTCGGGGATCATCCACGTATCGCCCCAAAGGTGCGCGCCCCCGTCGATGTACCACGTCTCTCCGGTGACGAACGAGGCGGCGTCGCTCGCGAGGTACGCGCAGAGCTCCGCGACCTCCTCCGGCGTCCCGAGGCGCTTCGCCAGCGTACGCTGCCGGCTCATCTCGACGAGCTCGGGCGGGTAGCGATCGGTGCCCGTCGACCGAATGATCCCGGGGGCCACGGCGTTCACGGCGATGCCGTACGGTGACCATTCGACGGCGAGCGTCTTGGTCATGTTGTCGACGCCCGCGCGCGCGGCCCCGGTGTGGACCATGCCGGGGAAGCCGCGCGCGACGTTCGCGATGACGTTGACGATGCGCCCACGCCGCCGGGGGATCATCGACGAGACGGCGACCTCGCGGGTCATGAAGAACGTGCCGCTCAGGTTGTTGCGTATGACCGCCTCCCATCCCTTCGGGGAGATGGCTTCGGCCGGCGAAGGGAACTGCCCGCCGGCGTTGTTGACGAGGACCGAGACGTCGCCCAGCGCCTCGCGCGTTCCCGCGAGAAACCTCGCGATCTCCTCGACCTCACGGATGTCGCACCGCCCGGCGTGAACGGCCCACCCCCGCTCGGCGAAGAGGGCCCGCGCGCGCCGGAGCTTCTCCTCGTCGCGACCGCAGATGGCGACCCTGGCGCCGAGCTCGCAGAGCGTGCGGGCGATGGCCAAGCCGATGCCGCTCCCTCCGCCGGTGACGACGGCGACGTGTCCTTCGAAGAGGCCGGGCCTGAAGATGCTGGGCATACCGCCACCCCACGTTAGCGCTGCTTGCCGGCGGTGCGCAGCCCCAACGCCAGCGCGAACGCCAGGGCCATTCCGAGCGACGCCGCGGTGTAGGGAGCGCGCGCGCCGATGTTGGCGTACAGCCAGCCGCCGGTAGCGGGACCGAAGGTCCGGGCGAGGGCCGCGAACGACTGGTTGGTGCCGAGCGTGCCTCCCTGGCGATCGATCGGCGCGCGTCGCGAGATGAACGCCGAGGTCGTCGGCTGGGTCAGCCCGTTGCCGACGGCGAGCATCGCGCCGGAGGCGTAGAGGAGCGGGCGCGCGCCGGCGGTGCCCGCTCCAACGAAGGAGGCGAAGGCGATCGCCTGCGCCAGCGCACCCGCGCACATCAGCGTCGCCTCGTCGAAGCGCTTGGCGAGGGGCCGCACGAGACCTCCCTGGACCGCGGCGGCCACGACGCCGATGAATGCCAGAACGTAGCCGGTCCCCTGCACGTCGATCCCGAAGAGGTCAGCGCAGAAGAAGGTGAAGGTCTGGTCGAGGTTGGTGAAGCTGACGATGACGAGAAAATTGACCGCCACCGCGAGCGCCACGCCGGGGAGCGCGAAGGCCTCGCGCATGGCCCTCACGTTGATGGGAGCGAGCCCGCGCCTGGGGGGACCCGACCGCCTGTCCCGCGGCAGCGATTCCGCCACTCCCAGAGCGACCCACGCGAGGTTCACGAGACTGAGAGCCGCCGCGACGAAGCAGGGCACCGCCCCCTCGTGTCCCGCGATCGGGATCCGGGCGAGCAGTCCGCCGAGGGCAGGCCCCACGATGAACCCGAGGCCGAAGGCGACGCCGATGAGGCCCATGCCCCGCGCCCGGTCCTCGGGCTTGGTGACGTCGGCGATGTAGGCGCTGGCGGTGCCGAGGTTCGCCGTCGCGATGCCTCCGAATGCGCGCGCCGCAAACAGCCAGAGGATGCTCCGCCCCCACGCCAGGCCGACGCCGAGCCCGCCCATCGTCAGCGCGGTGCCAGCGATCGACCAGAGCAGGACGGGACGGCGCCCCACGCGGTCGGACACGCGACCCCAGACCGGCACGAAGAAGAACTGCATCAGCGAGTAGACCGAGCCCAGAAGCGTGGCCACGAACTCGTTCACGCCGAACGCGCCGCGCGCCTCCTTGGCGAGAAACGGCAAGACGAGGCCGAAACCCAGCAGATCCAGGAGGACCGTCAGGAAGATCGCGCCGAGCCTCGGAGCCGGTTTCATTCGGGGGGGCGCGCACTATAGCGGCTGGCCGCGGGCGTGCCCCCCGCTGCGCGCGCGGACGAAGGCTTCGCGGTTGCCTTTCGGGCCCAGCAGCGAGCTGTCGCACTGCGCGAGGATCTCGAAGCCAAGCGCCCGCACGTCCTCGACTGCGCTGGCGATCGCCCGGGCGCGCGCGGCCTCGTCGCGGACGACGCCCTTGCCGCGCGACGCCACCTCGCGGCCCACCTCGAACTGCGGCTTGATGAGCGCGACGAGCTCGCCCCCGGCGCGCGTACAGCGGGCGATCGCGGGCATCAGCTTGGCGAGCGAGATGAACGAGGCGTCGACGACGGTCAGATCCGCGGGGCCTCCGATGTCGCCGGGCTGCAGCGTCCGGGCGTTGGTGCGCTCGAGGACGACGACGCGGGGGTCCACGCGAAGCTTGTGCGCGAGCTGGCCGTAGCCGACGTCGACCGCGACCACTCTGGCGGCTCCGCGCTGCAGCAGGCAATCGGTGAAGCCCCCGGTCGAGGCCCCGAGGTCGAGGCAACGCAGCCCGCGAACGTCGAGCTGGAAGGCGTCGAGCGCTCCGGCGAGCTTCAGGCCGCCGCGGGAGACGTAGGGGCGGCCGACGGCGCGGAGCTCGACGAGGGCATCGGCGGCAACGAGAGCGCCCGCCTTGTCGACGCGATCGCCGGCGACGTAGACGTCGCCCGCGAGGATGACCGCCTGCGCGCGAGCGCGCGACGGCGCGAGTCCTCGCGAAAGGAGAAGCTGGTCGAGGCGGACCTTCGGCACGGCGGTTCACCAGGATGGCACCGCCGCGCGCGGGTGGATCGCCCGGGCGAGCGCCGCGAGGCCCTCGGCCACGCGGGGGCCGGGGCGCAGAGCGCGTTCGTCGGTCAGCGACACGACGTGGCCCTCGCGCACGGCCTTCACCCCGTCCCAGCCGGGAGCGCGCGGCGTGATCCGCTGGGCGCCCGTGTGTCCGGGCGTGGCGTCGACGACGAGGTCCGGCGCGAGATCGGCGAGGCGCTCCATACCCACGACTTGCCAGGCACCTCCCTCGGAGATCACGTTGACCGCACGCGCGAGGGCAACGAGCTCGTCTGCGAAGCTCTTCGGGCCCGCGGCCACCACCGGGGAGACGTCGAGCACCAGGAGGACGCGCGGGGCCGGCTCGTCGGCGACCGATCGCGCCACAGCGTGTACCCGGGCGTCCACTTCCGCGACGACGCGGGTCGCGTCGGGGAGTCGGCCGGTGCGCCGGCCGAGGCCCACGATCATCGCGTCGATGGCGGCGAGCGAGTCGGTCTCCGGAAACCATGTCCCGATACCGCGCGCTCCGAGGCTGTCCGCGAGCCGGACGGACGACGGACCCCACGAGCCCACCACGAGATCCGGCGCGAGCTCGAGGACGGCCTCGAGATCGACGTCGACGAATCCCCCCACGACGGGGACCTTCGCCGCCTCCGGGGGATAGTCGCAGTAGCGCGAGCGCCCGACGACCCGATCGGCGTCGCCGATGGCGAAGAGGGCCTCGGTCGTCGAGGGGGAAACCGACACGATGCGGCGGGCGTCGATTCCGGACGTGGTCGGCGCGCCGTGATGTCGCGCGCACCCGGAGAGAATCGCTGCGGCCACGATGAACCGCCCACGCGTCATCGTCCGATGAGCCCGTACTTGTGCAGCTTCTCGATGAGCGCCGGGCGGGAGACGCCGAGGCGGCGCGCCGTCTCGCTCTGATTGCGACCCGCCGCGTCGAACGCCTCGGCGATGAGCGACCGCTCGAACGCCTCGACCCGTCCCCGCAGCGGGTGACCGGGGCCCGGATCGCCCGAGGCGGGCGCGGGCGTCGAGGACATCGCAGGCCCCTCGGAGAGCGACCGCCACAGGGCGAGCGTTATCCGCTCGTCCGGCGCGAGCGCAAGCAGGCGCGCCACGGTGTTCTCCAGCTCCCGCACGTTCCCGGGCCAGGCATGGGCCCGCAGCGCTTCCACGAGCGCCGGCTCGACCTCCACCCCTCCCATGCCGTAGCGCTCCGCGTAGCGCCGCACGAACGTCCGCACGAGAGGCTCGACGTCTTCGGGGCGCTCCCGCAGCGGCGGCACGCGGACGGGGACGACGTTGAGCCTGTAGAAGAGGTCCTCTCGAAAGCGTCCTGCTTTCACCTCGGCGACGAGGTCGCGGTTGGTCGCGGCGATCAGGCGGACGTCGACGACCTCGGGCCGTCCGCCCACCTGCTGGACTTCACCGGACTGGAGCGCGCGGAGCACCTTCGCCTGGATCGCCGGCGCCAGCTCTCCGATCTCGTCGATGAAGAGCGTCCCCTTGTTGGCTGCCTGGAAATAGCCGTGCCGCGCCGACTGCGCGCCGGTGAAGGCGCCCTTGGTGTGGCCGAACAGCTCCGCCTCCGCGAGCTCGCTCGGGATGGCGGCGGCGTTGAACCGGACGAGCGGCCTGTCGGCGCGCCGGGAGTGGGCGTGGATGACGGTCGCGAGCACGTCCTTGCCCGCGCCGCTTTCGCCCGTCAAAAGGACGGTCACGTCCTTGGGCGCCACGCGGGCGATGACGTCCATGACCCGCTTCATCGCCGGGCTCTCGGCGATGATGGACCTCCCGAGCGCGGCCTCCGTGCGCAGCCGAGCGTTCTGGAGGCGCAGGTCTCGCCAGTCCGCGGCGCGCCGAACCGCCAGGACGAGCTCGTCGGGATCGAAGGGCTTCGGGATGTAGTCGAAGGCGCCCGACTTCATGGCGGTCACCGCGACGCGCTCCGAGCCGTGCGCCGTCAGCATGAGCACCGGCACGCTCGGATCGCTCGCGCGGATCCGCTCGAGCACCTGCATCCCGTCCATCTCGGGCATCGCGAGATCGGTCAGCACCACGTCGGCGCCGCGCAGCTCGAAGGCGGCCATCGCCTGCGCGCCGGTGTCGCACACCTCGACGACGAACCCCGCGTCGCTCAGCACCGCCTCAAGCGTGAACCGCAACGACGCGTCGTCGTCGATGACGAGCACGCGGCTCATGACTCAGCGTGCGCCCGCGGGGATGGGCTCCTGCTTGTCCGCGTCGACGCTCTCCGGTTGCTCGAGAGCGCCGATTCGCGCCGGGTTGGGCAGCCTCGAACAGGGGGTCGCCTTCATCGGGAGGCTGATGGTCACGAGGGTCCCGCGGGACGGGGCGCTCGTGAATTCCATCTTGCCGCCATGCTGCTCGACGAGGCCGCGCGCCACCGCCACGCCGAGCCCCGTGCCCCCCTCCTTGGTCGTGAAGTAGGGCTTGCGGATCCGATCCAGGACCTCCTGGGTCATCCCGGCTCCCTCGTCCTGCACCGTGATTCGCCCGCCGCCGCAGTCGCGGTCGATCGCGATCCGCACGCTCGCCCCGCGCGGCGAAGCTTGCAGGGCGTTGAGGACGACGTTGAGGAGAGCCTGGCGGAGCTTGCGTGCGTCGGCGTCGAGGACGAGGCCCTCGTCTCCCGCCACCTGGATCGTGACGCCGGCTTCCTCCGCGCGGGCTTCGAGCAGCACCGCCAGCTCGCGCGCCACCTGGTAGGGGCTGGTCGGTCCCAGCTTCAGGTCGTCGAGCCCGCGCGAGAAGGACAGGAACCCCTCGACGATGGACTGCAATCGATCGGCTTCCGCGGCGACGATCGCGAGGCGCTCGGCGGCCTTCGGGTCGCCGGCGTTGCGCGCCATGTGGGTCGAGAGCCCCTTGATGGCCGCGAGCGGGTTCTTCACCTCGTGCGCGAGGC
>Ga0209415_10012508_pt1 | contig 14132 bp, 12 predicted proteins | sample PeaSoiSIISIP2007_FD_187696 | JGI IMG/M metagenome (GOLD analysis project Ga0209415, IMG submission 187696) | Peat soil microbial communities from Weissenstadt, Germany - SII-SIP-2007 (SPAdes) (version 2) | ecosystem: Environmental > Terrestrial > Soil > Wetlands > Peat | place: Germany... | reverse complement strand
TCGATCTTCACGCCGGTCTGCTCGATGATGCTGCGAATCATCTTGCCACCGGGCCCAATCACGTCGCGAATCTTGTCGACCGGAATCTGCAGGGTGTAGATACGAGGCGCGTACGTCGAGACCTTCACGCGGCCTTCGGTGATGATCTCGTCCATCTTTCCCAGAATGAACAACCGGCCGCGCTGCGCCTGCGCCAGCGCTTCACGCATGATCTGCGAAGTAATACCCGCAACTTTGATATCCATTTGCAGCGCGGTGATGCCGTCTTTGGTTCCGGCGACTTTGAAATCCATGTCGCCGTAATGATCTTCGGCGCCGGCGATATCGGTCAGGATGGCGTACTGCTCGCCTTCCTTCACCAATCCCATCGCGACCCCAGCGACCGGAGCTTTCAAGGGGACGCCCGCATCCATCAACGAGAGCGAGGCGCCGCAAATCGTGGCCATCGAAGACGATCCGTTCGACTCCAGAATGTCGGAGACCACGCGCATGGCGTAGGGCCAGTTGTCTTCGGTCGGAAGCACAACCGCAACGGCGCGCTCGGCGAGTGCTCCGTGGCCGATCTCGCGGCGTCCTGCGCCGCGCATGAAGCCTACTTCTCCCACCGAGAACGGCGGGAAGTTGTAGTGCAGCATGAAGCGCTTTTTGGCTTCGCCCTCGAAGCCTTCGAGACGCTGCATGTCGTCGCTGGTGCCGAGCGTGGTGGTAACCAATGCCTGCGTTTCACCGCGCGTGAAAACTGCGCTGCCGTGGGCGCGGGGCAGAACGCCGGCTTCAATCCAGATCTCGCGGAGCTGGTCGAAGGCGCGTCCGTCGGGACGATGCTTGTGGTCGATCACCTGGTTGCGGAAAATGCGTTCGCGCAGAACCTCGTAGTACTTCTTGAGCTTCGCCTTGCCCGTTTCGTCGTCCTCGGGCAGGGCGGCAAGCAGTTCTTTTTCCAGCACACGAACCAATTCGTAGCTTTCAGCCTTCGGGTGTTTCGCGGTATCAAGCGCATCGGTCAGGCGAACACCGATCTTCGCTTCCAGGCTCTTCAAGTAAGCTTCGTCGAATTCCGGCGGCGTCACCTGGCGCTTTGGCTTCCCGACCTTGCTGCGCAGTTCGTTGATCGCGGCACAAATCTTCTTGATTTCGGTGTGGGCGAATTCGATCGCATCCACCACTGTCTCTTCTTTGACTTCTTTCGCGCCCGACTCGATCATGACGATCGCGTCGGCGGTGCCTACGACCATGATGTTGAGCAGGCCGTCGCGCATTTCAGCGTAGGTGGGATTGGCGATGAAATGGCCATCGATCAAGCCGACGCGCACCGCGCCGAGCGGGCCAAGAAACGGAATATCGGAGAGCGTCAGCGCTGCCGAAGCGGCGTTGATGCCACAGACATCAGGATCGTTCTCCGTATCGGCGGAGAGGACCAAGGCGATGATCTGGGTCTCGCACCGAAACCCGTCTGCAAACATCGGACGTATCGGCCGGTCAATCTGGCGGCAGGTAAGGGTCTCGCGCTCGCTCATGCGGCCTTCGCGCTTGATAAAACCGCCGGGAATGCGTCCGCCGGCATAAGTGTACTCGCGGTAGTCGACGGTAAGCGGAAAGAAGTCGATGCCCTCGCGGGGTTCGGGATTGGCGGTAGCGGTGGCGAGCACAACGTTTTCGCCAAAACGCACGACGGCCGCTCCGTGGGCCTGCTTGGCAAGTTTTCCGGTTTCGATGGAGAGTTGTTTTCCGCCTGCGAGTTCGACGGAAACTTTGGTGACTTCAGGCTTCATAGATCATCCTTTTATGGGGCGGAAGTAGGGCAGAAGGGCGTGCGCCAAGATACGGAGTCCGCTTGGACGGGCGTAGGCCAGGGCCGCGGTTGGGAAACGCACTGTGCAAAGGCTCTCGGAGGTCTGGAAACCCAGGTCTGGAAATCGTCGCCTGAGACCTCAGGTCTGGAACCGGCGCCACACGGAGCCGGTCGCGCTGTTACTTGCGGATGCCGAGCTTGGAAATTACGGTTTTATACCGTTCCGAGTCGTACTTCTTCAGGTAGTCGAGCAGGCTGCGACGCCGGCTCACCATCATGAGAAGTCCGCGGCGCGAGCCGTGATCTTTCTGGTGCGTTTTGAAGTGTTCCGTCAGCTGACCAATGCGCTCGCTCAACAGCGCGATTTGAACCTCGGGGCTGCCAGTATCGGTGGCGTGCGTGCGATACGTGTCAACGACGGTTTGCTTTTGCTCTCTGGCTAACACTAACCTGTTGCACTCCTGTCTCTTCTCGTTTTCGTAACGAGTTCGATGGTAACACGCTGCTGGCGAAGGAGGCAAACACCTGGAGTCTCGCTCCGGAGTGCGCCGCGACCCGGTCAAGGTTATAATATGGTTACGACGCAAAATAAACGACCGGAGAGATGCTCCGGTCGTCGATTCCTAGGGATAAAAACTGGGCCCACCCTACAGACTAGCCATGTAGCCGGCCATCATATTCCAATATAGAAATTTGGGGAGATTCGTATGCCACGAGGCCGATCAACTTTTACTAAACGTCAGAAAGAACAAGCGCGCCAACAAAAACAACGGGACAAGAACGAGCGCAAGACTCAGCGCAAAGAAGAGAAGCCGGAAGGCGGAGTCGTGAACGAGGAGCAGGAAATGCGTGAGATGCGCGAACTCGCAGAAGCTCAGGCGGCGCTCTTCCGCATCGGAAACGAAGACGAGGAGCCTAGTTCTGATGAACTTGCCTTACCACACAGCGCCAAATCTGATCGCTAAAGCTCACTGAGTGGAGGAAGCCGGGCGGGAACGCCCGGCACTCCTACTACTACTTCCCGCCGCAGCACTCGCCCTGAGCGCTGATTCCTAAACAAAAACCTCACCGGGCAATCGGATTAACGTCCGCGAAGCCAGGGTATTCTGCACAAACCGCTTCGGCTGCTCGCTGACGGAACCATCCACCTGCTTGCGTTCGATGCGCAATTTCAAGGTACGCTCAATATCGCGAAGCGCCAGATTCTCAGCAGCGGTGAACAGCGTGGAGGCCCGGCCCTGAGAGCCGGCCCGGCCGGTACGACCGACGCGGTGAATGAAATCTTCCGCCATCTTCGGCAGATCGTAGTTGATGACGTGGGCCACGTCGTCGCAGTGCAAACCGCGCGAGGCGATATCGGTGGCAACCAAAACCTGGTAACGGCCTTCCTGAAATCCACTCAGGGCGCCGTTGCGCTGGGACTGCGTGCGATCACCGTGAATCATGGCGGCTGAGAAGCCATCGCGCTCGAGTTCCTGGGCCAGCCTTTGCGCGCCGCGTTTGGTGCGCGTGAAAATCAGGGTCTGTCCCTTTTCCCCGTAGAGCAACTGCCGGAGCGCGTCCAGCTTTTCCGACGGACGCACTTCATAAGCTTCGAGTGAAACGCTTTCCGCGGGCTTCAGCACCGAGCCGAGAGCGATACGCACGGGATCGCGCGTGTAGTCGTTCACCAGCGACGCTACCGACTGTTCCATGGTCGCTGAGTAACAAAGCGTCTGCCGGCGCTGCGGCAGAATCTGCAGGATGCGCCGGATCGCCGGAAGAAAGCCCATATCCAGCATGCGGTCGGCTTCATCGAGCACGAGTATCTTCACGTGACGAAGATCGGCAAACTTGCGGGTGATGAAATCCTGCAAGCGTCCGGGAGTCGCGATTACAAATTCGCAGCCGGAGCGGAGACTTTGAATCTGCGCCTTCTCCGCTACGCCGCCGATTACCAATGCGGCCTTCGGCATGTTCTTGTCCCGCAACTGTTCGTACTGCTCGTGGACTTGCTGGGCCAGTTCGCGCGTGGGCAACAGAACGAGCGCGGTGATGTTCTTCGAGGGCTCGTTGCGCAGCATCTCGAGAATCGGAATCAGGAAGGCAAGAGTCTTGCCAGTACCGGTTTGGGCTGTGCCGATGACGTCCTTGCCTTCAAGGGCGGGAGAAATGGCGCGTTCCTGGATCGGTGTGAGGGTAATGAATTGAGCTGCCGCCAATTTCTGCTGCAAGGCAGCAGACAGGGGCAGTTCCGTAAATGTGGTCATTCGATGGTGTTCTTTCTGGAGGGGCGAAATGCAGTTCGAAATTCCCAGTCCTCGATTCGAAGAAAAAACAAAGAATCGCCCCGGTTCCACTGAGAACTGAGAACCGGGAACTGGGAACTTTCTAGAGTTCGCAATGCCGCTCGCATTTGAAATTGGCGCTGGAACCAGGCGGGCAGGAAATGCGGAGGTGATGCGGATCCAACAGGATCCCCGCGTAACGAGCAAACCGTAGCAAAAGCGTTAACAACAGTATAGCAGAAGAAGGTGGGGCAAGCGGTTACGTTGGTTTATCAAGACGCAAGGTATTGGCAAATAAGATACCTAGGGGGCCGGATCACCCTTGGAGACCGAGGCTGCCCCACCCTTGCGTTTTTTGCAAGGGTGGGAATTCGTCACAAAGGGAATAGGAGCTTCGTCACAGCTCTCAGCCCCTCCGTCCACATAGAGTATCTGCATGCCCGCCCGTCTTCGCCGCGCCTACGGTACCGGATATCTTCACTTCATCACCTTCAGTTGTTACCAGCGCCGTCCGTTGCTAGGCGCGCCGCAATGTCGCGACCTCTTCCTGTGCATCCTCGAAGAAACACGAATCCGCTACGGAATTGTCATCGTCGGATATGTGATCATGCCCGAGCATGTGCATCTCCTCTTGTCCGAACCGGAGGAATCCACCCATTCTGTCGTCGTGCAAGTGCTCAAGCAGCGCTTCGCCCGTGAACTACTGGAGAGGCTCCGAAAGAGACAGACGCGTCCTGACGGAAGTCTGTGGAACAACGTGCTCGAGCAGGGCCATGTCTGGCAGCGGCGCTTCTATGATTTTGTCGTGTGGAACCGGCACAAGCGCGCCAAGAAGCTGCGCTACATGCACGAGAATCCGGTGCGTCGCGGATTGGTGGCCTCGCCAGAACAATGGCGCTGGAGCAGTTACCGCGCATACGCTGATGAAGAGCATGGGCCGGTGCTTGTCAACGAACAACAGCCGGTCCGATTGAAATGGAGAGGTGCGCCGGTGGAGTGATGGGATGGAGCAGTTTCTGAGGCTGCCCCACCCTTGCGCTTTTTGCAAGGGTGGGAACTGGGGACCTGAGTGGAATGGAATGTTAGTCGTTGGAATCTGTGATTTCCCACCCATCGAAATGCACGACGGGTGGGGCAGCCTCCAAGAGGTAGTGGTGGATGGAAAGGGTGGGCCAGCCCCCTGCCCCGCACAGGTCTTCCGCTCCGCTGAATATGACGATTCTATTCTTGGGTGGCGCAGCGGCTTACCGCTGTCGGCTGCCCCATCCTAACGTCGTGTTTTTCGACGTTAGGGTGGGATTCCACGGCAACGTGGAGCTAGGGATTTTGCTGTGGGATTGCTTTAATTTGCGGGTGTCCCCGGTTTTCGATGAGCCAGGCAACGGGCCGGGTGCCCCTCGATAAGAGCGAAGGCGCTGTCAAGGACAAAAGTATCCTGGCGGCGCCGAAGCACCGCTTTCTTTGCCAGAGAGGTTGAGAACCAAGACCCTGGAAATCTCATGCTGAATCATCCTGCGGCGGACTCGTCGTTCCACCAACCATCGATTCGGCCTTAAACGCGGCCATGATTCTTCTATGCGAACATCCCGCCCCGCGCGGGATGCGAGAGCGCCCAATCAGTCCTTCGGTCTAGCTCGCGCCGACCAGGGGCACCCGCGGGCTGCTCTCGATACGAACGACTTCCGGATACGACGTCTGCGTGCGCAGCATCCAGTACAGTCGTACGGCCAACTTGCGCGCCGCCGCCACCTTGGCCACCGCTTTCGGCTTCTGATGGCAGCGATGCAAATACTCTTTTCGAAACTCCGGATCCAGACGCACTGTGGTGGTCGCCGCTTCTACCAGCAGCATCCGCAACATGCGATTGCCTTGCTTCGAAATCGCACCCAGATGTTGCCGCCCGCCCGAAGAGTGCTCGCGCGGAATCAGCCCCAAATAACTCGCCACCTGCTTGCCCCGCGCAAAACGCCGGACATCGCCCATGGTCAGCACATAGGCCAACGCCGTGATCGGTCCCACCCCGGGTTGGGTTTGAAGCAGGAGCGCCATTTTGTCTCGTTGCGCTTCTGCTTTCACCGCCTCGTCGAGCGGCTCGATCTGCTGGTCGAGCATCGCCAGCAGCCCGAGTAAGTCGTCTCTTCGACGGCCCGCCCATACCTTTAACGGCAGCTCGCGCAGCACCTGCTGTCCTGCCTTGGTCCACAGCTTGTGCTGACGCTGCACTCCCTTATTCAGACAAAGGTGTTGCAGTTCGTTCTTCACCCGTGCCCGAATCCCGACCAGTTTGTAGCGGTGCAACAGCAATTGCCGCAAATCGCGCACCGCACTCGACGCCATCCAGATGCGCGGAAACCGCCCTTCCACCAGCAGCTTCAGAATATGCACCGCATCCCGCCGGTCCGTCTTCTGCTGCCGCACATAGCTCGCCCGGATCTGTGCCGCATCCCCCACCCACAGCTCGTGCCCCAACTCCGCCAACCGATCCACCAGCCAGTGGCAGTTCCCCGTCGCTTCCATGCCGATCAACGCCGGCGCCGGCACTTGCCGGTAAAACCGCTCCGCGTCTCCTGACGCAAAGATCTAGCGGGAATTGACCGCTAAGTTCTTGATTCTAAAAGATCGACTTGGGAGGGGTAATCAACCGCAGTGATAGCGATAAAAAACGCAAGCAAGCTCTTCGCGGTCAGTCTTTCTTGCCTCTCGTTTTTTCGGCAATCGCCATTGCATCATCAACCATCTTCTCAATGCGCTTCGCCTGGCCTTCTGGATTCCGGTAATAGAAGATGCCAAATAAATGTCCGCGACGCCGCGCGGCCGACATCGCCTCCCAACCGTCGCGGGCCCGCGGATGCCGCGCAAAGGCGACTTGCAGCACTGGCGGCAATTCCCTTTCCGCCTCCATCACGCTGAGCAGACGTTCCGCAATCTGTTCGGTGCGACGCTTGCGCGCTTCGCTGCTCTTCGGTTCGGTAATCCAATTGGCGATGTCATTGCGAGTGGAGTGATTCAGCTTGTCGTACCAGCGGCGCAGCGAACGATCTTCATCGAGAATTTGTTTCAACTCACTGGGGACGATCACGATTCGCTCTTCGGTTTTGGAGGCTTTCGTCATGGCAGAAACCAGCGTTGGGCATTTTAATATGAACAGACCTCAGCCTGTTAAACTAGCCGGTGACACGCGGAGAACCATCGTGATCTGCCCGAAGTGCGGTGAGGTCAACTCGGACACTTTCCGTTTCTGCGGAATGTGTGGCACCTTGCTCGAAGCTCGCGTCGAGGCTCGACGACCGGCGGGAGCGCCCGTTCCGAACCTGCCTAAGATAGCGAGCGCTCCGGAACCGCTGCCGCTTCCCAACGTAGAAAACGCGGCCAGGAGCGCACCGAAGGCCGTTCCGCCGATCAGCGGACCCTCCATGCTTGGATTGAATCAGCCAGGCGCAACTCGACCCGCTGCACATCAGTCCAGCCAGCCGAGCATGGACTCGCTGCGGGAAAAGTCCTTTTCCGGCCTGGATTCTTTTTTTGAGCCGGAAGAGCCCAAGACCGGCAGACGACGAATCCTGTTGCTGATAGTGCTGCTCGCAGCATTAGGAGGTTCCGGCTGGTGGCTCTACGCAAACTATCTGAGTCCGGCGGAGAATCAAAGGCAGACCGCGACCTCGATCGCAGCCGAAGGTCCCGCCGAGAAGCCATCCACGCAACCAACGGCCCAGAAAACGGCACCCGCGCCCGATGCGAGCGCGTCGCAGGCGGAAAGCACAGCGGCGAGTGTTCCGGAGGGCGCGTCGCAAACCCCGAGCGCTGCTCCCGAGCCCACCCCGAAGACAACGGGCCCGCAGGCAGAGCCCGAAACAAAACCGGCGACTCCGCGGACGACTCCGAAGATCGCAACAGGGGAGAAGGTCGCGCCCACCAAGAGCGCGGCGAAGCGCGAGTCGGGCCCGCCGATGGCCAAGGCTGCAAAACCGCCCGAGCCTGCTGCGGCGGACAGTGGCGACGCGGACTTCCGCAAAGGCGAGGCTTATCTCTACGGACGAGGCGCGCACGAAAACTGTGACGAGGCAGTGAAATACTTGAAGGCGGCTTCGGCGAAATCGAATGCCAAGGCGCGGAGTGCGTTTGGAACTATGTATGCCACTGGCCATTGTGTTCCGCGCGATCTGCCGACATCGTATCTGTGGTTTGCCATGGCTCTGCGGGTGGATCCGAATAACCAGATCCTGGAAAAAGATTTGAGCGCCGTCTGGAACCAGATGACGCCGCCGGAGCGGCAGATGGCGACGAGAATGAAGCAGTGAAAAAACGATTTGTCATCCCGAGCGAAGCGAGGGATCTGCATCTTGCGGCGAACTACAGATCCCTCGCTTCGCTCGGGATGACAAAATGGTATAAGGTTTCTACTCGTTGGCCGGCACCAGATTAAGCGCCTTCTTCATCGAGCCGCGCTCGGTCATGATTTTCTGCTGCAGCAGTGTGATCGCATAAATCAGCTGCTCGGGACGCGGAGGGCAACCGGGGACGTAGATATCCACGGGAATAACCTGATTCACGCTCTGCACCAGCGCGTAATTATTGAAAACGCCGCCGGACGTGGCGCACGCCCCCATCGAAATGACCCACTTCGGTTCCGGCATCTGCTCCCAGAGCTGACGAATTACGGGAGCCATTTTGTTGGAGACGCGGCCGGCGATAATCATCAGGTCCGACTGCCGGGGCGACGGCCGGAATACTTCGGCGCCGAAGCGCGCGATATCGAAGCGCGATGCGCCCATCGACATCATCTCAATGGCGCAGCAAGCGAGGCCAAAGGTCATCGGCCAGATGGAATTCTTGCGGTTCCAGTTGACCACCGCGTCGAGCGTGGTCATGACGATGCCTTCAGGCACGCCGTCTCCGTAGACGAGTTCCTTGACTACTTTCTTGCCGTTTTCGACGTCAATGTAGGGGCCAAAATTGAGTTCTTGCGCCATATATCTATTTTAACCGCAGAGGACGCCGAGTGCGCGGAGGAAACGAAAACTCGGTATTTCTCGGCGCCCTCCGCGTCTCGGCGGTGAATATGCTACGGATTCAACACGATTTTCCCAAACATCTGGCTTTTCTCCATGTACTCGTGGGCAGTGCGGATTTCTTTCAAGGGGAAAATATGGTCGATGACGGGCTTGAGTCGTCCGGCGAAGACGTGGCCGAGCACTTCGTGGAGTTCGCTCATCGTGCCCATGTAGGAACCGAGTAATGCCAACTGGCGCGAAAAGAGAAAGCGGAGATCGAGTTCGACTTTCGGTCCCGTCGTCGCGCCGCAGGTCACGAGCGTGCCTCCGGCCTTGAGCGATTTCACACTCTCGTCCCACGTTGCCTTTCCCACGTGCTCGACGACGATGTCCACGCCCTCAAAGTTGGTAATCTTGCGGACTTCCTGCGAAATCTTCTGTTGATAGTGGTTGATGACGAAATCGGCGCCGAGTTCGCGGGCGCGCTCCATCTTGCGCTCGTCGCCTGCAGTGGTGATCACGCGCGCGTGGAACATTTTCGCGATCTGGATGGCGGCAATTCCTACACCGGAGTTCGCGCCCAGCACCAGTACGGTTTGGCCGGGACGGATGGCGGCGCGTCCGGTAAGCATGTGCCACGCGGTGACAAACACCAATGGAACGCTGGCAGCCTCGTTGAAATCGAGCGAGTCGGGGATGGGGATGACGTTCACTGCGGGCACCGCTATCAGTTCACAGTTGCCGCCGTCGACGGTGTTGCCGAGCACGGTGTACTGGCGGCACTGGTTCTGTAGTCCGGCAACACACTTCGCGCAGCGATTGCAGAAATGCATGGGCGCGAGCAGCACGCGCTGTCCGGCTTTGAGATCGGTGATGTATTCGCCGACTTCCACAATTTCGCCGGCGATATCGCTGCCGAGGATGTGCGGCAGATTCACGCCGGGCAATCCTTTGCGCACAAAGAGGTCGAGATGATTCAGAGCGCAGGCTCGAACGCGGATGAGGACTTGATCTTTGCGCGGCTTGGGATCGGGCACATCTTCGTAGGTAAGGACTTCCGGACCACCGAATTGATGAATGCGAACGGCTTTCATGCTGTGCTCCTGGTCCCAACTTTGTTCATGTACCAATTTGGCACGTTAAATCGGAAATGTACCAAACGGCGTGTGACTCACGGCACATAACGAATCCCTGCCAAGTCGTAGATTGTACATTGCGGGCTGCGTCTGGAGGGCGTTTCCAGCGGGTACTGGACACGGTCCGCGAAACCGGTGAGTGGCTCCATCAGCCACTGCAGTTCGAGTCTGCCGCCCTCCGTGCAGTCACTCACAAGAATACTCTTGACATGGTGGGCGCCCAGCGAGACCCTATAAGTGCGGATCGTGTTACTAAGTACCCACTGGCGAAACGCCAGTAGCCTCGGGAGTGATGACCCGGGGCTTTTGATTTTGTGGCAGTTGACGCGGGCAATTGACCTTCTCCACTCTGCGAACCATAATCAGCAGATGGATCTATACGAAGAGATCGTCCGCCTGCGAAAAGGCGGTCGCCGCGGCGCCGTGGCAACCATCGTTAACGTCCGCGGATCGATTCCTTCTTTCAAGACGGCCAAAATGCTGGTGCGGGACGATGGCTCAATCGTTGGGACCATCGGCGGCGGCTGCGTCGAAGCTGAAGTCTGGCAGGCGGCGCGAGAAGTGATGGAATCGGAGAAGCCGCGCACCCTGACGTTCGATCTGAATCAGGATCCGAAGTACGACACTGGCTTGGTCTGCGGCGGAACGCTCGAAATTTTCGTGGAGCCGGTGTTGCCGCCGGCGGATCTTTATATCTTCGGCGCCGGTCACGTAGCGGCCAGCCTTTATCAGGTTGCGCGCATCGCCGGATTCGACGTCACGGTGATCGATGATCGCGAAGCCTATGCGAGCCGGGAACGATTTCCCGAGGCGCGGCAAGTGATCGCTGACGATTTCGACAAGGCGGCGGCGCGGCTCGCGCCCAGCGAGTCCTCCTACATTGTGATCGTCACGCGCGGGCACCGCGACGATATGCGCATGCTGCGCTGGGCGGTGCAGACTCCGGCGTGCTACGTCGGGATGATTGGATCGAAGCGGAAGACGATTGCCATCTTCAAAGAACTGCAGCAGGAAGGTCTATCCGCGAGTCAGTTCGACCGGGTCCACGCGCCGATTGGACTGGATATTGGGGCCATTACGCCGGAGGAAATTGCCGTCTCGATCACAGCGGAACTGATTGCAAAACGGCGAAAAGTGGAACGCGACCTGCCGCACATGAGCTGGTTCCTGGGGCGGAAGCGGACGTCCGAGGTCGAGCCGAAAGAAACTTCCTAACCGCAGAGTACGCAGAGCGCGCGGAGAAAAGGGGCTTCTAATTCTCTTTGCAGTCTGCTTCAAAAACGACCCAATCAGATCTCGCTCTGACATCCCATTTTTCTCAGCGTCCTCCGCGTACTCAGCGGTTCAAGCTTTTTGTGTGCGCGCCGGTTAAGATTTCAACATGCCGAAGGAAATCGAAATTAAGTTTCGAATTGACGATCTGCCCGCGCTAGCCCGCGCGTTAAAGGGAGCGGGATTCAAGCAGCTCACCCGTTCCACTCACGAAATCAATGCTCTCTACGATCTGCCCGGGCAGAAGCTGCGCAAGCGGGACGAGATGCTGCGCCTGCGCAAGTATGGCGAAACCTGGACGCTGACGCACAAGGCGAAAAGCACGGCTGGCCGCCATAAGGTGCGGGTGGAACGGGAAACGCACGTTGAGAACGGCCCGCAGATGGACGGCATTTTGCGTGTTCTCCGGTTTGCGCCCACCTTTCGCTATGAGAAATATCGCGCGGAGTGGGGTGACGGCGCGGGCCACGTAGTGCTCGATGAAACTCCGATTGGGAACTTCGGGGAGATTGAAGGGCCTCCGCGCTGGATCGACCGCACGGCGCGCGCACTCGGGATCGGCCGTGGGGATTACATCACCCAGACCTACGCTCCGATGTTCTTCGAATGGAAACGTCGCACGCACAGCAAAGCGACAGAGATGACGTTTCGTGCGCTCGGCAAGAAAGCAAAAACCGTTTTACCGCAGAGACGCCGAGAGCGCGGAGGAAAATCATGAAGGGCCGCGGATCTCAGAAGATCTAGCCAAGCATTCCTCGGCGCACTCTGCGTCTCGGCGGTGAAAAGCCGTTACGAATTTGCCCCGCAACACTTCTTATATTTCTTCCCGCTGCCGCAGGGGCAAGGATCGTTGCGCCCGACCTTCTCTCCCGAGCGCACCACCTGCTGGACTTGCATGTCGCCCGCGCCGGCCATGCGCGCTTGTTCCAGTTCCTTCTTTTTCTTGCGCTGGAAGGCTTCTTCAATTTCGTCCACGGAGGTGGCGACCTGGCGCGATGGGCGTCCATTGCCGCCTCGACCGCCGGTGATGACTGATGGTGCGCCTGTTTCGAGCGCCTGGGCAGAAAGATCGTTTGCATTTCCTGCGCCCGCCCTCACTGCCGCCTCTGGCAGACGCTCCATGATCTGCATCAGGTACAGGTACCGAACTGTTTCCTCCTGAAAGCGCTGCATCATCTCTTCGAACATGTCGTAAGATTCGCGCTTGTATTCGACTAGCGGATCATGCTGTCCGTAGCCACGCAGGTTGATGCCTTCTTTCAGGTGATCCATCGAGAGCAGGTGATCTTTCCATTGTGCGTCGATCACGCTCAGCATGATCATGCGCTCGTGATAGCGCATGGCTTCGGCGCCGATCAGCTTCTCTTTCTCGTCATAGCGCTCTTTGAGTTTCTCGAAGACGGCATCGCCCAGTTCCTGGCGATTCATGTTCTCAGGCTTGAGGCCTTCGGCGTAAATATCGACGCCAAAGCGCGCGGAGATGGCGTCGCGCAGCGCTTTGAGGTCCCAGTTGTCAACGTGCTCCTTGGGCGGACAGTGCCGTTCCAGGATGTCGCCGAGAATTCCGGAGACGTAATCTTCGATGATGAGATCTTTCTGGTCGAGACCTTCGAGCAGGCGGCGGCGCAGCCCGTACACGGCTTCGCGCTGCTTGTTCATGACGTCGTCGTATTCCAGCAGGTGTTTGCGGGCCTCGAAGTTCTGGCCTTCCACGGCTTTCTGCGCGCCTTCGATTCGGCGCGTAATCATGCGCGATTCGATGGGAACGCCTTCTTCCATGCCCAGGCGCTGCAGCAGATTTGAAATCCACTCCTTGGCAAAGATGCGCATCAAATCGTCTTCGAGCGAAAGATAAAAGCGCGACGAACCAGGGTCGCCCTGGCGTCCCGCGCGGCCGCGGAGTTGGTTGTCGATGCGGCGCGCTTCGTGGCGTTCGGTGCCGAAGATGTGCAACCCGCCTGCTTCGATCACCTCGCGATGTTCCCGGTCGGTGTCGGCTTTATAGCGCGCAAAAATTTCGTTCCACTGATCGGTCGGCACCGCGTATTCATTTCCGGCGTAGTACCAAACCGTGCGGTTGGGATCGTCCACCTCGGCTTCGATTTTGCCTTGCGCGGCGCGGATCGGCTGCGCTGTTCCCTTCTTCACGCATTCCTGCTTGGCCATGAATTCGGGGTTGCCGCCGAGCAGAATGTCGGTGCCGCGGCCCGCCATGTTGGTGGCGATAGTGACCCGGCCTTTGCGTCCAGCCTGCGCCACGATTTCCGCTTCGCGCTCGTGAAACTTCGCATTCAATACGACATGGTCTTTCAATCCCTTTTTATTCAGCAGGTCGGAAAGGCGCTCAGACTTTTCAATCGACGTCGTGCCCACCAGCACGGGCTGACCACTGTCGTGCAGCCTTTGAATCTCGTCGGCCGCGGCGAAATATTTTTCTTTCTCCGTGCGATAAACGATGTCCGGATTCTCTTTGCGCAGCAGCACGCGGTTGGTCGGTATGACCACGACTTCCAGCCGGTAGATCTTGTCGAATTCCGGCGCTTCGGTTTCCGCCGTGCCGGTCATGCCCGCCAGCTTTTTATACATGCGGAAATAATTCTGAAAGGTGATGGTGGCGAGCGTTTGATTCTCGCGCTCGATCTTCACATTCTCCTTGGCTTCGATCGACTGGTGC
>Ga0209415_10012507_pt1 | contig 14132 bp, 12 predicted proteins | sample PeaSoiSIISIP2007_FD_187696 | JGI IMG/M metagenome (GOLD analysis project Ga0209415, IMG submission 187696) | Peat soil microbial communities from Weissenstadt, Germany - SII-SIP-2007 (SPAdes) (version 2) | ecosystem: Environmental > Terrestrial > Soil > Wetlands > Peat | place: Germany... | reverse complement strand
CGCGACGTCGCCGCCAACCAGCAGCAAGCAAAAGAGTTTGCGACGCACCTGAACGAGTACAAAGCCCTGCGGGAGGACCTCGATCACTTCGAGAGCATGCATCGCGCCGCGCTCGATCGGCTGACCAAGCTGCAGGCAAGCGAGCAGGAGAGAGCGCCGCGGGTCGAGTTGGTGGAAGCTGCCGTGCCCAGTCGCCAGCCGTGGCGGCCCAATTATCGCCTCGATGCGCTGATTGCCGCCGCCGGCTCACTCGCCTTCGGGCTGTTTGCGATCTGGTTCAGTGAGCTGATCGCCGGACCGCCGGCCTCGACAGGGATACTGGTGCAGCACGCCTGGGTGCCGACAATGCTTGGCGGCGCAAGGGCGAACCTGTCGTTGGCGGCGGCCGGCGGCAGTGTCGTCCAATTGCCCGCACCCGAACCGCTAGCGCGAGAGCTTGGCGGTGCCGAGATCGCGGCGCTCGTCAACGCCGCGACGGAGAACTCCCGGTTGGCGGTTGTGGCGTTGCTGATGGGCGTGGCAGAGGAGGAACTCGCTGCGCTGCGTTGGGAGGAAATTGACCTGCCGGGTAACGCGGTCCGCGTTCCCGGCGATGCGGCCCGTACCAGGCCGCTGATGGAGCCGCTCCGGGGGCTGCTGGCAGCGCGCCGAAGCGTCGATGCCGATGCCACCTGGGTTCTTCACAACGCGGAAAGCGGCCGGCTGGAAATCGCCGAGATCAACAAGCTCGTTCTCTATGCCGCCTATGATTCCGGGCTCGATCGGCCGGAGGATGTAACCCCAGCCGCGCTCCGTTACACCTATCTGTGCAGCCTGATCCGCCAGGGAATTCGAGCTGCCGACATCGCCGATGTCATGGGCCCGGTCCCGCAGCGGCAACTGATCGCCTGCATACAAATGCACGCGCCGCACGAGCGCCGTCCGCTGGAGCTGATCGATCGCATCCTGCCGGCGTTGCGTGAATTCGCCAGCCGCGCGACCGGGTGAGATGCTCGTGTGGCCTTTGCGGACCAGCGCAGGTTTGGTTGTCGCTGTCTGCGTCATCGCCGTCACGATGCACACCTCGGCGGTGGCCACAGGCATCAGCCGTTTGCCGGCAGAGCCAACCGTCCCGACGAACCCTCCGGTCGATGTGTCACTGGCTTTCGTAGTCACCGTCTGTCTCGACGAGGTCGATTTCTCGATCGCCTGTCGGCAACGCGGTTTGCTGGAGGTGCAGCGCCGGCTCGAACAGATCCTCCTCGACGACTACGCCAATGGTAACACCGCCGGCGATCTTCGGGTGGCGTTTTGGCTGGAAGTCGAAGGCCAAGACCAGGTTCGGTTGCTGCGCGAAGGCGAAATTCGGGCGATCGAAGCGGTGACCAGCAAGCTTCAGAGCGGCCGTCCGTCGCAGTACGCGCTACTGCGCGAGTGGCATGACGCGGCGCAGCTCGAAGCGATCAGCGGCCGGAACTGGAAGCATGACTGGGCGGCGCGGACACATCAGTATCAAATCGGACCGTCGCGCTACCGGCTGGCGCATTTCAAAAGCGGATAGCCCCGAGCCTCTGGATGCACCATTGCCAGAAGTGCCGTCGCCCTCCCGCCGGCAGCAGCCTTAGGGCGGGCGGGAGAACCTGGCGCATCGGATCTGGCCTCCTTCAATCGAGGCAATCGTCAGCGCAAGCTCCCCGCGGCCGCCCGTGGACCGGACCAGCCCCACCGCGAGGCAGGCCCCGGCTGCGCCCGGCGAATTCCGCGCAAACATCAGCAAGCATCACCCACGCTTTATCGATAGATACCCCGAAAAACTATGACAAATTAAATACATTCTTAAACATCATGCGTTAACCATGCCGTCGGGCTAAGTCGTACGTGGGGGAAGCACATGGGTACGATCAGGGCGTTTCTGTCGCTGGCCGCGATCGTCTCGCTGCCGGCATGCGCGCCGACGGTCTGGGAGAGGCCAGGCACGACACCGGCCGAGTTCAGCGGCGACGTCGAGCAATGCCGGTCGATTGCCGATGCGACCGAGCGCTGTATGATCTCGAAAGGATATGTTGCAGATGCATTGGGGCCGCCGCGCGGTTCCCGCACCTTGACCGCTCGCTCGGTTGAGACAGCAAGCCTGACCGGCAATGCCGGCATCGTATTTTATCGCGGCGCCTCGGCGACCGACCTGCTGCAGCTCGTAAATCGCGACCGCCTCGACAAATCTCACGCCCTCGCAGAGGGTGCTGGTGCGCTGAGCGACACGGCTCCGAGAATCGATCTGCTGGCCGATATCGAAACCGGCGCGCTGTGGCGGAGGTGGTTCTCCAGTTCCTGGTGGCTATAGGAGGATCGCTCATCCAGCGGGGTTGCCGGGCTGTCGCGGCTCCGCCATTGCCGCGAGGATCGCGGCCAGCCCGGCGCGGTAATTCGGATAGTGCAGCGCCACACCGAGCTCGTCCTTGATCAACCTGTTCGAGACGCGTTTGTTGTCGTCGTAGAAGCTTTGCGCCATCGAGGACAGCCCGGCTTGGTCGAGCGGCACCAGCGGCGGCGGCGCCATCCCCAATAAGCTGGCGGCGTGGGCAATGACGGCCTCGGATGCGGAAGGCTCGTCGTCGCACACATTATAGATCGCACCGGGGCGCGGTCGGGCGATCGAGGCGATCAGCACGCTCGCCAGATCCTCGACATGAATGCGCGAGAAGACCTGGCCGGGTTTGTCGATCCGTCTTGCGGTGCCGGCGCGCAGCGTATCGAATGGGCTGCGGCCCGGCCCATAGATGCCGGCCAGACGAAAAATGTGCACCGGCACGCCGCGCCCTCGCCACAAATCCTGCCAGCCGGCCTCGGCGGCGACCCGGCGCCGGCCGCGCGGACCGCTCCGGCGCAACTCCGAGCGCTCATCGACCCAGCCGCCGGCGCGATCGCCGTAGACCCCGGTCGTCGACAGATATCCGAGCCAGGCGAGGCCGGGGAGCGCGGCAATATCGTCGCCGTGCCGGCCAAGCACCGGATCGCCCCGGTCGTCCGGCGAGATCGAGACCAGAATATGGGTTACTCCGGAAAACGCCGCCGGCGTCAGCGGGTGATCGCGCTCGAAGTGGTGCGATGGGTAGCCCGCGGCCGCCAGCGCCGCTGCCTGCGCGGCGCTGCGCGTGGTGCCGCGAATTATCCAGCCGGTGGCGGCGAGCCGCTCGGCGAGCGCGCGCGCCGTGTAGCCGAGACCGAAGCACAGCAGGTGCCGGTGCTCCATCGTCACTGGCCGCGTTCGGCCGCTGTCGCGGCGCCCGTCGGTTTCCCCGGAGGCGCGGCGCCCTCTTCGAGCGCGGCAGCGATCTCCTTGTGGCGCAACCGCGTCACGAACCAGAAGCCGCAGGACACCAATGCGCCAATCGCGAGCGGCAGGCGGAGCCCGAGATGCTCGCTCGCAGTACCCATCACCACGGCGCCGACCGCCGGCCCGGCCCGGAAAATCATCCCGTACAGCGCCATGACGCGGCCGCGCATACGGGTGTCGACGGCTGCCTGGATCAGGGTCTGCGCACCGGTCCCGGTGATCGTCATCGCCGCGCCGGCAACCAGCACGCAGGGCAGCGCGACATAGAACCGGTCGGTTGCGGTAAACGCCAGGATCGCCAGCGACATGAGGAGGGTATGACTGAGGACAACGGCGGCGAGGCCGGTGATCGCCGGGCGCATCACCATCCACGCGCCGCCGCAGATCGCGCCCAGTCCGACGGTCGAGGTCAGCATCGAGAGGCCTTGCGGGCCGCGTGCGAAAACGCTGTCGGCAAAGCCGGGAAACAGCTCGATGAAGCCGCGGGTGCCGATCGTCGTCACCACAAAGAGCAGCAGCATCGGCCCGATCCCCGGGTGGCGGCTGCAGTAGGCATAGGCCTCGATCGAGGCGGAGATCGCGTTTTGCCGCTCGACGACCGGCCGCGGCGGGAGATCGCGCAGCCGCGCCAGCGAGATCTGGAACGCGATGTAGCCGACGGCGTTGGCGGCGAAGGCGGCGGCGATGCTGACGTCGGCAATGAGGATTCCGGCGACCGCGGGTCCGACGAAGCGGGCGAGGTTGAAGATTACCGAGTTGATCGCCAGGGCCGAGGGCAACGAAGCGCGATCGACCAGGGTCGGGATCAGTGCGAGGCGCGAGGGTTGCGCGAGCGCGCTGGCGATCCCGAGCAGCAGCACCAGGGTGAACAATAGCTCGACCGTGATCCAACCGGTCGCAACGAGAATTGCCAATAGGGTCGCCTGCGCGCACCCGCATAATTGGCTGATGCGGATGATCCACACCCGGTCGCGGCGGTCGGCGAGAACCCCGGCGAACGGGCTCAAAAACAGCACGGGCAGAAAATCGGCGAGCGAAACGAGCCCGAGCCAGGTCCCGGAATGGGTCAGTGTCCAGGCGAGCCAACCGACCGCGACCCGCTGCAGCCACCAGCCAATCAACGAGATGCCGTTGCCGATCGCGTAGATGCGGTAGTTGCGCTGCGCAAAGGCGCGCGAGATGTTGTCGAACCGCCCCCTTTCGAGCCCGCCCCTCCCCGGGTCCGGCCCGGGGATTGCCGGAGCGGGAAGGGTGGGGGCAGAGCCGAGGGGACGGCGCAGCTCTTCAAAAGCCAATGGAATGCGCACCCGATCAGCGGCCTCACAGGCGGCGCATCGTAGAGGAAATCGCGCTTCTGTCGACTCGGCCCCCCCGGCTCGGTGTTAGACTACCCTTGCAAACTTTGCCGTGTGGGCTGCGTGAGACTTCTGCGCACCGTCTTTTTGTCATCGTTCGTCGTCATCCCGGGCTTGGCGTTCGCTGCCGAACTGGCCGAGCCGGCCGGACCGCCGCTGCCGCCGTTGCTCACTGCGCCGACGCGCCCTGCGCCGCCGCTATTGACGGCACCGCAACGAGCGCAGCCTCGGCAGGCGCCGCGCTCGGAGGATGCCGACGCGGCGACCTACGAGCACTGCATGAAGCTCGCCAAGGAGGATCCTGGCGCCGCGCGCACCCTTGCCGAGCACTGGCACGATCGCGGCGGCGCCCACCCGGCCGATCACTGTTTCGCCGTCGCGCTGATCGGGCTCAAACAATACAAGGAGGGGGCCCTTCGCCTCGAAAAGCTGGCGGAAGCGATGATTCACGCGCCCAGTTCGCTGCGCGCCGATGTCCTGGGGCAAGCCGCGCAGGCCTGGCTCCTCGCCGGTGATCCGGCGCGCGCCTATGCGACCGACGGCGCCGCTTTACGGCTACGCCCTGGCGACGCCGATCTGCTGGTCGATCGCGCCGAGGCGGCGGGCAGCGCCGGCTGGTTCGACAAGTCGGTTGCCGATCTCGACGCCGTGCTAAAGGCCGATCCCGCCCGCGTCGACGCGCTGATCTACCGCGCCTCGGCCTATCGCCAGGAGGGTCGGCTCGATCCGGCGCTGGCCGACATCAATAAGGCGCTCACGCTGGCGCCCGACTCGGTGCCCGCGCTCCTGGAGCGCGGCGACATCCGCCGGCTCGCCGGCGACATCGATGGCGCGAGGCGGGATTGGCTGCGGGTGGCGACCCTGGCTCCCGGAAGCACCGAGGAGGCCGCCGCCGAGGCGAATATCGAACGCCTCGACAAGACGGGCGCTGGATCGCCGCAGACCAAGACCGGCGGCGCCCGCTGAGTGCCCAAGATCCTATCGCATCCCGGCACGGGGGTGCGGTATTTTCGGGCGACACGCAGAGGAGATCTCGATGCGGATCGCAATGCCAAGCATGTCGGAAAGCCTGACTTATGCGGTCGTCGCGGCGGTCGGGATCACGGTGGTCGCGGCGATCGTCCGCGCCCTCGCCGGTCCCGGTAATATCGTCGCCGCAGTGCTGGTGCTCGCCGTCGCCGTCGGCATCTATTGCCTGATCGGCCGCAATCAGGCGACGATCGTGACGGCCAAGGAAGTTGCCGCGACGGTTGCGGTGCTGTTCGTCCTGTGTGCGCTCGGTGATCTCGTCACCGGCTATCCCTATCAGGGGGTGCTGTTCCTGTTGGCAGCGGGTGCTCTCGGTTTCGCGTTCCTCCTGCTGCAGCAGGGGACGGAGCCGGTCGAGTTGCGCTACGGCGGTGTCGTGGCGGTCGCCGCGCCGGGCCGGCGCATTCACCTGCGCATGCTCGAGGAACTGCACGACGCCGGGATCCTCACCGCCGACGAACTCGCGGCAAAGCGGCTGATGATCGAGCCGTGAGGCGGCGGAGTTTCCGGGCGTCTAGAAATCGAGATCGGCGTAGTGCTTGGGCGGCGGCGCGCCGGGCACGTGGTCGGCGAGGATCGAGCGAAAGCTCGGGCGCGACTTGATCCGTGCGTACCATTCCTTGGCCGCCGGGTGCGCCTCCCACGGCACGTCGCCCAGATAATCGAGGCTCGAGAGGTGCGCGGCCGCGGCGATGTCGGCGACCGAGAAATGGTCGCCCGCCAGCCAGCGCCGCCGCTCCACCAGGTAGCCGATGTAATCGAGGTGATAGGGCAGGTTGGCGTGCCCGGCGCGAATCGCCTGCGAGTCCGGCGTGCCGCTGCCCTGGTAGCGCCGCATCATTTTCTGGCCGAGCAGGTTTTCGGTGACCTCGAAGTTCATCTTGATGTCGAACCAGGCGGTGAGGCGGCGCACCTCGGCGCGGTCGACCGGGTTGATGCCGATCAACAGTTTCTCGCGATAGGCTTCGTCGAGATATTCGACGATCGCCTCGGTGCCGGCGAGTACGGTGCCGTCCGATTCGATCAGCACGGGCACTTCGCCGGCCGGGTTTAGGGCGAGGAATTCCGGACGGCGTTCCCACACCTTTTCGAGCTTCAGGGTGAATTCGAGGTTCTTTTCGGCGAGGACGATGCGCAGCTTGCGTGCAAACGGCGACAAGGTGAGGTGATAGAGGACGCGCATGGCGCAATTGTACCGGCCGCGCGACCTCCTGAGAATTGGTTGATGAAGAGGATGCGGCGCCGGTGGCGGCGAGCGCTATTGCCCTGAGCTTCCGCCCCGCTTTCTGGGGCCGATAAACGCGGTGATGACGCCGTGCAGGGTGCGCAGCTCCTGCTCGGTGCACTGGGCGCGCTGAAACAGGTTGCGCAGATTGCGAATCATGCTCGGGCGCTTGTCGGGGTGGCGCAGGAACCCGCTCGTGACGAGCGCCTCCTCGAAATGCTCGAAGAAACGCACAAGCTCGGCCTTGTTCGCGGGCCGGCTGTGCCCGGTATGCATGATTTCGGGCGTGGGTGCGGTGTGCGCGGTGAACCATTCATAGCCGATCAGCAACACCGCCTGCGCGAGGTTGAGCGACGAGAAGGCCGGGTTGAGCGGCACCGTCAAAACCGTATCGGCGAGCGCAATCTGGTCGTTGACAAGGCCCGTCCGCTCCGGCCCGAAGAGGACGCCGCAGGGTTCGCCTGCGGCGAGAAACCCGCTCATCTCCGCAGCGGCGGCGCGCGGCGTCACCTCGCGCTTCACCATGTAGCGGTCGCGCGCGGTCGCGGCATAGACATGCGCGAGATCGCCGATCGCAGCGTCAACACTCGGATAGAGCCGCGCCGCTGCCAGCACCGCATCGGCGCCGCTCGCCGCCGCGATCGCCCGCTCCGACGGCCAGCCGTCGCGCGGCCGCACCAGGCGCAGATCGCCGAGGCCGCAATTCAACATGGCGCGCGCCGCAGTCCCGATATTCTCGCCGAGCTGCGGCTCGACCAGGATGATCGCCGGCCCGCCGGAGGCCGACGCGCGGCTATGGTCGGTGCCGGCCATGGCTAAAGCCGCTCTCCGTCCCCGACGGCGCAGAGTGAGCCAGACTGGAGGCTTTGGGGCATTGTCAAATGAGACTGCGCCAGCCGGTTGTACCGTCTGGCTTGTCCTCAAGGATGATCTCCTGTTCGGCAAGCTCCGCGCGGATGCCATCGGCGTCGGAAAATCGGCGTTCCCTGCGGGCAACCGCGCGGTCGGCGATGCGAGCGTTTACGTAGGCAATAAATCCCTCCGAGCCGCCGCGATGTGCCCAAGCGAGCCAACTGCCCTCTATCAACCCTAAAGTTCTTACATTTCCTATAAAGCGGCGCTGCAGGCCGCGTCGAGCGATGGGGTCTCGTTCTCGGTAAATCGCTCTTACGTCCTCATGCAAAACAGAAATCGCCAATGGCGTGTTTAGGTCGTCCTCAAGTGCCGTGCGCAGATCCTCCGACGGGTTCGGGGGGATTGCCTGCACGCTAAAGTCCGCGAACTCGACAACAAACGGCGGTAGATTCAGCGCCCGATACCAGCGATCAAGCGTGTGGCGCGCCTGCTTTAGCCGGTCGGGGGTCCAGTCGAGCGGGTCGCGATAGTGGGTGCCGAGGAGGGCGAGGCGGACGACCTCGCCGGGCCAGTCTTTGAGCGCGTCGCGGACGGTGACGAAATTGCCCTCGGATTTGGCCATTTTGGCGCCGGCGACGGTCAGCATGCCGTTGTGCAGCCAGTAGCGGGCGAAGGGGTGGCCGTCATGGGCGCAAACACTCTGCGCGATCTCGTTCTCGTGGTGCGGGAAGATGAGGTCGAGCCCGCCGCCGTGGATATCGAAGGTCTCGCCCAAGGTCTCCTCGCTCATCGCCGAGCACTCGATGTGCCAGCCCGGCCGGCCGCGCCCCCAGGGGCTGTCCCAGCCGGGTTGCTCCGGGGTGGACGGCTTCCACAGCACAAAGTCCCCGGGGTCCTCCTTGTAGGGCGCGATTTCGACCCGGGCGCCGGCGATGAGGTCCGCGCGGCTTCGCCGCGACAGCCTGCCGTACTTTTCATAGGAGGCGACGCGGAAGAGGGCATGGCCTTCTGCGGCATAGGCATGGCCCGAGGCGATCAGCCGCTCGATCATCGCCTTCATCTGCTCGATGTGCTGGGTGGCGCGCGGCTCGATATCGGGCGGCAGATTGCCGAGCGCCGCCATGTCTTCATGAAAGATCCGGGTGGTGCGCGCGGTCAGCGCGTCGATCGCTTCGCCGCTCTCCTTCGCCGCGGCGATGATCTTGTCCTCGACATCGGTGATGTTGCGCACATAGCGCACGTGCTCCGCGCCGTATTCGTGGCGCAGCACCCGGTAGAGCAAATCGAAGGCGACGACCGCGCGGGCGTTGCCGATGTGTGCGAGGTCGTAGACCGTCGGGCCGCAGACATACATCCGCACATTATTCGGGTCGATCGGGACGAACGGTACCTTGCGGCGGGTCAGCGAATTGTAGAGGACAAGGGGCATAGCGCAGCAATCTCGGCAGAGGCGAGCGGATTTCAAGCCGGAGGTGGACCACCCGCCGGCGAACCGCGCGGGATTAGCACGCCGCGCCGCTTTCTGATATCGGGAATGACGGCAATCCGCCCGGACGCCTCGCCACAGGAGATGCGCCATGAACGCCGCCGCCAATCCGCTCGATGCGCTTCGCCTCGATAGCAAGATCGCAGTGGTTACCGGCGGTGCGCGCGGGATCGGCCGCGCCACCGTCACGGCTCTCGTGGGCGCGGGCGCGAGCGTGGCGATCCTCGATCGAGACAAGGCGACAGCCGAGGCGACCGCGCAGGCGATCGGAAATTCGGTCTCGGCGCACGGCGCCGATGTGACCGAGGAGGCCGCGCTCGAGCGAGCGTTCGCCGCGATCGTCGAGCGTCACGGCGGGGTCGACATCCTCGTCAACAGCGCCGGCATCGGCCTGCGCCACGCCGCGGTCGATCACCCGATGGCCGATTGGGACAAGGTTGTCGCGGTCAATCTGACCGGCGTCTTTTTGTGCTCGCGGATCGCAGCCCGCAGCATGATCGGCCGCGGCGGCGGCGCGATCGTCAACCTCGCCTCGATCATGGGGTTCTCGGGCGGCGGGATCTATCCCAACGTGTCCTATCAGGCAACGAAGGGCGCCGTCGTCAACATGACGCGGGCACTCGCGGTCGAGTGGGCGCCATCGGGGATCCGGGTCAACGCGGTGGCGCCGACCTGGGTGCGCACCGATCTGACCGCCGCCGTCCTCGATCGGCCCGGGGTCATGGAGCGCATCGCCGAGCTGACGCCGATGCGCCGCCTCGCCACGCCCGAGGAGGTGGCGCTGGCGATCCTCTTCCTGGCGAGCCCCGCCGCGTCGATGATCACCGGCCACACCCTCCCGGTCGATGGCGGCTTTCTCGCGCAGTAGCCGCCCCCGTCACCCACCGCCGGCACGCGCGTCGGCGCCTTCGATGCGCTGGGCGAGCGCGGCGGCGAGGAAGCGGTCGAGGTCGCCGTCGAGGACCGCGGCGGGATTGCCGGTTTCGACCCCGGTGCGCAGATCCTTGACCATCTGGTAGGGCTGTAAGACGTAAGAGCGGATCTGGTGGCCCCAGCCGATATCGGTCTTGGTGGCGTTCATCGCGTCGGTCGCCGCCTCGCGCTTCTGCAGTTCGGCTTCGTACAGCCGGGCGCGCAGCATCGCGTAGGCATGCGCGCGGTTCTGGTGCTGCGAGCGCTCGCTCTGGCATTGCACGACGATGCCGGAGGGCAGATGAGTGATGCGGACCGCGCTGTCGGTCTTGTTGACATGCTGCCCGCCGGCGCCCGAGGAGCGGTAGGTGTCGATGCGCAGCTCCTTGTCGAGGATCTCAACCTCGATCTTCTCGTCGATCACCGGGTAGACCCAGGCCGAGGCGAAGCTGGTATGGCGCCGCGCCGCGGAGTCGAACGGCGAGATGCGCACCAGGCGGTGGACGCCGCTTTCGGTTTTCAGCCAGCCATAGGCGTCGACGCCGGAGACCCTGACCGTCGCCGATTTGAGCCCGGCAACGTCGCCCGCGCTCTCTTCGAGCCATTCCACCTTGTAGTCGTGCTTCTCGGCCCAGCGCACGTACATGCGCAACAGCATCTCGGCCCAATCCTGGGCTTCGGTGCCGCCGGCGCCGGCATGGATTTCTAGGTAGCAGTCGTTGCCGTCAGCTTCGCCCGAGAGGAGGCTCTCGACCTCGCGGCGCTCGGCCTCCGCCCGCAGCTTTTCAAGGCCCGCCTCGGCTTCGGCGACGATCCCCGCATCGCCCTCCGCGTCACCGAGCTCGATCAGCTCGATCGCGTCGTCGACCTCGCGCTCGATCCGGCGATAGCTGTCGATCGCCCGCCCGAGCCGGATGCGCTCGCGCAGCACCGACTGCGCGGCCGCCGGATCGTCCCACAGCTTGGGGTCTTCGGACTTGGCGTTCAGCTCGGCGAGGCGGCGGAGGGCTACCTCCCAGTCAAAGATGCCTCCGGAGCAGCGCCAACGACTTCCTGATGTCGTCGACGATCGCCTGTGTCTCAGCGCGCATGTGATCTCGTCCTCGTACGATTAACTTAAACGATAAATTCAATAGAGCCCGCCTGTGCCGCCGGCCGGAGCTGCGCGGACCGGCCCGGCTGTGACGCCAGCGGTGACGCCGTCGCCGACATCCTCCTCGTCGGGCGCGGGCTGGAGGCCGTGGTTGCGATCCTGGCCCGGCTCGGTCCCGGGCCGATAGGCTTCCCAGATCGCCGGTTCGCCGCCGCTGGCCGGGAGGCCTGTGGTGGTGCTCACGCGGAACATCCGCAGGCCGGGCGGGGTGCGGAACTCGGTCGCCGGCGCATCCTTCAGCGCGGCGATCATGAAATCACGGAAGATCGGCGCCGCGACGACCGCCGCCTGCTCGCCGCTGCCGAGACTGACTGGATCGTCGTAACCAACGAAGACGCCGGCGGCGAGATCGGGAGTGAACCCGACAAACCACGCATCCTGCCAGTCGCTCGTCGTCCCGGTCTTGCCGGCGATGGGCTTCCCCACCTTGCTGACTGCGAAGCCGGTGCCGCGCTGGACCACGCCCTGCATCATCTCGACGACCTGAAAGGCGGCGACCGGATCGGCGATCTGCTCGCGGTTGTCGGGCAGCGTCGGCACCGGCTGATGGTCCCATTCGAGATTGTTGCACCCCTCGCAGACCCGATTATCGGCGCGAAAGATCGTCTTGCCGTCACGGTCCTGCACCCGGTCGATCAACGTCGGGGTGATGCGCTTGCCGTTCTCGTCAAGCATCGCATAGGCCGCGGTCAGCCGCAGCGGCGTCGTCTCGCCAGCACCGAGCGCCATCGAATACATCCGCGGCATGTGGTCCATGATGCCGAATTTCTCAACCGTCTGGCCGATCGCCTCCATCCCGATCGCCGCGGCGACATGCGCCGTCGCAAGGTTGCGCGAATGTTCGAGCGCCACCCGGAGCGGGATCGGCCCCATAAAGGTGCGCTCGTAATTGCTCGGCGTCCATGGCGGCAGACCCGGCCCCTGGCTCAAGGAGATTGGGTCGTCGTCGACCAGCGTCGACGGCGTGAAGCCGTTTTCGAGCGCGGTCAGGTAGACGAACGGCTTGATCGCCGATCCCGGCTGCCGCTTGGCCTGCGTCGCGCGGTTGAACTGACTCAATTCGAAGCTGAACCCGCCGCTCATCGCCAGGACGCGTCCGGTATGCGGGTCGAGCACCACGAGGGCGCCCGAGACTTCGGGAATCTGGCACAGATTATAAAGCGGCCCGATCCTCGGTTTTGCCATTCCGGGCTTGCCGGGTTCCTTGATGGCTTCCTCCGGCAGGGGCTCGGTCAGCACAAGATCGCCGGGCTTGGCGACATCGCCCGCGTTGCGCGGAAAGGGTCCGAGCGTGCTGTCGTCGCGCAACGGCCGGGCCCAGCGCATCTGGGCGAACGGGATCCGCCCGGTTGCGCCGCCCTTGAGGCCGATCGCGGCGCCCTCGCCATCGTTATGCAGCACCACCGCGAGCTGCCAGGCCGCGGTGGCGGCTCCGGCCGGTAGCGCCGTCGCCGCGATCTCGGCCGGCCAGTTGGGGCCGGGGTCGATATGCCCGACCGGGCCGCGCCAGCCGCCGCGACTGCGGTCATAGTTGATCAGGCCGTCGCGCAGATTCTTGTCGGCGGCAGCCTGCAAGCGGGCGTCGAAACTGGTGCGCACCGAGAGCCCGCCCTGGTAGAGCACGCTTTCGCCGTAGCGGGCCAGGAGCTCGCGGCGCACTTCCTCGGCGAAATAGGGGCCGCTGATGATTTCGGCCTCCTCGCGATGGCGCATCACCAAGGGCTCCGCCTTGGCCTGGGCAATCTCCGCCTCCGTGGCGTTGCCGTCCTCGCCCATGCGGTCGAGCACCCATTCGCGGCGCGCCTTCGCCATTTGCGGAAAGCGGGTCGGGTTGTAATTGTTCGGCGCTTTGGGCAACCCGGCGAGGAAGGCCGCCTCGCCGAGGGTCAATTCGTCGAGCGATTTGTTGAAATAAGTCAGCGCCGCGGCCGCGACGCCGTACGCCCCCGAGCCAAGATAGATTTCGTTCAGATAGAGTTCGAGGATCCGATCCTTCGGCAATGCCTCGTCGATGCGGGTGGCGAGCAGGATCTCCTTGACCTTGCGGGAAATCGATAATTCGTTCGTCAGCAGCATGTTCTTGGCGACCTGCTGGGTGATCGTCGAGGCACCGACCGGCCGCCGGTTGCTGCGCCAGCGGCCGACATCGGTCAGCGCGGCGCGCAGTATCGAGAGCGGATCGACCCCGTGATGGCTGTAGAAATTCTTGTCTTCGGCCGACAGGAAGGCGTTGATCACCCGCTTGGGGATCGCGGCGATCGGCACGAAAACCCGGCGCTCGGTTGCGTATTCGGCAAGCAGCCTGCCGTCGCCGGCCTGCACCCGCGTCGCGATCGGCGGCTCGTAATGCGCCAGCTGCTGGTAATCCGGCAGATCGCGCCCAAAATGCCAGATCGTCAGCCCGGCGAAAACGCCGCCGGCGATCGCCACCAGCACCGTACAAACGAAAAAGAAGCGAACCAGCCTGATCACGAAGCGCAACGGCGCGGGTCCCGTTCGTTGTAGCGCGACGCCGAATTGCTCGCCTCGGCGCGGCGCGGCCCCTTATGCAACAGCGGCATGGCTATTCCAAGGCGGTTTTAGGCATCGCGCCGCCGGCCGCACCCGGCGATGCTGAGGAAAACATTGTGGCGGAGGCGTTTGCCCGGTACATTCGGTGCGAATCCGCCTACCGGGCGCGTCGTCCGGCGGCGTTGCGACGCCCAGCCGCATCATCGGCAAACTTTTTGCCGCCGCGCCGGGCCGGAGCGCCGGGCCAAATGCAGATTTGTCTGAAACCCGAAGCCGAGCGTGTTTGATGACGC